>JABXNS010000010.1_pt1 | contig 166374 bp, 158 predicted proteins | sample 7301101 | NCBI WGS metagenome assembly JABXNS01 (sample SAMN14449646, study PRJNA615230) | soil metagenome | isolation source: soil from bare, unvegetated metal-rich iron-sulfur acidic spring small-cell... | place: Canada: Paint Pots Mound, Kootenay National Park, BC | collected 2017-05-25 | reverse complement strand
TGACCACGCGTTACTCACCCGTCTGCCGCTGGGTATTGCTACCCCGCTCGACTTGCATGTGTTAGGCACGCCGCCAGCGTTAGTCCTGAGCCAGGATCAAACTCTCCATAAACATTTTATGGAGCCTTTTGTTGGCTCTCTATTTTCGCTGACTAATTAATGGATCGATTGCGAAATCGATCCGCCGCCGATCGTCTTGCCGTTTCCAGCTTGGCGATCGAAGGCTAGCCATAATACTGTACGATCAGCACTCCGAAGAACCGGTGGAACGGTACTCTTCTTTGCACTGATTAAAATTCTCGGACCCAAAATAAAAAAACGCCTTACGGCGCAATCTGCTTTGGGACGAGACCCACAGACTTATGCGCTACTGCACTGTTCAGTTTTCAAGGAGCCACCCTGGGCGCTATGCGTCAGAGTCACGACGAGCATCATACCGCGGCTAAGTACCACAGTCAAGGCTCGGAAATGCGGCTTTTTTGCCGCCGCCGGCTGGCTTTCATGCGGTTGCCGCAGACGGCCATGCTGCACCAGGCGCCCGACCCGTTTTTCGACCGGTCGTAAAAGACCCGGCGGCAGCTCGGTTTGCGGCAGGCTTTGAGCCGGGACCACGTCCCGGTCGCTACCGCTTCAAGGGCACCGGCGAGAAGGGAGCCAATCACGGCGCCCTGGCCAGTGCCTTCAGCACGAAGAACGGGACCGGAGTCCCATATCTCTACCTTTAGACAACATTGCCGACCAAAGGGTTCCAGCGCCCGCCAGGCTGCTTGAGGGTCGCCGTCGCCGGCATTGGCCTCGAGCACCCGCCTGATGCCCTCGCGAAAACGGCGCAGCTCGGCCAGCTGCTCGCCACTCGCGCCCGGCAGCAATCCGGAGGCGCTCAGCCAGTCCGGTAGTGCGTCGGGTCCGGAAAGGCCGTCTTCGCGCTCGAGATCGACCGTGTTGACGAAGGCTCTGAGGTCATCGAGCGACCCGGAAGCCGCCTTCTCGTCGACCATTGTCCGCAAATTATATCACCGTCGAAACGTCTTTACCAGTTACCTAAGGCCGGATCGGTCGCCGCTAAAGCCTACCTCTGGATTTTGCGCGAGACGGTCTTCGCCTGAAGGAAGAGCAGCAAGTAATCGCTTCCGCCGGCTTTGCTGTCGGTTCCCGACATGTTGAATCCGCCGAAGGGATGGCCGCCGACCATTGCGCCCGTGCATTTCCGGTTGAAGTAAAGGTTGCCGACGAAGAACTCGTTCTTGGCGCGCTCGATCTTTTGCTCATCCTTCGTATAGACCGCGCCGGTCAATCCGAACTCGGTGTTGTTCGCGATCGCAAGCGCGTCGTCGAAATCCTTCGCCTTTATGACGGCCAGCACCGGACCGAAGATCTCTTCCTGCGAGATCGTTGCGTCGGGCGCCGCGTCGGCAATGACGGTCGGCTCTAGAAAATAGCCCTTGTCACCGACGCGCTTGCCGCCATGAACCAACCGGCCTTCCTTCGAACCGGTCTCGATATATTTTTCGATCGATTGCAGCGCACGTTCGTTGATGACCGGCCCCATGTAATTGTCTTTGTCGGCCGGATCGCCGACCGTGATTTGCGCCACACGCGCTTTGAGCTTGTCGACGAATTCATCATAGATAGAGGCGTCGACGATGGCTCGCGAGCAGGCCGAACACTTCTGTCCCTGAAATCCGAACGCCGACGCAGCAACGCCTTCGACCGCGGAATCCACATCCGCATCGGCCGCGACCACAATCGAATCCTTACCGCCCATCTCGGCGACGACACGCTTGATCCAGCGCTGTCCCGGCTGCGGTTTAGCAGCCAGCTCGTTCACGTGCAGGCCGACTTCCTTGCTTCCGGTGAACGCGACGAAACGCGTGAGCGGATGAGCGACCAGCGCATCGCCGATGACGCTGCCGCTTCCGGGCACGAAATTCAGAACGCCGTTGGGCAATCCGACCTCGTGCATCAGATCGACAAACCATGCCGCGATGACCGCACTGTCGCTCGAAGGCTTGAGAACGACGGTATTGCCGGTGACGACCGCCGCAGCCGCCATGCCCGCCATGATTGCGAAGGCAAAGTTCCACGGCGGAATCACGATACCGACTCCCAGCGGAACGTAGATCAGTTGGTTCTCTTCGCCTGCGATTGGCGTGAGCGGCTGAGGCTCAGCATAGCGCAGGGCTTCGCGCGCGTAAAACTCCAGAAAATCGATCGCCTCGGCGGTATCGGCGTCGGCTTCGATCCAACTCTTGCCGACCTCGAACACGAGCAAAGCATTGTAACGTTCGCGGCGCGCGCGCACGAGTTCGGCTGCTTTAAAAAGCACCGCTGCGCGTTCATCCGCTGACGCGCTCTTCCACGGTTGAAAACTGCGGTGGGCGACTTCGACCGCGCGGTTGGCGTCTTCGAGCGACGCGGAGGCCACCTGCCCGATGATCTGCGGCGGATCGGCCGGATTGCGCGACGCAATCTTCTTCTGCGTTGTGAAGCGTTCGCCGTCGATGACCAGCGGATACTCTTTCCCGAATTCTTTGCGCACCTCCGCAAGGGCCGCTTTCATTTTTGCGGAGTCGGCGGGATCGGCGTATGTTTTAATGGGCTCGTTTTTGAAGGGCGCGATGCGCTCGGCGGTCATGCTCATGCCTTCATGATAACCCAAAGGGCGGCGGACCGGTTACGACTCCGGGCGGGCTCCCCGTCACCCCGCGCGAAGGTCGCGGACGTGTACGACGTCACGGTTATCGGCGGGGGCATCGTCGGGCTGGCAACCGCCCGCGAGCTCTTGCGGCAGCACCCCCGAATGCGAGTGGCCGTGCTCGACAAAGAGGACACACTCGGAAAACACCAGACGGGACATAATAGCGGCGTCATTCACTCCGGAATTTATTACGCGCCGGGATCGCTCAAGGCGCGGCTCTGCATCGAAGGGCGCCACGAGCTGCGGTCGTACTGCCGCAGCAAGGACATCGAAGTCCGGCCCGTCGGAAAACTTATTGTCGCGTTGACCGGGGACGAGCTGCCCCGGCTCAATGTGCTGTGGGATCGCGGAGTCGCCAATGCCGTCGAAGGCCTCGAGATGATCGATGGCGCCGGCATCCGCAAACGCGAGCCGCATTGTGCCGGAATCCAGGCGATTTTTTCGCCCGCCACAGCGATCGTCGATTACGGAAGCGTCGCGTCCGCTCTCGCAGAAGACATCCGCGCGATGCAAGGTGAAATACTGCCGAACCACGCGGTCACCGCGATTTTGCAAACCGGCGGGCGACTGGAAATAAAAACCGGCAACGGTGCCGTCACATCTCGCACGTTGATTGGTTGCGCGGGCTTATGCGCGGACCGGCTCGCACACATGACCGGCGGCAGCCGCGATCCTAAGATCGTGCCGTTTCGCGGTGACTATCTCGTGCTTACACCGGAGAGCCGGCACCTCGTTAAAGGAAACATCTATCCCGTGCCTGATCCGGCCTTTCCATTCTTGGGAGCGCACTTTACACCGCGAATGAACGGCGAGGTCTGGCTGGGCCCCAACGCGGTACTCGCGTTCGCGCGCGAAGGCTACACGTTCGGCACGGTAAACGGCGCCGAAATGTTGGAAACCCTCGCCTATCCCGGATTCATTCGCCTGGCGCTAAAATATCCCGGAGTCGCTGCGGGCGAATTATACCGCGATCTCTCTCGCAGCGCCTATGTCGACTGGCTGCGCAGATACATTCCAAAGCTTCGCAAGGAAAACGTTCGAGCTGGTCCATCCGGCGTACGCGCTCAAGCCATGAACTCAGATGGAACGCTCGTTGATGACTTTGTCTTCGAAGGCTCGGGCGCCGTCATGCACGTTCGTAACGCACCGTCGCCGGCCGCCACCGCATCACTCGCTATCGGGAGGTACGTCGCGAGGCGCGCCTCGGAGCAATTTGGTCTCTAGTCAGACACCGCTAAAGCATCGACGAACGCACTCACGCGGCGAGCCGCGTCTTCGCCGCGCGCGCCGGTATACGCGTCGATAAGCGCGCTCCCGACAATCACGCCGTCCGCGACTCCCCGAACGGCGTCCACTTGCGCGCGCGTGCTCATCCCGAAACCAACGGCCAGCGGTTTTTTTGTCGCGGCTCGCAACGCTGCGATCTGCGCGCGCAAAAGTTTGGTGTCGGGCGCTGTGCCCGCACCGGTCACGCCCAAACGCGAAACGACGTAGACGAAACCCCCGGATTGTCCGGCGATGCGCGCGGCGCGGTCGGGCGGAGTGGAGGGCGCAACCAGCAGCGGTACGTCGATCGTGTGGGCGCCCAGCGCCAGCCGCAGCGGTTCGATCTCTTCAAGCGATACGTCGGGGACGATGACGCCCGCCGCGCCGGCACCGGCGGCGGCGCGCGCGAACTGCTGCAACCCGAACTGGTACACCAGATTGTAGTACGTGAACAAAATGAGCGGTGGCAGCGAGGCGCGCATCTCGCTTACAAGCGCGAGCACTTTCTGCAACGTGATTCCGTTGGCAAGGGCGCGCGCACCGGCCGCCGCGATTGCCGGGCCATCTGCGAGTGGGTCGCCGTAAGGAATCCCGAGTTCGATCGCATCGGCTCCATGGCGAGCAAGGGTCGCAAGGATCGCACGCGTCGTCTCCAGATCGGGATCGCCTGCCATGAGGTACGGAATGAAGGCCAGGCGTCCCGGCTTGAAGATTGATTCGAGCGCCATCTACGGTACGGGGCGCGCGAGCCCGCGAATCTGCGCGATGTCTTTGTCGCCGCGGCCGCTCAGATTTACGAGAATGAGATCTTCGCGTCCGCGTTTTGCGGCAAGCGTTCGCGCGTATGCCAGCGCATGCGCCGACTCCAGCGCCGGAATGATACCTTCCGTTTTCGCGAATTCATAAAACGCATGCAGCGCTTCATCGTCGGTGACCGACACGTACGTCGCGCGCCCGCTTTCCTTGAGGAACGCGTGCTCGGGTCCTACGCCGGGATAGTCGAGACCCGCGCTGATGGAATGCGTTTCCTTGACTTGGCCCTCTGCCGTTTGGAGCACGTACGAGCGGCTTCCGTGCAACACGCCGACGGTACCCGCATTCAGCGACGCGGCGGTGCGCGCCGTTTGAATACCTTCGCCGGCGGATTCGACGCCCCACAGTCTTACGTGCGGATCGTTCAGAAAACCGGCGAAGATGCCGGCCGCGTTGCTTCCGCCGCCAACGCAGGCGACGACGTCCGACGGCAATCGGCCGTAACGCTCCAGGCATTGCTGGCGTGCTTCGACGCCGATAATTTTTTGAAATTCGCGGACCATGTAGGGATACGGATGCGCGCCGACCACGCTGCCGATAACGTAAAACGTGTCATGCACTCGCGCCGCCCACTCTCTGAACGCCTCGCTCGTGGCATCCTTCAGCGTTTTCGTACCGCCGCTAACGGGATGCACGGTGGCGCCGAGCAATTGCATGATGTAGACGTTGAGCGCTTGTCTTTCGACGTCGACGGCGCCCATGTAAATATCGACTGGTATTCCGAACTTCGCGCCGACGGTCGCGGTGGCAACGCCGTGCTGTCCGGCGCCGGTCTCCGCGATCAGACGCTTCTTTCCCATGCGCCGCGCGAGCAGCGCTTGCCCGACGGTGTTGTTAATCTTGTGCGCGCCGGTATGGTTGAGATCTTCGCGTTTCACGACGAACGTCGCTTCGGATTCCGCCGCCGCGTACCGCTGCGCCTCATAAACCGGCGAGGGGCGCCCGACGAACTCCGCCAGCACCGATTCGTACTCGCGCCAAAAAGCCGGGTCGGCAAAAGCGGACTCTATTTCCCTCTCGAGCTCCGAAAGCGCCGCGACCAGCACTTCGGGTACGAACCGCCCGCCGAACTCGCCAAAGTAGCCTAACGCGTCAGGCTGCATCGGCGTCTTTGACGGCTTTGACAAATGCGCGCATCTTGTTGCGATCTTTGCGGCCCGAGGTTTCGATACCGCTTCGCACGTCAACGCCGTAAGGACGAACAATTTGGACACACTGCGCAACCGTCTCCGGCGTCAAACCTCCGGCCACGATGACCTGGCGCGACCTAGCAGCAGGCACGACCGCCTTCCACGGAAAGGGGACGCCCGTGCCGCCCGATAGGCCTGCCGCCGCGCTGTCGAACAGCACGATAGCGCGCGGGTGTTCGTTGACGCTGCGTTCGAGCGCTGCGGAATCGGGTGATTGCGTATCCACATGGATCGTCTTGATCACACGTCCGTCGATCGAGGAGACAAAGCTCGGGGACTCGTTGCCGTGCAGCTGAATCACGAGATCGGGAAAAATTGCCCGGGCGCGCGAAATGTCGTCGCGCGAGGGATTCACGAAGACGCCGACCGGCGTGATGAAAGGCGGAAGTTCCTCGGCGATATGTTTGGCCGAACCTTCCGTAATTCGGCGAACTGATGGAGCGAAGATCATGCCGATGGCATCGGCCCCGGTTTCCACGGCCAGCATAACGTCCTGCAGATCGGTGCATCCGCAAAACTTTATGCGCGTTCTCAAGGGGAAACCGCGCGCGCTTCCACCGCGGTCTTCAAGCTGTCAACCAAAGCGGCTGGATCGTCCGCGCGCATAAGCGCCTCACCGATGAGAAAGCCGCGCGCTCCGGCTGCGTGCAGCCGGGAAATATCGTTGGGGTGACGCATCCCGCTCTCGCTAATGACCGTAACGCCCTGCGGAACGTCAGGCAGCAGATACTCGCTTACGGCCAGGTCGGTTTCGAACGTACGCAAATTGCGATTATTGATTCCGACCAGAGCGGCCCCCAGCGCCAGCGCGCGTTTGAGTTCGGCGCTATCGTGAACCTCAACCAGCACGTCGAGCCGGTACTCCGCTGCTTCGCGCATGCATGCCGTGAGCGTGTCGTCCTCGAGTCCGGCGACGATGAGCAGAACCGCATCGGCGCCGTAAGCGGCAGACTGCGCGACTTCGTAAGGCGTGGCGAGAAAATCTTTGCGGAGCAACGGACGCGACGAATGTGTACGCGCGATTTCCAGGTAAGCGAGTTCGCCGAGAAAATGGTCGGCCTCGGTTAGGACGCTGATGCAATCCACTCCCGCGTTCTCGTACGCGCGCGCGACGGCGGCTGCATCGAAGTTGCGCGCGATGAGTCCGGCCGAAGGCGATGCGCGCTTTATCTCGCCGACGATGGCGGGTCCGCGCGAAGCGCGAATAGCTTCAAGGAAAGGCCGGCGCGCATTCATTCGCGCCAGTCCTCTTTGCCGAACGAGGTCGTACGGCTCCGCCGCTTGATCGCGCTCGGCGTACCGGCGCTTGGCATCGTAAATTCGTCCGAGAATGTCACCCATGCGAGTATTCCGCGGCGCGCGCGAAAAGCGACGCAGCGCGGCCTTCATAAAGTTGGATCCGGGCGAGCTCCATGCCATCTTTTATATCGGCAGTTTTGCCGCAGAGCCGAAACGCAAGAGCCGCATTGAGCGCCACGACGTCGGAGCGAGGCGATCGCTCGCCGGCGAGAATGGCCTCGAACGCGGTGCGGCATTCGGCCACCGGCCCTCCGCGAATCTCGGCCGCGCTCGCGCTTACGCCGAACTCTTGAGGATTCAAGGTCCAGCGTTTGACCGCACCATCGCCGAACTCGTACACGGAGGTCGGCCCTTCGCCGCCGATTTCATCGATACCGCTGCTCGCGTGAACCACGGCGGCCGCACGCACGCCCAGCGCTTGCAGCACCTCACCGACGATCTGAACGTGATCCGCGCGCGCTACGCCAACCAGCAGGTGCGTCGCTTGCGCGGGATTGGTCAGCGGTCCGACCAGATTGAATATTGTCCGGATCCCAAGCTCGCGTCTAACCGGCCCGACGTTCTTCATCGCCGGGTGGTAAGCCGGGGCAAACATGAACGTAAATCCGAGTTCTTTGAGACTGCCCGCCGCGCGCTCTGGGCGGACGTCCAATTTCATCCCGCCGGCTTCCAGTAAATCGGCGCTGCCGCATTGTCCCGACGCCGCGCGGTTCCCGTGTTTTGCAACGGGAACGCCGCCGGCGGCCACGACCAGCGCCGCGAGTGTTGAGATGTTGATGGTGTTCGCGCCGTCGCCGCCGCTTCCAACGACATCGGCGACCAGCGGCAGGCCGTGCTCGACTTTTAGGCTGCGTTCGCGCATCGCGCGCGCCGTGCCGGTCAGTTCGGAAGCCGTCTCGCCTTTGGCTGCCAGTGCCGTCAAGAACGCCGCGGTTTGCGCCGGCGTTGTCTCGCCGTCCATGATCGCACCCGCGATCGCGGCGGCATCGGCTTCGCGCACATCTTCACCGGCAACCAAGCGCCGGAGGAGGCCGGTGGTGTTTATCGTGTTGGGGAGATCAACTCGAGGATCGAGAGCTCCGCGGCGTCGCCGGGGCGCACGCGCGTCTTCGTGATGCGCGTGTAGCCCCCGGGGCGCTCTTTGAGCGCCGGTGCGATCTGTTCGACCAGCTTCTTCACAACGGCAGGTTCGGTCAGGTATTCGGCGATCTGCCGGCGCGAGTGCACGTCGCCGCGGCCCGCCGTGGCGATCAGCCGCTCGACGACGCGGCTGACTTGTTTGGCTTTGGTCGTCGTCGTTTCAATTTTTCCGTGCTTGAAAAATGACGTCGCCAAATTTCTTAGCAGCGCGCGGCGGTGCCCGTCGGTCCGGGAGAGTCGTTTATACGCAATCTGGTGCGGCATGATCGTTTCCTATTGCTCCCGCAGGGACAGCCCTTTGGATTCGAGGACCGCCTTGATTTCATCGAGCGACTTCTTTCCGAAGTTGCGCATTTTGATGATTTCGTCTTCGGTCATGTCGAGCAGCTCCGAGACCTTCGAAATTCCGGCGCGTTTGAGACAGTTGAACGAACGGACCGAAAGGTTGAGCGATTCCACCGGAATGTCCCATTCGCTCGCGGGGGCTGACGGCAGCGCCCGCTCTTCGTTGCTGAAGCTGACGAACAGATCCAAGTGGTCCTGCATGATCGTCGCCGCTTGCGAGAGAGCTTCGTCGGGCGTCACGGAGCCGTTGGTATCGATTTCGATCGTCAGGCGGTCGTAGTCAACGTTCTGCCCGACCCGCGTGTCGTCCACGCTGAAATTGACTTTACGAATCGGCGAAAAGATCGAATCGAGCGGAATGAGTCCGATCATGTGCTCGACGTTGCGCTGACGGTCGGCGGTGACATAACCGCGACCCTTTTCGACGCCGATCTCCATCGACAACTTCGCCGACTTTGAGGATAACGTCGCGATGTGATACCCCGGGTCGAGAATTTCGACGTCGGCGTCGGGCGTGATGTCGGCGGCGGTAACTTCCTTGGACCCGGTTGCATTCAGCGTCAGCACCTTGGGTTCGTCGGTGTTCATCTTCACCGGCAAGCCTTTGAGGTTCAGCATCATGGCGATGGTGTCTTCGACGATACCCGGGATGGTCGAGAATTCGTGTAACACGCCGTCGATCTTCATGTAGGTGACGGCGGCGCCAGGAATCGAGCTCAGCAAGATGCGCCGCAGCGCATTGCCCAACGTGATGCCGAAGCCACGCTCGAGCGGCTCGACCACGAACTTCGCGTAGTTGTCCCTGCGCTCGCGGACGTCGATGCTTGCGCCTTGAGGGGTTTCCAAAACGGTCATTATGTGTTCTTGTTCCTTTTGCTCTTGCGTTATCCGCAGCGGCTCATCGCCGCTACGATCGTACGTATAGAGTGGTGCCGCCCAAAATGGGCGGATGGTGGTTTATCTGCTGTAATACTCTACAATCAATTGCTCGTCGACCGGCGTATCGATCTGCTCGCGCGCCGGAAGCGCAATGACTTTGGCTGTCTGATCCGAATCGCTCCACTCCAGCCACTCGGGCGCGCGCCGGTTCTTGGCTACTTCGAAATTCGATTCAAAAATGGGCGATTTCTTGCTGCGGTCGGAAATCGTGATGACGTCGCCGACTTTCACGACGTAAGACGCAATGTTGACCATCCGTCCGTTGACGCGGAAGTGCCGGTGCGTAACGAGCTGGCGCGCTTGTGCGCGGCTCGACGCCAAGTTCAAGCGGTAGACGACGTTGTCCAAGCGACGCTCGAGCAGCTGCAAGAACGTGCGGCCGGTTTGTCCCGGAATGCGCGCGGCTTCACGGAAATAATTCTCAAATTGCGTTTCGTGTACGCCGTAATATCTGCGCATCTTCTGCTTCTCGCGCAGCTGGCGGCCGTACTCGGAAACCTTTTGACGCGAGGCTTTGCCTTGCGTTTTCTGTCCGGGGGCCGTGCCGCGGCGCTCGACCGCGCATTTTTTAGAAAGGCAGCGGTCGCCCTTGAGAAAGAGTTTGATCTTTTCGCCGGTTTTACTGGCCGCGGTTTCGCGGCGGCAGAGGCGGCATACGGGTCCGATATAGCGCGACATATTAGACTCTCCGCCGTTTGGGCGGGCGGCAGCCGTTGTGCGGAATCGGGGTAACGTCTTTTATCAGCGTAATCTCCAGGCCGGCGGCTTGCAGTGAGCGGATCGCGGCCTCGCGTCCGGCTCCGGGTCCTCTCACGAGAACTTCGGTCGATTTCATGCCGTGCTCCATCGCTTTACGCGCGACGGCTTCGGCCGCCATCTGGGCGGCGAACGGCGTGGATTTCTTTGACCCTTTGAATCCCAAATTGCCCGCGGAAGCCCACGCCAGCACGTTGCCCAGTCCATCAGACATGGTGACGATCGTGTTGTTAAAGGAAGCGTGGATGTGCGCAACGCCCGACTGGACGTTCTTGAACTCGCGCTTCTTTCGCGCTTTTGTTTGTTTTTTTGCGGCCAAAAGAGACTCCGTTTATCCTGTCTGTGCAGCGAGCGCAGTGTCGTCGCCTGGACCCGCTAGGGGCGGATCTCCTTCGAGGGCGCGCGGCGATGGCGCCAAGCCAAGATTCTATCCAAAAGAGGCGGCCCCGGTCAAGGACCGGGGCCGCATTGCCTTTTCGGGACGCTTAGGCTAGAACTTGATTCCGAGCCCGACGTACCCACCCGTGTGGGTGTAGTCCGAAGGTGCGTTGGTCTTGTTCTTCCCACGGTCGCCGATGAATCCGAGGTCCAGGAAGAGCGGGAAGCTCTTGCCTAGGCCGAGGGTCGCACCGACCTGGTACCGGAGGATGCTGTACGCCAGCGGAAGCGTCGTCCCGGCCTGCGGTCCGCTCGGGACCGTATAGTTGCCCTTCACGCTCGGGTAGTAATAGGCGCTACCGTAGAGCGAGAACACTTGGTCGAGGTCGGGCAGTTTCTCGAGCCCGAACCCGATACCGTTCAGCGAGGGGTAACCGTAGTTGCCGGTGTGGGTCATGTAACCCAAGCCGATGTAGATGCGCGGGTCGGCGATCTTGAGTCCAAGCCGTCCATCCGCGTTCCACTCTTGGGCCGTGAATGCCGGCACGTAGGTTTGTCCGTTGCCGCCGATGGTCGTTACGCAACCCTGCGTTCCGGCCGAGCTTCCGGGCAGACCGACGATGCACGACGGGCCGAAGTTTGCGGCGACGTTATGCGGATACTGCCACTTCTCGAAGGTGCCCTCGAGCATCCACGGCAGGTTGAACAGATTGAATTCGAACGCTCCACGCAATGCATACGAGCTGTTGCCGGTGTTGCCCGGGCTGAACTCGTTATACACCTTGGGACTGAGGATGTAGTCTCCCGCCACGAAGTGATCCTGATAAGGAGCCACGACGGGAACCGGCGTTGCAACCACAGGCGCCGGTGTCGGCACCGGAGTTGCGGCCGGAGGCGGAGGCGGCGTCGCGGGCAGATAGCGCACGACGACGAGACGCTTGTCAGGCACCCATTGCACGTACGCTCCCATGCCTTCGGAGATGACGCGAACCGGAACCAAAACTTGGCCCTGGTAGATCATCGGCGGGACATCGAGCGGACGCGTTTCGCCGTTGATGACGACCTGCGGAACGCCGACGGTCACTTTGACGTCGGATCCCGGTTTGGTCACGTCGACGGTTTTGCTGCCCGCGTCATATGACACGGTCGCGCCCATCTGTTCGAACATCGAGCGCAACGGGATCAGGATCGTGCCCCCACGCACTAATGCGGCGAGGACGCGCCCCTGTTTCAACACGTCGGGTCTCGAGTAGACGTGATGGTCGTTGAAGAGAATTGGAATTTGCCCTGATGGCGGTGAGCCGAATTGCATCGGCGGTGGCGGAGCCGGCGACGCCATAGGCGTGGCTTGGGCAATCGCTTGGTGTCCAATGTTTCCCTGCGATGCCTGGCCCGACGGAGCGGCTACCGCGGTAAGGCCCAGGCCCGCGATCAAAATCGCGGTAAGGGCTCCGGTGCTCAGTCGATTCAAGATTTGTCTCCCTCTCATTGTGTAGTTAAAGAGACCGGTCGGCTGCGTTGCCTTGGGTACGGGCGAAGGTTCGGTCTCCACCTTGCCTAACGTGCAGGGGCGCGCTGGGGTTCCCCATGCCTCTGTCTTGCCGTTATTCCCACTTGCCCGCCCTTCATGCATTTTCTGCCCCAGGAGCAGGCAAGCGCCTGAGCCAGGCCACGCCAGCCGCTACTTCGAGGCAAGCGACAACGAAGGCGATCCTTGCCGCATCGGGACTTTGCAGCGCATTGAGGGCACCCAAGACCGCTCCGACGATCGCGGGCGCGAGCATTTGCGGAACGAGCAACGCGAGGTTCCATACTCCCATCGCCGTTGCCAGAGAACCGCGCGGTAAAAGCGCGCAGCCTAGAATCCAATCCGCCGTGAGAAATACGCCCCACGCGATTCCCGCGAGCATTGCCGCGCCAAACAATTCGGGGCCGTTCTTCGAAAACAAGAATGCAATCAGGGCAAGTATGAACATGCAGCCGCCGGCAGCTGCTACCGCGCGCCGATCGAACCGGGCTGCGCGCCCTGCGAGAGCGGCTCCGATTGCCGCAGCGGTTAAAAACGTGACGAGCAATTCGCCGACGCTCGCTTTTGGGTCGCCGGGCAGAAGCCGTTCTACATAGAAATACAGATAGCCGAGCAATGTGTAAAAGCCGACGTACATCAATGCACGCGAAATAAACAGATCGATAAACACGCCTGTAACACGCAGCGGTGTCGCCGTCCTCACGAGCGGTTCGAGTGTACGTACGTGTGTCGCAGTCACCGCAAAGCCCGCTAGCAAAACTGCGGCGATCGCGGCGCCCACCGCCGCGGCATTTTTTAAGAACGAAGCCGCCAGCGCGCCCGCCACATTCCCTAAGCTCTGCAGCGCCGCCATCCACGCGGATGCACCGCCGAGTTTGAGATCTTCGATGAAATCGGGAATTGCGGCTTGGTAAGGACCGATGGCGATGTTGAGCCCGAGCTGCAGGACCAGCAATGCCGCGGCGAGCTGACGGAAATCCGGGGCCAGATAAAACCACAACACCGCTGCTGCGCCGATCACCGCTCCGCACGCATAAAACTCCAGCCTGCGGCTGCCGTTCTTCCTGCGCCGGTCCGAATATATGCCGGCGGTAATTTGTGTAGCCGCTGCTACGCACGCTCCGGCGATTGCAAGGGCGTTGTAAGCGCGAATTGCGTCGTGCGGATAAAACTCAAAGCTGCGCGACTGCAGCGATATCCCGAGCAGAGCGCCCCATACCATCTGGATGCCAAACCAGAACGCCCCCAGGAGCGCCGGGTTAGGCGCGTGCTTCTGCGTAAACGTATTCATCAAGCGTGTCGATGTCGTAGGCGAGTTCGGGTGAAGCTCCGCGGATCGCCATGGCGGGAATGCCCAGCCGGTGCCGCGCTTGCCTTTCCAAGGCGAGAATGCTCAACCGCCGCAGCGCGAATTGCAGAGCCAGCGCGGGTCCAAGCAGCAGCGCCATCCGCGCGACGCTCTTGCGCGCATCAAAAAACCGCATTGCGAGTTTTTCTACCGCAGGCGCTGCACCGGCCGGAATCCAAAAGACGCCGCCGTTCACGATGCGCTCGCCGCCAATCTCGATCCCAAATGGCGGGGCTCCCGGAAAGCGGCGTTCGAAATCGCGGCAAGCCGTGATCGGCACAGCCAGTGCATCCGGAGGAACGGCTTCGATGAACCGGCGCAAGACTGCGCCGTAAATGAACGGCATGTCGCTGGTCATGTACAGCAGCGGCTCGCCGCTGCTCCAGGCGTTCAGGGCTCTCTGCAGGTTGGCGGCGCCGCTCTGCGACTCTTCAATGACGGCATCGACGCTGTGGCCGCACGCCTCGCGCACGTCGCTTCCCCCGATGACGGCAATTCGCGTAACGCCGGCGTCCCGGGCCGCATCGATGCCGGCCGCCAGCAGCGTCCGGCCGCCGATGCGCGCGAGGGCTTTCACCGGCGTCCCGATGCGGCGTGCAAATTCGCCATCGACTCGCGCACCGGCCGTGATCACGGCGTTCATTCGAACAGCGTTGGCTGCGCCGGAGCTCCCTCCCGGCGCGCTACCACGCCGGCACCCGAACCGTAACGGGCCCGCAGCAATTCGATAAAAAGCTCCGCATTGCGCGCCGCGTTTCCGCGCGCGTGATTATTGAAGAATGCGTATGTCGTCTCGGACGCGTCTTGAATTTCGGCAACGCGGCTGGCCCACGGCTCGAGTTCTTCGGGGGAATAGTCATACTCATAGCGCGTCACGTTCGTGCCGGTCCACCAGTTGGCCGCATTGCGTCCATGGAAGCGCGCGTAACCCACGCCCGACGTAACATCCGAGCCCGGCTCCAGCAGCGTGTCATAGCGCGGCATGTCGACGTTGCACCAGCCGACACCGAGATCGCAAAGCAGCCGGTGGGTTCGGGCGTTCTGCCATTCCCGGTTGCGAAACTCGGCGACTAGAGGTAACGGTTGGAGCGCGGCGACCGCCAGGCGCAAGTAATTTTCCGCGGCCGCCGTTTTTCGGAAGCCGTTGGGGAACTGCAGCAGCGCGCAGCCAAGTTTTCCGCTTTCCTTTATAAGGGTTATGCTCTCGACGAACAGGGCCGCGTCGGGGTGTATGCGCGCGCTCGCGTCGGGCGGATGCGTGACCGTGGCGGGCGCCTTAAAACAAAACCGGAACTCCGGCGGGGTAGAGCGCTCCATTCGCTCGACCGTTTTAGGCGTAGGTACGCCGTAATACGAAGCGTCGATCTCGACGGCGGGAAAGCAGCTTGCGTAGTACGACAGCATTTCTTGCGAACGAATCGTTCCGGGATAGAATGGCCCGATCCAATCTTTGTACGAGAAACCGCACGTCCCCACGTAAATCACAAGGGTCCCCATTTCGGGGACCCTGCGCTTATTTCTTCGGCGGTCCGCCGCCCGTCGCGGGCGCCGGCTTCTTGCGGTTGCCGACGGTTTTCTTGGGACCCTTGCGCGTGCGCGCGTTGGTCTTTGTGCGCTGCCCGCGCACGGGCAAGCCGCGCCGGTGGCGGATGCCGCGATAACATCCAATGTCGATCAGCCGCTTGATATGACCCTGCACGTCGCGGCGCAGGTCACCTTCAACTTTTATCTCAAGGCTGCTGATGGCGTCGCGCAGCTTCTTTTCGCCCTCTTCGTTTAAATCTTTCACGCGCGTGTTCGGGTCGACACCCGCCTGCGAAAGCAGGCGTTGCGCAGTCTTGGGCCCGATGCCGAAGATGTACGTCAGCGCAATTTCGATGCGCTTCTCACGCGGCAGATCGATGCCCGCAATACGTGCCATCTATCCCTGCACCTGTTTGTGTTTCGGATTCACTTCACAGATCACGCGGACTTTGCCCTCGCGCCGAATGACTTTGCATTTTTCGCAAATCCGTTTTACCGATGGTCTGACTTTCATTCAATATGCTCCGGCCCCGCCTCCGCACCCCCACTCCGTCGTGGGGCCCGAACCGCAAGGCGCCTAGATGTGCTAGCTAATTTGAGGCTCCCCGAGGGCGCCTTTTTACGCGGCGGCTTCCTCGCGGGGTCGATACTTTGCCGCCTCTGCATGCTCTCCGAATTCCCGCAGCGTGAGGATCCTCGGACCTTCTTGGGTCAGCGCGATGGTGTGCTCGAAGTGCGCTGCGAGTTTACCATCGGCCGTCACGACTGTCCAGCCGTCTTCGAGAATTTTTACTTCATGAGTCCCCTGAGTGATCATCGGCTCGACCGCCAGGACCAGTCCCGGGCGCATTTTCGCGCCGCTCCCGCGCTTGCCGTAATTGGGGACCTGCGGGTCTTCGTGCATGCTTGTGCCGACGCCATGGCCCACCAGGACGCGGACCACGCCGTAACCGCTGGCCTCCGCGTGCTGCTGCACTGCGTGCCCGATATCTCCCACGTGATTGCCGATGCGCATCTGCTCGATACCGAGCATCAAGCATTCCTGGGTGACGTCGAGCAGCCGCCGCGCTTCGGCGGAAACCTCACCGATCGCGACCGTCACCGCGCTGTCGCTCACGTAACCATCGAGCGTCGTGCCGAGATCGATCGAGAGGAGGTCGCCCTCGCGCAGCGTTTCGGCGCCCGGGATACCGTGCACCACGCGGTCGTTGACCGACGTGCAGACCGAAGCCGGATAGCCGCGATAGCCTTTGAAGGTCGGCTCGCCGCCGAGATCGCGGATGCCCTTTTCCGCCAGCGCGTCGAGGTCGGCGGTCGTCATACCGGCTCTTGCGGCTTGCATCAGGTCCGTTAGAACTTTGGCGGTGATCTTTCCGCTGCGGCGCATCGCTTCGATCTCGCGGCTCGAACGCAACGTGATCATGAGGCCTGCAGCTCCGGGCTGAGCAACGAGACGATCTGCCGCGTGACATCTTCTACCGGCGCCAGTCCGTCGACCTTAACGAGCTTTCCGCGCTTATGATAATAGGCAACCAACGGTTCGGTCTGCTCGCGGTAGACGTCGAGACGTTTGGTCACAGTTTCAGCCTTGTCGTCCTCACGCTGAATCAGCTCCGTACCATCGGCGTCGCGCATGCCGGGTCCCGGCGGCGGATTGGTGATCGCGTTGTAACTTCTGCCGGTCTTCGGGTTCGTCCAGCGTGCTGTAAGCCGCGTGACGAGCGTGTCGCGATCGACGTCGAAGAGCACGACGGCGTCAAGCGGAACGCCCCGGCCGTCCATGAGCGCGTCGAAAGCTTCGGCCTGCGCAACCGTACGCGGAAAACCGTCCATGATGAAGCCGCGCGGCGATTTTTCCAGCTCGCCCTCAATCATTTTGAGTATCAAGTCGTCGGGCACCAGCTCGCCGCGGTGCATGTAATCCTCAGCGAGTATTCCGAGTTCGCTACCCGCGACACGATGGTCGCGCAGGATGTCGCCGGTCGAAATATGGCGCGCGCCGAACCGCTTCGTGAGCAGCTTCGACTGCGTTCCCTTGCCCGCGCCGGGCGGTCCCAAGAATATGAGCCGCATTATCTCTTGATGAAGCCGCGGTAATCGCGCATCGCCAGGCGCGCTTCAATCTGCGTGATCGTATCGAGAGCTACGCCGACGACGATCAGCAGCGACGTCGAGCCCAAGTAGAACGTCGTGACCGATAGCCCGCGCTGCAGCATGCCCGGCAACACGGCGAGCAATCCCAGATAGATGGCGGCTGCCGTCGTAATCCTGATCAGGATGCGGTTGATGTAATCAACGGTAGGCTGACCGGGCCGAATGCCCGGAATGAACGAGCCGCTCTTTTTCAGGTTATCCGCGATATCTTTGGTGTTGAGCACGACCGCGCTGTAAAAGAACGTGAAAACGACGACCAATATGAAATAGACCAAGTTGTAGAGTGGGCCGTTCACGTTGAAATACAGCTGAATCCAGTTAGCGACGCCGCCCAAGAAGGTATGCGGCGCCGCCGCACCGCGCGGTGCGAACCACCCCAGCGCTTGCTGAGGCAGCAACAACAGCGAGATGGCAAAAATGATCGAGATGACTCCGGCGTTGTTCAAGCGCAGCGGGATGTAGGTTGAGCGCCCAGCGAACATTTTGCGGCCCACGACGCGGCGCGCTTGCTGCACGGGTATACGCCGCTGGCCCTGGTACAGGAACACGATCGAGACAATCACGAGGATCGCGATCGCGAGGTAGATCAACAGATTAACCAGGCTCTCCCCGCCCTTGGAGGTGGACGTAAAAGTCTGAGCTACGTACTGCGGATAGCGCAGCACGATACCGATGAAGATGATCAGCGAGACGCCGTTGCCGATGCCTTTGTCGGTGATCTGTTCGCCGAGCCACATCAGGAAAAGCGTTCCGGCGACCATCGCAACGACCGCGTACAATTCGAACCAGATGCTGTTGTCGATGAAGACACCGCTCTTATGCATCAGGTTGGCCATGAAGAACGCCTGAGCAGTTCCCAGCACGATCGTCAGCCAGCGCGTGTAGCGGCCGATTTTCTTGCGGCCTTCCTCGCCGCCTTTCTTGGCAAGTTCCTCGAGCTGCGGCAGCACGACCGTCATCAACTGCATGATGATCGACGCGTTGATATAAGGCGTGATGCCCATCGCGATAACGGAAAGTTTCTGCAATGCACCGCCCGACAGAAAGCCGAGCAAGTTATAAAACGCGCCCTGTTGCATCAGGTTGTTCCAAGCCGCCTGGTTCACGTCCGGAATCTGAACGTGAATCATGAAAACGAAGAGCGCGAAAGCGCCGAGCACGAACAGCACCCGCTTCCGGATATCCGGAACCAGGAGCGCCGCGCGCAGGTTATTCAGCAACGAGTTTCTCTATCGTCGCCCCGGCAGCTTCGAGCGCTTCTTTGGCGGAGCCCGAAAACATCACGTCGCGGAAACGTAAGCCGCCCGGCAGCGACTTGCCGGCTTTGTTGGCGCCGAGGATTTTCACGCCGTCGCCAATGGCCTTAATTTTCTTGGCCACCTTCAGCGTTTGCGGCGAAATTTCGACGGCCGGATCCCAATCGCTTAAGTCGCCGACATTCACGACGGTGAAACGCTGGCGAAAATGCCCGATATCGCGCGCCTTTTGCGAATAGCCGCGGCGATGCGGAAGTCTGCGCTGCCAGGGGGTCTGGCCGCCTTCAAACGCCGGGCCTTTGCCGCCGCCCGAGCGAACCGTTTGCCCCTTGCCGCCTTCGCCGCCGGTTTTCACCATGCCCGAACCGTGTCCGCGGCCGACGCGCGTGCGTTTTGGGCGGCTGCCTTTGGCGGGACGCACGGATCCGAGCGTCATGCCTCCGGCGCGGCCGGTGACGATCGCCGGGCCGTGCGAAGTCCGCGGCGCCTTGGCTGTCGTTGTTTTTGCGGGCGCGCTTTTTTTTACGGGCGCGCTCTTTTTTGCGGCGCCCGCTTTAGCGGTCGTTTTCCTTGCCGGTGTCTTCTTGCGTTCAGCCATGACGTTCTCTATGCAGCGGACGAGCCGTTCGACGGTTTGCCGCGCAGTGCGCGAACCTGTTCGAACGTCTTGAGGGAGCGCAAACCTTCAATCGTCGCGTAGACGACGTTGATCGGATTATTGCTTCCCAGTGATTTAGTGACGATGTCGTGAATGCCGGCTAACTCCAGCACTGCGCGCATCGGACCGCCTGCGATGACGCCCGTACCGGGCGAAGCCGGTTTCAGGAGCACGCTGGCAGCGCCGATCCTTTGGTTGACCTGGTGCGGAATCGTCCGCTCGACCATCGGTACGGTGATCAGATTTTTCTTGGCGCCTTCGACGGCTTTGCGAATCGCCTCGGGCACCTCGCCGGCTTTGCCGATGGCGAAGCCAACCTTGCCCTTACGGTCGCCGACGACGACCAGAGCGCTGAAGCTGAAACGCTTACCGCCCTTGACGACTTTAGCTACGCGGTTAATGCGCACGACGGTTTCGTCGAACCCACTATTGTCGCGATCGCGGCCTCCGCTGCGATACTGCATTAAAACTCCAATCCGGCTTGGCGCGCGGCGTCAGCCAAAGCTTTGACGCGCCCATGGTACTTCAATCCGCTGCGATCGAAAACGACGCGCGTGATGCCGGCTTGCTTCGCCTTGCTCGCGATCGCCTGGCCGATCTTTTCGGCAGCCGCGAGATTGGTCGTCGATTTCAAGTCGGCGCGCACATCTTTCTCGCGCGTCGAAGCGGCGGCCAGCGTACGGCCCTGCGTATCGTCGACCACGGTAGCGTAGATATGATGCAGCGTACGCCGGACCAAGAGACGCGGGCGCTCCGCGCTCCCGGAAACTTTTTGGCGAAGCCGAGTGTGACGAACGCGGCGTCCTTGCTCGCGGGATGAAACGGCCATTACGACTTCGCAGCCTTACCGGCTTTGCCGAGCTTCTTGCGAACGTATTCGCCTTCGTAGCGAATGCCTTTGCCTTTGTAGGGTTCGGGCGGACGCAGGTTGCGGATCTCGGCGGCGACTTGTCCGACCTTCTGTTTGTCGATGCCCTCAACGTGAATCTTCGTCGTGCCTTCGACAGTCAGCGTCACGCCTTTGGGCGGATCGTACGAGACCGGGTGAGACAAGCCGAGCGTCAGATTTATCTTTTCGCCCGACTTGGCAGCGCGGTAGCCGACACCTTGGATCTCCAAACTCTTGCGGAAGCCTTTGCTTACGCCTTCGACCATGTTGTTCACGAGCGTGCGCGTCAAACCGTGAGCCGCGCGATGCACTTTTTCGTTGCCCGTGCGTTCGACGACGATCTTGCCGTCTTCAACGCGCACCGCAACGTGATGGGCGGTCTCCTGTTTCAGCTCGCCCTTGGGCCCCTTGACGTGCACGACGTCGTCCGCGACGTTTACGGTAACGCCGTTCGGCACGGGGATGGCGAGTTTTCCTATGCGTGACATTCGATTACCACACGTAAGCGAGGACTTCGCCCCCGCAGCCTTCCTTTTTGGCGCGACGGCCGGACATGATGCCCCGCGACGTCGACATGATCACCAGTCCTAGGCCGCCCAGCACGCGCGGAATCTCCGTCTTATTCGTGTAGACGCGCAAACCGGGGCGCGAAATGCGCCGCAGCCCGGTGATGATTTTCTCTTTATTCGGCCCGTACTTGAGTTTGAGACGAAGCGTGCCTTGCGGACCTTCGTTGAGACGCTCGTAATCGTTGATAAAGCCCTCGTCCTTGAGGATCGCCGCAACGGCGACCTTCGTACGCGACGCCGGAATGTCGACGGCATCGTGGTTGGCCGTATTCGCGTTGCGAATCCGGGTCAGCATGTCGGCGATAGGATCGGTGATCACTGACATGGCGCTACCACGAAGCCTTGACGATGCCGGGAATGTTGCCCTTATGGGCGTTTTCCCGGAAGCAAATGCGGCACAAGCCGAACTTACGGTAAAAACCGCGCGGACGGCCGCACAGTTCGCACCGGTTATGCGCGCGCACTTTAAATTTCGGTTTGCGTTTCGATTTCTCGATTAAGGCAGTTTTAGCCAATTCTGCTTCCTTATTACCCTTGCGCCCCAGCGGTTCGCTGGAGCGGCAGACCCATCGCGGTGAGGAATTCAGTCGCCTCTTCGTCGTTTTTGGCGCTCGTGACGATGACGATGTCCATGCCGCGCATCTTGTCGACCTTGTCGTAGTTGATCTCAGGAAAAACGATTTGCTCGCGCAAGCCCATATTGTAGTTGCCGCGACCGTCGAACGATTTGCGCGACAGTCCGCGAAAATCGCGAATACGCGGCAGCACCACGTTGAAGAGCTTGTCGAGAAACACGTACATCCGGTCGCCGCGCAACGTGACCTTGGCGGCGATGTTCACGCCTTCGCGGAGTTTGAATGCCGCGATCGATTTCTTGGCCTTGGCGATCACCGGCTTCTGGCCGCTGATGGCTTGCATCTCCGAAGCGGCGGCGTCGAGTGCCTTCGGGTTGGCGATCGCTTCGCTGACGCTCATGTTGATGACGACCTTTTCGAGCTTCGGAACTTGGTGAGGATTCTTGTATCCGAACCGTTCCGTCAGCTGCTTGCGGACGTCTTTTTCGTATTTTTCTCTCAACCGTGCGGTCATCTTACGTCCCCTTTACCGGCACGCGCGCCGGCTCGCCGCACTTGGCGCAAATCCGGTGCGTGCCCTCAGGCGTTTCGTGATGGCGCAGCCGCGTCGGATTCTTGCACTTCTCGCACACGTACTGCAGGGCGCTGATCGGCAGCGGCGCCTCTTTTTCGAGAATGCCGCCCGATTGCGCCGAGCCGCCCATGTTCTGCTGCTTCGGCGCTCCCGGTTTGGTGTGCCGTTTGACGACGTTGAGCCCTTCCACGGTCGCCATGCCGGCGCGCGGGAAGATCGCCTTCACGACGCCGCGCTTGCCGCGTTCTTTTCCGCGGCGAATCAGCACCGTGTCGCCTTTCACGATATTCGGCATCACAGCACCTCCGGCGCGAGCGAAGCGATCTTCAGGAACCCGCGATCGCGCAGCTCGCGCATCACCGGCCCGAAGACGCGCGTGCCGCGCGGATCGAGGTCTTTTTCGCCCTTGAGAACCACGCACGCATTGTCGTCGCATTTCACGACCGAGCCGTCGGGCCGGCGGATCGGCGCGGACGTGCGCACGACCACGGCTTGAACGACCTGACCCTTCTTCACGGCGGCGCCGGGAATGGCGCTCTTCACGGTGCCGACGATGACGTCGCCAACGCGAGCGTACGGGTGACGGCTGCCGCCCTGCACGTGAATGCAGAGGAGCTCGCGCGCTCCGGAATTGTCAGCCACTTTCAGCCGCGTTTCTTGCTGGATCACTTTGCTCTCTCGATAATCTCGACCAAACGCCAGCGCTTGTCGCGTGACAAGGGGCGCGCTTCAGCGATGCGCACCGTGTCGCCGGTCTTCGCTTCGTTTTTCTCGTCGTGAGCTTTGAACTTCACGGATTTGCGCACGATCTTTCCGTAGACCGGATGCGCGACGCGCGTTTCTGAAAGCACGACGATCGTCTTGTCCATTTTATCGGAGACGACGCGCCCTTGCTTCAAACGCCGCTTATGACGCTGATCAACCGGCATTCTTGACCTCCCGCAGACGCTTTTCCGAAATGACCGTGTGAATTTGCGCGTAGGCGCGACGCATCGCGCGCACCTTGCTGAAATCCGAAAGGTGTCCGGTACGCAGCGCGAACCGCAGATTGAACAGCTCTTCCTTCGTTTCCCGAGCCTTGGTTTGCAACTCGGCAATCGTAAGACCACGCAGGTCCTTGAGCTCGTTGCCCTTCATGCCTGCGCCTCCTCGCGAGTGATCAGCTTCGTTTTGATCGGCAGCTTCGAAGCCGCCAGCTGCAACGCACGCTTCGCCACGTCGGGCTCGACGCCGGACAATTCGAAGAGCACGCGTCCCGGGCGCACCACCGCAACCCAGAACTCCGGGTTGCCTTTGCCCGCGCCCATGCGGACTTCAGCCGGCTTCTTCGTCACCGACTTATCGGGGAAAATCTTGATCCAGACTTTGCCGCCGCGTTTGATATGGCGCGTCATCGCGATACGCGCGGCTTCGATCTGGCGGTTGGTGAGCCAGCATGGCTCCAACGCCTGCAAACCGGTCTCACCAAACGTCAGCGAGTTGCCGCGCATAGCGCGGCCCTTCATGCGTCCACGGTGGACTTTGCGCCATTTGACGCGTTTCGGTGTCAGCATTATTCCACCGGACCTTCGGACTGCGCCGGCTCTTCGGGTTTGGCGGCTTCTTCAGTCGCGGGCGCTTCCGCTACAACTTCGGGCTGCTGTTCCGCGACGGGCTCTTGCGCCGTAACGGGCTCTTGCGGAACGATCTGTCCGGCTTCCGCGCTGTCAGCGATCGGAAAGTCGCCGACCGGTTCGGTTGCTTCGGTGCGCACCGCGGGGCGCCGGGCGCGTCCGCCGCGTTCGCGCCGTTCGCGGAATTGCGGGCCTCGCCCCTGTGCTTCGGGTCCGCGCGTGTGCTCGGGCAAAACTTCGCCGCGGTAGATCCATACTTTGACGCCAATGCGGCCGAACGTCGTGAACGCTTCCACGTGCGCGTAGTCGATGTCCGCGCGCAGCGTGTGCAGCGGCACCTTTCCGTCGTGGTTGCGCTCGGTGCGCGCGATTTCCGCGCCGCCCAGGCGCCCTGAAACCTGCACCTTGATGCCGCGCGCGCCGGCGCGCATGCTGCGCATGATTGCCTGTTTCATCGCGCGGCGGAAAGCGATGCGTTTCTCGAGCTGATCGACGATGTTCTGACCGACGAGCCGCGCATCCAGCTCCGGATGCTTGATCTCCATGACGTTGACTTGCACGGTCTTGCCGGTGAGCGTCTCGAGGCCCTTACGGATTTCTTCGATGCCTACGCCGCGCTTGCCGATGATGATACCGGGCTTGGCGGTATTCACGATCACGCGCGTTTGATTCGAGCGCCGTTCGATTTCGATCTTGCTGATCGCGGCCGGACGGGTCCAGCGCGCGAAATACTTGCGAATCTTGACGTCTTCGTGCAGCCAAGCGCGGTAATGTTTTTTCTCAAACCAGCGGCTATCCCACGTGCGGGTAATTCCTAAGCGCAAGCCGACGGGGTGAATCTTCTGTCCCATATTATGCTCGCGCTCCCGCTTTGGCAGTTTTTTTCTTGCGTGCCGGCGATTTACGCGCGGGCGCTTTGCGCGCCGGTGCTTTGGCGGCCGCTTCGGTTTGCGTCTTGTGTGCGCGAGCTTGTTTGGCCGCGGGTCTTTCCGCCACAGCCACCGTCACGTGCGACAGACGCTTGCGCTTGAAGTTGGCGCGCCCTTGAGCGCGCGGATCGAGACGCTTGGTGAACCCGCCGCCCGGCCCGCCGTCCACCATGATTTTGGAAATGAACAACTCGTCGGCGTTCATGTCGTGATTATTCTCGGCATTGGCGACCGCGCTGCGAACCAGCTTCTCGATCGGCTCGGCGGCAAACACGCCGGCAAACTGCAAGAGGACCAGAGCGTCTTTCACGTTCTTGCCCCGGATCGCGTCGGCGACGCGGCGCAGCTTGCGCGGTCCCATGCGCGCGAACTTCAAATGCGCGACCGCTTCGGTGCGCTCGGCTGATTTTGTCATGAACCGGCCGCCGGTGCTGCGGCAGCGGGAGCGCCAGGCGCGCCGCCGGCGGCGGCTGCAGCCGCTTTCACCGCGGACTTCTCGCCGCTATGCGCGCGGAAGAGCCGCGTCGGGGCGAACTCACCGAGCTTGTGGCCCACCATGTTTTCGGTGACGAAGACCGGGATGTGCACTTTGCCGTTGTGCACGCCGATCGTGTGCCCGACCATAGCCGGCACGATCGTCGACGAGCGGCTCCACGTACGCACGACGCGCTTTTCGCGGCGCTCGTTCATGCCCTCGATCTTCTTCAGCAAGTGATCCGCAACAAACGGACCTTTTTTTAGACTGCGTCCCATTACTTCGCTCCGCGCTTTCTCACGATCATTTTGGAAGTACGCTTATTACGCCGCGTCTTTTTGCCCATCGTCATCTGTCCCCAGGGCGTCGTCGGCGGCCGCCCCGACGTGGAACGCGCTTCGCCTCCGCCGTGCGGATGGTCGACCGGGTTCATCGCGATTCCGCGCACGGTCGGGCGCACGCCGCGGTGGCGCTGCCGCCCCGCTTTTCCGATGATCTCGTTCTCGTGCTCCACGTTTCCGAGTTGTCCGATCGTCGCGCGGCACACGACCAGTATCTGGCGCACTTCGCCCGACGGCATGCGCACTTGAGCGTACTCGGTTTCCTTCGCCATCAGTTGAGCCGCGCCGCCGGCGCTGCGCACCAGCTTCGCGCCCTGCCCCGGACGAAGCTCGATGTTGTGAATGACCGTACCGACCGGAATATTTTTGAGCGGAAGACAGTTGCCGTTTTTGATGTCGGCCGCCGGACCCGATTCGATCGTGTCGCCGATTTTCAGGCCGGCCGGCGCCAAGATGTAGCGTTTCTCGCCGTCGCGGTAATTGATCAGCGCGATTCGCGCCGACCGGTTCGGATCGTACTCGAGCGTCGCGACTTTTCCGGGAATGGCGTCCTTGGTGCGTTTGAAATCGATGATCCGGTACATTTTGCGCGTGCCGCCGCCCTTATGGCGCACGGTGATGTGACCGTTGAAGTTGCGGCCTGAATGTTTCTTGCGCACTTCGGTCAGCGACTTCTCGGGTGGAACCTTCGAGAGGTCCGAGAAATCCATCGTCGTCATGAAGCGCTTTCCGGCGCTGGTGGCTTTATATTTTTTTACCGGCATCGTTTATTGCTCGAAGTAGTTGACGCCGCCCAGCTCGATCTTTTGACCGGCCTTCAGCGTAACGATAGCTTTTTTGTAATCTTTGGTGCGCCCTTGAGTACGCAGGCCGCGGCGCGCGAAATTGCGGCGCTTTCCGCCGACGTTAACGGTATTGACTTTAATCACGTTCACTTTGAAGATTTCTTCAATAGCGTGGCGGATCTGCGTTTTGGTCGCTTCCGGATGAACGGTGAAGCTGTACTGATGACCGAGGGCCTCCGCCATAGACTTTTCAGAGATCCGCGGAGCGATGATAACGTCGCGCGCTTCCATTATTTTGTCCCCAGCGTGTTGAGCAATTCGGCGTAGGCTTCGGCGGTAAAAATCAGCCGGTTAAACCGGAGTACGTCTTTCACGTCGAGGGCGCCGGTGTTCGTGAACGAGACTTTTCTCAAGTTTCGCCCGACGCGCAGCATGGCGTCGGCCGAACGCTCGTCGCGCCCGTGCACTACAAGCGTGCTCGCCGCTTTTTTGGCCTCTTTGGCGCCGCCGAAAAGCAACTGCGCAAATTCGGCCGTCTTGGTCAGCGCAAAATCTTGCGTGTCCAGCACCGATACGGCATCGTTGCGAAAACGATCGGCAAGTGCCGCCACGAACGCGGCCCGGCGCTCCTTTTTGTTGAGGCCACTGACATAGCTGCGCGGCTGCGGTCCGAAAACGACGCCGCCGTGCCGCCACTGGGGCGAACGAATCGAACCTTGGCGGGCGCGTCCCGTGCCTTTTTGACGCCAAGGTTTACGGCCGCCGCCGGCAACCTCGTCACGTTTCTTGGTCGAACCCGTTCCGGCGCGCGGATTGGCGAGCTCGCGGAAAACCGCGCGGAAGATTGCGTGCTGTTTGTCGCTATAGTCCCGTCCGAGGATCTCGGGCACGGGTTCTTCGCGCACGACCTTGCCTTTGAGATCGATCACGTTCGGCATTAGCCGGCCGCCTTCTGTTTGGCCGTCCGCGTAACGACGACCAGCGCGTTTTTCGCTCCCGGCACCGGACCGCGCACGAGCAGCAAATTCCGCTCCGCGTCCGCGCGCACGATCTCTAAATTTTGGTGCGTCGTCCGATCGACGCCGTAATGTCCGGGCCGCCGGCTGCCTTTGACCGTACGTCCGGCGTTGGTGTCGCCGTTGGAGGCAGGCTGACGATGAATCATCGAGCCGTGGCTCGCGCCGCCGCCGCGAAAGTTATGCCGTTTGATGCCACCCGAAAAGCCGTGACCTTTGGAGACGCCCGCGACGTCGACGCGGTCGCCGGCTTCGAACTCCGAAACCGTGATCGTTTGTCCGGCTTCAACGCCGTCGATGTCTTGGCGGAACTCACGCATCCAGCGGTGGGGCTCCACGCCCGCCTTCTTATAATGTCCGCTCATCGCGCGGTTCACGCGAGACTTCTTCACATCGCCGAACGCTAGCGCAACGGCTTCATAGCCGTGCGTCTCTTTTGACCGGCGCTCTACGACGGTGCAAGGACCGGCCGCAATCACCGTAACCGGCACGTAGCGGCCGTCGTCGGTGAACACGCTTGTCATCCCAACCTTGCGGCCAAGGATGTTCTTCATTGGCAATTAGTCTCCACGGACCCAGGCGTATTGATTATAGTCCCGCCCGGCGCGCGAAAAGCAGCCGCCGGCGTGGGCAACCTCGGGATAGTAACAGGTGGTGCCGCGCTCGTCAAGCGGAACGAGCGCGGCTGCCTGTCTCTCTTCTATTGAAGAGCGGTCGCTACGAACGTATCGCCGTCGTAGAAGCCGTAAGCCGTGACGAGGCGCCCGGCGGCCGGCTGCCCGCTAAAAGCGAGGCCATTCGACAGCGCGGGAGCGTCGTTAACCAGCACCGGCTTCAGCCCGTTGGAGCCCAGGACCATCAGGGTCGAGCCGCTGGTTCCCACCACCACGCCCTGCACCTGCGCCGGGGCGTAGGCGGAGGCCGAGGTGTAATACGTCGTCGTCGACGCCGGTGCGCACGACGGATCGTAGTAAGAACCTCCGCCGTAGGGGTCGTTATAGACGCACGTCATCGGATAGGTATAGGTCAGCGGCGACGCGACCGGCGCAAACGCAGCCGGCGCTGCGTAGTTGGGCGCATAGACCGGCGCGAACCCGGTCGAGTTTCCGCCAAGCGAGCTCAGCGCATAGCTGGTCAGGTAGTTCGTGAGCAGCGAGTGCGTGAGCGAGCCCCCGTTCGAACCGCTGAGCAACCCACTCACGACACCCGCTAGCGTGCTCGCCAGGGCGTCATTCGCGGAGTTTTGTCCGTATGAGTAGACCGGAGCGTAACCGTTATCGGTCACGTATCCGTAATCGGGTGAATATCCGTAGTTCACGACTTGCGGATAAACGTAGGTCGTGTACGCTGCCGGCATCACGTCCGGCGCAACCGCATAGAAGGCGCCGTTCTGGAAGACAACCGGAATCGTCATCATCTGATTGCCCCAGTGTTTGTGGCGGCCGTGCCAGCCGCGGACTTCGATCGTCTGCCCTACGGGGTTTTCGACGAAAACGTCATCAGCGTCCGTACGCACAATGCGCCCGGCAACGAACTGCTCGGCCCGTTCCCCGGCGGCGCGAAAGCCGACGCCACGGGGCCGGACAACGTCGGCAAACGGAGCTTGGTTTTCACGATCGTCTGAGCGCACGCGTTGCACGAATTGCGCCGGACGTTCCACAAAGCGCTGCGGGCGGTTCTCGAAACGTTGCGGTGCATTCTCCACGCGCGCCGGCCTGTTTTCAAACCGCTGCGGGCGGTTCTCGAAACGTTGCGGTACATTCTCCACGCGAGCCGGCCTGTTTTCAAACCGCTGCGGAGCGTTTTCGATTCGAGCGGGACGATTTTCCACGCGCGGCGGGCGGTTCTCGACGCGCATCGGGCGCTGCGCGGGCGCGGCGGCCGCTGGGGGAATCATTTGCCCGCCGTGCTTTCCGCCGCCGCCATCGCCGCGAGCCTGCGGTTGCGCTTGAGCTTGCGGTTGCGCAGCTGCGGCTGCTCCTCGTGCCGGTCCTTGGCCGCCATGTTCGTGTGGTCCGGCCAGAGCGGGCGCGATCGCGGTCGCCGCGAGAGCCGTCGTGAGGAAGGCACTCATCAAACTTTTCATGATGGTGTACTTGTGCCCGAATTTGGGCACGTCGCGGCGAGCGAGCGAGTGCTTCGCGGGCGTTTAGGTGAAAGCGTTCGAGCCCGTGATTGCTTCTCCAAGAATCAGCGTGTGAATCTCATTAGTTCCCTCGTACGTGAATACCGACTCCAAATTGTTCATGTGACGGATCACCGGATACTCGAGCGTCACGCCGTTGGCTCCCAAAACGCTGCGCGCCTCACGCGCGATCTCGAGCGCTTCGCGCACGTTGTTAAGCTTTCCAAAACTGATGTGGGCCGGGTGCGCGTTGCCGTCGTCTTTCATCCGCCCAATGTGCAGCGCCAGTAGCGTTCCCTTGTTCAATTCAAGCAACATCTTGACGAGTTTTTGCTGCGTTAGTTGAAAACCCGCGACCGGCCGGCCAAACTGGCGGCGCGTCTTGGCGTATTCGAGCGCAGTTTCGTAACAGCTGCGCGCGGCGCCCATCGCCCCCCAAAGCACGCCGTAGCGGGCTTCGTTCAAACACGCCAGCGGGCCGCGTAAGCCTCGGACTTCAGGAAACGCCGACTCGCCCGGGATACGGCAGTTTTCGAAAACAAGCTCCGAAGTCACCGAAGCGCGTAATGACATTTTGCGCTCGATGGCGTGCGCGGTAAAACCTTTGGTTGTTGATGGAACGAGAAAACCGCGAATGCCTTCATCGGTTTGCGCCCAAACGACGGCGACGTCAGCTATGCCGCCGTTGGTGATCCAGGCCTTGGTCCCGTCGATGATCCAGTCCGCACCGTCGCGCCGCGCGGAGGTGCGCATTCCCGACGGATCGCTGCCGAAATCCGGTTCGGTTAACCCGAAACACCCGATGAGTTCGCCTGTGGCCATGCGCGGAAGCCATGTATCTTTTTGAGCGTCGCTGCCCCAACGGCTGATGGCGAACATCGCCAGCGAACCTTGCACCGATGCGAAGCTGCGAATTCCGGAATCACCCGCTTCGAGTTCCAAACACGCCAAACCGTAGGACACCGCACTCGCGCCCGGACAGCCGTACCCTTGCAAGTGCATGCCGAGAACGCCGAGCGTTCCGAGTTCTCGAGAAAGTTCGCGCGGGAACGTGTGACTTTCAAACCACTGCGAGATGTTCGGCAAGACGCGATCGCGCACGAACGCGCGCACGGTATCGCGCACCATGCGCTCTTCGTCGTCGAGCAGCGCATCGATTCCTAAGAAGTCTAGCGCGCTCGGCGACCCTACCATCGGAGTTCTACCGTTTGAGAACGCGGGCGATTTTATCGAAGAGCGCTTCGATGGAACGCTCTTGCTGATCTTCCAAACGCCGCCACAACAGCCGGCCTTCGGTATCGCTCAGCGTCGCATCGGTGCGGTGCTGCACCGTCGTCTTCTTCGCGTCGCCACTGAGATAAAATCCATGCGTGCCGTCAAAACCATCGTTCTGAATCCGCCACACGATTTTTTCCTCGGGCACGACCTCTTCGAGAATGGCGTGGAATCCGTTATGCCATTCCTCCGTGCGGCCGACGACCATCGGCCCCGGCGAACGCATAAACGGCTGCGCCGCGAACGGCCAGATGATGTCGTTGGACGTCCCCATGTCGACGAAGAGCTGGAAAATGCGCCGGCGGGTTCCGGAAAATGTGCGCTCGCGAACCTCGTGCAGCGGAATCGGCATGGCCTACGGTTTCGCCGGGCCCGCCTGCTTGTCCGTGAAGGGCTCGCCTTTTGGGGGTGTGTTGTCCGCCTAGTTGATTTTTTCGCCCTAGTTAGGCGACGAAGACCGCCATGTGCTATTGGCCTGCGCACACAAGGTCTTCGGCAACGACACTAGGGCGTAAAGGGCAACTAGGCTTTGAGTTCGATGTCGACGCCGGCCGGTAAGTCGAGATGCATGAGTGCATCCATCGTCTTCGGCGAGGCCTGAAGGATGTCGATCAGGCGTTTGTGCGTGCGCATTTCGAAATGTTCGCGCGACTTCTTATCGACGTGCGGCGAGCGGTTCACGCAGAAGCGGTTGATTTCGGTCGGCAGCGGCACCGGACCGCTCACGAAAGCGCCCGTGCGTTTAGCCGTATCCACGATCCGTTCCGCCGACTGATCGAGCACACGGTGATCGTATGCCTTCAGGCGGATGCGGATCTTTTGCTTGGCCATTATTCCGAGACCGCGATAACGACGCCGGCGCCGACGGTGCGGCCGCCCTCACGGATTGCAAAGCGCAACCCTTCCTCGCAAGCGATCGGCGTGATCAGCTCGACGTCCATCGCGATGTTGTCGCCGGGCATCACCATCTCGACGCCCTCGGGCAGTTTGATGGTTCCCGTCACGTCGGTCGTGCGGAAGTAAAACTGCGGGCGGTAGTTGGCGAAGAACGGCGTGTGGCGTCCGCCCTCTTCTTTTGAGAGGACGTAGACTTCGGCTTTGAACTTCTTGTGCGGTTTGATCGAACCGGGTTTGGCCAGCACTTGGCCCCGCTCGATGTCGTTGCGATCGATGCCGCGAAGCAGCACGCCGATATTGTCGCCGGCGATGCCGATGTCCAACAGCTTGCGGAACATCTCGATACCGGTGACGACGGTCTTGCGCGTCGCTTCTTGCAGACCGACGATTTCGATTTCCTCACCGACTTTAACTTGGCCGCGCTCGACGCGTCCGGTGCCAACGGTTCCGCGACCGGTGATCGTGAAGACGTCTTCAACCGGCATTAGGAACGGTTTGTCGGTTTCGCGGACCGGGTCGGGAATGTAGTCGTCAACCGTATCCATCAATTTAAAGATGGGATCCGCATCGGCGTCGCCGCGCTTACCCGACGAGTTCAGCGCCTTGAGCGCGGAGCCGCGGATGATCGGCGTGGTGTCGCCAGGGAACTCGTATTTGCTGAGCAGCTCGCGAATTTCGAGTTCGACCAGCTCGAGGAGCTCTTCGTCGTCAACCATATCGCACTTGTTAAGGAAGACGACGATGTTCGGAACGCCGACTTGGCGCATCAGCAGAATGTGCTCGCGCGTTTGCGGCATCGGGCCGTCGGTGGCCGAGACCACGAGAATTGCGCCGTCCATCTGCGCTGCGCCGGTGATCATGTTTTTGATATAGTCGGCGTGGCCGGGGCAGTCGACGTGAGCGTAATGGCGTTTCTTGGTCTCGTACTCTTGGTGCGAGATTGCAATCGTAATGCCGCGCTCTTTCTCTTCGGGCGCATTATCAATGTCGTCGACGGTGCGCTTCATGATGTTCGCGTTCTCGGTGGCGAGGCAATTGATAATTGCCGCGGTAAGCGTTGTCTTACCGTGGTCGACGTGCCCCGTCGTGCCGATGTTGACGTGGGGTTTATTCCGTTCGAATTTTGCCTTCGCCATTTTTTAAGTCGTCTTCCTCATAGAACTCTAGTGTTTTAAACTGCTCGTCACTTAGGCGGCGGTGCTTTTTTTACCGGCCGCTTTGGCCACGATCTCCTCTTCGATAAACTTTGGAGCCTTCTCGTAGTGCGCGAACTCCATCGTGTAGGTCGCCCGGCCCTGCGTTGCCGACCGCATGTCGGTCGCGTAGCCGAACATCTCCGAGAGCGGTACGTGGGCGGTGATCACTTGCGCGCCGCCCGGGGCTTCTTCGGTGACCTGGATAATGCCGCGCCGGCGATTGAGATCCCCGGTAATCGCGCCCATGTAGTCTTTGGGCGTGGTCACTTCGACCTTCATGATCGGCTCGAGCAAGATTGGCCCGGCAGCGCGGTTGGCTTCCTTGAATCCCATCGACGCCGCGATCTTGAACGCAATCTCGGACGAGTCTACATCATGGTACTTACCGTCGAAGGCGACCGCCTTAAAATCCATGACCGGATATCCCGCAAGGACGCCGCTCAGCGACGCCTCCTGGATGCCTTCCTGAACCGCCTTAGCATACTCCTTTGGAACCTTGCCGCCGACGATCTTCCATTCAAAGACAAATCCCGTGCCGGGCTCTTGCGGCTCGACGCGCAGCCAAATGTCTCCGAATTGGCCTTTGCCGCCCGACTGCCGGATGAACTTGCCTTCCTTTTCAACCGTCTTCGTGATCGCTTCTTTGTAGGCGACCTGCGGTTTGCCGACGTTCGCTTCGACTTTGAACTCGCGGCGCAGCCGGTCGAGGATGATCTCTAAATGGAGCTCGCCCATACCCGAGATGATCGTCTGCTGCGTCTCTTCGTCGGTGCGCATCTTAAAGGTAGGGTCTTCTTGCGCCAGACGCGTGAGCGCGGTGCCGAGCTTGTCTTGGTCGCCCTTGGTCTTCGGCTCGATGGCCTGCGAAATCACCGGTTCCGGGAACGTGATCGACTCGAGCGTGATCGCCTGCTTTTCGTCGCAGAGCGTGTCGCCGGTCCGCGTGTCGGTTAATCCGACTGCCGCCGCGATATCGCCGGCGCCGATCGAATCGATGTCTTCGCGGTGATTGGCGTGCATGCGCAAGATGCGTCCGATCCGCTCTTTGCGTCCCGAACGGGAATTGTACAGATACGTGCCTTTGTTCAGCGTCCCGCTATAGACGCGGAAGTACGTTAGGTTGCCATAGGGATCTGTGGCGATCTTGAAGGCCAGCGCGCAGAACGGTTCCGAATCGTCGGGCTTGCGCCGCATCTCTTCGTTCGTTTTCGGATCCTTGCCGACAATTGCTTTGGCTTCGAGCGGCGACGGCAGATAATCCACGATCGCGTCGAGCAGCGGCTGCACGCCTTTATTTTTAAATGCGGATCCGCAGAGCATCGGCAGTACGCTGCCGTCGATCGTCGCTTTGCGCAGGGCCGCCTTCATACGATCGATCGGAAGCTCTTGACCGGCGACGAACATCTCGAGCAGTTCTTCGTCTTCGCTCGCGATGTTCTCGACGAGGTTGAGCCGCCATTTCAACGCCAGCTCGCGCAAGTCGCCCTCGACCTCTGATTCTTCGATGGTCGACCCGGCATCGTCGGTATAAATGATCTTCTTCATCGTGAACAGGTCTACGATGCCTTGAAATTTGTCTTCGGCGCCGATGGGAACTTGGATCGGCGTCGCGTTCGCGCCTAAGCGCTCTTTGATTTTGTCGACCGCGTTAAAGAAGTCCGCGCCGACGCGGTCCATCTTGTTGACGAAGATAATGCGCGGCACGCGATACTTGTTGGCCTGACGCCACACGGTTTCGGACTGCGGCTGCACGGCGGCTACGGAGTCGAAGAGCGCGACCAGACCGTCGAGCACGCGCAGCGAACGTTCGACTTCTACGGTGAAATCCACGTGGCCCGGCGTATCGATAATGTTGATGCGCGTATCGCGCCACGTGCATGCGGTGGCGGCCGACGTAATCGTGATGCCGCGCTCCTGTTCTTGCACCATCCAGTCCATCGTGGCAGCGCCATCGTGGACTTCGCCGATCTTATGCGTGCGGCCGGTGTAAAAGAGAATACGTTCGGTGCACGTCGTCTTGCCGGCGTCGATGTGAGCGGCAATACCGATGTTGCGTGTCCGCTCGAGCGGATATTCGCGGTTGAGAGCCATCGTGATTACCAGCGGTAATGCGCGAAGGCTTTATTGGCCTCGGCCATCTTGTGCGTGTCCTCGCGCTTTTTAATGGTCGCGCCTTGGTTGTTGGCGGCGTCCATCAGTTCGCCCGCGAGTTTCTCTTCCATAGAATGCCCCGCGCGCGTGCGCGCGAATCCGATGAGCCAGCGCATCGCCATGGCCTGCCGCCGGTCCGGACGCACTTCCATGGGAACTTGATAGGTGGCGCCGCCGACGCGGCGCGGACGCACTTCCACCAGCGGCATCGCGTTGCTCAATGCCTGGGAAAAGATGTCCATTGGGTCGCGCCCGGTTTTTTCCGCGACGATGTCGAGCGCGCCGTATGCGATGCGCTCAGCCAAAGATTTCTTGCCGCGCAACATGATCTTATTAATGAAGCGCGCGAGCACTTTCGAATTGTGACGCGGGTCGGGGAGAATTTGGCGCTTGGGCGCCGGACCTTTACGTGGCATGAGCGCTTTACTTCTTCGCTGAGCGCTTGGCGCCGTATTTCGAGCGGCCTTGCTGACGGTTGGCCGCGCCCGAGGTGTCGAGCGTGCCGCGAATGATGTGATAGCGCACGCCCGGCAGATCTTTCACGCGGCCGCCGCGCACGAGCACGACCGAGTGCTCCTGCAAGTTGTGGCCGATGCCCGGGATATATGCCGTAACTTCTTCGCCATTAGTCAAGCGGACGCGCGCAACTTTACGCAGCGCCGAATTCGGTTTTTTCGGAGTGACCGTTTTCACTTGGGTGCAGACGCCGCGGCGCTGCGGATTTCCGGCCACTTCGAAGGCGCGCAAAGGCAGATCGGGATGGCCCGGTTTCGGTCCGGTCTGAATGACGCGGAACGCCGGAGTCTTCACTTTTTTCTCGGCCTTTTTGCGGCCCTTACGGACCAACTGGCTAATGGTGGGCAATTTCTTCCTAACTGTGAGCGGGGCGCACTAAAATGCCGGCCGCACCGCCGGTGGACCGAACTTTGGGAGTATACCTCGTACCTCCCCAAAGTTGCAAGCAACTTTTGGGGGCCCCAACGCGAGAGTCCCGCTTTAGGAAACCGCGGTTTTTCCTCCGGCGTTGCGGATCAGCCAAAACGACGCCGCGATGACCCAGATGGCGAACAGGCCCAGGCCCAGCAGCAGGGTGACCCACCCCGAGAACGACATCGGCCCGGAGGGAAAAAATATCGAGAACGTGCTTATCACGCCCCCCAAGGCCGCGACGTAGCCGAAAAGCGCCATGAGGGCCGAGGCCGAACCGTGGCGTTTCATCGAATGTGCCGCCGCGAAGACGAAGATCAGCGACCCTATGGCGATTCCGTAGCCGAGCAGATTGTAGAGGCCCCACCACGCGGGCAGATCATCGGGCGGAATCGAGGTCTGTACGAGCACGCAGAGCACGACCGCGCTCATCAGCGCCGCTGCGGCCGTCACTATCGCGCCGGAGAGCGCATAGAGCGGCAACCCGTCGGCAGCGCCCGGCGCGTGCGCGAGATGCGCCCGCACGCCGACCGCAAACCAGAGAAAGAATGCCACGCTCGGCAGACCCAACCAGGCGCTTATCAACAGCCCTTGGTGGTGCGCCGTGAAGTACGTACCAATGGTTGCCGGAGCGGCCGAGAGATCGGGCGCGGCCCCGCCGGGTACAAAGATCGACAGCACGAGCACCACTAAAAACGCGAGCCCCGACCAACCCGCCGAGCGCTCCGCACGGACGCTATGCATAATCTACCTTCCTTAAAAAGAATAGGCCGTTTGCGTTGCCGGGCGCGTTCTGCGCCACCCAAGCGGCCCCCCGCCAGGGCACCTGAAAGCAAGCGTGCAAGGTCAGGCGCTGCATGCGAGCTTCCGTTTCTCCGCCTCCGGGTAGGCCGGCGCCGTCACTAACGTTCGATTGGATCATGGGCGTCTTGGCGCTGGTCCTCATGGCCGGCGTCATTCAGGACGGGTGGGCGCACGGCCACGGCCTGGTCGATCAAAGTTTCCTCACGCCGTGGCACGCAATTCTTTACGGAACGATGGCGCTCAACGGAATCGTGCTCGGCGCCCTTGCAGTCCGCAACGTCGCACGGGGATACAGGTGGCGTTACGCGCTGCCCTTTGGCTACTGGACCTCATTGATCGGCGTGATCTTGTTCGCCACCGGCGGGGCCTTCGATTTCGCGTGGCACTCCCTTTATGGAATCGAAACCGACATCAATGCGCTCATCAGCCCTTCTCACGTTTGGCTGGCGCTTGCCGGAGCGCTCGTTTTTTCGGGGCCGCTGATTTCGATTACCGCGCGTTACGGTTCGCAAAGCCAAGGATGGCGAATCACCGGTCCCGTCATTCTGAGCGCAGCTGCGCTGCTCACGCTGATCGGATTTTTCACGCAGTACGCGCAGCCGATCGGCGATAACGAAATGTCGCTGGTCATTGGACGTCACGAACCGCAAACCGGCGGCGCGCTCTATTCCGTGCGCGGAGACGGCACGGGGGAAACGCGCCTGCTTACACTCGCCGGGAGCGATATCTGGGGCGCCTCGGTGTCGCCCGATGGAAAGCGGATCGCTTTTCGCGTCAGTGCGGGAAAAAATCCGGCGTCGGATATTTTCGTTGCGAACATCAACGGATCTGACGCGCGCAGGATAACGCACAGCGGGCGGCATGACACGCAGCCGGCCTGGTCGCCGGATGGAAAGCGGCTGGCGTTCATTTCATTACCGGCGGGCACATCGGGTAACTATCTGCTGCAAACCATTGGCGCAGATGGATCCGGACTCAAGACGATCCTTTCGGGCGTTACCGAGATGCGGCTGCCGGTGTGGTCGCCGGATGCAAAGTCGATCGCCTACCAAACACGCAACGGATTGCGCCAGCAGATCGCCGCCGTTTCATCCGCCGGCGGCCCGGTAACCTGGCTGCCCGCGACAGCCGGCGCCGCGGACCCGGCGTGGTCGTCAACGAACGCCATCGCGTTCGTGACCGCCGACGGCATGATTGCCGTCACCGCGCCCGCCGGTGCAAGCGCCCGCGACGTGATTCGCAACGGAGCGATGCCCGCGTGGTCGGCGGACGCAACGCGCATTGCGTATATTCGCGACGCCGGAGGCGACGCGCAAATCTTCGTCACCGACCTTCGCTCGGGTCGCTCGGTCAACGTTTCACAACTCGCGGGCCTGGACGCTTCGCACCCGTCGTGGACGCCGCGGGGAGATCTCGTCTTCACCGCGACGGGCAGGCCCGTCGCGGCCACGACATTTTTGGGTCTGGCGTACAGTGAAGACGCAAACATCATCGAAGCTATCGCCGTTTCAGGAATCGCGCTGATGCTTATCCGGCGCTGGCGTTTGCCGTTTGGCGCGATAACGTTCCTGTTCGGCATATTCGCGATCGCGATGGCCTTCCAAAGCGATCTCTACTATGAAATCATCGCAGCCGTCCTTACCGGTCTGCTGGCCGACATCGCAATTGCGATTCTCGGTGAGCGCGCGCGCAGCGGGCTCGGATTTTACGCGTTGGGATTCGGGACGCCCGCCATACTTTTTGCGTGCTATCTCATCGTCGCAAGGCTGGCGCTGCCGGGCGGGCTCGGCTGGCCGCCAAATCTTATCGCCGGTTCGCCGTTCATCGCCGGCTTCGCGGGGTTGCTGATCGCCTTTTGTTTTGCGCCGCCGCTGCGCTCTCCGGAGGTAGAAGCGGGCACTTAACCCGCCGTGAAGCCGCAGCGCGGATTTGCTCTGCTCGAGGCGATTGCCATCGTCGCGATCGTTGCAATCTGCGCCGGCGCGCTGCTCATGGCGGTTTTCGCATCCGCCAGATTGGGTTTGGCTCCAGGGCGAAACCGTGCCGCCGCGGCACTTCTCGCTGCGCAAACCCTGCGCGGCGCTGAAAACGCGTGGAAGTACGGCACTCCGGGAGACGCGCCGAGCGGATCCGCGGCCGCATCGATGCCGGTTCCGGGATCGGTCGCGGTTCCGGTCACGATCTCGAGCGAGCTTTCTTCACAAACCGCAGACGGCGCCGCGATAGCAATTACGGTCACCTATCCGCCTGAAAGAGCCGGCGATTCCGGGGCGATTACGGTAACCGGCGCATTGCGAGCCAAAGCGCCGCTGCCTGGTTCGCAGGTGGAACGGCCCGGTTTGGTTCCACAGCCCACCGGCACGTTTTGAAATGCTGGCGAACGCCTTGGTCTGCGTCGCGCTAATAGCGCTGGCCGCAAATACCATACTGAGCGCGGGTCTCGTCTCCGGCCGCCTCGCCGTGCGCCGCGCCGCGCAAGCCTACGTGAACCGCGAATATCAGCGCGCCGCTCAAGCGTTGATTTCGGAAATCGCGCCATTTGCGCGCAGCGGCTCGTTTCCCGATCCGCTGCCGTCGTTTACGTTCGCGCCGGCATGCGTCGACGAGCGAAACCCGTGCGGTTTCACCGGCTCCGCGCAAGTTTCGGCGCAGTTCGCCGATCCGGAATCTTCACCCGCGCCTTGCGACGCGGATTGGGCGTGCGCGAACAACGAACAACGCAACACGTACGTCGCGGAGCGGCGCATCATCGCAACGATCTCCGTCGCCGTGCAAGCCGGCGATGGAAGCTTTCTTGCGGCGCGCGAAGACGACGTCACACTTCGCACACTGAACGCGCCGCCATACGTCGCAATCGCTGGCGCGCGCGATCGCACGACCGATGCCGTCTCCACGCACGAATTGCCGCCCGGTGAAGACTCGGGAAGGCCTCCGGCTACGGCCAATCCCTGCGCACCGGGTTCGCCCGGAACATCGGACGACACCGTTGTGCGCGCGGCGTATGAAAACGCGCAAACCGGCGCGTGCAGCGATGCAAGCGCGTGGCGATCGGCGGCATATTCCAACCGAGGAGGTTTCAACCTGACACGGTAGAGGTCGATGCGTGAGCGTTCGCCGGCCGCTGCTCTATCCCGGACTGATGTTCGTTGCCTTTTCTTGGGCGATGAACACCGTGCTCGTGAAATACGCCTTCGCGTCAATCGATCCGCTTGCGTTCACAGGTCTGCGGTTTCTCGCCATGACGCCGCTGGCGTTCTTGCTCGCGCGCGGCATGCATCAAGCCGTACGCTTTCGCGCGCGCGACCTGCCGCTGCTCATCGCATGCGGCGCGTGCGGGTATGGCCTCTATCAATATTTTTGGGTTTTCGGATTGGCGAACACGAGCGCGTTCGCGTCATCGCTGCTGGCGAGCCTTTCGCCGCTGCTGACGCTTGCGATTGTCGCTTTCTCCGGACAGGAGCGCGTCCATACCGGGCGCTGGATCGGCGCGGCGGTGGCGCTGTTCGGCGTGGTGGTTTTCGAGGGCGCCTTCGCGGGCCACCTGACGTTCCGGCCGGGCGACGCGCTGACGTTTTGCGCCGCGGCGATTTTTGCTATATTCAACGTATTGAGCGCAAAGTTACTCGGCCGCTACACACCGCTCGGTCTCGTCGCCGTTACGATGGCGATAGGCACCTTGATCATCTTGCCGGGAGCGCTTCCGCGCATGATGCATCAAAATTACGCGGCGCTTCCCGCCGCCGACTGGTGGATTTTTGCCTACTCGGTGATCTTTCCGATCGTCCTGACATTCCCGGTCTGGAGTTGGGGCATCTCGGTACTGGGCGCGGGACGCGCATCGCTCTTTCAGTTCAGCGTTCCGGTCCTTGCGGGTTTGCTTTCGATCGCCATTCTCCACAGCCGGATCGAATTGCATCAAATTGCCGGAACAGCGGTCTGCATCGGCGGGATGGCCATTTCGCAATGGCTGGGGAAGTTTTCGCTCACGGATATCTGGGCCGAACGGACCGTGTCGCTAAAATAGCATGAAACACCGTCGGTGGTACTGGCTGCTTCTCGTACCGTTCGCGGCGACGCTGATCCCGCCGCTCTACGCGCGTTCATCCCCGGCGCTCTTCGGTTTTCCGTTCTTCTACTGGTATCAGATTCTTTGGATCGTGCTTTCCGCATTCATCGTTTGGATCGTCTACACCGCAACGCGGGATCGCGAACGTGACTAGCGGCTCGGCGATCTTCGTGGCGCTCGTCTTTGGCGTCGCCGTGCTCGGCTTCTTAGCGGCACGCTGGGGTCGAAGAGATCTCAGGTCGCTCGAAGAGTGGGCGCTCGGTGGACGGCGCTTCGGGACGATCGTTACGTGGTTTCTTTTGGGCGGCGACCTGTATACGGCATACACGTTCATCGCCGTGCCGGCCTTCGCTTTTGGATCCGGCGCAATCGCTTTTTTCGCGGTGCCGTACACGACCATCGCGTATCCGTTGGCGTTTCTGGTCATGGCTCGTTTTTGGACCGTCGCTAAAGCGCGCGGCTACGTGACGACCGCGGATTTCGTCCACGATCGTTTCGGGAGCCGGCCGCTCGAACTCGCCGTTGCCCTTACCGGCGTCGTCGCCACGATGCCGTACATCGCGCTGCAGCTCATCGGCGTACAGGTCGTTCTGGAACGCTCCGGTATCGCTCCGACTCACGGGTCGGCGGTAACGATGCTCGTCGTCGCTTTTGTCCTACTTGCCGCCTATACGTTTACCAGCGGCTTGCGCGCGCCGGCGATGATCGCGTTCGTCAAAGACACGCTGATCTACGTTACGGTCATTGCGGCTATCATCATCATCCCGCAGCATCTGGGCGGCTGGGCGCACGTCTTCAGCGCGGCACAGACCGCGCTCGCGGCAAAAGCCAAGCCCGGTTCGACCATCCTGACGCCGCCGCTGTATTTTGCCTACTCGTCCCTCGCGCTCGGTTCGGCGCTCGCGCTCTTCATCTATCCGCACTCGATCACAAGCGTGCTCAGCGCGCGCAGCGCCGACGTTATCCGGCGCAACTGCGCGCTGCTGCCGCTCTACAGCATCTTGCTGACGTTGATCGCGCTGCTCGGCTACTGCGCGCTCGCGGCGCACATTCACGTGAGCGATCCAAATTTTGCTATCCCCGACCTCTTCGCGCGCTTCTTCCCGAATTGGTTTGCCGGAGTCGCGTTCGCTGCGATCGTTATCGGCGCGCTCGTTCCCGCGGCGATCATGGCAATAGGCGCCGCGAATTTGTTTGCCAGCAACATCCTGCAGACGTTTCAAAAGCGCTTGGCGCGCCCGGCCGTGGAAACGCGCACTGCGCGCATCATCGCGCTGCTGGTGCTCGCGGGCGGACTCGCGATCGCGCTCACCATAAAGCCACTGTACGCGATCGAATTTCAGTTGCTGGGCGGCTCGTGGATCGTCCAGATTTTCCCCGCCGTCATCATCGGGCTGTACACGACGTGGTTTCACCGGAACGCGTTGCTTGCCGGCTGGGCCGCCGGACTTGTCACCGCGACCTGGATGGCACAGTCAACCAGGTTTGCGACGACGATCTTTCCGCTGCACGCCGGCGCCACAGTGCCCGGATACATCGCGTTTTACGCGCTGCTGGTCAATCTCGCCGTCGCGGCGATCGCTACGCTGCTCTTCCGGCTATCGAAAAACGAGCTCGGCGCTGCGCGCATCGGTTAACCCGCCGCCCGCGCCGCGAGCGATAAGAGCTGCGGTGAATCCGCGGCGGTAGATTGAAGGCACGGCCAACGCCCTGGTCCGGAAGGAAAACTGGCCGAAGGCCGTCCGGTGCAATATAAATGAGAACGACGGCGACCGCAATTCTACAACCGCAACGTTGCTGGTGGTCGCAACTTTCCCCGACCACCATTGGCCGATCTGAATCACCGACGAGGAGAACTGTGCGGCAAGGATGCGCGGCGGATCGTTTTGGCGCACGTATACGGTGGCGGGCCAGGGCGCGACGACGCCTATGGTGACGGCGTTTTGTGCGCCGGCTTCAGGATGCGATCCGCACGCCGCCAACACGGCGAGCGCGGCCGCAAACGCGATTGATTGTGCGCGCATCGAGCTGCGCAGGTTCGAATGATAGCCTTGCGAACCCTGGACTCTTGAGGCGGTTCGACTGGGCGATGGCCCTGGCCGGATACTGGACTATCGCCGGCCTATACACCGATGCCGGATGGCACATTCGTCACGACGTCGACACGTTTTTTACGTGGGCGCACGCGCTGCTCTATTCCGGCCTTCTTCTCTTGCTGTATTTGGTCGGCGCACGCTACGCGGCCGCGCGCCGCCGCAACGAAAGCCTGGCCGTAGAGCTCGGACCGGCATATTCATGGTCGGCGCTGGGCGTGCTCGTGTTCTTGCTCGGCGGAATCGCCGACATGATCAATCACGTGTTCTTTGGTTTCGAAGCGGGGTTCGACGCGCTCTTGAGTCCGACGCACCAAGTCATCGGCGCCGGCGTGTTGCTCATCATCTCGGGGCCCATCCGTTCCGCGGTCTCCAACACACCGCGCCCAATCACCCTCGTGCAGCAATTGCCCGCGATCATCTCCTCGGCGGCTATCCTCGAACTGATGCATTGGGGTACACAAGTCTTCTTTCGCGTCGATGCCGCGCGAGCGCTCGGGGTCGTTGTGCCGCACGAACTTGACGCAAACGCGTTGACGTTGATGACCATTCATTTCTATCAGCAGGGCGGCTCGCTCATCGCCGTCGTTCTTCAAAGCTTGCTCATGATGGGCGCGGCCTTTTACCTGGTGCGCAACCTCCGGTTGCAGCCCGGAGCGCTCACCATACTGTTCGTCCTCGGCAACGGGCTGATAGCGATTACTCATTCGCTGGGATGGCTCGACGCAGTCTCCGTTTTCCTGGCCAGCGTCGCGGCAGGGTTAGCGGGAGATATAATTCTCGCCCGCGCTCCGGCATATTTCACCTCGCGCGGCTGGTTCGGATTTTTTGCCTTTGCGGTTCCGGCGATCTATGCTGCCGTTTTGTGTGTTTTCACGGTTGCATTCATGGGCGGCACGTGGTGGGACCCCCTCTTCGCGGCCGGAACGATTTTTTACGCGGGACTTTTTTCGCTGCTGCTCAGTTTTGTCGCCTCGGCAATTCCGCCTCGTCTGGACGCCGCATGACTTCAGTTGGATAAACGATTCGCTTCGGCGCTCGGAATCCTGACGGCCGCGATCCATCTCGCGGTTTCCTGGCGTTACGGTTACTATCGCGACGAACTCTACTTTATCGCCTGCGCGAAACGTTTGGCGTTAGGCTATGTGGACATGCCTCCGCTTACGGCGCTTGTCTCGTGGCTGGCCGCGCCCGCGCACTACGAACTCGTCGCGCTGCGCTTAACGGTAGCGATCGCGGCGGGGGTCACCGCGTATCTTGCCTGCGCGATCGCCGCCGAACTCGGCGGACGAGCCTGGTCGCAGCGCCTTGCCGGACTGACCGTTGCACTGACACCGGCATATCTTTTTCTCGGCGCCACGCTCACGACGACGTCCTACGAGCCGATGACGTGGGCGCTGGCCGTCTACGCCACCATGCGTTTGGTGCGCTCGCGCGATGCGCGCTGGTGGATAGCCATTGCTGCCACGGTGACGTTTGGGCTTTACGGAAAGTACTCGATGTTTCTGCTCGCCGCGGCTGTGCTCGCCGGACTGCTGCTCACTCCGGAGCGAGCAGTACTGCGCACGCGTGCGTTTGCGATGGCAGCCCTTGGGACGGTCGTCCTTCTTGCGCCCAACATGTGGTGGCAGGCTGTGCACGGTTTTCCGATGGTCGCGGTTCTGCGCGGCGACGTGTTGGGACGGCACGCTTTTCATTCCGGCATGCAGTTCGAATTCCGGCAGCCTCTCGTCAACTCGGGCGCCTTCTTCTTGGAGCAGCTGCTGTTTTTTAATCCGGTCGCCATTCCGGTATGGCTGGCGGGAGCGGCCGCGCTTTGGTTCGCTCCGCGATTTCGTTCGTATCAATTCATCGCGATTGCGTTTGCGCTGCTGCTGGCCGCGGCCGTGTTGCTCAACGGAAAAGGTTACTATATCGCGGGGATTTATACACCGCTGATCTGCGCAGGATGGGTCGCGCTAGAACGCGCTTGGAGTGCGCGCCCGGGTTGGCGCGCGATCGCGGCCACCATGGTGCTCGTCTCGGCGGTGCTGCTCGCCCCGTTTACCATCCCGGTACTTTCGGCGCAAGGTTTGATCGGTTATTCAAGACTTCTGGGCGTCACGGGGCGCAACCAGGAACCGGCGCGCCTGGTACAGCCTCTCTTCGCCGACGAATTCGGATGGCAGGGGCTCGCGCGCCGCGTCGCAGACGTGTACAACCAGCTTCCGCCGGAGCGGCGAAGGCGTACCGCGATATTCTCCGACACGTATGCGGGCGCGGCGGCTATCGAATTCTATGGCCCGCAGTACGGACTTCCGCAGCCGATCAGCGCGCAGAATCAATACTATCTTTGGGGCACCGGCGGTTACGACGGAAGCTCGGTGCTGGCTATCGGCGCGTCGCAAGCCGATCTGCTGCGCGTTCTTTTCCGGCGCGTTGTTTTGGCCGGTACGTTCGTCGATCCGTTGCGGTGGGCGATCGACGGGCCCACGCCGATCTTTCTGTGCACGCAGCCTATCGCGCCGCTGAAAGAGCTGTGGCCGCGGCTTCGCTGGTACGGCGCCTAACGCTCCTTCACGGCTTCCATAATGCGTGGCTCCAGCCGCGCCATCGCGGCAAACCCCGCGGGTACCATGACGGCCGCCACGGCGATGCCGAGAACCGGCACGACGAAGGCCAAGGCGGTCGCCAAGATTTCGCCCGCGAGCGAATACCATGCATTCGCGGACATCGTATCGAGCAACCGGCGATCAACCTGCGCCGGAACCAGCCGCCTTCTGCAGTGCGCCCAGTTGAGAACATACAAAAAACAGATCACCGCGACATTGAGCGTAAACGCGGCAACCGCCCACGACGAGTTATGATACGTGCCCATCGCGGCAGCGGTAAATGGAACCAGCGCAACGAGCAGGAGCGGAGAAAGATTGAGCATGACGTGCGTGAAGTCGGTGCCGGTCACGAGCGTGGAGTAGTAATGATGGCAAACCCAGAGCAATGCTACGGTGGAGAACGCGATGGCATAGACAGCGATCTTCGGCAGCATCTCGCGCAGATGCGCCGGAACCTCAAAGGTTCTCAGCCCGTCGGGCAACTTCAAATCCAATACCAGCAGCGTCAGCGCAATCGCGTATACCGCGTCGACGAGCGTATCCAGCCGGGCTTTATCGAGGCTTCCGCTCGTAAACTTGGCGCTCATATCACCGCTTGCGGACGATTGAGAGCCCGTCGCCGATCGTCAAGAGGCTCGCGTCAACGCGTTCGTCCCGGCCGATCTTCTCGTTGAGTTTTCGCAGCGCCACGGTGTCCGCATCGGTTTCCGCCGGATCGGCGACGTCACCGCCCCACAGCACGTTATCGATCGCGATCAGTCCGCCCGGGCGCAGCAGGCGCAGCACGAGTTCGTAATACGCGTCGTAATTGGTCTTATCGGCATCGATGTAGGCAAAATCGTAACCGCCTTGCTGCAGCAGCAGGCCCTTCAACGTTTCGTCGCCGGGCGCCAGATGCAGATCGATTTTATGCTCGACTCCGGCGCGCTGCCAAAACTCTCGCGCAATTGCCGTATATTCTTCGCTGACGTCGCAGGCCACGATGGTTCCGTCATCCGGAATAGCCAAGGCGACCGCTAGCGCGCTTGCGCCCGTGTAGACGCCCACTTCGATGCAACGGCGCGCCTGAATCGCCCGGACCAGTATCTGCATGAACTGCAATTGATCGGGTCCGGTTTGCATACGCGCTTGCGGCATCGTCGCGGTGCGTTCGCGCAGCTCGCGCTGAACCGGTATTTCACGCAGCGTGGTTTTCAGGATGTAGTCGTAAATCGGGTCGGGCACGAGAAACGATTTGGAGTTCATCCTTTCAGCATCTCCTTGGCGGCATTCAAACCCGCGGCGCCCATCACTCCGCCGCCGGGATGAGCTGCAGACCCGCACAGAAATAACCCTTTAACCGGCATCCTGTACCCGGCGTAGCCCGGCGCGGGCCGGAACATAAAGAGATGATCGAGCGTCATTGCACCTTGAAAAATGTTTCCGCCGGTTAAGCCAAAGACATTTTCGATATCCGGCGGCGTAAGCACTTGGCGGTCGATAACGCTATTCTTGAATCCGGGCGCGTACCGCTCGACGACATCGAAACACCTATCGGCGAAGGCGTCCCTTGTGGTGGAGTTCCAAGGCGCGCTCTTCGGTGCGTAGGGTGTATATTGCACGAACATCGACATGAGATGTTTCCCGGGCGGCGCAACCGTGTCGTCGACCGCCGACGGTATCGTGCACTCCACGACCGGCTCGCGCGACGGCTCGCCGTACTTGGCATCATCGTAGGCGCGCTCGATGAAATCTTGATCCGGGCACAAGTGCACGGTCCCACGGTGTTGCGGACCGCTCTGCGTTCCTGGGAGGGCCGTGAAGTCCGGCAGGTGCTCGAGCGCAACGTTGACCTTCGCCGACGCGCTGTCGTAACTGATCCGGTCGATGGCCTCGATAAAATCCGCTGGTACATGTTCGCGTCCGAGCAGCTTATTAAACGTGACGTTGCAATCGGCGTTGCTCGCGACCGCTGCGGCCGAAAACTCGTCGCCGTTGGAAAGCGCGACGCCGCGGACGGCGCCATTCGTAACGAGAATCCGGGCGACTTCAGCCTCGGTTCTGATCTCGACGCCCAGGTCCGCCGCCGCTTTCGCCAACGCTTGCGTGAGGCCGCCCATGCCGCCCCGCACGTATGCCCACACGCCGCGTTTGCCGTTCGTCTCGCCCATGACATGATGAAACAGGACGTAAGCGGTGCCCGGCATCGACGGCGGCGCGAACGCACCGATGATCGCGTCCGTGGCGAGCGTCGCCTTCAGTTCTTCCGATTCGAACCAGCGGTCCAGAATCGGTCGCGCCGCACCGGTGAGGATTTCCACTGCCTCACCCATTTGCGGGCCGAGTTTTTGCATGCCGCGTCCGAGCTTCGCCATTCCTATGAGATCAGCAACGGACGGTCTTACAACATTGGGCGGTTTTTGTCCGAGCGTCGGTTCGATGACGGCCGCGACGCGTTCGAGCATCTTTTCATACTCGGGGTAACGTTGGGCGTCTTTACGGCTGAACTTTGCGATTTCGCCCAGTTCGCTCTGCTTATCGGAGCCGAGCATCAAGTAGCGGCCGTCCAGAAAGGGCGAAAACGAAGCCGGGCTTCGCTCGAGCAGCTCAAACCCGTAATCACGCAGCCGGAGATCGCGAATGATCTCGGGGCGAAAAAGGCTGTTGACGTAGGCGGCAGTCGAAACTTTGTATCCAGGGAACGTGCGCTCTTCCGTAACGCACGCACCGCCTACGATATAGCGGCGTTCGAGGACCAGGACCTTGCGTTTGGCGCGCGCCAGGTAACACGCAGTGACCAGGCCATTATGCCCGGCGCCCACGATGATCGCGTCATAGGTTTTCACAAGCCGCTTATACTACTAGTAACTCCGAGATGACACCCGCCGCGCGCTTTACGCAAATCGCCCTTGCGGCAATTCCGCCCGTCATGCTGACGCTGGCGATTCCCTTCGTCAACCGCGAGGAGCCGCGCATTCTCGGCTTTCCGTTCTTGCTGGCGTGGATGGTGTTTTGGGTAGCGGTCACGCCGCTCTTTTTGCTGGCTGCTAATCGATACGGGCGCAGTACTTGAGCTCCCAAACGATCGCCCTGACCATCGTTGGGGCAGTTATCCTCGGTACGATCCTTTTCGCGCTGACCAGCGTGCGTCGTCTGAAAATGGATCCGCAAGAATACATCGTCGGCGGCCGTTCGTTCGGCGCGCTGCTGCTTTGGATTTTGCTGGCGGGCGAGATCTATACGAGCTTCACATTCTTGGGAGCCGCAGGTTGGGCTTACGACAAGGGCGCCGCCGCTTTTTATATCTTGGCTTACGGTACGCTGGCGTATTGTATAGGTTTCTTTTTGCTACCACCGATTTGGCGAATCGGGAAAGAACGAGGCCTGCTCACCCTTGCCGACCTCTTCATCGATCGGTACGACAGCAAAGTGCTGGGGATCCTCGTTGCCGCGCTTCAATTCTTTTTGGTAGTACCATACGTGACGCTGCAACTTTCCGGTATGCAAATTCTTCTCGGCATCGCAGGATATGGCGGCTACAACGGCACCGTCGCTGTCAGCATTGCCTTCGTTGTTATGGCACTCTTCGTTTTCACCGCAGGGCTTCGCGGCACCGCCTGGGCCAGCGTCATCAAGGACGTGCTAGTGCTCGGAGCCGTGCTGTTTGCGGGAATCGCGTTACCAGCGCATTTTTTTGGCTCGCCGCTCGGAATGATCGACCGCTTATTGCAGACCCATCCACACTGGACGATACTGCCCCCGCCAGGCCACGCAAACGCTTCGTACACAATTCCCTGGTTTATAACGACGATTTTGCTTACGGGGATCGGTTTTTTCATGGGTCCTGCCAATGCGCCGGCAATCTATTCGGCGCGGAGCGCGGAGACACTTCGCCGTAACATGATTTTCATGCCCCTCTATCAGCTCGTTCTGCTCTTTGTCTTCTTCGCCGGCTTTACCGCACTCATGGTTCATCCGGGATTAAAGGGCCACGCAAGCGATCAATCGTTCATGCTCGTCGTACAGCGTTTCTACTCCGCACCAGTTCTTGGCATAGTTGCGGCCGCCGGCTGCCTTGCGGCACTCCTTCCCGCTTCCACGTTACTGCTCGGCGCCGCCAGCGTTTTTTCCAAAAACGTATTGGGGGACGGATTCAACATTGCGACCGGCGACCGCGAGCGCACTTGGGCGACGCGCGTACTCGTTTTGATCATTGCCGCTCTCGCTCTGGTGATCTGGCTCCGATACACCGCGTCACTTGTCGATCTACTGCTGTTTTACTACGTTGGAATAACACAATTGGCGCCAGGCGTCATCTTCGGGCTGGTCTGGCGTCGTGTCGGGCCGTGGGCGGTCGGCGCCGGCCTTCTTGCCGGAGAGATTATCGGATACTCGCTGACGCACTGGGCAGCCGTCCATATGGTCGTCACGGTGTGGAACGTCAATCCAGGGTTCCTTGCGCTCGTTGTTAACGTTGCGTTGTGCGTACTGATCGCGCTCGCATTTCCCGCAAAGAAAAAACCCGCCGGCGTACCGGCGGGCTAGTCTTCAAACCGCCGAAATTTAGCGGTAATTCGGACGCGACGCGAAGCAGTCGCGGCAATATACCGGCTTTTCGCCGCGCGGCTGGAACGGCACTTCGGCAACGCCGCCGCACTGGCTGCACGTGGCTTGGAACATTTCGCGGTTGCGCTGGCCACCGCCGCCGCTCATCCCGCCGCCGCTTTGCGAACGCATTTGCTTGCGCGCCTGGCGGCAATCCGGACAGCGGTTGGGCTTATTTTGAAAACCTTTGGTGGCGTAGAACTGCTGTTCTCCGGCCGTAAACGCAAATTGACGTCCACAGTCGACACAGTTCAACATTTCATCGACGTACACTGAACGGGACTCCTTACTCGGGTGGGTTGGTTGATGGGTTCGCTTGCCGGCAAATCCTATCATGCGATTTGCCGAAAAGGAAGACCCCTGGGTCAGCCGCACCCCGAGGGCGAACAGCTTCTTCATGACCGCTACCATCGAGGTTCCCGCGAAGCTTGTCGACCAGGTCGTTGGCACCCGCCGGGACCTGCATATGCACCCGGAGCTCGGTTTCCAGGAAGAGCGCACGGCCCGAATTATCGCCGAGCGCCTGCGGAGTCTCGGCTACGACGTGCATAGCGGCATAGCGCGGACCGGCGTGGTCGGAGTCTTGCGCGGACCCAAAGGCGGGCGCACGATCATGCTGCGCGCGGACATGGATGCGCTGCCCATACTCGAGGAAAATGCGCAGGCGTACAAGTCGCGCAACGACGGCGTCATGCACGCGTGCGGCCACGACGGTCACGTCGCCATTTTGCTTGGCGCCGCCGAGCTCATCGCGGCGCGCCGCGAAGAGCTGACGGGAACCGTTTGCCTGGTCTTTCAGCCGGCGGAGGAAGGTCAGGGCGGCGCGCAAGCCATGGTTGAGGAAGGCATCATCGATCGCTTTGGAATTGAGCGTGCCTACGGACTGCATTTGAGTTCGAAATACGAGACGGGTACGCTGGGTTTTCGCGGCGGCCCGTTTTATGCGTCGAGCGACTCGATCGAAATCGAAGTGCTCGGAAAAGGTGGCCACGGCGCAGCTCCGCACGACACGATCGATCCGATTCTCACGGCAGCCGAATTCGTCACGTCGCTGCAGCAGATCGTCAGCCGCAATGTCGATCCGCTCGAACCTGCGGTCGTAACGATCGGTTCCATCCACGGCGGAACGATACACAACGTCATCCCGCGCACCGTCCGCATGCTTGGCACGGTACGCGCGTTTTCCGAGGCGCTGCGCGATTCAATGCCGGGGAGAATCGAACGGATTCTCAAAGCGTCCTGCGACGCGGCCGGCGCGTCTTACGACTACCAGTACCTCAAGCGCTATCCCGTTACAGCCAACGATCCCGATCAGTCGCAGTATGCCGAAACTCTGGCCCGCAACATTTTTGGCGACGGGCGTGTTTTTGCCGCGGATAAGTTGATGGGTGCCGAAGATTTCTCGTTTTTCGCCCAACGGGTGCCGGCATGTTTTTACACGCTCGGCGCGCGCGGTAATGGCGAAACGGCGAACCCTCACCATTCGAGCACGTTTGATATCGACGAAGCGGCCTTGCCGGCTGGCGTTGCGATGATGACCGCGCTCGCTTTTGACGCGCCGGCGCACGCACCGTAGTGGCGCATTCGACCATCCCCGGACAGGTCGAATCCCCGGCCTTGAATGATTATTTAGAAGTTATGACGCGCGCCGTCTTCCAAGCCGGCCTCAGTTGGGCCTCGATTGCGCAGCGCTGGGAATCGTTTCGCGAAGCGTTCGACTGGTTCGATGCCGCGAAAGTAGCGGCGTATACGGAGGGTGACGTCGATCGTCTGCTGCACGCGCCGGGCATTTTGCACAGCGCTCGAAAAATTCGCGCGACTTTGCATAACGCACAGACGCTGCTCGATCTTGACAAGGCGCACGGCGGTTTCGAAAAGTATCTCCAGTCGTTTCCAACGTATGCCGCGCTCAGCGCGGATATCAAACGCAGATTCAAGTTCATGGGCGAGATGAACGTCTGGTACTTTCTCTTTCGGGTCTGTCAGCCGGTCCCCAAATTCGAAAAATGGGTCACGACGATTCCCGGCGACCATCCGCGTATGAAAGAGATGGTCGATCGCGCCCGCCTCGCAGGCACTTCAACCGAGCGTTAGCGCGGGCTCGCCGTGGGTGCCGGTGCGGGTGATGCCGATGCGGCCGGCGCGGGCGACGGAGACGGACTGGCTCCCGCACGGCGCTGACCGCCAAAGATCGGGCCAAGGAATCCGCCGCCGAAACCGCCGCCGCCTTCGCCGCCGCCCGTGCGCCGCTGACCATTGGGTCCGGGTGAACTGTTCGGGGCGTTCGGGCCGCCCTGACGTTGGAAACCGCCGGTAACCAGATATAATCCGAGCGCCGGCGAGTAGCTCAAGCTCGGCGGATTCGCTCCGTCCCAACCGAGTTTCGTGAGATCGTCGCGCGCCGCCGATGCAACACGTCCGCAATTGATCAGCGCGGGAACCCAGGTAATATCTTCAGGCACGAGCGCGTACCACGTCCCGGATTTAGCCGTGTTCGCCGTGATCGTCCAATCCGGAGCGGCTGCTCCCTTGGCAAAATGCGCTTGCAGTTCCGCAACCGCCGCTTGCGCCGTCGAACGCATCTGCGCGGTCGTGCATGTCGGGCTCTTCGGGTTGTAAACAAACGCGATCTTCGGTGGCGTTGCCGGCAACTTATACGTGCGGAACGTTTCCGCGCCCGGCGCCGGTGGCGTGCGCGCGAGATAGAGCCCGACCGAAGGCATGAACGTCAGCGTCGGCGCGGCAAATATGCCGGCGTTTGGCTCGGTGTAGAGCTTGCGCTGGTCCGCCGTCTGCTGATCGGCGATGTGGAACGTCGAGCAGGTGAATACCGGTCGCAACAGCGCCGTCTTGGTTGTCGAGATCGAAAGCGCGTACGTCGTGCCCAGCGGGTGATACTGTACCGAGACGCCCGGGATGACCGGCGGCGGCGGCGCAGTCGCCGGATACCCTGCCGAAGTCTTGGCTGCTTCGATTTGCGACGTGTACGTTTTGAGCGCAGTCAAAACCGGCTGCACGATCTTTTGCGAATCTGCAGTGCACAGTGCTGTCGCCGAATTGACCGCAAACGGATTCGAGGGCGGACTTTGCGGAAGTTGCGTCAGCTGGCGGAAGAACGCGCCGCCCGCTCCGCCGCGGCCGCCCGGACCGCCGGGGCCTCCGCCTTCTCCTCCGCCGATGGCCGACGCTAGACTCGATGACGCCGAATTTTGCGGCACGTTTTGACCGAAGCGCACGGTGTAGGTGACCGAGTACTGCCTGGGCGGGTTCGGCCGCGCCACTGTCGAGATGATCGTTCCGGCTTGCGTGACATACGGCACGGCGCCCTGCGAGGTTGCAAAGATACCGCCGTAGGCGTTGGTGATGTTGCTCGCGGCAAACGTGAGGTCGCCGCGCGATGCGTGATAATTAATTCCGGCGTCCACCGTCGTATAGGCCGGCAAATTCTGCGAATTGTTGCTGCCGGTGTAATTGGCCCTCGCCAGCCATTCGAAGGCGGAGCGCGGCGGTTTGTAGTCCAGTGTCAGCCCAGCGCGATGGAGCGGCACGTTCGGGAGCTGAGCCCCCGAGACCGTGATCGCGAACGGATTGACGAAGCGAGGATCGCTGCTGTTAGCCATCGCGACCTGCGTATCGTAAAACGGTTCTATAACGAGGCTTCCCAGCGTGAAATAGCCGTTGAGTTGGAAGCCTTCATAGACGCGCTGCACGCCCGAAATGGGCGTTGAGAAATATGTGTTTTGCGGACCGAAGGCGCTCACGACGGGGACGCCGCACTCGTTGACGTACGTGTTTTGCGCGATAGCGAAATAGTTCGGCGGAAAAATGCCGCTGCCCACCAGAGCCGTGCCGTTCACATCGACCGGCAGCACGACGCCGTTCTGCGTCTGGCGATAAATTTGCGCGCTGATGAGACCGCCGTTCATCTTGTGGCTGTAGCTCAATCGCGCCGACGTCGATGAGTTTGCGGTTGCATTATCCCCGGGCGCGCTGCCGAATGCGACGGCGCCGTTGCAGTCAAAGCGCAACTGGGCGGGGTCTGAAAGGACACCTTCACGCCCCAGACGCGCTCCGCTGCCGCCGATGTTATAACTGAACGCGTAGGTATCGCTCGTGGTCGGCGCCCAGTTCGTACTGAGGCCCAAAAGTAAGGTGCCGGGTCCGGTGCTCGAACGGCTTATCCCAATCGAATCGTTGAACCGCAGTTTCGGATTCGCGCGAATGGAGTCGTTGACCGTGACCGACGAATAGCTATTGCTCTGGCCGTTGAACGTATACGGAGCTGCTGCAGCAACCAAAGGCGTAAAAGCGCTCCGGCTGTTGCTGGTGTTGGCGGTAATCGAAATCGTATGCCTGTCGCGCGCCGGCAGTGTGGCGTTAAGCGTAAAACCATTGGAATAATTCGCCGACTGCGTGCCGGTGGGCTCCGCGACGCCGCCCACGAAGCGGTTCAGCATATCGTTGAGCGAGGTGGAGCGGGTCCCGTAAAATGACGCCGCAACTTGCGTGTCTCCGATAAGCGCGTTGTCCGTCAACGAATAGAGATCGAAATTCGTGTTCAACGTATTATCCGGGCCGTATCCGCAGGGCACGGGCCCTGTAAACTGCGTGCAGACCATGTTGGCTGAGTTGACCGAGTGCATATACAGCGCGCTGAGCGTCTGCGCCTCAGTTAACTGATAGCGCAGGTTGAGCAGCGTTCCGGTGCTGTTGCGGTCGCCGTTGTGGCTATATGTCAAGCCGCTCGCGTCGAGGAACGTCATTCCGTCAAGGAGACTTGGTGTGGCGCGGAACGTATGCGTGAACGCAAATCCGAGCTTCCCGATAGAGCCGCTCTCCGACGCCAGATAATTGTTTTTGCCGTTGCTGCCCGCCGAGAGCGAAAACTCGCTCTGCCATGAGAGCGTCGGCTGCAGTGTGGAGAAGCCGACGCCGCCGCCGCCAAATCCACCAGTTTGCGGACCGAACGAAACGTTCGCCCCAGTGAACAGATCTGAATTGATCGCGCGGACATTCCCGGCCGAGCCGGGCGCGTTTAGCGGGATACCGTTGACCGAAAGTGCGGTTTGACTGGCATCCTGGCCCTCAAGCGATATGGTTTGCGTCGCATCGCTGTCGTTGCTCGAGGTCGTCAAGTTTACGCCCGAAAGCGTGCCGAGGGCGTCAGCCAGTGTATCGGAGAGTTTACGCTGGGCGCTAGTGGCCGTGACGGCTGTCGTCGAAACTGTTGCCGTCGATTTGGACACGACCGATGCAATCGTGCGCAGGGGCGAGGCCGTTGACTGAGCCAATTCGACCGCGACCGTAACCGAACGCCCGTTGGTCACTTCGAAGTTCTGCGACGTCACAGCCTGAAAGCCGCGCGCGAAAACGCGCGCGCGATAGATTCCATCGGGCACGTCGATGAAGTGGACTTTGCCGTCGTTGCCCGTGTATTCGGTGGTGACCACCGGACCGTCGAGCAAGACGCGCGCCAAAATGACCGGCGCCTTCGAACCGGCATCTTGCACCGTAATCCAAATTTCGCCCGTGTCGGACTGCGCGCGAGCGGCAGGCGTCAACGTCGCGATGAGCGTGAAGGTCAACAGAAAGGCTATGAGGCGTCGCATCAAGATTCTTTTACCACTTCACCCTTGGGAAATACCTGAGGAAGGCGGATAGTCACGGTCGTTCCATGCCCCGGCGCGCTATCGATGCGAATCGTCCCTCCGGCTCGATCGACCGCCCGTTTGGCAATCGCCAGGCCTAAACCGGTGCCCGGCATCTCGCCGCGCGCGTCTCCGCGATAGAACCGCTCGAAGGCATGCAGCCGCTCGCCTTCGGTCATTCCGGGCCCTTGGTCGGTGACGGTCAGCACGACTTCTTCACCTTCGGCGGCTGCACGCAAGTGCACCGGAGCTCCGGGCGCATATTTCAGGGCGTTTTCAAGAATATTCCAAAACGCTTCGCCCAGCTCGGCCCGATCGGCGAAAATCTCTTTGACGCCCTCGACGCTGTAGTCGATATGGCGCTGTTCGTCGAGCCTGCGCGCTGCATCGGACTGGTCGCGCAAGAATTCCCGCACGTCGATCGGCATCGGTTCGGGCGGCGCCTCCGCATCCATGCGCGCCAATCGCATCAAGCGATCGATCAAACCGCGCATGTGTTCTTTTTCAAGCGACATCGTAGCCAAGATCTGCTTGGCGACCTTCGGTTCTTCGATCGCCCCGCGGCGCAGAACGTCGATGTAGCCCGCGATAACGGTCAGCGGCGTGCGCAGCTCGTGACCCGCGTCGGCTACAAATTGGCGCATGCGGGCTTCGGTATTTTTTCGTTCGTCCATCGCGCTCGCGACGCTGGCAGCCGCATCGTTGTAGGCTTCGGTCAACTGCGCGATCTCGTCACCGCCGGCTGCGATAAATCTGCGCTGCGTGTAATCGCCCAGCGCAAGCGCCTGCAGCGAGCCCGTGACTTCGGTCAGCGGCGCGAGCGCGTGACGGGAAAAGACGCGGCCGATAAACCACGAGAGCAAGATCGCAACGATGCCGATGGAAACGATGATCAGCCAGTACGGCCCTAAGTTCGCAAAGATGATCCAAGGCGATGGCATGAACGCTACGAATCCGCCATCGACCTCAATCAAATACCGAAAATCGGGGCGTCCCGGAGAAGCGTCAAAACCGAGCCCGCGACGAATCGTTATCTGCGGACGACCGCTCGGGAGCGGAAGCGGAAACGGTCCAAAACCTCCCGCTCGCGACTCGCCGGGCGGACGCGCGATTTCGGCACGTCCGCTGAGAATGCGAGCGAGCACGGGCGGCCGCAACGTGCGGTCGCCGGCCAAGTATTTTCCCTTCTTATCGAAAACGGCAATTTGTAAACCAATGCCGCTCAGATCGCGCGCGACGTCCGGCGCCGCCTTCGTAAGACTAACACCCTGCATATGGTATTGATCGACTAAGTAGCGCGCTTCGTCGTGCTTGGCGATGATGATGTCGCGGCTAAAGCCATTGAGTTCATAAATCAGTGCGATCGAGGAGGCGACGATGACCAGAAATACCGTGATCCCGAGCAGCAGCGTGTAAAGACCCGCCAGACGGGAGGCCAGGGAGCTGCGCATCGCTTATTGCGCCAGGCCGTAGCCGACGCCGCGCACCGTACGAAAGAATGAACCTTGATCCGGCCGGTCGATTTTCGCGCGCAAGTAAGAAATGTAGGTTTCAACGATATTCGGACCGCCTTCAAAATCGTGTCCCCAGACGAGTTCGAGCAAGTGATCTTTGCTGAAGACGCGCCGCGGCTCGCGCATGAACACTGAAAGCAAATCGAATTCCCTCTGCGTGAGATCGAGCGGATCACGGCCGTGCCACGCCTCGCGCGTATCGGGGTTAATCGCTACATCGTGCCAGCGTAGGACTTGTTCTTCGATCAGTTGAGGCCGCCGCAGTTTCGCTTGCAGGCGTGCGATGAGTTCTTCGAAGATAAACGGCTTGACCAAATAATCGTCGGCGCCGGCGCCGAGCGTCGCGACTTTGTCGGCGGTTTCGCCTTTAGCGGTCAGCATCAGGATCGGACACTGCGTGATTTCCCGGAGCTTCGGCAGCAGCGCTAGGCCGTCAATCTTCGGCATCATGACGTCCAGAACGATCGCTTCGGGCGCCCACTCGCGCACGAGCTGCAGTGCTGCGACGCCGTCGGCGGCGGTTTTCACAATGAAGCCTTCGCGGGAGAGGCCGAGTTCGAGCATTTCGCGGACGAAGCGGTCGTCGTCGACCACCGCGATGCGAGTCGGTTGCATATCGGGCATGTATGACTGATGGTGGGTGCTCACCCTTAGAGGGGGCTGAACTACGCTGCCCGGGCCGCCTTCCAGCGGGTATGCCGCTGGCCGGCGACGACCGCCGCGGATTCAATGCTCTCCAAGGGATGAACGACCAGTTCGATCCCGCGCTTGGCCAAGGCGGCGCACGTTGCCCCGTCGGGCAACCAGTGCGCGAAGAGATGAACCTCGGGCGCTGGGGCCGCCGCGGCAAGCATGGAGAGCACGTCGGCTAGAGAGCACGTGCCCCGCTCGATAAGCGGATGGGTCACGCGCGAACGGAACAGGCCCGCATTGCAGCCGGGAATCAGGACCAGTAGCCGGCGCAACCCCTCCGGAGAGACTCCGTCAAAGTCCACAGCCGCGGCCTTGACCGATCGAGCCAGCATGGCGTCGACGCGGGCATGAAGCATTGCCGCCGTGACTTTGGCCGCCTCGCCGGTCTCTAAAATGGCTCCCGCGCCGATCAGGTACTCCATGATGCGAGTATGGGGCTTCGGAGTGCCAACTGGCTGGCACAAAGCAAAGGGCGCACCCCGCGGTGCGCCCTGCCCACAACCCGGATGGCTTTGGCTAGGCGCTCGAAGCGTGGACCTCTTGGCGCTCGCGCGACTTCCTGAACAGGCCTAGCATCGCGTCTACCACGGCAGCGTCCCACTGCGTGCCGCGGCCCGCTTCTAATATTTCCAGCGCCTGACGCGGAGGAATGGCCTTGCGGTACGGACGTTCGCTGATCATCGCGTGGAAGGCGTCGGCTACGGCGACGACGCGCGCTTCAAACGGAATATTTTCACCGGCCAAGCCGTCGGGGTAACCCGTGCCGTCCCAGCGCTCGTGATGTGCCCTTACGATCAGGGCGCATTTTGCCAAGGTCGGTATCTGGTCCAACACTCGCTGTCCAGTTGCCGAATGGTCGCGCATGATTGCCCACTCGTCTTCCGTAAAGGGACCGCGCTTAAAAAGAATGGCCTCGGGCGTCGAAATCTTTCCGATGTCATGCAAGACCGCGCAGAGCTTTATCAACTCGGCTCTCTCGGGCGGAATTGCCATCGCGGCGCACAACCGGCGAGCCCATTCGCCCGTGGCGCGGGAATGGCAGCACGTCGCCGCGTCCCGTTCGCCCAACATCGCCAGCAGAGCACGCGTGCTTTCGGAGTATTCAGGCGGCTCTTCGCGCGCGCCGTTTTTATTCGAGGCCAATGCCGACATGATTTCGGAACGCAGCACTTCCATGAATGCCAGCATGCGTCCGTGGTCGAGCTCGAAGCGCGCGGCTTCGCCGGCCACTACATGTACGGCAGCGGACGCAAGTTCGCCGGCGCGGGTGGTCCCAAGCCGATCGCCCTCTCGCGCCGCCCAATTGCTCAGGCCGACTGGTTTCGAGAGGTTCACCGACATACAGAGCCGGTCGAGCAGCACTTCAATCGATCTTTCCAAGCCGGAATCGCCGACTAAAGTCGGATCGTGAAGCTGCTCAATCACGGCTTTTGTTAGCCGCGAAAGGTTTGCTCCAAGCGAAATTGTGCGCTGGCTGCTAGCCCGTGGCGTTAGCGGATTTGGAATTTCTTTCGTGAGATTTATCCTACGGTCGGCGGAATGTCGATTCCGACGATGATAGCTAAGGCAACAATCAAGTCCATTAAAGTACCTCCTCAAGCAACAACGAGTGCAGTTTGAGGATAACGGCCTCAGGGCGGCCCCGTCTCTAGTTAAAATTCACTAGATCGTTTCCGTCGGTCACGCGAGTTAGGCAATTAGGCCCTTCACCCGCGCGATTTTGAGGGCCTCGGCCCGGCCGCTACATCCAAGCTTCCGTATAATGTTCTGTATGTGGGCCTGAACCGTGTAAACGCTACGGCCAGAATCTCGGGCTATGTCTTTAGGCCGATGGCCTCTAGCTAGCCCCTGGAGTACGTCGGTTTCGGCTGGCGTTAACCCAATCTCATTAACGTCCGTGCGCGCCGGTTTGCAGGCGTCATACGCGCTTCTCACCAGGAGCCCTATTCCGCCGCATCCGATCGAATGAAGCTGCTCTATAGACTCGTCAATTTCGGGCTCGAGGGCTGGTTCTTGCACCGCTTTGGACACCGCAAACACTGCTTCCCTTAGTGATTTTGTCACAGCATCGTCGTGTTCGGGGGTTTTTCCCAGAGCCCGATGCGCATAAGTCCTCCGGCCTGCTAAAATCTCTACTAAAGCAACCAGGAGCCTCGCGATCTCCACCTGTCGCCTGGCGTATAGTAGATTCGAGTCAGTTTTATCGATCTCCGAAAAAACGGTTTTTATCATTGCAATAGCCGAATCACGCTGGCCCAGCGCCAACAGGAACAATGCATCCGAAGATGAGTTTACAGCGCGATCATACGAAAAAAATCGATCGCTTCCCGCGACTGTCGCCATTAGGCGATGAGCTTCATCAAATCGGCCCTCCCAAGCGGCGACATAAGCGCGTATGGGAATTATGTATGACATGCGCCGCGAGTCGGACGTTGAAATGGGGGCGATCTGCTGCTCTAAAGCCCTGATGCGCTCGACATTTCCACGTCTTCCTTCGACATTCAGAAGGTGCAGCAAAGCAGTTTGGAGGTTCACTAGGTCGCCAGCTTTCATGGCTGCGTTTGCGGCTTGCTGCGAATACCACACTTCTTTCGCCGGGTCGTCTTCGTAAGAAAGAGCAATGCTGGCAAGAGCTACAAATGCGCGACCAGCCAAACCGAACATGCCTTCTTCGGACGCCAAGGACGCCGCACGTGTTTGCGCATCCCTCGTTTCCTCAAACGGAAGGCCGAGCCGCAGACCGGCGACCCCGATGCGTTGCAATATTTTCGCACGATCGTAATTACTTTCAAGATGCGTCAGCGCTTGTTTCGCCTGCGCGAGCGCGGCCATGGCCTCGCTCGATCTACCCGCATAGGCATAGGTAATGGCTAAAAGGCTTGCGATCTCGCCCCGAAGACTGGTTGGGAGATCACTGTCATGATTGAACGGTTCTAGCAACTCGGCAACGTCGCGCATTTGATTAATAAGGATCAATGCAAGCCGGAGCGACAGCTCAACGCTAAGTGTTTTTCCGCATTCTTTTGAAAGGGCGCGCTGCAGCAAAGACTCAGCTCGATCAAGCCGCCCGAGATCTCCCTCCGCTAGTGCACGCAGCCCGAGAACAAGCGGATCCGTCGCTCGAATATCGGCGGGCAAGCTTTCTAGGGCTGTACCTACCGCGTCGGCATGGCCTTCGTCTGCGAGTTGGAAGCCATGGCTGCTAAGGATTCGTAAAACATCGTCGGTTGCTAACGCTTGCCCGTAAAGCGCAAGAGCCGCTGCCGGGCGACCTGCCGCCTCGAGAGCTCTCGCCGCGCGTAACCGCGTACTCTCCACGGCCTGATCCCCCTCGAGCTCCAGCTGATGTTGCAAGAAGTCTCTAAAGAGGTCATGACACTTATACGTTCCCGGGCGATCAGGGTAAATAAATGCCACGCGCTGTCGAAGCGATTCTATCGCTCCGCGAGCTTTATCATAGCCGGCACGCCTAAGGATATCAGCGTTAATCTCACCTAGATATGATGACAAGTGCAGAAGATTGCGCTCATCGGAATTGAGTGTCCGATAAACTTGCTCCGCAAGATACTGATAAATCAACTCGCGCGTTGTGGCCGTAATATTCCGGAGGTCCACCGACCGGGTTGAGCTTCGCAGGGCAAAACTCAAAGCAGTCGGCCAACCATCCGTCATGGAAAGTATCTCGTTAAGCTCTTCATCTCGCACCGAAACGCGCGTGGATTTTGCCGCCAGCCGGGCTTCTTCCGCCGTAAAGCGCAGGTCCTGTTCGTCCACGGTCAGATCCATGTGGCCATACGCCAGCCAAGATCCTACGGGGAGATTCGTTGTCGATCGCGAGGCAAGGATCCAGCGGGTTCTGCCCCTTGTTTTATCCATGAGCGAAACCAAGAAGCGCGCGACCTCAGGGTCGTTTTCAGTGATATGAAAATCATCGATGGCAATAATGCCGGTGTACGTTTTGATGTGGGCGTACATCCACATCGCCAAGTCAGAACCAGGAGACACCGACGAGCGGTTCTTCTCATAGGCGCCGGACAGAGTCTTGCGCGCGTCAGGAGCTACCTCAGAAAGCGCGTCAGAAAAACCGCGCATGAAGCCCAGTAGATTACTGTGTTCCGACCGCACATCATAACGCACCTTGACAGCGTCGACGCTTTCAAGGTATTGCCGTACGGCCACGGACTTTCCGTAGCCAGCCGGGGCGACGATCAAAACAATCGGTTGAAATGCAGCAGCGGAAACGCGATCTATAATTCGCTGTCGGACAATCGGCTCAAAAACACCGCCGGTGTCCACACGCCCGTCGGCCGAAACAGGCCTAATCATCCATCCCACGCTTATGAGCGGGCGGCTTTCGCTCCTGCGGAGCCTATCAGGCGCCCCGTCGTGGGCCCATCATATACTCCCGCGATGGCGCAAAATCTGAACCGCCTCTTGCCGCCCCGCGCAGTCCAGTTTTGTGATGGCACGTTGGATAAGAGTCCTAACGGTGTGAATACTGCGCCCTTTGCGCGCTGCGATCTCCTTAGTAGTTAATCCTTGCCCGACAAATTTTATCATTTCTAGCTCAGCGGCCGTTAGCAGCGATTCTTTCCGGTTTTGTGCGCGGATAGCGACCGCAGACGCCCCAATGCAAGCACTGATGGTTTTCGAAACGCCAGTCAAGTTGTATGGCGCGAGCTCCTGTTCGACCGCTGAAATCGCGCGTTGAAAGTTTTCCGGGGCATTCTCGTCACTTAAAATCGTTAATGCCCTTCTGAGCGCAACCGCAATGTGAGTTTCGGTTCTTGGTGGCTCTGATCTACGACTACGAAGCCCAAGTAGTCTGCGGCCCATAACTTGTGCCATCTGGCAGACAACCATCGCAGTCTCGCACTGCGTCTTCGCATAAAGATGCGGAATTGGCGTTTTTCTAAGGGCTGCCACAGCTTCACGAGAAATTGCTAATCCATTAGCACCGTCGCCGATCGCAATACAGCACAGCGCGTGCCAAGCCATGTCGACGACCTTGTCGAAAGCATAATAGCGGCTATAACCACGGCTTCGGAACAATGACATCAGGTGCTCAGCTTTTTGGAAGTCTCCGTCCCAAATGAACGCTACGGCTCTCAGGCATTCCAACATGCCTTCGTGCCTAGGCGTATTTGTTGTCTTTTCAAGTTCTGTTAGGAACCGCTGAAGACGTCGGTCATCACCCAACTGAGTCTCCGCGCATGCCAACTGAAGCAGCGCAGTTTCAAGACACTCTCCATCGCCACTTTGAGCAGCCTGCTTCATGGCAGCCTCGGCGTAGTGGACATGCTCTGCCAAATCATTATCGAGGCACAAAGTAATTGTTGCCAGAGCAGTGTAAGCCCGTCCGGCGAGCATCAGCAATCCGGCTCGATTAGCCATGTCGGCCGCGGTCAACGCTGCGCGCCTTACCTGCGCCGGCGGGCAACCAATGTTCATCCCGGCCACGGATGTTCGCAGATTAACTTTAGCAATAACTGCTTGGTCATCGAGCGCGAGACACAGGCGCTCGGCTTCAAGAATGGCCCATCTTGCTTTCTCCGCTTCGCCTCGATTCGAATAATCCGCGGAAAGCAGACTTAGTATCTCGGCTCGCAGGCTTTCAGAGGGAGCATCCATAGACGACTCAAGCAAACTCGCAACGGACCGGCCTTCATTGATCAACATAACAGCTAGCCTTAGGACCAATGTTGCGACGGTGTCACAATCTTTCGTAGCGCCCAGCGCACTTTTGAACAATATTTCGGCGCGTTCAAAGTGTCCAGAATCGGCGGCACGCTGAGCGCGCAGGCCAAGGATGATGGCATCGGAGGAACGCGAGTCCGGCGGCACGGCTCGCAACGCGCTTTCTACCACATCACCGTGAGAGTGATCCATGAGGCTGAAGCCATTCTCGCGCAAAAGACGCAGAACCACATCGGCCGCGCGCAGCTGCGCGTATAAACGTAGCGCGGCCACGACATCGCCGCTGCGCTCCAAAGCTGAAGCCGCCCTTTCTTGTAGGCGCTTTGCCTCGGCGGGATCGGTCAGTTCGAGCTGTCCGCGCAAGAATTCGCGGAAAAGGTCGTGGCATGTGTACTTGCCGGGAGACTCTAGCGAAAGAAACGTCGCTCTCCGGCGCACGGCTTCCAAGACACGCGCGCTGGTGTGGTAGCCGGCCACTTCGATTACGCTAATGTCGATCGATGGCAAATAAGCGGCGAAGTGCAGCAGGTCGCGCTCTTCCGTCGAAAGCTCGGCATAGACTTGCTCCGCCAAATACTGAAAGAGCACCTCGCGCGTCGAGTGTGACAGATCGGCGCCGCCGTTTAATACGCTCGCGCTTCGCAGGGCGAGTCCCAATGCGACCGGCCAACCCGACGTCGCATCCATCACGCCCCGAAGAGCTCGCGCGGACAAGACTTGCCCTCCGCTTTCGGAGAGCTCCAGCGTCTCGTCGTCAAGAAACGTCAAGTCGCGGTCGCCGATAACAAAATGCGCTTCGCCATAGGCCAGCCAACTCGCGACCGGCAGATCTAATGTTGAACGGGTGGCCAGTACCCACTGGATGTGCGGCTTGGTCCGCGCGATCAGCGAAGCGACAAACCGCGAAACTTCTATATCTTCGCTGGCGCGGTGAAAATCGTCGATCGCGATGATGCCGTCAAATCCCTCAAGGTGCGCCGCCATCCATCGCGCCATTTCAATTCCAGGCGCCGCGGCCGACGCGCTGTTTTGAAATGCCGTCGCGACCGTCTTGCGCAATGCGGGGAATTCCGAGAACGCCTCGGCAATGCCGCGCGCGAATCCAAGCAACGTATTGTGTTCGGTTTGCACGTCGAAGCGCAGAAAGGGTCGCTGCCGGGAATGTAGCCAGTGCGAGAGCGCCAGCGATTTTCCGTATCCTGCAGGGGCGACGATCAAGATGATTCTACCGGCAGCGGCGGCGTCGATGCGCTGCGACACTCGTGAACGAACGATCGGCGAAAACGTTGCCGGTCCGGCGGGTCGTGCAGCGTCGGCCAGCCGCGTCACCCCGCGACCTACGACGAAAATTTTGGAGCCCCTCCGCGACGACGGCCACACCCGGAAGAGGCTCTGTAAAGATATTAATCCGTCCCGGGACGTTTGAACCATACAGCAATTGCAGTACGGCTCGCGCACTGTGCCATACAGCTGTCACTCTTGCAGTGTATGCTCGCTGTCATCACACAGAAAGGGTGAATTATGGGCAACGACATTGTTAACAACGGCGCGGACGCATTGGCTCGACGCATGCTCAACCGGATATGGCGCGAACTTCCCGAAGGCCGACGCACGGCCGACGAGCTTCGGAGCGAAGCTCTTGAGCTAACCTCGCGCGCGGCCGCGAGATTCGAGCCCCGGCAAAACCCTTACGCGCGCCTGCGCGAAACCTATCCAAACGCAGGCAAGCCGTGGAAGCGTAGCGACGACGAGGAGCTCCGGCGGCTCTTTGTGGCCGGCAATTCCATCGACGACCTCATGCTACTCTTCGGCCGCACCCGCAACGGCGTTCAGCTGCGCCTCGTCGCTCTGGGGCTCGTGCCCCAACCGGCGGCCGTCGCCTAAAGCGAGTCGTCCCCGCGGCGCCCGCCCACAGCCTCATCGTAGATCTTGGGCTGCTGGGTGAGCGTCGTGAGGGGCGGCAGTTTCGCGGCACGCAGTGCAGCGTCGATCTCACGCAGTGCGCCCGCTTCGAAACCGGCTACTGCGCGAAGCCGCTGCTCGGTCAACGCGTGCAAGGCCGCATTTTCGGTCAATTGCACGGCGGTTGGCGGACCGGCCGACCCTCCAAACGTGCCCATTTGGGTTTGCAGGCGTTCGCGTAAAACGTCCGTGAAAAAATCATCGTCCTGATCGTTCACGGGGTTTTGCGTAATCGAAAGCAACAGGAGTCTGGCTTGCGACGCTGCGGCAGCCACGCGTAACGCGAGCGTCCCGTTTTGCGCCTGGTTGAGCGCCGCCGTACGAAGCGGCGCTTCATTTAAGACAGTCGAGAGCACATTCAGCGCAACGTTTACGCGTCCGAAGTCGCCAAAGACCTGACTCATCGCAACGTAGTTTTGGCGTAGCTGCGCGGCGGTAAACTGCGTGCGCGGGTCCTGCCGCACGATAATGGGTCTGCGAACCGTGACGCCTGCGTGCAAGACGAGGGTGTATCTGCCCGGCAAGACGGTCACGCTCTCTTGACTGAAGGCGCCGCCTTGGTTCCAAGTTGGCGTGAATTTCCAGATGGGCGGCGCATCTTCACTCGTATCCCAGGTGAAGCGATTCAAGCCGGCTTGATTGGTGAGATCTTTTGAACCAAAATGACGCACCACTCGCCCGGACGGGTCCACAATCTCCGCAGTCGGCGCAAACGCCGCCGGCCGTTTCAGGTAATAGGTAATGATCGTTCCGTATGGCGGACCGGCGCCGTCGGTACGCGTCCCAAAATAGTTGTGCTCGTTCCATTGGATGGCTGGACGCGATGGAAAAAGATAGACGCCTGAACCCGCGCTTTGCGCGGCCTGAAGGTTTTGCAGCGGCGAGAGATCGTCCAATATCCATACGCTGCGGCCATGCGTGGCCAGTAGCAAGTCGTTGCGATCCGGCTGCACGGCAATATCGCGCACCGACGTTGGCGGCAGATTGAAATTGATGTTGCGCCAATGCGCGCCGCCGTCGAACGTAGCCCAAAGGCTATTTTCGAGTCCAGCGTAGACAAGCCGGGCATTCTGCGGGTCGGCACGTATGCTGCGCACTTCCTGGCCGGGCGGCAGGTTTGCCGCAATATCGCGCCAGTGCCGCCCGAAGTCCGCGGTCATAAAAACGTGCGGCGCGCGATCGCCCGTCATGTGAAGATCGTAGGCAGCGTACAAAACGCCGGCGTTATGCACTGAGGCCGAGAGACTGGCAAACCGGCCAAAGGGGCGTACGCCCGGCGGCGTCACGTTGCGCCACGTTTTCCCCCCGTCTTGCGTGAGTTGAATGTAGCCGTCGTCGGTTCCAATCCACAGCTGCCCTCGCTTCACGCGGGAAGGCTCTATATAAAGGATAGTCTCCGATGTCTCGGCGCCCGTGCCGTCAAGGGTGATACCACCGCTAACGACCTCGTGGCTGCGCGTATTGCGGGTAAGGTCTCCGCTGATCGCCTGCCAGTGTCCGCCGGCATCACGCGTCTTAAATACGGCGTCACCGGCCGTGTAGACCGTCTGCGGATCAAACGGATCGAACGCAATCGGGGTTTCCCAGTTAAAGCGGTATTTCAGATCGCGCGGATCGACGACGTTTTGATCGCGGAGAAACGGCGAGACGGTGCGGGTCTCGTTGGTCCGCGTGTTGATAACGTCGAGTTCGCCGGCAAAATTGCCGCCGCCGCTGGTCAGCCACACTATCCAGGGCCGCAACGGATCGGGAACGACCCACACGCCGTCGCCACCGCCCATGTTCTGCCACTGACTCGAGCTGATGCCGCCGCTCAATCCGTCGTTGGGTGCGCACCATACCCCGTTATCTTGCAACGGAGCGCAGACGTGATAAGGGTTCTGGCGGTCGAAGCCGATGTGGTAGAGTTGTCCGATCGCCAAATTGTGGGGCATCTGCCAGGTCGCACCGTCATCATAGGAAAACGAGGGGCCCCCGTCATTACCTTCGATGATGCGTTTGGCGTCTTTCGATATCCACATCGCATGATTGTCGCCGTGAACACCGCGCGCACCGATTCTCCACGTCTTGCCGCCGTCGCTGCTTGCCGCAAGGTGAACCGAAAGCGCCCAAAGGTGATCTTCATTCGTTGGATCGACGAAGACGTGCGTGTAGTAGAACGGTCTTTCGTTTATGAGCGTATTCGAACTTGTCAGTTTCCAGGTTGCGCCGCCGTCATCGCTGCGCCAAAGCAACCCCTGTTTGGATTCGATCAGCGCGTAAACGCGTTGAGGATCGGAAGGCGCCACCGCAACGCCTATGCGTCCCGTTTCACCGTCGGGCAATCCCCTGCCGGTCAGCTTCTGCCAAGTCGCGCCAAAGTCGGAAGATTTGTAGAGTCCGCCTTGCGTTCCGCCGCTCTCCGAACTCCACCCGGTTCGCCGGTACGGCCACATCCCGCCATACACGACGCCAGGCTCTTTGGCGGACGCCGCAATATCCGACGCGCCGGTGCGCGCGTCCACGTATAACGTCTTTTGCCAAGTCTTCCCCCCGTCGGACGTGCGGTACATTCCGCGCGCATCGCTATCCGCGAAGGGATCACCCAGGACTGCGACCAGCACCGTGTTCGAATCGCGCGGATCGACGAGGATCGCCGCAACCAGCGCGTTGCTCAAAACGAGTACGTGGCTCCACGTTCTTCCGCCGTCTGAGCTGCGGTACACGCCGTCGCCTTGCGAAACGTCATTGCGCGGCGCGCCTTCGCCCGTGCCTACCCACACGGTCTTCGAATCGCGCGGATCGATCGTCACCGCTCCGATCGAACCGACGGGTTGCGAATCGAAAACGGGCGAAAATGTCTGACCGCCGTTCGTGCTGCGCCAAACGCCGCCGCCGGCCGCTCCGACGTAATACAGCGAAGCATCTGCGTCGGTCCCAGCTACCGCGCCCAGGCGTCCTCCGGAAACGGCCGGACCAACGCTGCGAAAACGCATTTGGTCGAAGAGTCCGGGAGTCGGCGAAGGCTTGGGCGTCTCTTTCTGTTCGGCCGCGACGGCGATCTGCGGCAGGCACACGGCGAAAAAGGCACATGCAAGAAGCAATCGGCGCATAGGAGCGCTCTTAGCCGCGGATTATGGCATTCACTTCTTGGCGATGAGCCGCCGGATGAAGTCCGCGACGAGATCGGACACCGGTTTGAGCCGTACCGAAAGCCAATCCCGTTGCGCGGGACACGAAATTTCACCGAGTTCGATAACCAGCGCTCCATCGGCCGCGTGCACCTGACGGAACCCGTAGTAGTCGCGCAAATTGACCGTAAAATTATCCCGCATGAACCGGAACGGGAAGTACTGCGAATACATATCACGCCACAATTTTGCAGCGGCGCTCGAACCCGGGTCATGGTAACCAATCGAAGCTCCGGTGGAACACGGATGATCGCTTCCGTCGAAATGGATAAACACCGCGGCCTTCACTTCGAAGAACCCGTCGAAATCGGCCGGCTCGCGGGCGACGCTGAGCCCGGACGCGCGCAGCGAGCGCGTTATTTCGTCGGCGGCGATCGGCGTCCACTGGCGCTCGCCGGCGGCGCCAAGGTTACATTTGTGTTTAGGGAAATGGGGGCAGCTCTCCGGGCGGCCTTCATGTCCAGCCGAAACGAGCACGTCATATTGGTGCACCGGCGAAGCGCCAGGAGAGGGAACGGGAGATGCTGTCGCGGCCAGCGCCGCCAGAATGATTGCGATCACGTTACGTCACGCCGTGTGTTGCGCAAGACCGACCAATTCTTTGATCTCGTCGGACGGCTCACATTGCAGTTCGGCCAGAAGTGTCTCGCGGTACTGCCGGTATTGGCGCATCGCGGCTGCCCGATCTCCGCGGCGCAAATGCGCCGTGATGGCGAGTTCGCGACCGGCCTCGTCGCAGGGATCGTAGCCGATCATTTCTTCGGCCAGTTCGAGCGCGCGGTGTACCTGTCCGTGACTGAGGGCGTCGCCGGCGAGCCGGTGCGCTACCTCGAGCCGAAGTTCGCGAATATGCCGTTCGGTCGGTTCGAACCAATCCCACTGCAGCATCCGTTCCGGCCGCTTGCGCCGTAACTGTTCGTAGACGCCCGAAAGCAGTGCCCGCTCGCTGTCGGCCAGAGCCGTACGCGAACGCAGCGCGGTCACGGTGCGGTCGATCTCCCAAAGATCGACGCGCACATCGTCGTGCAGCGCGTAACCGTCTTTCTTGCGGACGACGCTTTGATCGATGTTGAGATGCTGCCGCAAGCGGTGAAGGCAGACGCTGAGCGCGTTACGAGCCGAGGGCTCGTCCAACTCGGGCCAAAGCAGATCGGTTAGGCGGGCTCGCGGCACAGTCTCGCGGCGAATCGACAACGCCGCCAACAGGGCAAACTCGCGTTCAGAGAGCGCCACTTCTTCCCCGGCCGTCCGTACCGCGCCGCCGGTGAGAAGCACTTCCAGCGACGGTGCCGCTCCAGTTCGTTCGTGCTGAAGGCGCATCATGAACGGATTGAGCATCCCGTAGTCGGCGCGGCCTTCCGCAACGGCCCGCACGGCATTGTGCAGCGGCGGGGATTCGCATCGCGCCGCGGCTTCAATCGCGTCTTCGAAACGCTCTGCGGCGCTGACGTCCTCGTAAACCGCAAGCGTCAAAGACGCCAAGCAAAGCGTGAACGGTGAGCGAAGCTGCTGCGCGGCGGTAACCGCGGCCCGCGCATGGCGTATGGCCGTTCTGCGGTCGTGCGAAGCGGCCGCAGCGATCATGTGTCCGCATGCGACGAATTTCAATAGGTCGGCGTCCGCGGGCTGCCCGTTGCGCCCGCGCGAAGCCGCCGCAAAAAACGACAAGCACCGGATGCCGTTGCGGTGCACCACTTCGTCGAGTTCGATCCCGTAGCGAACGAACGCCGCGTCGTCGCCGGCGAACCACGCCCCAAAACATGCCTCGGCCAAGTCGAAAGCAATGAAGTTCCACAGGCCTGAACGGCGTGCGCTTTCCAGCGCGCGGTCGACGAATTGCCGCGCTACTGCGAACTCCCCGCGCACTCGCGCGATGTCAGCGCCCAGCGTCAACAGCGCTCCGGAACCGGCAATGTCGGTACTGCCGATTTTGGGAAGCGCGATGGTCAGATCGCGTTCGGCTTGCTCGAGCCGGCCGACCCGCGAACGCATGACGCCCAAAACGTATCCCAAGTACGCCTCGACGTAGTCCTTGCTGCGCGCAGGGCTGCGGCGGTCGGAAAGAAACTCCGCGAGCATCTTTTCGGCATCCTCGATTAAGCCGATGTAACTCATGAGCATGATGCGGAACAGCATGACATAGCCGCGCTCGGGCGCGCTGACCTCGGGCGAAAGCGTGCGCCAAAGCGATTCGGCTTCGTCGAGCAGCTCTTCGCAATCGATACAGAACATGCGCAGCATCGCCGTCACCGCCCAGAGCCGCGGGTACCGTTGAACCAGCGCGTGATCGAGCGATGCCAAGACGCGCGCGTACTCCATCGACGGGGCGCGGTCGCGAATGACTTCGTGGCGCGCCAGGACTTCGGCCGCCGCCTCTTGATCGTCGCGCGCCAAGTGCAGTTCGGCGGCGCGCTGATAACGTTGGGCCTGCGTGTGTGAGCCGGCGACGCGCGCCAAGAGATCGGAGCGTTCTTCGGCCCGGCGTTCCGTCAACAGCGAGCTCAGCAGCGGGTGTAACACGAACGCCTCGTCCGAACGCGAGATGAATGGCGACCCCTTTGCAAAATCCACAAGGGCCGCCACCGCGCGTTCCTCGGGAAGCGCGGCCCGCAGATCCGCAACTCGCGCGTTCGGAATGCAGGCGCACGCAAAAAGCGCTTCGACCAGCAGGGGATCGAGCGATGCGAGAACTTGATCGGCCAGATAGTCATGCAGCTCTTCGAACGCGACGTCGTTCAAACTCTCGAGCAAGCTGTCGATCCGGCCTTCACCCGCGAACCGCCGGAGCAAAAAAACGGCAATCGGCCAGCCTTGCGAAAGCTGCATGATCCGCGCAACGAATCCGGGCCGATCGCTGTACGATCCGAAGAGCTCGTTCAGTTCCGATCGATCGAACGCTAGGTCTTCGGCCCGCAGCGTCAAGATTTCGTGAGGCGGCGCAAACCTCGTCAAGTGCACGCGGAGATTCTCGCGCGAACAGATGACAACGTCGCGCCCGGGCGGACGCTGCGCGAGCAAGCGGCTGAAAAATTCACGCGCCGCGGCGTCGCGCGCCAAATATTCGGCGTTCTCAAAAATGAACGTCGAGTCTTCGATCGGTTCTTTCCACGCTTCCAGGGCAAGGTTTACGCGATCGGCAACCGCGGTGCCGGCGTCGCCCATCATGAGTTCGCGCTGCGTGAGCGTCTGCGTGCGCCGCGGATTCTCGGCGGCCAATGCCGGGATAAGCCGGCGGGCCAGTTCCAGATCTCCTGATACGTCGCACGCATCGCAGACGGCGGCATTTGTCTTGCCGGCCAGCAGCTGACGCGCCAGGGTCGATTTTCCGAAGCCGGCCGGCGCCAGGAGCGCGAGGATCTTCGGCCGGACCTTCTCAAGCCGGTCAAGGAGAGCATCGCGCCGGATCTCGACTCCGGCAGCCTTCAGACCGGCTCCCATTGAGGTCTCTTACGACGGAGCGTCCCGGCCGGACTCTCTCTGAAGGGGCATTCTTGTAAGCACTTTGTAAGGAGCTTGTTATAGTCCGTAAGGCCCAGGACAAGTTGACCGGGTACCCTCTTCGGATATGGCTGTTTCTCAGGAAGCTGCCGGAGATGTCTTCTCCGGCTCCGACCCCGTCATTTCCGGAACCCTCAGCCGTCTGCTCGACTTGGAGCAACAGATAGCCGTCCTCGGGGACGCCTCTTCGCTCGCCGCCACGCTGCGGGGAATGACGATTGCCGAAGCCATCGACACGCTGCGCCGCATGGCGCCCGAAGCGTCGCAGCCCGCACTCAAACCGCTTCCAAGCCCCGCCGTTCGTGCATTTTTGACATTGTCCGATCGCGAATTGGAAGTCGTTCGCTTGGTCGCCGAAGGGCTTTCCAACAAAGAAATATCCAGCCGGCTCAAACTCAGCGACAAGACCGTGAAGAATCATATTTCGCACGTCTTGGCGAAGATGAACCTGACGGCGCGCACTCAAGTCGCCGTACACGCCATACGTGCCGGTCTAGTTTAATCCCCGGCGCGCTTTAAGCGAACGCTGGATGGGAAAGCTTCTGCAGATGGTTAACGCACGTCCAAACTGGCCAAACGGCATAGGCCTGTTGCTCATTCACCTTTGCGCACTGGCAGTGTTCGTGCCGATGTTCTTCTCGTGGCCGGCGATTATCGCCGCGGCCTGTGTCGCATACGCGACCGGCGCGCTGGGAATTACGCTTTGTTATCACCGCACGCTCACGCATCGCAGCGTGCGGCTGGTCAAACCGGTCGAGTATGCAACGGCGATCATGGGACTGCTGGCGATGCAGGGCGATCCGATCTCGTGGGTGGCAACGCACCGCCGCCACCACGCGCACGCCGATCAGAACGGCGATCCCCACGACGTGCGCCGCGGATTCGGCTGGGCCCACATCGAGTGGATCTTCAGGCCGAACCCCGACGTGCCGCGCAGCATTCCGGAGTTTCAAAAATACTGCCCGGATCTCTGGAACGACCGTTTTTACCGTGCGCTCTACCGCCTGAACTTTCCCATACAGCTTGCCTTTGGCGGTCTCATGTTCGCGCTTGGCGGGTGGCCGTTCGTCGTGTGGGCCATATTCGCACGCCTGGTCTTCGCCTATCATTCGACGTGGCTGGTCAACAGCGCGACGCACATGTTCGGCTACAGGACCTACAAAACGACGGATCGTTCGACGAACTCGTGGTGGGTCGCGATCCTGTCGTTCGGCGAGGGCTGGCACAACAACCATCACGCATTCCCGTACTCGGCCCGGCATGGCATGGCATGGTACGAGATCGACATGACATGGTGGACAATCCGGCTGCTCTGGCTCGTGAGGCTAGCCGACCGCGTCCGCGTGCCGAGCCAAGAGCTGCAGCGCCGCCTGCGGCTGGCCAACCGCAAACCGCATCCGATCTAACCCTCTCTTCGCACATCCTTAGCTCCGTGTGCCAGGCGTATGGCACAGTGCCACGGTAAGCTCGGTGCATGCAGCGCATTGAAGGCGTCGCCGTCTACTCGGCTTCCGACCTCAACAACTTTCTCGAATGCCGCCATCTCACCGAGCTGGACCGGCTGGTCGCGCTCGGGCAGAAAGAGCGCCCGGCCCAAGTCGACCCGATGACCGCGCTGATCGCGCGCAAAGGCGAAGATCACGAGCGGCATTACTTGCAGCGGCTGACGGAGCTCCAGGGCGAGATCGAAATATTCGATCGCCCGGCCGAACACACGATCGCCGCCTTGCGCGAAGCCGAGGCCCGGACCGTACGCGCGATGGAGCAGGGGGTCCGCTACATTTACCAAGCAACATTTTTCGATGGCACCTTTATGGGCCATGCGGATTTCTTGCGCCGCATCGAAACGAAGTCGGCACATTGGGACTGGAGCTACGAAGTCATCGACACGAAGCTCGCGTTGCATCCCAAACCGTATTTTTTGGTTCAGCTCTGCAACTACAGCGAACACGTTCAGCGGGTGCAGGGCACGATTCCAGAATTCGGACACATCGTGCTCGGCAGCGGCGAAGACGCGCCTTTTAGACTCTCCGATTATGCCGCGTACTACCGGCACTTGAAGCAGTCATTCTTAGCGAGCGTTGAAGCGAGCTCCGCCATCTACCCCGTCGAGTGCGCCCATTGCGTCATCTGTCCGTGGAACGCGCAGTGCGCAAAACAACGCGACGACGACGACCACTTGAGTTTGGTCGCGGGCATCCGGCGCGATCAAATCGCCAAGCTCGAAATGGGCGGAATACACACGCTTGCGCAACTCGCCGCCGCGGTCCAAAAGCCGCAAAAGATGACCGCAGGTACGTTCGAGCGGCTGAAAGATCAGGCGCAGCAGCAGCATCTTCACCGCGCTTCCCGCAAGAACGGCGCCGGCGAACATTTCTACAAGTTCCGGCTTTGCGACGAACTCGGCGGCTTCGCCAAACTTCCCAAACCCGATCCGGGCGATATCTTCTTCGATATCGAAGGCGACCCGCTCTACCGGGCCGACCGCGGCCTCGAATACCTGTGGGGCCTCTATCTGCCAGCCGAAGATACCTACCGCGCTTTTTGGGGAACCGACCCGTCGCTCGAACGCGCCGCCTTCGAATCGTTCGTCGATTTCGTCGTGCAGCGCCGCGAAGAATATCCAGACGCGCACGTTTACCACTACGCTTCCTACGAAGTTTCCGTTCTCAAACGGCTGATGGGCCGGTACGGCTCACGGGAACGTGAGGTCGACGACTTCTTGCGGCAAGGCGTCTTCGTCGATCTCTACCCCGTCGTGCGGCAGGGTCTGGTCATCTCTCAACCGTCTTACTCGATCAAAAAAGTCGAAGCGTTCTACGGCCTGCGGCGGGAGACTCAAGTCAAAGGCGGCGACGAGTCGATCGTCATGTTCGAGTCATGGCTCGATCAGCCCGACGAGGCGATCCTGGAAGACATCCGCGCTTATAACGAAGACGATTGCCGCTCGACGTTCCGCCTGCGGGAATGGCTAAGAATTCTGCGCGACGAGCTCAACTCCGAACTGCCGAAGCCGCTCGAGTGGCGCGGCGCGCCGGAAGTGAAGGCGGCCGAAGAAACCGGCCAAACCGACCTTGAGAAAACATTTCTCGCCGGCCTCGCGCCGCCGGATTCCGCCGCCGAACTGCGGGGCTGGAACGACGAGTTGCGCGCCCGGTGGCTGCTCGGCAACCTGCTGCAATATCATAGGCGCGAACACAAACCCGAATGGTGGAAGTATTTCGACCGCTGCGCGAACCCGCAAGATCTGCAAGAATATGATGACGAGGCACTCGGCGGCCTTACGCTGCGCGAGGACGTCGAGCCGTTCAAGCGCAGCCCCGAAGATCGCAACCTCGTCTATACGTACACGTTTCCGCCGCAGGAGCACCGGCTTCCGTTTAAAGGCTGCTACGATCCGTATTCGCGCAAAGGCGCCGGAGAAATTATTTCGATCGACGGCACAAAACGCGAACTGAAGATCAAACTCACCAAATCGATTGAACCGCGCGCGCTCCGCGCGCTCATTCCCGGAACGCCCATTCCGCAACACAAGAAACGCGCCGCGATGGAACGGATCGCGCAAGCGTACGTCGCCGGAACGTTGCAAACCCACCACCCGGCGACTCTGCAAATGCTGCTCGCCCGCGCGCCCGCGCTCAAAAGCGGCGGTGCTGTACAGCCCGAGCACGTTACCCCGGCCTCGGTATCGAGCGTCATTGGCAATCTCGACCGCGGCGCGCTTTTCGTGCAAGGCCCGCCCGGCTCGGGAAAGACGACCGCCGGAGCGTACGCGATCGTCGACTTACTGCAAGCCGGCAAGCGCGTCGGCGTCGTCGCGCAGAGCCACAAAGCGGTGCACAATTTGCTCCGCAAGGTCGAGGAAGTTGCAAAAGAACGGACGTTCCGCTTCCATGGGTGCCATAAGGACAGCGCGACAACCGAAGGATCGAAGTACGAACCGCTGAGCGATTGGCCGATGATGGAGAGTCAAGACGACATCACCGCGCTCACGTCCGAACTCTGCTTACTTGCCGCCGGTACGACATATGCGTTTGCCGACGAAAGCCTCATGCGCGAGTTCGACTACATTTTCATCGACGAAGCCGGGCAAGTCTCGCTAGCCGACGCCATGATCGCGTCGTTGGCCGGAAAAAATGTCGTGCTGCTCGGTGATCCGCTCCAACTTCCGCAAGTAACGAAGGGCACGCATCCGCCCGGCACGGACCTCTCCATTCTGGAGCATTTGCTCGCGGGCGACCGCACCATCCCGCCCGACCGCGGCGTCTTCTTGGAGACGACCTATCGATTACAGCCCGCGCTTAGCCGGTTCATTTCGGAGAATATCTATGAAGGCCGGCTCCACAATGCGCCTGCGACGGAACGCAACGCAATCGATGCGCCGGGTTTCGCGACTGCCGGTCCGATTTTCGAACCGCTCGAACATGACGGCAACGGCCGCAAATCCGATGAAGAAGCCGCCTGGATCGCCGGCGCGGTCGGCCGCCTGCTGCAGGGTAGCGTAACGATACGAAACGCTCCCGCGCGGCCGATCACTCAAGACGACATCTTGATCGTCGCGCCGTACAACTTGCAGCGGATCCGCATCAAAGAGCTGTTGGACGCGGCCGGGCACACCAGGGTGCGCGTCGGCACCGTCGACAAATTTCAGGGCCAAGAGGCCGCGGTCGTCATCTATAGCATGGCGACGTCGAGCTCGCAAACGCTTCCGCGCGATGCAGCATTTCTCTTCGATAAGAATCGTTTCAACGTAGCGATATCGCGCGCTCAGTGCGCGTCGGTCATCGTGTGCAGCCCACGCCTGTTGGAATCGCCGTGCAAAACTCCCGAACAGATGGCGCTTGTGAATCTTCTCTGCGCGTATCACGAGGCCGCGCAGGGGGCCAATTCAGCCGCGCCGCCGCCGCCGGTGCACGAGTCCCCGAAAGAAATCCCGGAAGAGCTCCAGCCGAAATAACGAAAAGACGGCGCTCAGCGGGTTGCGCCAATCGGGAGCTTTTGGTTCGAGCGAGTCAGGATCGGGCAGATTGCCGTTTCCGCCGGCCTGTTCGGTACGCCCGTCGTTCCAGTCAAACTCAGCCACGGGACGCTGCGTACCGTTGAAATGCGCGAACCAATTCTTCGGAAACCAGTCGTGCGAGGGCGGTTCGAGATCGGCAACGCCGTACGCGCGCAGCACGTCGTAGGCGTCGTCCAAACAGTTGCGCAGGATCGCCGTGTAAGCATGTTTCTCGATCCAGAGCACCGTCTCGTACGCGCTGACGGGATCCGCATCATCCACGTCGACGTACTTCACGTCGTCATATTGATTCTTCCGCATGCACGCGACGGGGTCGGAACTCAGCTCGCTCCAAAAATCCATGTGGGAGGCATCCGCATGGATGCCTCCCGAGTGGTTTTCAACCGAACCTGCGTCGATCTGCTTAGGCGGTTCGTACTCGAACGCCCAGCCGACGTGCCCCGCGCCGTCGCCGCTGCGGTAACGAACGAAGACGGCCGCGCGGCCTCTCATTGCGGCCTAGAGATCCTCGGGGCTGATCCCCTTGAAGCCGGTCTTGTCGTACTGCGTCTTTTTCGGCGGCGCGTGCACAGCGGTGTGATCTTCGTATTCGCCTTCGTACTGCACCGTCGCGGGTTCGCGCGTGCGGTCGTAGGCACTCACGAGTTTCTGCATGCCGTCGCCACTGGCAGCCATCACTTCGGCTAAGGCCGCGTCGTCGGCGCTCATCGTATCGTAGACCGAGGCCTCGAACTGATTGCGCGGACGCCCGTCGTCATCGAGATCCTGACCTTCCGGCTCGATCTTGATGTTGCGGTACCGCGACATTCCCGTGCCGGCCGGAATCAGTTTTCCGATGATGACGTTCTCTTTCAAACCGAGCAGCGGATCGTGTTTGCCCTTGATCGCGGCGTCGGTCAGAACGCGGGTCGTTTCCTGGAAAGAGGCCGCGGACAAGAACGATTCGGTGGCGAGCGATGCTTTGGTCACGCCTAGCAAGACCGGGTCTGCCGTCGCTTTTTGATCGCCCGAGCCCAGCCGTTCGTTCTGTTCGATGAAGTTTGCGAGCTCGACGAGCTGACCCGGAAGCATCTGCGTGTCTCCGCCGTCGCGCACTTTTACCTTGCGCAGCATCGACCGCACGATTACCTCGATGTGTTTGTCGTTGATGTCAACGCCCTGCGAGCGATAGACCTTCTGAACTTCTTCCACGAGGTAGTTTTGCAGCGCAGTCTCGCCTTTGACCCGCAGAATATCATGCGGGTTGAGCGATCCTTCGCTGAGCTGATCGCCGATGGAGACCGCGTCGCCCTCGTGCACCAGCAAATGCATGCCGTGCCCGATGTCGTACTCGTGCTCCTCGCCGGTCTCGTCGACGACGAAGACCACGCGGCGGTTCTTCTCCTCGCCGAATTTGACTTTGCCGTTGTGTTCGGCGATCGTGCCTTGGCCCTTGGGTTTGCGCGCTTCGAAAATTTCCTCGACGCGAGGCAGACCGGTAATGATGTCTTCGGTGGCCACGCCACCCGTATGGAACGTGCGCAGCGTCAGCTGCGTGCCCGGCTCGCCGATCGATTGCGCGGCGATGATTCCCACCGCTTCGCCGATGTCGACTTTGTTGCCGGTCGCAAGGTTGCGGCCGTAGCACATCGAGCAGACGCCGTACTTCGCTTTACACGTGAGCACGGAGCGGATCTTGACGCTCTTGATGCCGTTTTCGAGAATCGTCTTGACCTTCTCTTCGTCGATCTCGGTGTCGCGCTTGGCCAAGACCGTACGGCCCTCTTTGATGTCCTCAGCGGCGCGGCGCCCGATGATGCGGTCGCCGAGCGGCTCGATGATTTCCTTGCCTGCGGCGATATCGGAAACCACGATACCGTTGGACGTTCCGCAGTCTTCTTCGCGGATGATGACGTCCTGCGCCACGTCGACCAGGCGGCGCGTCAAGTAACCCGAGTCCGCCGTGCGCAGCGCGGTATCCGCCAAGCCTTTACGCGCGCCGTGCGTCGAGATGAAGTATTCCAGGACGGTCAGGCCCTCTTTGAGCGACGCCTTGACCGGGATTTCGAGAATTCGGCCGGACGGGTCGGACATCAATCCGCGCATGCCGCCCAGCTGTTTAACCTGCGCGATCGAACCGCGTGCGCCTGAAGTCGCCATCATGAAAACGGGGTTGAGCGGGCTGAACGAACTCTGCATCGCCTCGCTGACGTCATCGCTGGCTTGCGACCAAATGTCGATCGTCTTGTTGTACTGCTCGTCGTGCGAAATGAAGCCTTGTTCGTATAGGCGGTGGAGCTCGTCGACTTCGCCTTGCGCCTTGTTCAGGATTTCGTACTTGGCTTCGGGCAAGATGATGTCGGTAATCGAGACGGTCGTACCAGACTGCGTGGCATAGTGGAAGCCGAGGTCCTTGATGGCATCCAGAAATTTTGCCGTCTCGGCATTCCCGTACTTGCGGTAGCAATCCGTAATCAGCTTCTTGAGCGCGCTTTTATCGAAGATGTTGTTGGCGTACGGGTGGTTCCAGTTCTCCGGAAACGCGTTGTTGAAAATGACGCGTCCCACCGTCGTGCGGATCAATTCACCGCGCCAGCGGACGTTGATCCACTCCTGCAGCGCGACGTGATGCGTCTCGTGCGCCATGATCGCTTCGTCGGGGCTGCTGAAGGAGTGCATGCGCGGAGCGGCGTCTTCCTCGCCCTTACCTTTTTTACGCTTGCCGTTGCTGCGCGAAACGCTATCCTCTCGCTCCACCTTGGCGTCGTAGTCGTCGGCGATCGCGGCTTTCGCCGGCCCGACGTACTCGTCGCGGTGGAACGTGAGGTAGTAGAGCCCGAGCACCATATCTTGCGTGGGAATGGAAACCGGATTGCCGTAGGCGGGCAACAAGATGTTGTTCGAGGAGAGCATCAAAATACGCGCTTCGGCTTGGGCGCCCGCCGAGAGCGGTAAATGCACGGCCATCTGGTCGCCATCGAAGTCGGCGTTGTACGGCGTGCAGACGAGCGGATGCAGATGAATGGCTTTGCCTTCAACGAGCACCGGTTCGAAAGCTTGGATGCCCAAACGGTGAAGCGTGGGCGCGCGGTTTAAGAGAACCGGATGTTCGCGGATGACCTCGTCGAGGACGTCCCACACTTCCGGGCGGACGCGTTCCACCATGCGCTTCGCGCTCTTGATGTTGTGCGCTTGGCCGCGGTCGACCAGCTTCTTCATAACGAAGGGCTTGAAGAGTTCGAGCGCCATTTCTTTGGGCAAGCCGCACTGGTGCAGCTTCAGCGTCGGCCCGACGACGATGACCGAGCGGCCCGAGTAGTCGACGCGTTTTCCGAGCAAATTCTGACGGAAGCGGCCTTGCTTTCCTTTTAAGATGTCGGAGAGCGATTTCAGCGGACGGTTGTTGGGCCCGGTGACGGGACGCCCGCGCCGGCCGTTGTCGATCAGCGCGTCGACCGCTTCCTGCAGCATGCGCTTTTCGTTCTTGATGATGATCTCGGGCGCCGAAAGTTCCAAGAGCCGCTTCAGACGGTTGTTCCGGTTGATCACGCGGCGGTAGAGATCGTTCAAGTCGGATGTCGCAAATCGGCCGCCGTCGAGCTGGACCATCGGACGCAGCTCGGGCGCGATCACCGGAACGGCCGACAGGATCATCCACTCCGGCTTGTTGCCGCTGTTGATGAAGGCTTCGACGACTTCGAGACGCTTGATCGCCTTGAGCCGCTTCTGTCCGCTCGTCGTTTGAAATTCACTGCGCAGCTCTTCCTGAAGCTTGCGCAGATTCAAATCGCGCAGCAGTTCGCGGATCGCCTCGGCTCCCATGCCGGCCTTGAAGGCCGTCCCGTATTTTTCACGATACTCGCGATACTTTTGCTCCGTGAGCACCTCGCGCTTCTGCAGCGGCGTGCTGCCCGCGTCGATGACGACGTAAGCGGCGAAGTAGATCACCTTTTCGAGTTGGCGCGGCGACATGTCCAGCAGAATGCCGATGCGGCTGGGAACGCCCTTGAAGTACCAGATGTGGCTGACCGGAGTTGCCAATTCGATGTGCCCCATGCGTTCGCGGCGCACTTTCGCGCGCGTGATCTCGACGCCACAGCGATCGCAGATCATGCCCTTGAAACGGATGCGCTTGTACTTGCCGCAGTGGCATTCCCAGTCTTTGGTGGGACCGAAGATCTTCTCGCAGAACAGGCCGTCGCGCTCGGGCTTGAGCGTGCGGTAGTTAATGGTCTCGGGCTTTTTGACTTCGCCGAAAGACCACGCGCGAATCTGCTCGGGCGATGCTAAACCGATGCGCATCGCGTCGAAATTGTTGACGTCTATGAGGTTCAAGGATTCTCCGGAGCCGTCGCGCGTTGGCCGGGCTGACGCAGGGCGCTCATCTCACGGGGTCACGTAAGGAGTCCCACCGTTGCCGCTGGCCGCCAAGGGCGGGCACAGACGGTTATTATACGGCGGGGACCCTAGAGGGTCAAGGAGTCTCGGGCCTTGGCCGCCTCGAGGCTTTCGAAGAGCGGGAAGGCCTCGAGCAGACCGGCGATGCTCAGCAACCGGCGAACCTGGCGCGAACCGATGACCAGGCTGGGGAGCGCCAAGCCCTTGCCGCGACGCCGGTTGCGCAGGACGATGAGGGCCGCCAGAATCGTGCTGTCGGCGTAGTTCACCCGGTACATGTCAATGATAAGGTTGCCGGGAGCGTCGTAGGCCGGCTTTAGGAGCTTTTCGAGCTCGTCACGCCGGGCGATGTCCCAATCGCCGTCTAGGACGACAACCTGCGTCTGAGTATCCCGCATGTCAAAATTCGCCCGGCTGCAAAGCAGCCGTGCTCCTTCCATAGTTGCACGCCGGGTCAGGGAGCTCTAGCCGCCCGCAGACGACCGAACGAAAATTTTGCAATCGCGGCCGCCGCCAGCGCCAGAGCGGCCGAGGCCGCCATCGCCCACGCGAATCCGCCCACAAACGAACGGTCCACGATGGCGCGCACGACCGGCCGGTCCGCGGCCGCGATAGTCGCGGGAACGTATCCGGTCAGCAGCCGCGCGCGGTCGCGCGTCAAGGCCTTGCGCGTCTGCGCCGCAATCGGAGCGCGGCCGATTTGCGCGTCGTACGTCCGGTAAAAGACGGCGCTGAGCACCAAACCGAGTGCCGCCACCGCAATGAGCCCGGCGGCGCGCGAAATCGCGTTGTTGACGCCGGAGGCAACGCCGGCGTGAGCGGTTTCGAGTGAATTCATCACCGTAGCCGTCAGTGGAGCCACGAAAATCGCCGCGCCGATCCCCAAAACGACCGACGCCGGGAAGAACGACATCCAGTAGCTCTTCCCCTCGCCCGCGATCGCGAACAGAACGAACCCGATCGCCGCCACGAAAGCACCGCTCGAAAGCATGGCCCGCGCGCCGAAGCGCGTCTGCAGCGCGCCGCTGAAACGCGAGAACAGGAAGAGTATCGTCGTCATGGGCAGCATCGAAGCACCGGCTTCAATAGGTGTGTAGTGCTGCACGTTGATCAGATCGAACGGTACGAAGAATAGACTTCCGCCCAGCCCGGCATAGAGCAAAAACGTATACGCATTCGCGGAGGCGAAATCGCGCGACCGAAAAAAACGCAGCGGCAGCATCGGCGATCGCGCGCGGCCCTCATACACGACGAAGGCGGCGAGAACCGCGAGCGCCACGATCCCGATGGAAAGCGAGAGCGTGTTGTAGGCACCTTGTAGCCCGATCAGCGCATAGACGAGCCCGCCAAGTCCGGCGGTCGCTAACGCAGCGCCGGCAAAGTCAATATGCGGACCGGCCGACTCGTCGCGGCTTTCTTTTATCCAGCACGACGAAATGAAGATGACGAGCGCGCCGAGCGGCAAGTTCAGTAAGAACACCCAGCGCCACGAGAAATTCTGGGCGATGACGCCGCCGAGAACGGGCCCGATCGCTCCGCTGATGGCGGAAAACGCGGCCCAGCTTCCGATGGCTTTGCCGCGAGCGCTTGGATCGAACTGCGCACTGATGAGCGCCAAACTCTCCGGGACAAGCAGAGCGGCGCCGACGCCTTGTATGCAGCGCGCAATGACCAGCTCTTCGATCGTTTGCGCCATCGCGCACCCGATGGAGGCTGCGGCGAAGAGTGCCGTACCGGTGACGAACATCTTGCGCCGCCCGTAAACGTCACCGAGGGCGCCGCCGACGAGTATCAGCGCCGATGCAAACAGCGCATAGCCTTCGACGACCCACTGAACGAACTGCGCGCCCGCGTGAAGATCGCGCTGAACCAGCGGCAGAATGACGTTTACCGCCGTTCCGTCGAGCAGCGCCATGCCCGAGCCGAGAATGGCGGCCGCGAGCACGAGCGTCCCTCGTTTGTCGGGCGGCTTCGGCACGCAAAAGGCTTCGGCAGCGCAATGGCGGGCACCTCAAAGACGTGAACCGCTCGCAGCGCGGCTTTTCACTGCTCGAAACGGTCGCCGCCGTGGCTGTGGTCACCGTCATCGGACTTTTCGTGCTGTCGGCGATTGCGCAGACATTACACTGGAACGCTGCACTGGCGCAGCGCCGCTCGGCGCAAATGGCCATGGGATTGCTGGCGGATCGATTGGAAGCCGAGGAAGATTCCGCCTGGGCGATTTTTACGCCGCCGCTCGATGTCTCGGGCTCATCCAATGCCGACGGACATGAAGTGGATTTCTTCTTCCGGGATGCGCAGAATCGCGCGCACTTCACGGCTTACTCCTACGATAAAACGGAGCACCGGATTCAACGGATGCTCTATGCGAACCCGGGCGGCGCTCCGGTGGCCGACGGCCCCCCGGTCTCCGGCATCGACGAATTCTTCGCACGAACCTATGCGGTAACCGCGTTGCAAGATCCGGGCTCGCTCGTGTATTCCGATCTGTATCGATCCGCCGAACTTCATCCGGCGCAAGTGCGTTTCGATCCCACGCAGCCATGGCTCGCGGGCGGCAATCAAATCACGTACGTGCGTTTAGGGTCGGCGCAGAGCATCCGCGAGCTCCAGCTTTCTACGCAAACCGCGCCGAGCGGGTTCACGATCGTGCTGCGCTATACACCCGCACCTTCCAGCACGCCGCAGGATCGCGTTACGGCGGCAATAGTAACCGCGCAGGTCACCGGACGCTGGGAAGACTGCCCGAGCCATGCGGCGTGCTCGAATGCGGAATGGCCGAAATACTTTTGGTCGCAAACCACGACGTCGCGTTATTACGAAAGTTTTGACGGCGGCTATAGCTGGTCGCTCTTCGATACGGAGACCGGCCGCGATACCGGGACGAGCGGCCCGACCGGCGGGGATCTTCCGCCGCCATGCCAAGCTACGCCGGCGGCAAGTTATATGCGCGTGTGTTCTCCCGATTGGACGCCCGCGGCCCCTCCGGGCACCGCCGGCTTGGACGTTCCGCCGTGACGTTTAGGGCGTGCGCGCGAGGAACGTGTCGAATTCGCGTGTGAAGCGTTCGAAATCCGTGCGATGCAAATTGTGCCCTTGCCCTTCAAAAACGCGCAGCGCGACATTCGGACCGCCGCGTTCGCGCACGAACTTCATATCGTCGAGCGTAAACAAGCTTTCCGGTCCTTCGCCGACGGCCAGCAGCAGCGGTTTGGGGTACCGCTCGAGGTCGGCGCGCAAATCCCACATCGCCGGCGGGTTTTCATCGCGCAATTTTTTTATGGCTTTGTTCGCAATCTTCTGTTTTTTCAGCTCGCGCAAAAACGCATCGTACCACCCTGCATTACCCTGGCGGATCATCGGATCGATCGCGATGACGCGGTTGCAGTCGAAACGGCGGCCGCCGAGTATGGCGATCGCGCCGCCCCAGGAATGTCCGACGACCGTATCAACGCCTTGCGGAATCGCCGCCATGACGTTGTAGAGATCGAGTAGGCAGCGGTGCAGCGTCATCGGGCCGGCCGGCGGACCGTCACCGTGGCCGCGCTGATCGTAGGCATAGACGCGCGCTGCGCTCCCGTAATGGGCGCCCAGTTGCTCCCAGGCTTTCCGTGAACCGGTCATACCGTGAATCGCCAGGATCGCCGGTCCGCGGTCACCCCACCGTTCCAGCGTCGTTTGCGTGCCGTCGTCGAGTGAAATGCGCTCTTCGGTGTGAACCACGGCCGAGGAATTTGCGCTCAGCTGACGGGCGCCTGCCCGTGATCTGCGTCTGGAAGGGAACAATAACAGAATGAATATGTGGAAAAAAGCGATCGCCGGAACGACCATGGCCGCCATGCTGGCCGCCGCGGCCCCCTCCGCCGCACTCGCCGACGGCGCGGCAAGCACGCGCAATATCCTTTTAGGCGCCGGCTTGGCGACCTATTTAATCATCCAGCATAACCGCAAGGTTCACGAGCGTTACGCCCAGGATGCCCGCCAGCAAGCTGCTCTGCAATCGGAGAACAGCAACATGCAGGCGGCTTACAACAGCGAGCGCAGCGCCTACGCAAACGCGCAGGCCGAGATCGTCGATCTGAAGCGTGAAGTGGCCTATCAACACTCCGTGATCGTGCAGCAGCGGCGCCAGACCGCCATGCAAACGGGGTTTGCAAGCCGGCCGGCCACGCGAGTTGCCGCCGCCACGTACGGTCCTAGCCGGCAGGTCTCGATGGTCAACTACGGGTGGGGTCAGCTGTAAATGCGCGCACCGCGCACGATTGCATGCTTGATTCTCGGTGCGGCGCTGGCGAGCTGCGGCTCGCCGGCTGCCAACGCCCAAAACCAAGCCGACGGCGTCACGAAGGCGGTCTACAATAACGACAGTGCCGCCGTGACGCAAAACTTTGACAGTGCGCTCCAAAAGCAGGTGACGCGCGCGCAGGTCGGCCTGCTCTCGGACAAGCTCCACAAGCTGGGCGATTACAAGGGAGTAACCTACGTCAGCGAAGACGGACTGAAGAACGAATACACCTACCGCGCAAATTTCAGCCACGGCACGGCGCCGGTCATCGTGCGCTTCGATTCCGACGGAAAGGTCGCGGCGTACCGCATCAGCCTTCCGCCGCAGTAACGCCCGGGCCCGGCGGCTAACTTGGGCGGCATGAACGAAACGATTGTCCTGCTCGTCGCCGCCATCGGCATCGTGGTCACCATCTTAATGTATATGGGCGGGATTGCGGAATCGAACCGCCGCGCCTAGCGGCGAAACGTTTTATTTGTACCAAACCTGGGCAAAGGACGCTGAATGGAAGGTCCCGGCGCTCCCGATCGGGTTTGGCGCAGCATTAAGGATCTCGCTGCGGAATATTCCCGTTTGCCGGCGGCGCCGCCGCTCGAACAGATGGAGCGCGACCTGCAGCGGATCATCCACGAAAATCTCGGCCGCGATATTGACCGCCGGCTGATCGCTTTTTACGTCAGAGAGCTCCAGCAGCTCACCGCGGAGGCGCGACGCGTCCGCAATAGCCGAGGCGAAATCGCGTCTGACAAGAACGGCGCCGAAACGCGCTAGCGCAGATGATGACTCTGAACGAAAAACCGTAGACTAAAGACCAGCACCCAGAAGAATCCCATAAAAGCAAGCAAGCACGCCGACGCAAAATAGTCGCGCGGACGCTCGCTCACACGAATCGGGAGAACGACGCGGCGCTCCTCCAGATCGAGCGGCTCTGCGATGACCAGCACAGTTTCTTGCATTGCGTTGCTTGTACCCAAAACAAAAGGGCCCGGATTTCTCCGGGCCCTTCCTTACTTAGCGCCTGCTAAGCGGTTAGTAGGTTATCGTGGCCGTTGCCGACGTGGTGATATCCGCTTGGTTGCTCGTTGCAGCTCCACCGTTGATGGTGGGCGACTGCTGCGTATTGCCAGGCGGTGATGCTTCGAACATCGGATAGTCATACGTCGCCGCGTAAATGCGAACCGAGTTTCCGGTTGCAAACGTGGACGTGCGTGTGGCTGCGTTGTTCTGGCAACCCGTTCCCGCGGCGCCGCCGCAGGGACCCAGGAAGTCGGGCAACGTGTACGCTTGCGGGCCGGTGCCGCGGATCGGACCGACCGCGAAGAACGTACCTTGCGTCACGTTCTGGAAGTAGACCATCGTTTCGACGACGCGCGCGTCGACCGGAACGGTCACCACTCCAGAGCCGCCTCCCAAACCATCCTTCACGAATGTCGGTGTGGTAAGCACCGGCAAGGGCGTCAGATTTGCGAGCGTGCTGGTTGCCGAGAACGTCGTGGTTCCCGCATTGCTCGTTGCGACGACGTCGCTGAGTGTATAGACACCCGCGACCGGCGTGGCGCTGAACATATCAAACCCTTGCGAGTATCCGGTGAATGCCGCCGCGAACGTTCCGTCTTTAAAGAACGGATAGGCCGGTGGTCCACCAGTGTAGTTCGGGTTTGTTGCGGAAGCCGTCGTCGAACCCGTGAACGGCTGAACGTACCGCGTGAATACCGCCGCGCCGGTCGCGCCTTCATTCTCCGGCGCGATGCCGTAGGAGAAGACGCCGCCCGCTTGTCCGAACGTCGTAACCGGGTTAGCGACGGCCGGGTTCACGTTTTGCGGTGCGCCACTCATTTGGTGAGTTGATGCGTTGTCAACGCAGCCCGTGCCGCACGGCGGGGGCACAAAGCCCGCAGGAGCCGTGATGGTCGGTGTGTTGACTAGCGTTGCCGACAAGCCGTTGGGCTGGCGGAACGTCGACACGGTGTTCAGGCCCAGCGTTTGAACCTGAACGCCACCGGACAGTTGCCCGATGTTTGCCGTACCAACCGCAAACTGCAGTACGTCAGCACCGAGGTTACTGACTACCGAAGCCGGCGGGCTCGCGGCGCCGTTGGCGGAGCACCCTGCAAGGAGCGCCCCGACGACGACCGCCGCGATGAGTTTATAGTGAGTCACGGTGGCTCCTTACATCTTGACTTGGAAGTAGAATACGAAGCTCCGGATGCCGCTGGGCGTATCGATATAGGCGTTCTGCCCATAGCGCAACGAACCGGTGTTGCCGATCATTCCGTACTGCGGGAAATTGAATCCCGTAGCGTTGAGACCGGTGAGCGGTCCGCCGATGCCGTTAGCAACCGGCTGCCAGCGTCCGTTTAACGACGGTCCGCCGTACAGGGCACCGAAGAGATTGAAGACCTCCACGCCGGCGGTCCACGTCTTCGGAGCATTGTATTCGATGGTCAGGTTGGTGATCGACGACGGATGCGAAAGTTTGCCGCCGTTGGCGTTCCCCATCGGAATGCCTTTGTTGGCCGCAACGTTCGGGGAGAAGAACGTCCCCGGATTCATCGGATCGACGAATTGTCCCGTGCCCGTCGTAGAGCAGCCCGGGCATGCATTCGTGAACGGCAAGTTAAACGGCTGACCGTTTACAAATGCCGACGTGATGAAGCCAGGACCGATCGGGTAGCCGATGTTCCATTGCGTTTGCGGCGAGATTCTCCATCCGTTATGCGTCTGATACGAGAAGTCGAACGACGCAACGAACGGCGAGAGGAATCCGACGCGGTAGATGTTTCCGAGCAATACGGACTGCGCGGGAATCGACGGGAAGAAGTCCTCGCTGCTCGATCCGGGGATGACGCTCGAGAGTTCGTTCTGGTACGTGAAGCTCACCTGACCCGATAGGCCGTAGGTTTGCTCTTTCGTGAACTGCATCTCGACGCCGGTCGCCTGGTTCTTACCGAGGTTGTTCGCCGTCGAAGGATTGAAGATGATCGCGCCCGTGATCGGATTGGTCAGCACAACGCCGCCAACGATCTTCGGTGTTGCCACCAAAGCGGTCTCATCTTGAGCCTTGCGGTACCACGGCGTCACCTTGAACGAAATGCCGTTCAAGAGTCCGCGCGTGAATTGATGTTCCCATGAGAAGTCCGCGTTGGTGAAGACCGTCGGACGGACCGGCATGAGCGGAACGCCGCCGGCGAACTCACGGGCGTTATCCCAGTAGAGCTGCTCGGCATAGTTCGCGCAGATCTGGTCGTTCAGGGCTCCGCAAGCGAACGGAAACGCCGACTGCGAGAAGATGTTGTTGTAGTGCGGCGCCATGTTGAAGAACTGGCCGTTCGGTCCGCCAAAGTAGTTGATATTGGCGGAAAAGTCGACCAGACCCAATGTTGCGAAGTTGACCGAACGTCCCCACGACGCGCGAAGCGAATCGTTCGCGCCCAGACGGTACGTTGCCGCGAAGATCGGCTCCGGAACGAGCGGACGGCGCGACTGGCTGGTCAACTGCGGGAATGTCGCCACCGGACAGGTGCCCAGTGCCGTCGTCGTAACAACGCCGGTAATCGGGTTCCGGTAGGTGGTTTGTGCGTTCGGGTTCGTGCTCGGCGTCGTCAACAGCGCTCCGGTAGAGTCAGTCGAGTACGTCGGCAGGAAGACCGAGGTGCACGTGTACGGGTCGATTTGCGCCTTCGGATAGCCATAGCTGGCCCCGTCGAAACGGATGCCGCCTTCGAGTTTCAGCTTGTCGTTGGGCGACCATGTGTCGTCGATGTAGGCCGCGTAGTCGTGGCGTTCCACCGACGTATTTTCATACGCCTTCGGAAGCGTGGACGGAGCGGTCACGCCGTTTGCGTAGACATACCCGCAAGCATTGGGGGTGCCAAGGCCGAGCGCGGCGCACTGTGCCTGCGTCAGGAAGTCATACTGTTCGCCGTGTTCGAATGCGAAGTCGAAAAACCCGAAGGTGTTCGACGGTGCATCAAAGACCGGCACCAGGTATTTATACTCTCCGCCTAGTTTGAGCAGGTTCTTGTCGCCGAGCTGCTTGGTGAAGTCGAGTTTGTAACCACTCGTTCTGCCGCCTTGCAGCTGCTTGCGGGCCGTGTTGAACGATGCGTATCCGCCGGATAAGGCAAGATCGAACGTCGTTACGGCATCCAGATGGTATGCCATGGCTTCCAACACGCTCGAACTGTTGATATTCCAGATGTAGCCGAGCTTGAAAGCTGCGTTGGGTTGGTAGTTGGTTGACGGCATCGTACCGGTCGATCCCAGCGTCTGATTCAGCGCGGTTTGTCCCGGATAGAGCTGAAGCTCACTTTGGAACGTCGCGATGGGCAGGGACGGATTTACCGTGAAGCCGTTGCAATTCAGCGGCGTCGGGCAGGATGCTCCGGTTAAGCCCGGCGCTCCAAATCCCGAGTTTGCAGCCATTTGCTGCAGCGTGAACGGATCGCACGTTGCGTAGCACAACAACTGACCGTTGTTACCGCCGAAGCCGTAGCCGGTGAAGAAGTTGTTCTGCGCGATGTCCGTAAAGAACTGAAGTGCCTGGTTGTTGTTGTTGCCGAACTTGTAGACCACGTTGCCCAAGAACTCACGCTTAAACTGATAGAGGCGCGAGAAACAGGTTCCGATGGTTACGCAGTTGGCCGAGAGCGTGTTGAACGCGCTGTTCTGGTTATTGTCCGACAGCGCCATATAGGCGGAGATCCGCCCGTTGGGCGATGCGAAACCCCATTCCAGGTTGGCTTGGTGCCGGAAGGCCGGCGCGCCAAGGGCAAACTGTCCCGTCGCAAACCCCGGATATGCTCCGCGCTTGGCGATCAGGTTGAACGTGCCCGTTCCGTAGTTATCCTGTGACGCGTTCCCGATTCCCGGCGTCAACTGCGCGCTCTGCAGGCCCAGGCCCGGAACGCTCAGCGAGTTCGTGAATTGGTTGGTGAATGCGTCGGTATACGGAATGCCTTCGAATTCGAAGTTCTCTTCGTTTTCGCGGCCGCCGCGGATAACCGGATAGCCGCTCGAGTCGGCCGAGCCGCCCGGCAGCGAGGTGATCAAGGTTGATTCGGCCAGGTTCAGCGCGGTACCCATAATCGTTTGTACTTGATGCTGGGTCACGCTGTACGTGTTGACCGTCTGATTCGGCTGGAACGCGCCGCCCGCGCTGCGCGAGGTCACGTGCGCAATCGTGCGCAGCGACTTCACCAGCGTCGTGCTGACGGTCGTCGTCAAATCAGCGAAGATGTTTTGACCGGGCACCGATACCGGCTCGTAACCCGTGAGGTTGAACGAGACCGAGTACGTGTCGGGCGAAACACCCGTGATGGAATAGAATCCACTGGCATTGGTTGTTGCCGTGTAACGTCCGGTCGGCGCGACTGCGACGACTTGGACGCCGGCTAATGGTGCCTGCGTTGCGGAGTCCGTAGCGGTTCCGCTCAGGATCCCCGTGGTTCCCGCGAACGCCGGCGCGCATGTTTGTACGAGCAACAAACTCGTGATAAAAAGTGCCGCGAACAAATGTAAAATCGTCCGCGCACTTTGCTTCCCATGAAAAGAGCTCATGAGCTTCCCTTTCAGATTTGCAAATAGCGCCGCTAATATAGGTAGGCCGAAACCTACCTGTCTGGCGGATTCCCTCAGCCGCCTTTAATCCCTTTTTAACCCTTCGACCCGCTCAGGATAGACAAGGGCCCCCGCCTGGGGGCCCTTGTCGCTTAGAACTCTTCTTCGGGCTGCTGCTCCCTGAACGGCTCGGCGTCGTCCTCGGCAACCGGGAACGGCGACGAGGGCTCCTCGGCAGGCTCCTCTTCCTCTTCGAGGACGTAGCCCTGCTCCTCGTCTTCCTCTTCGGCCACGGGCTCGGCTGCTTCGGGCTCGAGATCCTCGGCCGCGTCGATCGCGCGGGCGCCGGGCACCTGGGTGTCGGCGTCGGCGGTCGCCATGGCGCCGCCTACCGGACCGCTGACGATGGGTTTGGAATCGTCGATTTCTTCCTCTTCCTCTTCCTCTTGCTCGGGTTCGGCTTCGCCGGGAACCGCGGTGGCGCGCTGAGCCTCGGCCTCGCGCTGAGCGGCGGCGGTCTGCGTCATGCGCGGATCCTCGTCGCCCATGAGCAAGCCGATCTCTTGCGCGCGCTCGCCGACGTCGTCGTCCGCGATCTTGATCTCGACCTCTTCGCGGTTTTCGGTCAGGACTTTGACGTCGAGCGCGAGCGACTGCAGTTCCTTGATGAGGACCTTGAACGACTCGGGGACGCCCGGCTCCATGACGTTCTCGCCCTTGACGATCGCTTCGTACGTTTTTACGCGTCCCACGACGTCGTCCGATTTGACGGTCAGCAGCTCTTGCAGCGTGTACGCCGCGCCGTAAGCCTCGAGCGCCCAGACTTCCATTTCACCGAAACGCTGGCCGCCGAATTGCGCTTTGCCGCCCAGCGGCTGCTGGGTGATCATCGAGTACGGCCCCGTCGAACGCGCGTGGATCTTGTCGTCGACCAAGTGCGCGAGCTTCAACATATAAATGTAGCCCACGGTGATCGGCCGGCTGAAACGGTCGCCCGTGCGGCCGTCGCGCAGCCACGTCTTGCCGTCTTCGGGCAAGCCCGCGTCTTGCAGCCATTCGGTGATATCCTCGGCATGCGCGCCGTCGAACACCGGAGTGGAGACATACATGCCGAGCATGCGCGCCGCCCATCCCAAGTGCGTCTCCATGATCTGCCCGAGATTCATGCGCGAAGGCACACCTAGCGGGTTGAGTACGATGTCGACCGGCGTGCCGTCTTCCAGATACGGCATGTCTTCTTCGGGCAGCACTTTAGCGATGACGCCTTTATTGCCGTGACGTCCGGCCATCTTGTCGCCTTGCAGAATCTTGCGTTTCTGCGCGACGTAGACGCGCACCAGATGATTGACGCCCGGGGAGAGCTCGTCGCCGTTTTCGCGCGAGAACACCTTGACGTCGATGATCTTGCCTTTTTCGCCGTGCGGAACTTTGAGCGACGTGTCGCGCACTTCGCGCGATTTCTCGCCGAAGATCGCGCGCAGCAGGCGCTCTTCCGCCGTCAGCTCGGTCTCGCCCTTGGGTGTAACCTTGCCGACGAGAATGTCCTCGGGACGAACTTCCGCGCCGATGCGCACGATGCCGCGCTCGTCGAGATCTTTCAGTGAGTCTTCACCCACGTTGGGAATGTCGCGCGTGATCTCTTCGGGACCGAGTTTCGTATCGCGAGCTTCGCACTCGTACTCTTCGATGTGGATCGAGGTGAAGCGATCGTCCTTGACCATGCGTTCGCTGATCAGGATCGCGTCCTCGTAGTTGTAGCCTTCCCACGGCATGAAGCCGACCAAGACGTTCTGACCCAGAGCGAGCTCGCCGTCGTCCGATGAAGGGCCGTCGGCCAAAATCTGGCCGACCGTCACGCGTTCGCCCGGCAGCACGATCGGCCGCTGGTTGATGCACGTGCCGGCATTGCTGCGCGTGAACTTGAGCAGGTCGTACGTTTTCTCGATGCCTTCGCCGTTCTTGATGACGACCGACTTGGAGTCGACCGCGGTCACTTCGCCCGGCTCTTCGGCGACGATAAGCGACCCCGAATCCTTGGCGGCGCGATACTCCATGCCGGTGCCGACGATCGGCGCTTGCGGCTGAAGCAGCGGCACGGCCTGGCGCTGCATGTTCGCGCCCATCAAGGCGCGGTTGGCGTCGTCGTGCTCCAGGAACGGAATCAAAGCCGTTGCCACCGAGACGATCTGCTTGGGCGAAACGTCCATGAGCTGAACGCGCGATGCGGGCTCTTCAATATATTCTTCGGCGTAACGGCAGACGACCGATTCGGACGTGATGTTGCCGCGTTCGTCGAGCGGCGTGTTCGCCTGCGCGATGATGTATTCGTCTTCGCGGTCCGCCGTCAAATAGACGATTTCGTCGGTCACGTTGCCTTCGCGGGCGACGCGGTACGGCGTCTCGATGAACCCGAAGCGGTTGACGCGTCCGTACGTCGCGAGCGAGCCGATCAGACCGATGTTCGGGCCTTCCGGCGTTTCGATCGGGCAAATGCGGCCGTAGTGCGAGTGATGGACGTCGCGCACTTCGAAGCCGGCGCGCTCGCGCGAAAGGCCGCCCGGGCCAAGCGCGGAGAGGCGCCGTTTGTGCGTGAGCTCGGCCAGCGAGTTGGTCTGGTCCATGAACTGCGAGAGTTGCGACGACCCGAAAAATTCTTTAATCGCCGCGACAACCGGACGAATGTTGATCAACGCCTGCGGCGTGACCGTTTCGATGTCCTGAACCGTCATGCGCTCGCGCACGACGCGCTCCAAGCGAAGCAGGCCGACGCGGAACTGGTTCTGCAGCAGTTCGCCGACCGAACGGATACGGCGGTTGCCCAAGTGATCGATGTCGTCTTTGCCGATCTGCCCCGTCGCGACCTTGATGAGCCGGCGGATGACCGCGATCATGTCTTCACGCGTGAGACTGCGCTTCTCGATCGGCGGCATCTTCAGGCCGGCGTCTTTGTATTCGTCAACGTAGACGCTCGGCTGTTCGCCGCGCATCTCCGGATCGGGATTGTCTATGCGATACTGAAACTTGCCGTTGAGCTTGTAACGGCCCACGCCGGCCAGGTCGTATCGCTTGTCGTCAAAGAACAGCGACTCGAGGAGCTTCTCGGCGTTGTCCGCGTTCTCGGGTTCGCCGGGGCGCAGCTTCTTGTAAATTTCTTTGAGCGCATCTTCGCGCGTCTTGACGTCTTTGTCTTTTTCGATCGAGTTGCGGACGAGCGGCGAATCGTCGAACAGTTTGATGATCGCTTCGTCGCTCTCCCAATCGAAACCGAGGTCGGGACGCGAAAGCGCGCGCACGAACGTCGAGACGTAAATCTTGCGGTTCTTGTCGATGCGGACGCCGATGGTGCCTTCGGTTTCGTCGTTCTTGGTGCCGTTGTCGGTTTCGAACTCGATCCAGGCGCCCCGGTTGGGGATAATCGTCGCGTTGTACGTCGGGCGCGCGTTGGTATCGACGTCTTGGTTGTAGTAGACGCCGGGCGAACGCACGAGCTGGCTCACGATCACGCGCTCCGCGCCGTTGATCATGAACGTTCCCTTATTGGTCATGAGCGGGAAATCGCCCATGAAAATTTCTTGGTCGGGAATGCCTTTGATTTCGCCTGACTCGGCCGTGATCAAACGCACGCGGACGCGCAGCGGCGCGCTGTAGGTCATGTCGCGCTCGCGACACTCTTCCACCGAATACTTCGGCTCGCCCAAACTGTGCTCGCCGAACTCGAGAACCAGGTTGCCCGTGAAATCTTTAATCGGCGAAATCGAAGCGAACGCTTCGGCCAGACCTTCGGTCTTGAACCACTCGAAGCTGGCCATCTGCAGCTCGATGAGGTTGGGCACTTCCAGAACGTGCGGAATCTTGGCGAAGCTGATGCGTTCGCGCTTGGGGCCAGAATCTTCGGGTTGCTCGACGGTGAAGGCGCCCGTCGGCATCGGGAACGTGCTGGGTTGCACGGTTCCGGGAGCGCCGTCGACCTGTCCGGCCGTGCGCCGCGATCTCCCTTCGGCAGTCTCGGGGCGGCTGCGCCGCGGCTTCGACTGGGATTTGGGAGCCGTCGCTTTCGCCATTATCTCTCTCTCTTCGGTGGTATATAAGGAAGGAAGCCGATCGCGCCCGCCCCGAGCACACGAAAAAGAACGACGCCGACCACCCCGCTCGTGGTGACTCGTTCTTTCTTCTTATATGCCTAGCGGCCAGGGCACAGGCGAATAGTATATCACCCGCCCAAAGTCCCTACAAGGGTGAGGGGTGTCTACTCAGCCGGCTGGGTCAGGAGACCGCGGCCGGAGCGGCGGCCACGGTGAAGGCGGTCGAAGATCTTATGTCCGAAAAGCAGCGCAAACAGCCAAGCGATTGGCAACAACGCTGTGAAAAAGAAAATCTCTTCAACCACAAAGGGTTGGTGATGTCGCGACATGTTAAAGGGGAGTCTATCACACGCTTGCCCGGCGTGGCAAGGCCCGAATAGTGGAAGAACATCAATGAATGAATTGGTCGATCGACTCAGCGGACGCATTCTCGGTCGCGCGAGTGCGCCGCAGCGCCATTGATGAGGTTCGTGGACTCGCCGACGATCCTGACGCGGATCTGTTCGCGCTCGAGCTGGTACTCGGTGAGTTGCTTGCCGCCGAGACCGAGCGCGGGCATTGGGCGCTGGCGGTTTCCGTGGAAAGCGACATGGCCGGGCCGACCATTCATTTGTATGCGCAGGGGCCGCCCGCCATCGGCGTCGATCACAACGAATACCGGCGCAAGATCTTATTGGGAACGCGCGTCCCGCTTACCGTCGAGGCCAGCGCGCAAGGCACGCACATCGTTCTGCGCATGCCGCCCGAATCGTCGGGAGCGGCCATGTTTCATTCGCGCGCGACGCAGACGTATCAGCACGCGCAGGAGATCAGCCGCCGCTACGCTTCCTAGCGCCGCGTGACGGGCGCGATCCTCGCCGCCGTTCTGACCCCGCTGCAAATCTTTTTCTATGCCGAGGATGCATGGGAAGCTCGCGCGCTTCCCGCCTACGTTGCGTTTGACACGTCGATCACGCACCGCGATACAGCCGGTACCGTGACTCGCGGAAGCGAGCACGTCGTGCTGCGCACGTTCGATCACTGGTGCGCGACCGTTGAGATCGATCAAGGGCTGGCGCAGCCGAAAACGAGCCGCGGTCCCAACTGCGAAGGGCCGGCGTATTCTCCGCTTGGCTTCAACATTTCGTCGGTCTATCCGGGGAGCATGCAGATCGATCCGTTTGCCCCTTCCAAACTTCCCGTGATCGCGCAAGTACGCGCCGCGCATTACGACGTCACGCTCGCAGGCGAAGAGCGCCTCGACGACGCGGACGTCTATCACTTGCTCTTGCGCCCGCTCAACGCTCCCAATCAGTATCCGCTGCGCGCGCTCTGGGTCGATGGCGCGACGTTCCAGGTGCGCAAGCTGACATATGCGGAAAACCCCGGCGGCTGGAGCGCCGCGATCGATTATTCTTTCAAACCGTACGGACCGCAAGCGGTCTGGTGGATATCCGAGATCGACGCGAACTGGCAGCCGGCGCCCAACTCAAAGGACCGCGCCTTTTCCAGCACGCTCGTCTTGCAAAACGTCACGTTTCCCACGCTCGGGGCTGCTAAGTAAGTTTTTCCCGGCCGTGGGGCGTCAGAAAATCGAGGGCCGGCCCTATTGGTACGATGCGCGTTGGATTGATCTCATCATGCGTCATGTAGTAGTGGCGCTTGATGTGATCGAAATTCACCGTCTCTGCAATGCCGTCAATGGCATAGAGGTCCCGTAAATAGCCCCAAAGGTTGGGATAGTCGACGATGCGGCGGACGTTGCATTTGAAATGCCCGAAGTACACCGCGTCAAACCGGATCAGCGTCACGAACAGCTTCCAGTCGGTTTCCACCGGCTGTTTCGCAATCAGGTAGCGGCGGTGCGCTAAGCGCTCTTCGAGGCGGTCGAGCGTATCGAAGACGCCGTATGCCGCCTTTTCGTAGGCTTCTTGCGATGTCGCAAAGCCCGCGCGGTACACGCCATTGTTGACTGTTTCGTAGATGAGCTCGTTGAGCGCATCGATTTCGTCGCGGTGTTCGGCCGGATACAGGTCGATGCGATCTTTTGCAAACGCCTCGAACTCCGTTTCGAATGCGCGCATGATATCGTCGTCGGAGTTGTTGGCGATCCGCCGCGCCTGTTTGTCCCAGAGCGCAGGCACCGTCACGCGTCCCCGGTATGACGGATCGCTGACCGCATAGGCTTCACTCAAAAACGCAAAGCCGTTGATCGGGTCGCGCGAGTATCCCGGGCCTTCCCGAAACGCCCAGCCGCGCTCGTCGCGAATCGGATCGACGGCGCTCATCGAGATGGCATCCTCCAGACCTTTGATTGTACGCGCGATGATTGCGCGCGAGGCCCACGGACACGCCCACGAGACGTAGAGATGATAGCGCCCGGTTTCCCCCGCGATAGGCTCGCGGAAGGCGTCGCCCTGGCGCTGAAAGTCACCGCCGCTCTGCTCGTCCGGGAATTGCGCCTTGGCTATGGTGCTCACGATGTTGACAACATGTTACCGCACGTAACGGAGGCGAACCTGGAGGGCCGCCGTATGCTACGGTCATGGCGCGCCTCATAGCGTTAGCCCTTATTCTCTTAGCTGCGGCTTACTGCACGTACAGCAGCTTCTTTGCGACGAAGGCTTACGGCGATTGGGGAATCGCGTCGGTTCACGTCAGCGTGCCGTTCGACCATTCATTCGGCAGCGATCCACGCTCCGTCACCGTTTCCGCCGTCGATCCGGGCGGTCCCGCCGCGCAAGCCGGTATCGTCGCGGGCGACAGCCTGCGCGCGCTCGTTCCCCATGCACTCGTCTTCCTCAACCCGGCGCCCGGCACACGCATCAGGGCGCGAGTACTTCATCACGGGGAGAGCCGATCGGTAACGCTGACGGCGCAGGCGCGCTACAGACCGTCGCCTCCGACCGAAGTGATTCTTTTCGTCCTAGAAATCATTCAGCTCGCGCTTGCCTTTTTGCTTGCGCTCCGAAGTTGGGGCAACGCGCCGGCGCGAGCGCTCATTCTCTTCTTCGTTTGCGAGTCGGCGACGATGACCAACAATAACGCGGCTCTCGCGCGCGGCGTGATCATTTGGCTCTCCGTTACGGGGACGTTTGTTTCGGCCGCGGCACTGATCCGTTTCGCGTGCACATACCCTTCTAACCTAGAAAACACGAAATTACGGCGGATTTGCGCAAATGCGCTGCCGAGCCTGGCGCTTGTTTTGGCGGCCTTCTGGTTTGCAAATGTCTTCTCCGCCGATTGGCTCAACTTCGGCTTAGGGCAAGCGCGAGTCGAATACCGTTATGCGCTCATTATTTTCCTATCGGTTCTGCCGGCGCTCGGTCTCGTGGGCGGCTTGTTCTTACCCGATCCGGCTCAACGCCGGCGCTTGCGGCTATTGCTCGCCTTCTTCATCGTCGGATCACTCGGGCCAATTGCCTACGACGTCGTGCTGGCGGCGGCCCCGCTGCAAGTTTCCGTAGCGCGCCCGTGGCTTGCGACCCTGGTTATTACCGACGTCGGATTTGTATACGTTATTCTGCGCCATCGGCTTTTCGATCTTGGGTTTGTGTTGAACCGCGCCGCCATTTATGCGGTCCTTACAACTGTTTTCGTTCCCTTGTTCGCGCTGCTGGAGTGGCTAGCCGAGCGATTTATACTGAGTCAGAATCGGACGACAAATGCCTTGGTGCAGGTCGGCATCGCCCTGCTGCTCTTCATGTCGATCCGGCGCGCGCACGCCGTTACGGAACACTTTGTCGACGACTGGCTTTTTCGCGAGCGTCATGAAAACGATAGGGCACTGCGCGATTTCGCGCGGCAGGTGCTTTTTATCACGGATTTTCGAACGATAGCCGACCGTACGGTGCAAACGGTCTGCGCTAGGACTCAGGCGCAATGGAGCGCGCTCTACGTTCGCGACCAAGCCACCGGCACATATGTGCTGAGCTCAGCATGCGGAGAGTTGGATGCTCCGGCAAGCATGCCCGAAAACGATGCCGCTCTGGTGGCGATGCGGACCGATCATAAACCCGTCGAGCACGTCAGAGGCTCGCTTATTGCAGAGTCGCTGGCGCTTCCATTATTCGCGCGCGGCCATGTTGATGGTTTTCTTGCCTGCGGCGCGAAGGGGACCGGTGAATTTTACGCTCCCGACGAGCGCGACGCGCTCCTGCAAGTCGCGCACGGGGTTGCCGCAGCTTTCGACGGCGTTCGCCTAACGGCACTCGAGCGCGAAGTCGCACGGCTGCAGGGCGCTTTGTCACCCGCTAAGGTCGAGAACTAACTCCGTCGTCAGCGCGATCAAGAATCCGCACGCCAGCATCGACGTCACCAGTGGCGTAATCCCCAAGTTACGCCGCAGCACGGCCCAAATTTCGCCGATCACGAAAACCAACGCGCCGATCGCCGTCGCCAAAAATAACACCGAGAGAACCGGTGACTGAAACGTGTAGCCGACCACCGTACCCAAGAACGTGGGGCCGCCGGCGACGAGCCCGGCCAACCCGAGCTGCGGCCATGATGGAATGACGCGTCCCGAAAGCGGCGCGGCAATCCCGAAGCCTTCGGTCGCGTTGTGCAGCGCGAAGCCGACGATCAGGCCGATCGCAATCGCGGTCGCACCGCTTGCGGCCGAAGCGCCGATGGCTAGTCCTTCGGCAAAATTATGGGCGCCGATTCCGATTGCGATGACGGCGGCCAGCACGAGCGGCTGATCGATCGAGGATGCGGCACGGCTGCTGAGTTTGTTGGCAACAAAACCCAACCCGACAAGACCGGCAAATAAGCCGCCGACATAGGCGGCCGCAAGCGAAATGACTCCCACCGGCGCACCGCCGCCGTGCCAGAAACGCGCCGCTTGCGCCAGTGGCGCGGTGGCGCTTCCGGCGATTTCCACCACGAGGTAGACCAGGATTCCGATCGCCAATGCATTGAGCGCCGCCATCACCGACGGCGACACGTTGCGCATCCGCGCGACCGGCAATCCGAGAAATATCGTCAGTCCGGCGATCGCACCCAGGAGCACCGTCATGCCGAAGGATAGTCCGCCCTTTGTGCGGCCGAATGAGGGAAGCATCGCGCGCATCGCGGTGTTCATTGCGGCTCCGGTGTACGGCGTGCCCTGGTAATGAATCGCGGTGACCAAGCCATCGGGCATTCCCGAACCGTCCTCGGTGTGATCGATCACGTGACAGTGCACGAGCCACGTTCCCGGTAGTTGATTGGCCTCGATGATGACGTCCACGCGCTGTCCGGGACCCAAAAAAACCGTATCCTCGATATCTTGGTACGTCACCGGCTGCGCATCGCGCGCGACGATCCGCTGATAATGCCCGTGCGTATGCATGGTGTGCATGCTTTCGCCGGAAATGTTGATCCAGCGAAGGCGAACGCGCTGGCCCTTACGCACCTCGATCGGCGCCGTGTACGGATACTCTTTTCCGTTGATCGTAAAATGGTTTTCGCTTAAACTTTGAATCGCCCACGACGACAGCACCTCGACGTCGTCGCGATCCGACCGTTGCGATGCGGAGACATGCGCCGGCAAGACAACTATCGCGCCGTAAAGTCCGCTGTTGACCATTTCTTCGTCGTCGTGTGAGTGATAGAGGAACGTTCCGGGCGTATCCGCGGTGAAGATGTACCGATAGGATTGGCCTTGCATCACCGGTGGCTGCGATATGCCGGCGACGCCGTCCATGCTCACCGGAATCTCGTGAATGCCGTGCAGATGCAGCGTGTCGGGAGTGCTCTGTTCGTTGCGGTAATCGATCACGACGCGATCGCCTTGATGCACGACCAGCGTCGGGCCGGGGACGACGCCGTTATAGGTCTTGGCCATCACGGTCAGTCCCGGCTGGAGCGTCCACGGAGCGTCGCGCTCCACCAGGTGAAAAATGCGCGTGCGGCCGCTGGATTGGGCAACGGCTCCGAACGTGCCGTCTTCGCGGCGTGTCAGCTTGGACTCGCCCGGGTAAGGGGTCGCGGCGGGGATGGCGCCGCGCAGGGGCTGCATGCCGATCGCGGCTGGGTTGCCCCCCGCTGTCGTCTCGTCCGTATCGGCCCAGGCCGGGCCTACGCTGAGCGCTCCCAAGAGAAGCGCGAAGGCGAATAAGCCTCGCCTGACGATCGACTTCGGCACGCCTAACTGTTCCGGGAAGCGGGGCTTTTGGCCCCCTACGTCACCAGAGCTTGCCGCCACCCACCAGGATATACAGAATTGGACCGATGCCCCAGATAATCGAAAAGGCACCCCAGATGAATTTCTGGGCAGTCGTCAGGTCGTCGCGGCCGGCGAGATCGACCAGCACCAGTATCCATGCAACCGGGTGCAGGATTATCGCGATTAAGATCTCGAGCAGCAACTTCATGCCATCAGTATATGCCACGCGGCGGCCGGCGCCCTAGTGTCTAACCCGTTCCGCGCGCGCGCAAACGCACCGGTGGCGCTCATTACGATCACCGTTATGCTCGGGTTGATCATGGCAATCATCGACGCCACGATCGTGAACGTCGCGCTCAACGACATCGCCGGCAACTTGGGCGCGTCGATCGACGAAGTCGCGTGGGTGGCGACGGGCTACATTCTGGCAAGCGTCGTCGTCATGCCGCTCAACGGCTGGCTGACCGCGTATCTCGGACGCAAAAATTTCTATGCCGGCTGCCTGGCGATCTTCACGATCGCGTCGCTGCTCTGCGGGACCGCGCACAGCATTTGGCAGCTGGTCTTTTATCGCGTGATCCAGGGCTTCGGCGGCGGCGCGCTGCAGCCGACCGCGCAAGCAATCCTGTTCGAAACCTATCCGCCGGCAAAGCGCGGCGCGGCCATGGCGATCTTCGGGCTGGGCGCGATGGTCGGACCGGCGGTTGGCCCTACGCTGGGCGGATACATTATCGACAACTATACGTGGCCGCTCATCTTCTATATCAACATACCGATCGGCATCGCGGCGTTTCTCATGACGCTCATGTTCATTCCGAACCCGCACTTCTTGGAAAAACCGAAGGGTGGCGTCGATTGGATTGGACTAGGGTTGCTGACGGCCGGGCTTGCATCGCTGCAGTACGTGCTGGAACGCGGGCAACACGACGATTGGTTTGACTCGGGCACGATCTGGACGTTGTCGATCGTCGCGATCGTCGCCCTCGCCTGGTTCATCTACAAGACGATACGCGACAAGTATCCGCTCGTGGATATCCGAGTCTTTCGATTCCGGACATTCACGATCGGCAACATCATTGGCATCGTGTTAGGGTTTGGATTATTCGGAACAAGTTTGATCTTGCCGCTCTTCTTTCAAACCATCCTAGGGTTCACGGCATTTCAAACGGGAATGGCGCTGCTGCCCGGCGCGATCGCAACGGCGGTAAGTATGCTGATGGTCGGAGCGCTGATGCGTTTTCTCGACTCGCGCGCGATGGTTATCTTCGGCATGCTGCTGTTCGGTATCTCGACGTGGTGGATGGGTGGCCTAACGCAAGATGCCGGGTACTGGGACGTTTTTTGGCCGCGGGTCTGGCAGGGGCTGGCGCTCGGCTTTATGTTCGTGCCGCTAACAACGGTGACGCTGGGGGCGGTTCCTAAGGAAGAGCTTGCCGGCGCAACCGGCGTCTCGGCGCTGATCCGCCAGCTCGGCGGCAGTTTCGGGATCGCGATTCTCACGACGCTGTTGGCACGGCAGACTGCAGTCGCGTGGAGCGAACTCGCCTCGGGCGTCACCAACGCGCACGGCTACTCGATACCGATCCTCACGGGTTTGGTCGCGCAACAGTCCGCCTTGAATGCCTACGATTATCTCTTCAGGCTCTCCGCGATCATTTTCTTTTTCTGCGCACCGCTGGTGATCTTCATGCGGCCGTCGCGGCGAGCTGCCGCCGCCGCGGCAGCAATGGCCGCGGAGTAAAGGCGCCGGCCCCGGCTTGCACTAAAGGTAACGGCGGCTATGAAGGTCGCCGTCATTCTGCTTGCCGTCCTCGCCATTGCGCTTGGCTGCTATGATCTCGCCAATCCCTATCGCTTCGGAATGTTCGGTTTCGATTTTCACACCCTCAACAACGGCGATCAGGTCGTCACGCGAGTCTATCCGGGTTCGCCCGTCGACCGGGCCGGATTGCGCCCCGGGGATATCACGGCCTGGAGCAGGACGTCGGCTCGCACGGCGTTTGATTCGACGTTCAGGCGCACCGGAGAAGCGATAACATTTCCGGTGGTGCGCGACGGCAAAGTCGTGCAAATGCGCATTGTCGCGGCGGAATATGCCAGCGTCAAACCCCTCGAAGAGGGGCCGCTCGCGTTGTTCATCCTAATCATTTTCGCGTGCACAGGGGTACTCGTGGCCTGGCGCGGCGGCGCGCGGCAAGTGGCGGCCTGGCTCGCGATCTTCCTGGTGGGATATGCGCTGCAGATGGCCTTCTATTGGTTTTCGGATGTCGCCGTCTCGACCGGCTTATCGTTCGCGGGCAACCTGCTCGGCGCGGCCTCGAGCTGGATGAACACCTACATGCTGCTGCTTTTCGTCGCGTACTTTCCACCGTTTACGTCGGCGTTCCGCAGTATCTTCCGCCGCATCGCGCTGCCGCTCGTTGTGGCAGCGGCGTTGGTCCAGCTGTGGATCTATCTCGCCGATACCTATCCCCCGACGCAGCTTTTCGAGATAGCCGGATCGGCGAGCCCGAATTGGTTTCAGAATCTCGTTTGGATCGTCATCTCCGTACTCACGCTCGTGGCGGCGATCGAAGGCCTCCAGCGCGCCGACGCCGAGCACCGCGCGCAGATGCGCTGGGTGGCGGGGGCGCTCGTCCTGTCGCAGTCGAGTTGGGTGATCGCGAACCTCTCGTTGATGATCGATCCGAACCCGAAACCCTGGTTTGCTTGGATCTCCTTATTCGAGGACGTACCGCTGCTGGCGATAGCCTACGCCATTTTGCGGCACCGCCTAGTCGACCTCAGCATCGTCTTCAGCCGAGCGGCAGCCTTCGGATTCGTTTCGATCGCACTTGTCGGACTTTTTATCGCGGGCGAATGGATCGCCGCGCAAATCGTGGAGCGCGGGCTCGGGGCGGCCGCTGCGAGCGGCTGGCTCGGCAAAGCCGTGCCGTTATTTATCGCGCTTGGCGTCGGTCTCTCGGCCCGCTCGATTCATGGTGCGGTCGAAAAAAGACTCAACGTCTTGTTTTTTTCCAGACGCGAAAAATCGCTGGCGGCGCTCCGGCGCCTGGCGCTCGAGGCGGACGTCGTCACCGACAAACGGTCGCTGCTGGATCTCACCTATGAATCGGTGCGGGATAATATCGAGGGCCGCTACGCCGCGATCTATATCGCGACTGACGGGGGATACGACCGCGCACGCACGTCGGAAGAGCATCTTCCCGTCCGCTTGGATGAAAACGATCCGGCGATCGTGCGGATGCGGCGGTGGAACGAGCCCTTTGAAGTCGACTTCTGCGAGCACGGGCTGAGCGAGGCGCTGCTGCTGCCGATGACCGTGCGCGGTGCGCTGCTCGGAGTGCTCGTCTGCGGTCCCAAGCGAGAGCGCACGCATTACTTAACGGACGAATTCGACGCACTCGCGTTGGTCGCTCATCGCGCGGGAACCGCATACGAGCTCCTCTCGCGCGAGGTTCGGCCGGCCGGCCCGGAGATCGACCTCGCGACGCTGCGCGACTTGATTCGCGCCGAACTGCTGGCGCTGCAAGCGCCGCAAGCCCAAACCACCTAACCGCGTGCGCACGTTCGCCAGCGACAACAACGCGCCGATCGCCGCCGAGATCCTGCAAGCGATCGTCGAAGCAAACGACGGCGACGCCGTCGGCTACGGACACGACCCGTATACGGAACGCGCCAAGACAGCTTTCCAGGACATCTTCGGCCCTGGCAGCGACGTGTATTTTACGTTCAACGGCACCGGCGCCAACGTCGTCGCGCTGAGCTGCTTGACGCAGCCATACGAGGCCGTCATTTGCCCCGCGACCGCGCATCTGCAAACCGACGAATGCGGCGCATTCGAGCGATTCGCCGGCTGCAAGCTGCTGGCAGTGGAATGCGACGACGGCAAACTCACGCTCGAACATCTCAAGACCTTCGCGCAGGCATCACGCGAGGAGCATCACGTTCAGCCGCGCGTCGTCTCGATCTCGCAATCGACGGAGTTCGGCACGCTCTACGAACCGGCCGAACTGCGCGAGCTCTGCGAGTTCTCCCACGCGCAGAACTGGTACGTCCACATGGACGGCGCCCGCATTTCGAATGCGGCGGCGGCGCTCGGGTTGGGATTGCGCGAAGCTTCCCGCGATCTCGGCGTTGACGTCTTGAGTTTCGGCGGCACCAAGAACGGGCTCATGGGAGGCGAGGCGGTCATTTTCTTTGACGGCGCCCTACACCGCAGGGCCGCGCCGTACGCGCGCAAACAGGGAATGCAGCTCGCGTCGAAGATGCGCTTCATCGCCGCGCAATTTTCCGCGCTGCTGCAGGACGAGCGGTGGCGCACATATGCCGATCACGCCAACGCCATGGCCAAGAAGCTTGAAAGCGGTGTGTCCGGCATAGCCGGCGTGCGCATCACGCGGCCCGTCCGCTGCAACGCAGTTTTCGCAACGCTCGATCGAAGCGCCATCGAACGCATTCAAAAGCATTTCTTTTTTTACGTGTTCAACGAAGCGATGCCCGAGGTGCGGTGGATGACTCATCACGCCACGCGCCCCGAAGACGTCGACGCATTCTGCAAAGCGATCGCGCAGGGCTTAGCGCAGTAAGCGCCGGGCCAAAGGGTTGAGCGCGCGCGAACGCCAGCGCTGCTCGTAGTTGAGTTTGAGCGCGACGTTGCGGGCACGTACCCACGGCGGCTGCGCCGCCCGCGCAAGCTCCGCCGCGCGAGCTTGTTGGGACGCATACTCTTGCCGGAGTTCGGCGACCGCCGATCGCGCGGCCGCGGGATGCGCCCCCGTGAATCGCAGCACGCTCGGCCACATAGCGCGGAAGTAGACGGCCGGATCGATCGCGTCGAGTTCTTCTTCGGGAACGACTTCACCGATCTGACCCAGGCCCGCGTACTGCCGTCCCTTTTCGGCATGCCGCCGCGGCGGAAGCACATGTCCGTAATGCGCGTACACGTACGGCAGCGCCAGCCGCCGGCCGGCAAGCCCGCGCAGCTGTTCGTGAACCGGCCCTTCCCAACGCACACCGGGCTTGACGCGGAAAAATACCATCCGCCGCTCGATCGACGTGTACAGATCGAAAGACTGAAAGAAATGCCACGTGTACGCATCCACAAAATCGAATTCCGCAGGCACCGCTTCGACATTGCGCGCGACGCGGCGGAACGTTTCGCCGTGCACTTCGTCGGCATCGACAAACGCGGCCCAGGGGCCGGCGCCGACCCGGACGTGCAGATCCAAACACCGGTTGCGGGCGGTGGAAAAGTCCGTGAACGGCGTCCGGTCAACAAAAAGCCGTCCGGAGCGTCCAAACCAGCTGGCGCGCAGCGTTTCTTCGTGCGGCGAAGTACCGTTGGAATTATCGTTGACGACCAACGCGTCGACGGCTCCGACGATCGATTCGAGCAAAGGCTTCAGAAACGGCTCGTCGCGAGATCCGACGATCAAATGCGCCGCCGAACGCATCGCGGTCATGCTCCGGTTTGCGCCAGCACGTCGAGCGTCGCACGCGCGGTCGCGTCCCACGAAAACTTCGCCGCTTGCTCCAAACCACGCCGCGACAGGTCCGCGCGCAGTTCTTCCGAGGAGGCGATCTCCAGGAGCGCCGCCTCCCATGCAGCGATGCTGCGCGGGTCGTCCACGTAGAGCGCGGCTCCGCCGCAAACTTCCGGCAGAGATGCGGCGCGTGAAACCGCGGCGGGCGCGCCGCACGCCATCGCCTCGAGCGCCGGCAATCCGAACCCCTCATACAATGTGGGAAATGCCAAACACAGCGCGCCGCGGTAGACGTCGCGAAAGCGTTCGGCGCTCAGATCGCGCAGCGCGACCACGCCCTCGGGAAGATCGTCGCCGCTCACGATGGCGAGCGCGACGCCTTGCGGGGCCAACGCGTTGCGCCATGCCGCAATCAGCGTTGCGACGTTCTTGCGTTCCTCGAGGGTTCCGACGTACAGCACGTACGGTCGATCGCGCAGCGCTGGGGGAAGTTCTCCCGGCTCTCCGGGCGTGAAGCGTTCGTCCGCGGCCAGCGGCACAACGACGACTCGTTCCGGCTCGACACCGAGGTAACTCTCGATACCGCTCTTCGAAAAATGCGAGTCGGCGATGATGCGGTCGGCCGTGCGGGCGGAGGTGACAAAGGGCGCCTGCTGCGATCTCCGCTTTTCCGGATCGGTCGCGGGATACACAAAGGGAGCCACGTCGTGCATCGTCACGACGTTGCGGCGGCAGCCGCGAAAAAACGTTCCGTTCCACGGATGCCACGCGACCGTTGCCCCCCGCGGAACGCGCGAAGCGACTGCGAAATCCTCCGAGCCGAGTTCGGCGGCCAGGGCGCGCTTTTTCAATCCGGGCAGCGGGTGGCGCACCAGCAGCGTCACCGTGCACTCGCCGCCGGCAAGCATGCGCCGCAGAATGGCGCGCAAATAGACGCCGATGCCGCGCCGGTCCGTCAGCAGATTATGAGCATCGACCGCGACGTGCACGGAGTTGGAGTATGCCCAATGAGCCCCGCCGCCCTGTACCGAACGCGCCTTGGAGAATGATTGCGGCGGGTGTGGATGCCTGGAACCTGACGGGCGATCATCGGGGAATCGGCAGGTACGTGCGCGCGCTCTTAGGCCAATGGCGCAGCGCTTTTGCCGATCGCATCAGCGTGACGCTCATCGTGCCGGAGTGGCATACGTGGACCGCCGGCGCCCGCTACCGCGCCGAAGCGGGCGGCGACTATCCGGTCCGTTCGCGCCGGTTGCACGGCCGCAGCAATCTCGACGTTCTGTGGTTTCCGTTTAACGGCCCGAGCTGGGACGGATTTTCGCTTCCGTCGGTTGCGACGCTGCACGACGCTTCCACGTTCGTGCGGCCCGAATATACCGAAGCCGATCGCGCATCGTTCCGCCGCGCGGCGCGCCGATGTGCCGCGCTCATCACCGATTCGGAATTTTCAAGAACGGAGCTCGTACGCGAACTGCAGCTCGAGCCCTCGCGGATCGCGGCGATTCCGCTCGGCATAGGCGCGCCGCTGCCGGTGCAACCGGTGCCGCTCGACGTCTGCGCGTTTGGCCGGTTCGCTCTTTTCGTCGGCGAAAACGATCCGCGAAAAGGGCTCGACACGCTGATCGAAGCCCTCACGCTTTTGCACGACGCCGGCGTGAACATACCGCTGGTCGTTGCCGGAACATCGACGGCGCGTTCTCGCGCGCTGCTCGAACGCGCGCGCTGCCGGCTTCACGCGCTCGGTCACGTTGACGATCCCACGCTTGCAGCGCTCTATCGCGCGTGTGCGGTCTCAGTCTATCCGTCACACTATGAGGGCTTCGGCTTGCCGGTCTTGGAGGCGATGAACTACGGTGCCCCCGTCATTGCGTCGTCGGCAGCGGGCATTCCGGAGGCGGGCGGTGACGCACCGGTCTACGTCCCGCCGGCCGACGCCCAGGCGTTAGCGCACGCGTTGCGGCGCGTGACCGGCGACGAAACGCTCGCGCAGGCAATGCGCGAGCGAGGCTACGCGCGTGTACGCGAAATGCCGTGGCGCAGAACCGCTGAGAAAACGCTGGCGGTGCTCGAGACCGCCGCGAGATGACGCGTATCCACTTAGCGACCGCGCTCGTGCGGCGCGGCAGCGACGTTTTACTGGTCGCCTCAAAGTATCCCAATCATGCCGAGCCGCTGTGGAACTTGCCTGGAGGACGGCAGATGGCCGGCGAGCTGCTGACCGAAACCGCGGTGCGCGAACTGCGGGAAGAGACCGGGTTGCTGGGCAGCATACGAGAGCTCTGTTACGTGAGCGAGTCCTACGACGCCCAGACGCAGATCACCAACGTCACGTTTGCGGTAGAGGCTGCCGGCACGCCGGCCGTTCCCGCGCACGGCCGCGATCACGTCGTATCGGCAGAATGGGTGCCCGCCGAGGAACTCTCCAAACGGCTGGCCATCGCCGTCGTTCGCGATCCGCTCCTGGCCTATCTCGATAAGGGAATTCGTTACGCCGGCTATGCCGAAGCCGGTGTCTCGATCGTTTTTCCTGACTGAAGCCACACGTCGCGGTCCAATTTGTGCACCAGCACGTCAACGGGGCGTCCGCTGATCGTGGCTCCGTGCGGCAGCACGCCATCGGCGTGAAATTTCAAGCGCCGCAGTAGGCGCCGCGACGGTTCATTTGCCGGAACGCAGAAGGCTTGGACGCGGGCGACGCCGGCGGTGTCGAAAGCTTGCGTGAGCAGCGCGCGCACCGCTTCGGTTGCCACGCCTTTTCCCCGATGTTCGCGCAAGATGCTGTAGCCAATCTCGCCGGCGGTTTCTTTTCGATCGGAGATGCGCAGCGAGACCCAGCCCAAGTATCCCGAGGAGTTCGCGAACTGCACGAGCCATTCGAAGCGCCCGGTCGATCCGGCGCGGAGCTGGGTCGGACGCGCCGCCACCATTTGGCCGAACGCTTTGCGCCCGGCCGCCGGCAGATCTTGATACGTACGCAGATCCGGCTGCTGGAGCAGTTCCCACAGCGTGCCCGCGTTCCGGGACGTCACGGGAACCAGCCGGAGGCGTGGCGTTTCGATCGTATGCATCTCTTCTGAGAGGATTTTACCAGTTTTCGGCCCGGCTCATGTTGTTTAAGCATGCGCTCGTCGTGATGGAAGCGCGGAGGGCCTATGGAAGTCACGTTCTCCGGGACGGTAACCAGTCCGCCCCGGTATTTTTTCGGGACGCGCACGAAATGCGAGCACGAGACCTTCGGCGTCCGGACACCCGACGGGCCGGTGCAAATCATCGACAACACCGGTATCGCTCCGCGCGTTCCCGTGCAGCCCGGCGACCGCGTCCAGGTGCGCGGCGAAATGGTGCACGATCCCGGGCGCATCCCGATCGTGCATTGGACTCACCACGATCCGCAGGGGCGGCATGTGGCCGGCTTTATCGAGTTGCGCGGGCGGCTTTATGCATAGCTCTTCCCGAGATTAACTCAGGAATCGTCACGAAACGGTAGCCGCGCTTCTTCAGCTCCTCAATCACCAGACGCGTCGCGGCAATGTCGGCGCTGCGGTCGCAGACGTGAGGATTCAGATTCCGCTGCGCGCAGAGCTGCCCCCGATTGCCGTCGTGCAGCACGACGATCGAACCGTCGCCGGCCACGCGCAAGACGCGCTGCGCGATCTGAGCGGCCGACGGATACTCCCAATCCCGCGGCAACGGCTCCGACCACATGACCACCGTGTAGCCCAGGCGTTGCGCCGTCCGCATCACGATCCAGTCGCGCGCCCCGAAAGGGGGACGAAAGAGCCGCGTATGAATTCGCGCGGCCGCCGCAATCGCGGCGTCGGTACGCTGGATCGAAGTTGCCACCGCGGAGGGCGGATAGACGATCAGGTGACTGTGGTCCCAGCTATGGTTGCCGATTGCGTCGCCGTCGCGAACTTCGCGCCGCACGACTTGCGGATACGCCTGTACTGCCCGCCCGACCACGAAAAACGTCGCATGTACGCGCTCGCGCTCGAGCACGTCGAGAATACGGCCGGTATACGGCGGATTGGGGCCGTCGTCGTAGGTGAGGGCGATCACGCGCTCGTTCGAAGGCCCGCGCGTCACCGTGCGGCCGAACATCTGATTGGCAGGCTGCTCGAAGTGCTCGTAAGCCAGGAAGGCCACAGCGGCAAGCACGGCCGCAACGATGGCGACTCGAAGGGCGATCAATGCGACGTGTTAACCAGCCGTTGCGCTTGGAGAATCTTCTGGCGAAACGAAGCCGGGCCGAATGAACGAAACGCGCGCACGATTTTCTCGAAACGCGGGTCCGCCAGGGCGGTGCTCTTGAGTTTCAGTAAATCCGGCGTCGGACTGTTAGGGCTCATGTGGATCTCGAATTGGCGCCCGGCCGTAACTGCCCAGTAGTGAGGATCCGTGAACGTTATCGTGCGCGAGCCTTGCTTGTGGTTGACCATCTCGTGCACGTACAGTGTGTAGCGGACGTCCGTGTTCCCGCGCGGAGGCCGGTTCGTCAACTGCCAAATTCCGTCTTGGACGACGTCGTCAAAGAAAAAGGTCATGTCGTAGCGCTTGGCCGGCGGCATCGTGATGGTGACGACTTTCCCCGAGTAGCCTGAGATTTTGTACTGCGCGGTCGAGAGGCCGTTGTTGTTCCGGATGACGTACTGTTCTTGGTAAATCGGCGGATTGGCATAGGCGATCGTGAGCCGCAACTCTAGGACCGTCGGCGCCTGGAGCACTTTGTCAACTTGCGGTTTGTTCTGGAAATCAGGCCACTTGATCAGAAATCCGGCCAGCAGAAACACAATCGCAAAAACGAAGAGCGCGGTAGGCAGCCAAGGTCGGCGCATGTGCCGAGTTACGGACCGGGCTGCGAGGCCTCCTGGTCGAGCACGCGGTTGACGACGGCGTCCGCCAGCTTGTTATCATTGCGACGGACGTGCGCGATGTCGACGTGCGAAAATTTTCGCAGCAGGCTCTTCACGCGGCTATGGAGCGGCTGAAGGTCCGGATGCTTGACGCGGTACTCGCCGGAAAGCTGCCGCACGACGAGTTCGCTGTCCATGCGCACCGACAGGCTGCTCAGGCCGTGCTCCAGGGCGGCTTCCAATCCAATCTGCACGGCGGTCCACTCGGCGACGTTATTGGTCGCGACGCCCAGAAAGTGCCCGACCTCGTGCAATATCTGCCCGTCGAGTCCGACGAGCACGGCGCCCGACGCTGCCGGTCCCGGATTGCCGCGCGAACCGCCGTCGGTAAAGAGAGTTGCTTCAACCGGCGGCGGCGTAAAGAGTGGTTCCACCGATGTGCTGGTTCAACGACGCGCCGTCCTAACATTCAGGTCAATCCGAAGGTTGAACCACCGATCTCATGTCCATTCCGATTCGCTCCTGCAAATCTTCCTGCTTCTCCGCGACCGGTTTCGCGATATGCATGGCACGGTGATAAAAAGCCTCGAAATAATCGAGGCTTTTAACTTTCGGGCTGCCGGGATTTGAACCCGGGGCCTCCTGACCCCCAGTCAGGCGCGATAACCAAGCTTCGCTACAGCCCGACTGCCGATTTCAGGATTGGTGGGAGTGGGGACCGTCTCCCTGCGGGTTGGCGAAGATTGTGCCGGATCGCGAGGGCGAGCACGTTAGCGGTTGCCGCGAAGCGTGCCCGGCCGCGAATCCGGAGGGCTCAGCGCCTGCGTTTTTTCTTCGCTGCCGTCTTTTTCGAACCGCCGCGCCCGCCGGCGACGGCATCTTTCAGCGCCTTTCCGGCGACGAACGCCGGGACTTTGCGCGCCGGAATCTTAATCTTGGCGCCCGTCTTCGGGTTGCGCCCCTCGCGCGCTTTCCGGGCACGCACCTTGAATCTTCCGAACGGCGTGAGAGCGACTTCATCACCCTTTTGCAGCGCCGACGTGATCTCTTCGATGATCAAGTCGACTATTTCCGTCGCTTGGCGTTTCGAGAGTTCGGACTCGCTGGCAACGGAATCTACGATTTCGGCTTTCGTCAAGTTCTCAAGTCTCCTTATGCGGCATTAGTGCGATGATGGGCCCTGCCGCCTGGATTGTTATACGGAGGGACTCAGCGGCCTCCTTCCGCGCGTTCAGCGAAAAACTCATATTTTATGGGCCGCAGCGCGCAGCGCGAGCAGATAGGAATCAACGCCGAAACCACCGATCGTCCCCGCGCAGACGGGCGCCACGACGCTTTTGCGGCGAAACTCTTCGCGCGCGAAAATGTTCGACACGTGCACCTCGATGACCGGAATGCCGATCGCCGAAATCGCATCCGCGATCGCGAACGCATAATGCGTATACGCGCCGGGATTGACGATCACGCAATCGTAGGCGCCGCGCGCGCCATGCAGCTCGTCAACGATCGCGCCCTCCGAATTATGCTGCACGCTGCGCACGTCGATCTGCAAATCTTTGGCGAGCTGCGCGATGCGCGCATCGATTTGCGCAAGCGTCTGCGTACCGTAGACGCCGGGTTCCCGCTCGCCTAGCAGATTCAGATTTGGCCCGTGGATCACCAGGACTCGCATTGGCGGCGCTTTCGGGGAGGAAAGAAAGCGAACCTCGGGGCAAGTGCGGCCCGGATCATGCGCGATGCGATCGTCACCGCCTCAGCACCCGAAGCCGGGTTTGCCATAACCGCTGCGGTCACCACCGGGCTGGTCCGCGAAACCCAGCGCCGCCACGGCTTGAGCCCCACGGCGACGGCCGCCGCAGGGCGTCTTGTCACGGGCGCCGCGCTTTTGGGCGCCGGATTAAAAGATACGCTGCGGATATCGCTGCAACTGGCCGGCGACGGTCCTCTGCAGCGGGTTGCCGCCGAGGCGTGGCTGACCGCTTCGGGCCGGATCGGAGCGCGCGCCTATGTCAAATCGCCGCACGCGGATCTTCCGCTCAATGCGGCCGGGAAGTTCGACGTTGCCGGCGCGATCGGTTCGGGAACGCTGCACGTCACCAAAGCTTATGAAGAGGGGCAGCCTTACATGGGTGTGGTTCCGCTCCAAAGCGGCGAGATCGCCGAAGATCTCGCGTTCTATCTTTTGAAGTCGGAACAGATTCCCAGCGCGGTTGCGCTCGGCGTACTGGCCGACCCATCGGGGGTAGTAGCCGCCGGCGGCGTGATCGCTCAAGTCTTACCGGACGCCGACGAGAAAGCGATCGCGATGCTCGAACGGCGCGCGCTGGAGCTTCCGCCGATCACCACGCTGATTTCGAACGGAGCGGCCGCGCACGAGTTGATAAAACGGTTTGCCGGCGAGACGGCCGTGCGATCCGAGCGCGTCATCGAAGTCGGCTTCGCCTGCCTGTGCACGCGCGAACGCGTTGAAACCGCGCTGGCGGGACTGGGCGCGGACGAGCTGCTCAAGATGTCGCGGGAGCGACCGCGCACCGACGCGACGTGCGAATTCTGTAAGAGCGTTTACGTTTTCAGTTCGGACGAGCTCGCCCAGCTCGTTAGCCTTTTGAGAAAAGCGTAGGCGGCGGGTCGCGATAGGGATCGATCCGCTCCCAAAATGCCTCACGAATTCTTCCGCGCACGTTTTCGTACCACCAGCCGCACTCGCACTTGATCGGCGGGCCGCCCGATTCCGGATAGGCGTATTCGCGCTTGCAGCGCTTGCAGATAAATTTCTTCATATCAGTTAGGCAGGACCCTGACAAATTTTCGCGCGCCGACCGAGAGCGTCACCGGGCCGCCCGCCGGCCACGGCGCCTTCGGGTCCTCGACGAGTATACCATCGATCCGGACACCCTTACCCGCAACCAGACGCTCCGCCGCGCGTTTGCTTTCAGCCAGCCCCGAGGCAACGAGCACGTCGGTCACGCGGCGCGCATCGCCGAGTTTCATCTCGGGTACGTCTCCCGCCGGCAGCTCGCGCTGCTGAACGGTCCGTTCGAAATACTCCCGGGCAGCGTTGGCCGCCGCCGCGCCGTGATAGAGCGCCACCACCTCTTGGGCAATCTGTTTCTTCTCTTGCATCGGGTGCGCTTTACCGCCGGCGAGCGCCGCGGAAAGCCGGTCGCACTCTTCTTGCGAACGAAACGCCGCGAGGCGCGCGTAACGCGGAATCGATTGGTCCGGAATCCGCATGAGTTTTCCGAACTGCTGTTCCGCGGGCTCGGTCAAACCGACGTAATTGCCGGCTGATTTCGACATCTTCTTGGAGCCGTCTAAACCTTCGAGCAGCGGGACGGTCATGCAGACTTGTTCACGCTGCCCGGCCGCGCGCTGATATTGGCGTCCCATGAGCAAATTGAAAAGCTGATCGTTCCCGCCGAGCTCGACGTCGGCGTGCAGCGCGATGCTGTCGTACGCCTGTGCGATCGGATACAGAAACTCGTGCAGCGCGATGGGCGTTCCGGCTTTGTAGCGTTCGCGAAAATCCTCGCGTTCGATCATCTGCGCGACGGTGACCTGGGAGAGCAGCCGCAGCAAATCGGCTGACGTTAGCCGGTCGAGCCACGTCGAGTTGTATTCGAGACGGACGCGATCCATGTCGAGCACTTTGCCCGCCTGTTCCGTATACGTTTTCATGTTCGCGGTTATCTCGGCCGTCGTCAGCGGCGGCCGCAATTCGTTGCGTCCCGACGGATCGCCGATGCGCGCGGTAAACGAGCCGATCACCAAGACGACCTTCTGGCCGGCGTCGACAAAGGCTTGAAGCTTGCGCAAGACAACAGCGTGTCCCAGATGCAGATCGGGGGCCGTGGGGTCGAGTCCGAGTTTAACGGTGAGCGGTTCGGGGCCGGCTAGCCGTTCCTCGAGCTCGTGGCGCGTCTCGACGTGGTCGAACCCGTCGAGCAGTTCTTCGATCGCTTTGGACATTGCTCAGCGCAGTTCAAAAATGGTTACGCCGCCGCCTCCCTCGTCTTCGCCGCCGTAACGCACGTTCGTCACCTGCGGATGCGCGCGCAAATACTCTTGCAGCCCGCGCCCGAGCATGCCGGTGCCTTTTCCGTGAATCAGCCGCAGCGGCGAATTTCCCGCCAGCACCGCTTCGTCGATCCAGCGATCGACCAGCGGCTCCGCATCGACAAACCGTTTGCCGCGCACATCCAATTCCGCCGTCGTCCGGCCGGAAGCTTCGAGCGTGGCTTCTCCCTGCGAGGGCCCCGAACGTCTCGCCGGCGCCGCGATAGGCCGGAGATCGCTCCTGCTCACCATCATCTTCATCGGACCGACCGCGACGAGCACGTTCTCGCCGTTATCGGCTACCACCGAGCCGTCTTGTGAAAGCGAGAGGACGCGTACCGGATCCCCTTGCGCGAACGCGCGCGGCGGCGCGGCGCCTGCTGGGGACTCATCCGGAGACATTCCCAGGTCGCGGTGCAGATCGTCGAGCGTTCGCTGCAAAAGCTCCGCTTGACCGCGCGTCACCTTGGCGGGCGTCCGCTGCGCGGCGTGCGATACGAGATGTGCCGCAAAGTCGCGCAGCGTTTCGCGCAGGCGCGTATCCGCGTTTTGCGCGAAGGTGCGGCGCTCGCGTTCGAGCGTTTCAGCCCGCGAGCGTAAATTTTCTTGCAGCGTGCAGACGTGGTCGCGATCGCGCTGGAGCGCTTCGCGCTCCCGCTGCAGGTTCGCGTTGAGATCGGCGAGTTGGCTCAGCGCCCGCTCGTAATCGCGATCGCGCGACGTCAGCAGGGCTTCGGCGTTCTCGATCAGTTCGCGATCGATGCCGATCGATCGGGCGAGCGCAAAGGCCAGCGATTGCCCGGGCGTGCCGACGTCCAAATGAAACGTCGGCGCGAACGTCTGCGGATCGAAGCGCACGCTTGCGTTGGTTACTTTGCCGGCTTCGTGCGCGAAGAGTTTGAGTTCAGTGCTGTGCGTCGTTACGATCGCGCACGCCCCTGCGGCAAGCAGGCGTCCGAGCATCGCGACCGCGAGCGCGGCACCGCTCCCTGGTTCGGTGCCGCCGCCGATTTCGTCAACCAGCACCAGCGAACGCGGGCCGGCGCGCGCGAGAATGTCGCGCATCCGCGCAAGGTGCGCCGAAAACGTCGAAGTGTTGGCTGCGATCGATTGCTCGTCGCCGATGTCGGCGAAGACGCAGTCGAAGCGCCCGATGCGCGTTCCATCGGCGGCCGGTACTTGCATACCGGCGTACGTCATCAGCACGAACAGCCCGACCATCTTGAGCGCGACCGTCTTGCCGCCCATGTTTGGACCGCTGATCACCAGCACGCGCGTGTTTTCGTCCAGCGTAAGCGATTGGGGTACGGCGCGATCGCCGAGCAGCGGATGACGTCCCGATTGAACGCTCATGCCGGAGTCCTGCGTGAGCTCGGGCACGCGCGCGTCCATCGCTTGCGCAACGTCTGCTTTGGCCGCCAGCCCGTCGAGCTCGGCGAGCATCTCCATGTTGGCTTCGATCTGCGGAGCTTGCGCGCCGGCCTCGCGCGAGAGTTGCGCGAGAATTCGCGCGATTTCGCGCTCTTGCTCGATCTGCAGCGTGCGAACGCGATTGTTCGTTTCCAGTGCGGCGAGCGGCTCTACGAATACCGTCTGTCCGCTCGAGCTCGTGTCGTGCACGATGCCCGGCACTTCGGCGCTAAACTCCGTTTTGACGGGAACCACAAAGCGTCCGTCGCGAATCGTCACGACCGAATCCTGTATCGCGCGCGCATATTTCGGCGAACGCAGCAGCGCCGTCACACGGTCCCGAGCTTCGCGCTGCGCGCTGTGCAAGCTCTTGCGGAGACGGCCGAGCGCGGGCGAAGCTCGATCGAGCACGGCGCCGCGCTCGTCGATCGCATCGGTGAGCGTTTTTTGCAGATCTTTTAGCGGGCGGTACGGGGCGGTTACCGCCGCGAGCGCGTCGCCGGTGTATTCGCGCGTTTTATTGAAAGCTGCCGCCGCCGCGCCGATCGCTTCGGCGAGCGATCGCAAATCGGTCGCGGAAAGCGCCGTGCCGATCGCGGCGCGCGTCGTGAGATCGGCCGTTTCGACGGCGGGCAGAACATGAAAATCGGCGGATGCCGCAAGATCGCGTACGGCGGCCGTCTTGGCCTGCTCCGCTACCGCACGCTCGAAGTCCGCAAACGGCTGCAGCTCTTCGATACGGCCGCGCCCGCGTTCGGTAACGCAGCGGCTCGCAACGCGCGCGCGCAGCGCCGCAAAGTCGAGGGTCTCCAGGGTGCGCTCGTCGGCGAGCGCTACGTTTCCCGTTTGTCGTTACTCCAGCTTCTTGCGCAGAAGCTCGTTGACGAGTGCCGGATTGGCCTTCCCGCGCGACGCCTTCATCACCGCTCCGGTGAGAAAGCCCAGAATGTTTGTTTTGCCGGCTTTATAGTCGGCTGCGGCTTTTCCGTTCGCGGCTAAGACCTCGAGGATCAGCTTTTCGATTTCGCCCGTGTCGCTGGTTTGAGCGAGCCCCTCTTTCTCGACGATCGCTTTGGGCGAGCCTTCGCCTATCCACATCCGCTCGAGCAGTTCTTTGGCGATTTTTGAATTGATCGTTTTGCTTTCCACCAGCGCAACGAGCTCGGCAAGCGCAACGGGCGTTACCGCCGACGCGTTCACCGCGGTGCCGCTTTCATTTGCCAGCCGCGAAAGATCGCCTAGTACGAAATTCATGCTCGTTTGCGGATTGGCGCCGGCCGCCACAGACGCGTCGAAGTAGTCTGCGAGCGGTGAGTTGTCGACGAGCTGCGTCGCCTGCTTGGGGTCGATCCCGTACTCGCGGTACTTCGCAAAGCGCTCGGGCGGGAGCACCGGAATCGTTTTACGCAGTTCGTCGATAAGGGCGGCGTCGATTTCGATCGGCACCAGATCGGGATCGGGAAAATAGCGGTAATCGTGGGCTTGCTCTTTGCTGCGCATCGAATGCGTCTCGCCTTGACCTTCGTCCCAGCCGCGCGTCTCCTGAACGATGCGTCCACCCGATTCGAGCAGCGTAATCTGCCGTTCGATTTCGCTTTCGATTGCGCGCAGCACCGAGCGGAACGAATTCATATTCTTGATCTCGGTCTTAGTGCCCAATTCCGTGCTGCCCACCGGACGTATGGAAACGTTGGCATCGCAGCGCAGCGAGCCTTCTTCCATTTTTACGTCGCTCACGCCCAGCTGCACGAACGTGCGCTTGAGCGCCTCCAGATAGCCGACTGCTTCTTGCGCGCTGCGCAGATCCGGTTCGCTCACGCACTCCATCAGCGGTACGCCGGCGCGGTTGAAATCGATCAGCGAGAACGAACTGCCCGCAATCCGCCCGTCGCCGCCGCCGCCGTGCATCGATTTGCCGGTGTCTTCTTCTAAATGAATGCGCGTGAGCTTGCATTCTTTAAGCGTGCCGTCTTCCAGCCAGTAGCGAACGATGCCGCCGAGCGTCAGCGGCATATCGTATTGCGAAATCTGATAATCCTTGGGCATGTCGGGATAGAAGTAATTCTTGCGATCGAACTTCGAAAACGCTGGAATCGACGCATCGAACGCAAGGCCGGCGCGAATCATGTGCCGGATCGCTTCGGCGTTAGCAACCGGCAGCGAGCCGGGCAGCGCCAAACACACCGGACAAACTTTTGTGTTGGGCTCGCCGCCGAACTCGTTGGCGCACGCGCAGAACATCTTGCTGCGCGTTTTGAGCTCGACGTGACACTCAATGCCGATCACGGCTTCGTACTGCGCCTTCACGGTCATACGGCCGGTGCGGCTTTCGCGGCGTACCCGGTCGCGCGTTCATATGCGTGGGCGGCGCCCAGGAGTTTGGCTTCTTCGAAGAGCGGCGCAGCCAGCTGCAATCCCATCGGAAGCGCGGGCTCGCCCGCGTACCCGCATGGAACCGAAAGCGCAGGCAGGCCGGCCAGCGACATCGGAATCGTATAGTAATCCATCATGTACATGCTGTACGGATCGCTCTTCGAGTCGAATTCGAACGCGGGGCTGCTGGCGGCCGGGGCCGCAATCAGGTCGCAGCGCTCGAACGCCTTACGAAAGTCTTGCGCGAACATCGTTCGCGCCTTTTGCGCTTTCACATAATATGCGTCATAGTATCCGCTCGAAAGCGCGTACGTGCCGATCAGGATGCGGCGCTTCACTTCGGGACCAAATCCGCCCGCGCGCGTCTGCTCGTACATCGCTCCGACGTCGGCGCCGTCGACGCGCAAACCGTACCGGACGCCGTCAAACCTGGCCAAATTGCTGCTGCACTCGGCCGGCGCGATCAAATAATAGGTGGCTAGTCCGTAATCCGCAGTCGGCAGCGAGATTTCCACCAGCTCCGCGCCAAGATCGGCGAGTTCCTGATACGCGCGTTTGTACAGTGCGTCGATCTCCGGACCAAGTTTAGCGGTCACGAATTCCTTGACGATGCCGACGCGCAAGCCTTTGAGATCTTCGCGCAGCGAAGCTGCGGCCGGTTCGACGGCACGATCGATGCTCGTGGAGTCCATGGGATCGTGTCCGGCCATCGCATCGTAGGCTAGCGCCGCATCTTCAACGGTTCGCGCGAGCGGACCGATCTGATCCAAACTCGACGCAAACGCGATCAGGCCGTACCGGGACACGCGTCCGTACGTCGGCTTGAAACCGACGACGTTGCAGAATGCGGCCGGCTCGCGGATCGATCCGCCGGTATCGCTTCCAAGTCCGACGGCCGCTTCGAACGCTGCGACGGCCGCGGCCGAGCCGCCCGAACTGCCGCCCGGGACGCGCTTGAGGTCGTACGGATTGCGCGTGACGCCGAGCGCGCTGTTTTCGCACGAACTGCCCATCGCGAATTCGTCGAGATTCGCCTTGCCGATCGGAACGGCGCCGGCGTCGAGCATGCGCTGCACGGCCGTCGCCGTGTACGGTGCAATCCAGTTCTCCAAGATCTTCGAAGCGGCGGTCGTACGCGTCCCCGTCAAGCACATGTTGTCTTTGACGGCCAGCGGCACGCCCGCCAGCGGCAACGTATCACCGGCAGCGACGCGTTCGTCAACGCGGCGCGCGCACTGCCGCGCCAAATCATGCAGACGAGTGAGATAGCATCCCAGCCGGCCGTCAACTTCATCGACGCGCGCGAGCGCCGCCTCGGTCACTTCGGCGGCCGAAATGCGCTTCGCGCGAACCTCGCGCGCAATATCGGCCGCGCCTCGTTTGACGAGATCGTTCACGGTTCGGCGATGATCTTGGGAACGCGGAAGAACGCGCCTTGGCGCTGCGGCGCCATCGACAAGATGGTTTCGCGGTCGAGAGACGGCCCGGCTTCGTCGGCACGCTCCACATTTTTGGATTCGACCACTTGCGCCGTCGCCGGCACAGCGGCCGTTTCCAATTCGGAGAGTACGTCGACGTGTCCGAGCAGATCGCCCAACTGTTTTTCGAAGCGCTCAACCTCGTCTTCACTCAGCGCGATTCGCGCGAGTTTTGCAACGTACCGGACGTCTATTTTTTCAGATGCCACGCCTACCTCTAGGAGAGGGCGAGCAGCGCCAGCGTCTCGACGTGCCCGGTTTGCGGAAACATGTCAAACGGCTGAACCTCGCCGGGGCGGTACCCTTTGGCGGCCAGAAACTTCAAATCCCGGGCAAGCGTGGCGGGATCGCACGACAAGTACCAAATCGCCGGAATGCGCCTGGCCGCGATTGCGGTCAGCGCGCGCTCCTCGCAGCCCTTGCGCGGCGGATCCAAAAAGACCGCCTCGGTTCCGGCGACGTCCTTTGCCATGCCCGGGTTGGTGAGTGCATGCTCTACGGTGCTCGTGTGAAAGCGCACGCTCGACGCAAGACCGTTGAGCGCCGCGTTTTCGCGCGCCTCGGCCACGGCGAGCGCGTTTTCCTCAATTCCCACAACGGTCGAGCCGCGCTTTGCAAAATACAGTGCAAAGGCTCCGGCACCGCAGTAGAGATCGAGGATGCGCAGCGGCCGGCCGAGCAGGGGATCGAGCCGCTCTAAAATACGCTCGAGTATCTCGACGTTCACCTGAAAGAACGAGCCCGAAGAGACGCGGTAGCGCAGTCCGCCCATCGATTCTTCGATCGTCGCAGAACCGGTCAGCGTTCGCTGTTTGCGCCCGACGATGGCATTTGAACCGGAAAGGTCGTACGAGTTCGTGAGGCCCGCAATCCGGTCCAGTTTGCCGGCGACCTGCGCCGCTTTCGCTTTCAGCGCTTCGTCGGGCCGATCGGTCGTCACCGTCACGACGACTTGACCGGTGGCCCGCGAGGTTCGTGCAACGACGTGACGCGCGCGCTCGAACGCATCGGCGGTTACCGGATCCGCTTTGGCGGCGTTCAACCGCGGTATTTGCGCATCGAGTCTGGGCAGAACGATCGGACAGCCGTCGATCTGCACCACGTCGTGCGAACGCTGCTTGTAGAAACCGACGCGCTTGCTCGACCGGTCTACGACCAGCGACATCTTGTTGCGGTACGCGCGCGGATTTCGCATGCCGATCGTGTCCGCCACGGAAATCTCCGCGAAGCCGCCGATGCGAACGAGCGCATTGCGTACCACTTCACGCTTCCAGGCCAGTTGCGCCGGATAGGCCAGATGCTGCAGCTGACAGCCGCCGCACTCGCCAAAGACCGGGCAGAACGGCGCGACCCGCTGGGGCGACGTTTCCAGAATCGACAGCAGTTGTGCGACGGCATATTTCGGTTTGACGGCTGTGATGCGCACGCGCGCGCGCTCCGCGGGAAGCGGGCCGAAACAAAAAACGACGATGCCGCCTGCGCGCCCGACCGCTTGGCCGTTGGCGAGGACGTCGGTGAACGCGAGTTCGAGTTCGGAGCCGGGACTAACGCTGATCGTCAAGCGTTTTGAGAAGTTGGTTTGCCTCGTCGATCAGCTGTTGAATGCGCCGGCTCGTGGGATCGGCGGGCCGCCGCGAAATTGCCGCGCGTATGAGCGCGAATGCAAGGGCGGCCGAAAGCCCGGCAACGCCGACCCAAACCAGCGTACGGGTCATGCTGCCGTCGCGCTTTCCTTGCGATCCGTCGTTCATATCGATCTCGTCTATCGGCTGCGCATGCATCGAGTTGGTTGTGCTCCCTTGCGTTGCTCTTCGTCACCGTTATGAGGAATGTCTTTTCGCGCCACGGAAGTCGCTCGAGATGAAGTTTGCAGCGCTGCTCCTTGCCGCGGCCGTTACGTTGATACCCAGTTCGGCCTCCACAGTTTCGGTGGCCTATGCCGCCTCACTGGTCGCGGTGATGGAGGGTCCCGTCGCGCGAGCTTTCGACTCGCACACCGGAGTGCGCTTCCAAGGGGAAGCAAAGGGAAGCCGCGCGCTTGCAAACCTGATTCGCGCCGGTTTACGTCATCCCGATCTGTTCATCAGTGCGGACCCGGCGCTCTTCAAAGGCCTCGTTCGATCGTACACCGTCTTCGGCTCGGCCACAATGGTCGTCGCGTATTCTCCGAAGTCAGCGCACGCGCAACTTTTTGCAGCCGCCGCCAGGGGCACGGTCTCCGTTCTGGATGCGCTCAATGCGGCGGGAGTGCGCGTGGGACGCACGGACCCCGCCGTCGATCCGAAGGGCGCTCGTACGGTGCGCGTCATTGGGTTGCTCGGGCAGCACTTCCGCCGGGCCGATCTCGCCCGGAAGCTGCTCGGGGCGGCGCACGAGTTTCCTGAGGAAGACCTTGCCGTGCGCGTCCAAACCGGCGAGCTGGACGCGGGGTTCTTCTACTCGACCGAGACGGCGCCGATGGGCTTACGAACGATCGAGCTGCCTGCCGGGACGAATCTCGCCAAGGACATCGCGTTTGGAATAGCCATTTTGCCGCATGCCCCGCACCCTCAAAATGCACAGAGTTTCTTGAACTTCATCCTGTACGGTCAAGGCAAGCGCATCTTGGAGTCCGCGGGGCTGCAGTATTTCAAGCCATTACGGGTCGTCTCTGAAATTTAAACCACAGCGCGAACGTGCGCAGCGGTTTTTACTTTGGGCCTTCCTCTTCTCTCTTGCATTTCATCTGATCGCAGGTCCGTTGCTGGCGTGGCTTTTGCGCGCGCGTTTCATTTCCGGCGCCCAGCAGCTTCAGCCGGTAGAAACGATATCGATAACGTCGAGTGCGCTTCGCCTCGAACGGCGGCCGCAGCCTCGCTCCCCGTCACTCATCCGCCCGCCCTCAGCGCAGCCTGCACCGCGGACGATCGCCCGCCCCCGGATCGATCAGGCGCCGCATCGCGAGCTCGCGCGAATAACGCCGCGCGCGGTCATGAGTCTGCCCCGGGTCAGCGCGCATCATGGCCCGCAAACGCAAAGTTTCAGCGATCAGCTCGCGCTGCAGCAACAGCAATTCACCAAGACGATCGCCAAGCTGCGTGAAGAAAATAACCCCGTCGTGAGCGCCGCGCAGCCGGTCACCGCCCCCGCAACGATCAAACGTTACACGTACAATTTTTCGGGCAGCATCGGCTCGCCAAATATCGGACAGGGCATTCTCTATCCGCTTCAATCGTGGCAGAGGGACACGTGGGATTACTACTACGTCCGCTACTGGGTGCTCTACCCGGATGGAACCAGCGAAACGGGCACCGTTCCGTGGCCGGTCCGGTTTCCGCAATCGCTGGATCCGATCAAGCTCGGCTGGCGCAGCATGCCGCTTCCCGGTCCCGAGCCCGGCTATGTCATGCCGTCCGACGCGAACCCGCATCCGCTCGTCGCGTATTGTTACGAGCATCACTACTCGTCGTGCCCGGTCGCACACGACTAACTACTGAAAATTGCGCGAGCGGACTCCGCCGGTGACGTCGGTCGCATCGAAGCTCCAGACTTTGCGCGCGATCACGTCGATGCAGCCGCCCTCCTTCTGCAGTTTGCCTTCGACGATGACGGTCATCGATTGACGGATCGTGCGCCGGTAGCGTTCGTAGACGTCGGGGCGGACGATGACGTTCACCAAACCTGTTTCGTCCTCAAGCGTTAAGAACACAAAGCCCTTCGCGGTGCCGGGACGCTGCCGCGTGATCACCAGGCCGCCGACTTTGCAGACGAGGTTGCCGGGCATCTCCGCTAAGCGGGCGGCGGGGATGACGCGTTCCTTTTCGAGCTCCGCGCGCATGTGCGCGATCGGCTGAATGTTTGGGGAAATACCGGTGGACCAGAGGTCGAAAGCCGTTTCTTGCCGCGCCGAGATCGCGGCGAAGCGCGCCGCCGGTTCGTCGACGTCCATCAGCCTGCCGAGTTCGCCGCGCGTCTCGCGCTCGTCCAATCCGCGTAACGCCCACATCGCCTCGCGGCGCGAGGCAAACCACGGATCGAAAGCGCCCGCGACCGCGAGGTTCTCGATCGCTTCTTTTTCGAGCTGCGTGCGCTGCGCGAAATCGCGCAAGTCCGCAAACGCTCCTTGTTCCAGCGCGGACTGCAAACGCTCGCGCTGCGCTTCGCCCAGGCCGCGAATCACATGAAACCCCAAACGCAGCGCACCGCCCGGATCCACAAAACTCCAAAACTCGCTCGCATTGACGGCAATGGGTTTCACGGTAACGGCGTGGCGGCGCGCGTCGTTGATCAGAACTTCGGTGGAATAAAAACCCATCGGCTGCACGTTCAGAATCGCCGCGGCGAAGACGGCCGGATGGTGGCACTTGAGATACGCCGATTCGTAAGCGAGCAGCGCGAAGCTGGCGGCATGCGATTCGGGAAAACCGTAATCGGCAAAGCCCTCGAGCATGTGGAAGAGCTGCTCGGCCGCGGCGCGATCGATGCCGTTCTCGACCATGCCTTCGACCAGTTTCGGGTAGAGCTCGAGCATGCGCTCGTGCGAGCGCTTATGCCCCATCGCGCGGCGCAGACGATCCGCTTCGGCCGGCGAAAAGCCCGCGGCTTCAACCGCCATGCGCATGCCTTGTTCTTGAAAGAGCGGTACGCCCAGCGTGCGTTCGAGCACCGGTTTGAGTTTGGGATGCGGATACGTTACGGCTTCCGCGCCGGAGCGCCGCCGCAAAAACGGATGGATCATCTGTCCTTGGATGGGACCGGGCCGGATGATCGCAACCTGCATCACGATGTCGTAAAAACAGGCCGGCTTCATACGCGGCAGCATCGATTGCTGCGCGCGCGACTCGATTTGGAAGACGCCGATCGTATCGGCTTTTTGAATCATCGCATACGTTGCCGGATCGTCTTGCGGAATCGTATGCAGCTTGAGGCGTTCGCCGCTCACCCGTTCGTGAATCGCAAACGCTTCCCGCAACAACGAGAGCATTCCCAGTCCGAGCAAATCGATTTTGATCAGCCCTAAATCTTGCAAGTCGTCTTTGTCCCATTGCACGATCGTGCGGTCGCGCATCGTTGCCCATTCCACGGGCGCGACCCGGACAAGCGGATCGCGCGTGACGACCATGCCGCCCGAATGGATCCCCATGTGGCGCGGAAAGCCGTCGATGCGGCGGCATAATGCGAAGAGCCGTTCACCGAGCTCGCCTTCGACCGGCGCTCGCAGATGGGGGTCCGGATTATCGCCATAGTCGCGGTCCTGAAAACCATGGTAATCGTGCGCATGCCCCAGGGGCGGTTTTTCCGACGTGCCGCGCTGGGGAAAATATCCCCCGTCGCCTCGTCTGTCGCGCTCCGCCTGAGCGCGCGTGGGCGTACCGGTGGCGCCGGCGAGTGATTCGCGCGCGTCGTACTCTCGCGCGATCGCGTCGACTTGCGCGAGCGTCAATCCAATCGCTTTCCCGACATCGCGAATGGCCGAGCGCGTATGATAGGTCACCACTTCGGCTGCCATCGCCGCGTGCGTTCGACCGTAGCGTTCGTAAACGTATTGGATCACTTTCTCACGATCTTGATGCGCGAAGTCAACATCGATGTCGGGAATCTCTTGCCGCCCTTCCGACATAAAGCGTTCGAAGAGCAGGTTCATGCCGATAGGATCGACCGCGGTGATGCCCAGTGAGTAACAGACCGCAGAATTGGCCGCCGAGCCGCGACCCTGGCAGAGTACGCCGAGTTCGGCGGCGGCGCGCACGATATCCCAGACGATCAAAAAGTACCCCGCCAGATCGGCTTTGGCGATCATGCCGAGTTCGTATTCGAGCTGGCGCTCGACAGTGGAATCGAACGGCGTGCGATAGCGTTCGGCGGCGCCCCGGTAAACGAGTTCGCGCAAATAGCTTTGCCGCGTGTATCCTTGCGCAACCGGAAAGAGCGGGAACTGACCGGTCAACCGCTCGAGCCGGAAAGCGCAACGTTCCGCAATCGCAAGCGTGTTGTCGAGCGCCTGCGGGTAGCCTTCGAATATCTGCGCCATCATCCGCGGCGCTTTCACGTAATACTCGGCGTTGGGGCGAAGCGCTGCGTCTTCGCGCGCCTGTGCGAGCGTCGTTTTCGTTTTGACGCAAAACAGAACGTCGGCCAATCGCGCGCCGTCCTTGGTTGCGTAAAAGACGCCGTTGGTCGCGACGCACGGAATCTCGAGCCGGCGCGATAACTCGAGCGTCTCCCGGCAAGCGCGTGCATCGGCGGCGTGCAGGTGATGCTGCATCTCTAAAAAGAGCGCCGGACCGAAGCGCTCGCGTAATGCGGCGGCTTTTCGGGCGGCGGTACCGCCGCCGGCAAGAATCACCAAACCGCCGGTACGGGTATCGAAATCCTCGAGCTGCAGACGCGGATCGCCTTTGCTGCCGCGCAGTTGGCCGAGCGAAATCAGTTCGCAGAGATTGGCATACCCAAGTTCGCTTTCGACGAGCGCCACGATGCGGTCGCCGTCCGCAAAAGTCAGTTCGCTCCCGATAATTCCCGGCAGTTTACGCTCGGCCGCGGCTTTGCTGAAGCGCACCGCGCCGTAGAGTCCGTCGCGGTCGGTGAGCGCCAGCGCCGCCAGGCCGAGCGCGGCGGCGGCTTCGACTAACTCTTCAGGATGCGACGACCCTTCGAGAAACGTGAAGTTGCTGCGCGCGTGCAATTCGGCGTAGCCACGCATCGGCTAACGCGCGAGCCACGCACTCAACATCGCGAGGTCCAGCCGCGCCAGCAACTGCGGGCAATCTTGGGAACAGACGTGGATCTCGCGCAGCTGCGAGCGCATCTGCTCGCGCGAACTGCGAAAATACTCGTCGATGATCGGATGGGCCAGAAACAGTTCGTTCTTCACCCGCAAGCTTTTGAAGCGCCGGTGCGCGAAACGCTCGGCCGGCGGGTCGCCCACGAAGCAGGCGCGTAATTTCAGCCTTCCTTTATAAGCGGGCTGCAATTCCCTGATCCGGCGTATCGGGTGCTCGGAGTAGCCAATTTTCGTCAGAAAATTGGCCCCCACAAGACGAACCGGCGTGGGGTCGCCGACGATCTCCAGCAGATAGATGAAGCCGTAATTGAAACCGGCCAATTCTTCCAGCGGCGAAAGCATGTGCGACGTACACGTGATCTCGCCGCTGCGCAGCCAGTCCCACGCTACGCTTTGAAAACGCAGACAGTCAGTCATAGGCGCCGCGCAGATACCATTTTCCACCTTGCTTATAGACCAGCCAGAGCATGCCGTCATCGAGCAGTACGTCGTACTCGTCGCGCGCGACGTGATCGCTCTCGAACCAGCCGTCGTCTACGCGCCACGGACCCGCGCAGTTTACGACGGGGCGCGCGTCTACGCTCGCCGGTGCATTGCCGCGCATTCTCACCGCGATTTCGCGTACGGGCAGCATGCGGAGCTGGGTTGGCGTGCCGGCCTCGTCTCGCTCCGCTCGCTCGGCCGCCCTTCGACTGCGCGTTTCGCCAAGGGCGAAACGCTCGCTCAGGATGACATTGTTAGGCTCACCATGACACATGAAATCAGCCATCGTGAAGCGCGATTCCAAAAGATGGGCCGGACGCACGTGCGCCTGATGCGCCTGGGTATCTCCAACCGCCTGCAAGCGTTCGAAGGCAACCGCAAGCATCTGCGGATCGGGCTGCGTTCCTGAAAAAAGCGTGGTGAAGGTGCCGCACTCTTCCAAACGCAGCGCCTGCAGTTTCAGCCCCGTTACCGGCGCGTCGAACATCAGGCCTTCCAGTTTGGCCCGCAGAATATCGAGCACGACGCGCGGATCGGCCGTCGCCTGCGCGAAGCCGGCATCCAACTCGCGCAGATCGCCGTTCTCGCATTCGAACGTCGTGCGCAAAAGCGCCGCGGCTTTGCCCGCGCGGCCCAGATCGCTGCAGACGCGCTCGGCTAAAACGCGCAGCGCAAAGTAGACTTGCTCTTCTTGAGCCGCGCTGCCCTCGCCGAACGCAACCGCTTCGATCTGCAGCGCGTAGGGGCGCGGAAGAAAAGGCGTGGGATCGATTCCCCGCGCGCATTCGTGCCATCGCGCGGCCCGAGCGCCGAAACGGCGGACGAATGGACCGTGCGGCAAGCGCGCCAGTTCGCCTAAGGTGGCAACGCCGAGCAAGTGCAGCCGTTCGACGATGGCCGGTTCCACATCGAGCACTTCGAGCGGCAGCGGCGCGAGCAGCGGTTCTGCTTCTTCAGCCGTGCAGATGCAGCCGTCGCGCACGTAGGTTGCCGCGCGCGCTGCAAATTTGTTTGGACCGGCCGCGGCTCGCACCGGCAGATCAAAACGCGCTAAGACGGTATGCGCGCGCGCGATCCAGTCGCTTGCCGTGCCGTCGCAGCCGCGCATCTCGATGTAGGCGGTGCCTTCGGCCGCATCGTCCACTAGCGGTGAAAGCGCGTCGAGATCGTCGAGCATATCTTCCCACACGGTATGCGCGTACGGAGCATCGTGAACGAGCACGCGAGCTCCGCCGGCCGCGGCGCATGCCTGCAAGACCGTCTGTCCGCGACGCGCGCCCAGAGCGTGCGCGCGATCGTCAACCTCGAGCACGCGCCCGCGATCGGCTTTGTCGGCCAGAACGATGAGCTCATCAGCGCTAGCGATGCCTCGCCGGGCGACCGCCAGCCGGTACGCGGGAACGTGTACGCACAACAGCATCAGGCGATCCGCAAGCGCGCGACCGCGCCGGGAGCGCTGCGGCGGTGTTTGAAGACTTGCGCGCAGACTTCATAGCCGGCTAGTTCGCGCCATATGCCGCTGCCTTCAGTCCAAAAGATACGATCGATCGCGCACCGCACACGCGTCGACGCAAAATACCCCAACTCCGTACTCGCCTGTCCTAACGTCAACAACAGCGCGTCGGATTTTTTCGCAAGCGCGCCCAGCCGCGACCAGACGGTGCCGCGCACGTGCACGGCTGGGAGTGTCACCAGCGAAAACGCACGCGAACGCAACACAATATCCGCGCAGCGCGCGGACGCGAGCGGGGAGTTTGCGCAGACGAGCAGCAGCCGGTCGAGTACGACTCCCGCCCGTTCCAAATCGGGGGGATAGAGCGTGCCGTCGTGAATCGCGGCCGCCAAACCGCAGCGGGTCGCACTCGCCAGCGCCGCGGCTAAAATGGCCGTCCGCCCGGAGCCGGTGCCCCCTTCCAGGGTCGCGATGCTTCCGCGGATGAAGCCGCCGGCCAGCGCGCGATCCAGTTCCGCAAAGCCGCTCGAGACGGGCTTCCCGCCGGATTCCACGATGCGTCCCGCGGCGCGCGCGTCCAAGCCGGCTTTGAGGCTCGCAAACGTGTCGGCAACCGCGGCGGAAACCATGGGCTCTGATCGTAATCGAACATATGTTCGATGTCAACAGGCCGTTCGGCCCTATTGCGAGGTACTTTTGGGCCCAAAGTGGGGACGACGTTCATGGCGGAGCACGCCCCCCAGTAGGACCACGAGAGGATCAACGCATGAACATCGCGCGTTTCGTTTTCAGCGCCTGCATCGCCGGGCTCGTCTCTTCGAGCGCCGCCGTTGCGGCAGAAAATCCCCCGGCTATCAACTTAGCCGTGCTGCAGGCCTATAGCCAGGGCCCCAATTCCATCGCCGGGACGACCAAGTTTTCTAAGGAAGGCACCGCGTACTGCGCGCCCGACGTTCCCTACGTCAACTGGTACGTCGGCCAGCTGAACAGCCCGCGGCGTCCGGCATATCTGCTCAGCCGCTACACCCGCACGGCCGCGATTGGCAAGGACGGCACATTCCGCTGCACCGCTTTGGCTCGTGGACGGTACGTCGTTTGGATCGAAGGCGACCGGCGCGTCGGCGGAGATTTTTCCGGACAGCCCGTGAGCAGCGAAACCAACGCCTCCGGCCAAGTCGTCGGACCCGGCGAAATGGGTCCTGACAAGAGCACGACCAATCTGAGCAAGAACGCTTATGGTTCGGATTCCGCTTCGAACATGGCGCGGTTCTTTGCCGGGCCGCAGCACGTCGTCGTTCGCGCTCGCAACACGAAAGTGGTATTCTAACGGTGTGAAGCGCCTCGCACTTCTGTGCGTTTTGATCGCGTGCGCCGCACCGGCTTCTGCCGCTCAAGGTGCGGCGCCGCTGATCGATGCAGCCGCGCTTGTGGCATACGCTCACGGAAACGGCACGATTTCGGGATCCACAGATTTCGGAAGCGCAGTGCAAGCATTTTGCGCGCCCGATATTTCGTACGTTGCGTGGTATGTTGACAATACAAAGCGGTGGGGATGGACGCCGGGCGATTACGATTCGCGCCTGGTTCCATACACGCACCGAGCCGCGATCGGGAAAGACCGCACTTTTACGTGCCAAGGCTTGGCTCCCGGCCGCTACTTGGTGTGGGTGGAAGGCTATACGCCGGGATTCGGCGGCGGCGACTCCAGCACGTTGACCGAGACCCGGACGAAGGAGGACTCCATATCCGGTCAAGTGTCGCAGTATGACGTGAGATATGTCGTCGTAGGATCGGGCTCCGAACTGGAATTGGTCGGGCCGGAACATGTGATTGTCGCCGGATCCGGAACGACAAATGTTCGGCTGTAAGTAAAGGGATCGCACCGTGAGAAAAAACTTCTTGTTCGTCCTGGTCGCGCTTTGTTGCACGAGTCCGCTGAAAGCCTCGACCGGGCCGCCGCCGATCGATGCGGCCGCACTGGTGGGATACGGCAACGGGAACCTTACGATCGCGGGAAGCGCAAAGGGGTATCGCGGCGGGACCGTTGCTTGCGCCCCCGACATCGCCTATGTTGAGTGGTATATCCTTACGTCGGCGCGACCGCAGGATTACGATTCGCGCCTCGCTCCTTATACGAAGGTGGTTTGGATAAATGACGATGGAAGCTTTGCGTGCACGGGCCTAGGCCCGGGACGTTACATCGTCTGGGCGGCCTTACAACGCAACAGCGATAAACAGTTCTCAGATTCGGCGGGATCGTACTCAAGCAATGAGAGGGTCAACGCTGCCGGACGCCCGCCGGCCGTAGATAATTCTTCCGGCGAAATGCTGCCGCCCGGGCAGGTCTGGTTTCCGCCGACGCCTTGGTGGACGCAACTACGTGGACGTGGCGCCACCGTTCACGACCCTACCGTTCACAGTTTGGTGCACAGCGCGCCCGTGCATATCGTGCTGACCTCGAAGCCGGCCACGCTCAATTTTTAGCTAGGTAACCGCGCTTCAAACGGGCAAGCTACCACCGTGGAGCAACGCGCTTCTCTGCGGGTAGGTATCGACGTCGGCGGCACCTTTACGGATGTCGCCGCGGTCAATATTGTTTCTGGCGAACGAATCGCGCTAAAAGTTACCTCGACGCCGCAAGCGCCGGAGCTAGGCGTTATCTCGGCACTCCAATCGCTTATCGCGATGTTCCCGGTGCCCCCGCGCTTCGAACATATCGCGCACTCGACGACGATCGCGACCAATGCGCTCCTCGGACAGATCCATCTTGAGTTGCCCCGCGTCGTCTTTCTCACGACCGCTGGATTCCGCGACGTTATTGAAATCGGCCGGCAAAACCGCAGTGAGGTCTACAATCTCTTCGTCACGCGTCCGAAGCCGCTGGTCGCGCGCGAAGACCGGATCGGCGTGCGCGAGCGCATGGATTATCGCGGCAACGTGCTCGTTGCCCTCGAAAAAGAAGAGATCGACCGCGCAGTCGCTGAGGTGCGCGCTCGCAAACCGGCATCGATCGCAGTCGGTTTCTTGCACTCGTACGTCAACGGCGATCACGAACGCAAAATCGGAGCGGCGCTGGCGCGCGCGTTCCCCGAGATTCCGGTCACGCTTTCGTGCGAGATCGATCCCGAGTACCGCGAGTACGAACGCTTTTCCACGGCGGTCGTTAACGCCGCGCTGACGCCGATCGTCCGGGGCTACATCGAACGCCTCGCCGCAGCGCTCAAAGATCTGCGCATCGACGCGCCGCTCTACGTCATGCAAAGCAATGGCGGTCTCGCCGACGCGCAACGCATCGCCGCTATACCGGCGGCCATCATCGAGAGCGGGCCCGCAAGCGGAGCCATTGCCGCCGCGGATCTCGCGCTGGGGGCGGGCATCGATCGCGCGATTTCGTTCGACATGGGCGGAACCAGCGCCAAGGCTGGGACGATCGCCGGCGGCGCCGTGCAGATTGCGTCCGAATTTGAAGCCGCCGGTTCGACGCATAGCGGGCGCGGCGTCAAGGGCAGCGGTTATCCGGTTCGCTTTCCGTTCGTGGATTTGGCCGAGATCAGCGCGGGCGGCGGAACGATCGCGTTCGTCGACGAGGCCGGCGCCCTGCGCGTCGGGCCGCTTTCCGCCGGCGCTGATCCGGGTCCGGCGTGTTACGGAAAAAGCGAACGCGCGACCGTTACCGACGCCAACGTGGTCCTCGGACGGCTGAATCAGGTCGCACTGGCGGGCGGCACGTTCCCAATCGACGCGCGGCGTTCGCACGCCGCGATCGGCGAACTGGCGCGCCGCATCGGCCTCTCAACTGAAGAAACTGCCGCCGGAATCGTGCGCATCGTCGATTCGCAGATGGCTCGAGTGCTACACATCGTCACCACCGAGCGCGGACTCGATCCGCGCGATTTTTCACTGATCGCTTTTGGCGGAAATGGTCCGCTGCACGCGTGTGCGCTCGCGGAGGAACTCGGCATCGGGCGGATCGTGATCCCGGGCGGCCCCGGCGTTTTTTCGGCGCACGGGTTGCTCGCGGCGCCGCTGCAAACTTCGCTCGTGCGATCCGTACTGCGTACCGCCGATCTCACCCAAGCACAGCTCGCAGGTTTGTTCGACGATCTCGAGACGCAAGCGCGCTCGGCCCTGCGCGCTCAAGGCGCGGCCAACGGAGCCTTTTCGATGCGCCGCACGTTTGACGCGCGGTATCAAGGTCAAAGTTTCGAGCTCGAGGTTGAAGGCACTGGAAACGCGGCGCGCGCGTTTCACGACGAACACCGCCGCCGCTATGGATACTGCGTCGAAGACGAGCCGGTCGAGCTCGTGAGCGCGCGCTTGACGGCCACGGCGGCGCTCGCCCCACTGCCGGCCGCGCAACGCTCAGCGACGAACGGTTCGGTCGCGGCCTCGCGGAACGTCTGGCTCGAGGGAAGATATGCGCCCGCCTCCGTGCACGATCGCGCGAACTTGTCCGTAGGATTCATGCTGACCGGCCCGGCGCTGATCGAGGAAGCCGACAGCTGCACGTACGTTGCGCCTGGCTGGAAGGCGCACGCCGGCGATTCGGCGATCGTTCTGGAGCGCGCATGACAGCAAAGCTCGATCCGATTACCGTCGAAGTGATCAAGAACTCGCTGATCTACGCGAGCGAAGAGATGGGCATCGCCGTGCGCAATAGCGCCTACTCTCCGAATATCAAGGAACGGCTCGATCATTCGTGCGCGCTTTTCGACCGCGACGCACGGCTCATCGCGCAGGCCGAACATATTCCCGTTCACTTGGGTTCGCTTCCGTGGGGACTGCGGCGGACGCTCGAGGTTATCGCCCGTGAAGCGGGCGGGTGCCAAAAGGGCGACATGTGGGTCGTCAACGATCCGTATATTTCGGGCACACACCTGAACGACGTCACGGTTATCCGTCCGATCTTCTTCCACGGTGAGCTCGCCGGTTACGCCGCCAACAAAGCTCATCACACCGACGTGGGCGGGATGGTTCCGGGATCGATGTCGGCCGACGCGCCCGATCTCTTTGCCGAAGGACTGGTCGTTCCGCCGGTGCGGCTCGTTGTCAACAATCGTGACGTTGCCGCGACGATCGCGCTGTTTCGCGCGAACTCGCGGACGCCCGACGCGCGCAGCGGCGATCTGCGGGCGCAAACGGCGGGCAATTACACGGGCGAACGGCGCTTTCAAGAACTCTGCGAGCGGTATGGCATCGACACGCTACGCGCGGCGATCGACGCTATCCTGGATCAAAGTGAAACGCGCATGCGGGCCGCGCTGCGCCGCATGCGCGAAGGCACGTTCGAAAGCGAAGACGTCTTAGAAGATCGCGACGGCCGGCCGACGATCCGCATCGCGCTGCGGCTAACGTTGAAAGGCGGAAGCGCGCACTTCGATTATGCAGGCACCGCGCCGCAGTTGCCGTTTCCCATGAACGCGGTTTACGGCGTAACGCTCTCAGGGGTGTATTACGCTTTGCGCGCGGTGACCGATCCGTCGATTCCCATGAACGAAGGCTGTTTCCGGCCGGTCCGCGTCGACGTGCCGGAAGGGACGCTGCTCAATCCGATCCGGCCGGCGGCCGTCGGCGGAGGCAACGTCGAAACGAGCACGCGCAACGCGGACGTCGTACTTGGCGCATTGGCGCAAGCGGCGCCCGGTCGCGTACCGGCGCAAAGCGGCGGCACGATGACCAACGTGATGATTGGCGGAACGCGAACTGACGGCATGCCGTGGGCTTTCTACGAAACCAACGGCTGCGGAATGGGCGCGCGACCCGGAATGGATGGGCTGGACGCCATTCAGTGCCACATGACCAACACGCTGAACACACCCATCGAAGCGATCGAACGCGACTACCCGTTGCGCGTAATGTGCTATGAAATCGTCGAAGGAACCGGAGGCGCGGGCACGTTCGCGGGAGGCAACGGCCTCATTCGCGCTCTGCGCCTGACCGAGGGGAAGGCGCGCATTTCACTGCTCTCCGAACGGCACACGGTCGCGCCGCGGGGAGCCGACGGCGGAAAAAACGGCGCGCGCGGACGGCACACGCTGAAGCGGTCGGATGGAACCGCGCAAACGCTTGCGGCAAAGACGACGTTTGAGTTCGGGCCGGAAGAGACGCTGGAAATCCAAACGCCGGGCGGCGGGGGTCTAGGTGCCGGGGACGTGCCCGCCGCAAAGCGGTAACGCTTTCACGACGAGAGCCGCGGCTTGGCCTTCGCTCGACTGCAGCATTTGCTGGTATTGTCCGATGGCATTATCAAAAACGTCGAGCGGATTGTGTCCGACGACCATTCCGGTCTCTTGCAATGCCGGATCGGCCGCTTGACCGGGCGTGTTGCGCACGCCGGCGTTCAGGATTTCAGACGGCGGCGGCGTGGGCGCCGCGCCCGCTGATTGCGCGCTCCCGGTGCTATGGCCGCCTTGCGCGCCGGGTATCTCATGCGACTGGGTGAGTTTGAGCGCTTCGCTTCCGGCGGCTTGCATTTGACCGAGTTGCTCGGTGTCCACGAAGCCGCTGATAACATCAAGCGCGCGCTTCTGCTGCGTCACGACTTCCTGCAAGTCTGCGCGTATGTCGAGCAGCTGCCGGTCGGCATCCGATATCGCATGCTTCGGAAAGACAAACGGATCGTCGAGCAGCTTTTCGATAGCTGCGGTATTTTTCACGAGCGGCGTGATCAGGCGCTCGATACGCGAGACCTGCAAATCTTTTGAAATGCCGCTGGTCGCGGTCGCCTTTACATACCCGCGAAGCAACGGACGGCTCTGCGCGATCGTGTTATCGTTTTGCAGCACTTTGCCGATCGCCGGCCCGATGTTTTGCCGCAAGCCCGTGCAGAGCGGCGAAACATAAATGTGCTTAATTGTCTTGAGGGGCGTGGCAGCCGGCGCCGGAGTGGCGAGCGAGACCGCCATCGCGAGCGAGATCCACATGCTCCTTTTTACGCCGCGGGCGCCTTACGTTCCCTTATCGGCGCCGAAATAGTGCACGACTTTGAAGATCAGCTGCGGCGAGGTCGAGAACGCGCTCGCGTCGCCGTACACCAGATAAATTTCGTTGTGCTGCAACAGTTTGTGATAGGCGAACGAAAGATTCCACCCGCTGGAAAACGATGGAACGTCGCCCGCGCCGAGCACCGGCGAGATGCCGATGATGCGCCGGACGCCGACCGCGAACGACTCGTTCAACCCACTCTGGTATGAGTAGCTCAAGCGCTCCAGCCACTGCGCGTACGTCGGCCCGTTATCGAGGTGCTGCTGCGTGTCGTTGGCCTGAAGCGTGATCGAGGCGCGGTTGCCGACGCGAATGACGCTGCTGCGTCCCCACGATATGATGCTCCCCGGCCCGAATCTGCCCGAGTCGTACTCAATGAAGGTGGGATACGCCGTCGTGCTGCGCCAGCCCAAACCGCGCGAGTTAATCGTAATAGGCGTGAATACGCCGTTTCCGAGCCGCAGGTACGATGAGCCCGTGTTGGCCCACAGTTCGATGAAGTTTCGCGTAAGCAAGTCGAAACCGGCGTTGTTATCGGTCTGGTTAAGGGCGCCGCCGGTTCCGTGATACCGGTCGAGCGAAGCACTCACGTTAATCCACTTGAACGCGCTCTTTGCGGTATAGTTCCATTGCTTATCAACGTTGACGTCGTATCCGGCGATGCCGGGGTGAGCGATGATACCGTCAAATGGATTGTAGTACGTTCCGATCTTGCGAATGCTCAAACCCGCGAAAAAGTTCGGCGGTTCATACCCGATCCCGAAATCCGAACGTTTGTTGTCGTTGTTGTCGAGGACCGAGGTTCCGCGGTCGTAGCCCCAGTTGTAATAGGCAAAGAGGTCGGAATGATTGTTGTATGTGACGCCGTCGGTAACGGTGACGTCGTTGAAACCCGGCATACTCACCGCGACGCGCTGCGTCGCAATCTGCAGGCGCCGGTTCGGCGTCTTATAGTAGAACGATTGCGCGTTGTCGTTACGGCCGATTCCAACGGCGTCGAAGCCGGCGAAGTTGAAGCGGCCTTCTTTGCCTTCGATCGCGTACCCGTCGCGCGGCGTCGGAATGGCCGGTGTGTACAACTCTTGTATCCCCGGGCATCCCGTGCACGAGAACGGATTATAGAAGTTCGCTCCCTGCGTGAAGAATGGCCGCACTTCATTGAAGAACCGCCTGAATGCGGTCGGCGAAATGCTCTGCTGATCTTTTTCGACATTCGAATAGTCGGGATGCAGTGTTGCCACAAACGTCGTGCTCGAGTCCAGCGGTATCGACAAGTCGGCGCCGGCGCGCGACGTGCTGCCGCCGATCGAACGCGAGGCCAGCGTTCCCAAACCGTAGACGGCAATGCGGCTCTTCGGCCGCGACGATCCCACGGTCGGAATTCCCGTCAACTTGCCCGAGTACGTCACGTCGTTGAAATCGCTCTGGCTGGCGGCCCCGCGCCAGACCAAACTTTCGCGCGTGGCCGGAGACAGGCGGATGAACTGCACGCGCCAGATCTTGCCGGCGCCGCGCATTCCCGCCAGCGGAATCTTCATCGTGACCGTAAATCCTCCGGCACTGATTTTGCCGGCCGAGGTCCAGTTTGGTTCGTACGAGTTGTTTTCGGTTGAAAACTGGTAATGTGTGCCGATTGGCGTTGACGTGAACTTATACATGAAGCCCTGGTCGCCGCCCGGCCAGAGATCGACTTGCACTTCGTCATCGGTGTCCATGCCGACGCCGTTGGTGTGTTCCTGAGCGCTGATCGGCGCGCTGGTTTTCACGTCGAATGCGACGTAGAGAAATCTGCCGTCGGTTAACACGTACGCCGTCGAGGGCTGCTTGGCCGGCTGATGCAGATTGACGTCGTACCCAAGGTTCGCCGTCGCGGCTTTCTGCCAGAGCGGATCGCTCAGCGTTCCGTCCATAGCCGGCGCCGACGCGACCACGGGTACCGTCAGCAGGTCTTGCGCCGCGGCCGGTTCGATCGCGGTTGCGGTCCCCGACGTAAGCGCGGCCAGCATCGCCGCAGCGATCAGTGTTTTCATGTTTAGGGTCCTTTCGCGCCGGTGAGGTTAGCGTGCGCCACGTCGCGCAGCGTCGCCGCGTCCAGCGGCACGCAGTTGCGCTCAGCATCGGAGCCCGAACCGCCGGCCGGATCGCACAGCAGCGAACCGCGCAGATCCGCTCCGCGCAGGTCGGCGCCGCGCAGATTCGTGCAAAAGATGCGCGTACCGATCGTGTACTTGCCGTCGTTCCAATTCGTCTCATGCCCGCAAAGCGCGGCGCCGCCGAGGTCCGCGTTCTGAAGGTTCACACCGGACAAATTGTCCGCCATCAATGAGGAACCGCGCAGATTCGCGCCGCTCAAATTCGAATCCGAAAAATTGCTGCCCGCGACACGGATGTCTTGAAGATTCTTGCCGTGCAAATCGACGTTGCGCAGATTGCAGCCCGCGCAATTCGCGAGCAGCGCACGCGCTTGAAAGTCGGGCAAGCCGTTTAAGAAACCGCCTGAGAGATTGGCGCCGGCCAGTTTGATCCCCCCGAGCTGAGCGCCGTCCAATTTAGCACCGCGCAGATCGCAGCCCGCCAGCTTGGCGTCACGGAGATCCGCTCCGCGCAAGTCGGCGTCGCGAAAATTCACGCCGGCCAGTTTCGCGCCGGAGAGGTTGGCGTTGCGCAGGTTCACGCCGTTCAGATCCACGCCTACCCATGCGACTTCGCGCAGGTCGCGTCCGTGGAGGTCGTTACCGCGCATGTCGCAGCCGACGCACGAGCGCGGAAGTCCGAGCTGAGCGCGCGCCGTACTCGAACTGGCGGCCATAAACGTGGTCGCGATCGCCGCCGCTCCGAGGAAGATTGTAAGCCGCTTTATCATGGTTCCTCTCCAAAAAGTCCGCAGAAAACCAAGCCTGCACGCGCAAGCGCTAAGAGATGACCGTTCTTACGGGACCTACCTCATGAGAGTAATTTTGCTGCCCGTGATTTGCGTGTGGCTCAAGTCCACGTTGCGCAGGTCGACGCCCGAGAAATCGCAGCCGTTAAAAGAAGCGCCGTCAAGACGGGCGCCGTCGAGTTTGGCGTTCTTGAAATCGACGCCGTTGAACGATGCGTTGCGCAGGTCCGTGCCGCGAAGGTCGGCGTACGCGAAATCGTCGCCGCTCACGGAGATCCCGCGCAAGTCTTGGTTGCGTAGATTGACGTTCTTGAAATCACAGCCGTTGCAACTCGTGAGAACCGCGCGCGCCTGCGCGGGGGCCAGTCCCGCGACCGGAATGTCGCATCCATTAATCTGCGCGCCGCCGAAATTCGCACCGGTCAGATCGGCATGCCTCATGTCGCAGCCGTTCAGATTGGCGAATGCAAAGTTGACGTTGCGCAGATTCGCGCCCGAAAAATCCACGCCGCTAAGATTGGCGTACGAAAAGTTTGCTCCGTGCAGATCGGCGTTTGAGAAATCCGATCCGATGAGTGAGACACGCGAAAGGTTTCGACCGGCCCAATTTACTTTGCTGAAATCGCAACCGGTGCAAGACCCGTTGAGATCCGAGACCTTTTTCAGTTTGTCGTCATAGTTGTAGTGGTAGTTGTAGGCCGGAACGTTGACGTGAATCGCCGGAACGTGCACGTTGATCTCGGGAACGTGAACGTCAGTCGCCGGCACATGGACGTTCACTTCGGGCTGGTGGATGTTGATGGCCGGAACGTTCACGTCGACCATGCCATTGTGAACCGTCGTGCGCTTGTACGTTTGTGTTGCCGGCTTTGCCGTCTTCGCCGGCTTCTTTGTAGCCGGCGCGGCGGCGCGCGGAGCGGCCGTGACGGCTGCGACGATCGCCTGCGGGAACGCTTGCTGCGCCGGAAGATACTTATCGCGATAGACGATGGTCGTTTTGCCGGCGCTCGCGGAGGTCCGCGGCGCGGAGAGATGGGCTTGGGTGAAGTGAGCGTTGTGAGCCGCGAGCGCGCCGGGCGAAAGCGTGAATGCGAACGACGGCGCGACGTTTTGCGCAAGGAAGAACGTGACGATCAGCGCTGCGGCGACCGCGCCGGCCGGTCCGAACGAAACGCTGGTGCGCACGTTGCGCCCTGCGCGAAGCAGTCTCTCGACGCGCACCGAGAGTCCCCGCCGCGTGAGAAATACGCCCGGAGCGGCGAGTGCGCGATGAGGCCACGCCGTCACTTCCGCCATCCGCGTCAGACAGGTTGCGTACGGACGAACGTCGCCCGTCTGATGGAGAACCCAGTCGTCGCAGGCCACTTCGCGTTCCAAGTCGAGCTGCTGCGCCATAAACAGCACCGCCGGATTGAAGAAAAAGATCGCTTGGATGATGCGCTGCAGGCCGTTGGTCCAATCATCTGCGCGGCGCAAATGCGCGAGTTCGTGCAGCGTGATTTGATCGATCTCTTTTTCGGAGAGCGTTTCGAGCAGATGTTTTGGGATCAGCACCATCGAGTCGAACAGGCCGACCGCGACGGGAACCTCGATCTGTTCAGAGACGCATAAGCGGACGTCGCGCGTGCCCTTCTCGGCGCGTGTCCAGCGCGCCAGCTGCTCCCGGTAGTCGAGCGAGAGCGGCAGCGCGTCGCGCTTGAGCGCCTCGAGTTTGAAGAGATTGAAAGCCAGCCGCATTAAAAGGAAGAGCGAGGCCGCGATCCATACCGCGAAGATCGCCAGCGCCGCAGCTTGCGGCAGCGCAAAGCGCAAGCGGCTCGGGAAACTGGGCGCAAGCGCGGCCTTGTAGGCGGGACCGGTTTGACTCGCGGCCTGCAGCGGCAGTTTGGAAGGCGCGGCCACTTTCGCGTTGCGCGCCCCCACGGGCGCCGCCGCGGCCGCGTGGTGAAATACCGGCGCACTCTGCACGCTGACCTGCGGGATGGCCGTGACGACCGGAACGACCAGGGCCGCAACCAATGCAACGCACCACGCCGCATAGCGCGTGGTCGCGTTGATGTTCGGCAGATAATTTAAGAGAGCCCAAACCGCCAGCGCGAGGATCGCGCCTTCCCATAAACTATTGAACAGTGTCGCAACCGCGATCCGCGCGGCCGGTTCGGCAAAAGCCGCGAGCGCGTGCATTAGGAACCTTCCTCGTACTGTTCGATGAGCGTCTTGAGCCGCTGAAGTTCCGCGGCACCCGGGCGCTCGTTCTCGATCAAACGTAGCGCGAGCTCGGCCGATTTGTTTCCGAAGAACCGGTTGAGCAGCAGGCCGACCGCCGACTGTGCTGCTTCTTCGCGCTCGACCAGCGGTGAATAGACGTAGGCCCGGCCCTCTTCTTCGTGACTGACGTAGCCTTTTTGTTCCAGAATGCGCATCGTCGTCAGCACGGTGTTATAAGCAATCGGCGGCGGCGGAAGCGCTTCGGTCACGTCGGCGATGGTTGCGCTGCGTTTCTGCCACAGCACTTCCATCAAACGCAGCTCGGCCTCAGTGAGAGTGGGGGATTTCTTGCGAGCCACAGCTACCTCCAGGCCAGACCAGTGTTATTAATTCTTTAGTAGACTATAAGGGGTCGGAGACCCGTTGTCAACTATGGAATTAATACCACGGCAAGGGTGGCGGGCCCCGCTTGGAGAGAGGACGAATAGCGCCGATTCGTTACCCCTATCAATGGAGACTAGAATGCGGCGTCCCTTCGTCTTTCGCAGCGCCGGGTTGGTCCCGGCCGCCCTGGCCTTGCTCGCCTCCACTGCCTGCTCCGGCGGCACGGTGATCGGCAGCGGGCCGCTGCCCACTCCCACGCCGGTCGTGCCGCACGTATCGGCGGAGTTCACGGTGCCAACCGCTGCCAGCGCGCCGCAGGGAATCACCCTGGGTTTCGACGGTTTCCTGTACTTCACTGAAACTGCGGGCAATAAGATTGCGCAAATGACGACCGGCGGCGTTTTCGTCGAAACACCGGTGCCCACGGCAAACGCGGGACCGTTTGCCATCGTCGGCATGCCCGACACGAGCCTTTGGTTCACGGAAAATACGGCCAACAAGATCGGCACGCAAACCGGGACGACCGTTGGTACCGAGTATCCCTTGCCGACGGCCAACGCCGGGCCGACCTACATCACGCGCGGGCCCGACGGCGCGCTTTGGTTCAGCGAAACTACCGCTAACAAACTCGGCCGTATAGACCTCAGCGGCAACATCACGGAATTCCCCGTCCCGACTCCAAACGCCGGATTAGCGGGGCTCGTCGGTTTCAGCGACGGCGGAATCTGGATTGCGGAAAGCAACGCCTCGGCGATCGTCCGCTTCGACATTACGGCACAGACGTTCGGCGCTCCGCATCCAACGCTGACGGCCAACGCCGCGCCCACGCAGATCGTCGTGTGCCCAGATAACCAGACGCTCTGCTTCACCGAAAACAACGCGGCGAAGCTCGGACAGATCACCCCCGCCGGAGTCGTCACCGAACACTCGCTCGCGCCGGCAACGTCCGCCTTCGGTTTGATCAACGGCGCCGACTTCAATCTCTACTTCACCGACCGCGCGCAGAACAAGATCGGTCAGATCTCCGGCATCTCGTTCGGCGTCACCGAATTTCCGATTCCGACCGCCGGTTCCCAAGCGTCGTTTCTTTCACTCGGCCCGGACTCCGAAATTTACTTCACGGAAACCGCGGCGAATAAAGTCGGGCGCCTGACTTACTTCTAAGCCGGAACGTCGCCGGGCTCGCCCGGCAGCTCGGCCAAAAGCGCTACACTGTTGCCGGCTGTGCCGACGAGATAACGGCGGCCTTCGACCCCCGCCACGTGCAGCGCAGCTTGCTTCGTCAGCTGCGCCGAATCCAAAATGCGAACGGTCTTCTTGCCGCCGGATAATTCCCGGCCGCGTGCAAATACGCGCGCGGCTGTATTCAGTCCGAGCAGCAGCAACGCCACGATGCCGAGCGCGAAGATGTAGTGCAGCGCAAATCCCACGGCAATCCAAGAGCCCGGCAAGGCGCCGGACGCGCCATTATTTGCAGGCGGCCAATCGCGGTTGGGGTTCGAGCGAACCGCGCAGCGCCCGCAGTTTGCGCATCAACTGCGCGAAGGCGTCGAAGTCGAGCGCCTGCGCGGCATCGGAAAGGGCCGTGGGCGGTTCGGGATGGACCTCGACGATGGCGCCGTCGAGTCCGGCGGCGGCCGCCGCCAGGACGAGCGGCTCGATCAAACTCGCGCGCCCGGTGGCGTGACTCGGATCGGCGATCACCGGCAGATGCGTGAGTTCTTTGAGCCGCAGCGCTCCGCCCAGATCGAAGAGATTGCGCGTCTGCGGATCGAAGCCGCGCACGCCGCGTTCGCACAGCACGACGTTGGGATTGCCTTCGAGCAGAATGTATTCGGCCGCATAGAGCACTTCGTCGAGCGTCGCGAACGGCGCACGTTTCAGCAGCACGGGTTTGCCGGTGCGGGCCGCCGCCTGCAGCAGCGTGAAATTCTGCATGTTGCGCGCGCCGATCTGGATCATGTCGACGTACCAGTCGAGAACGAGCAGCTGCGTTTCGGCCAGCGCCTCGACGACGGCGGGCAGACCCGCACTTTGGCATGCCGCCGCAATCAGCTTGACGCCCTCTTCGCCCAGGCCTTGAAACGCGTACGGGGACGTGCGCGGTTTGTAGGCGCCGCCGCGCACCATTGCCGCGCCGGCCGAAGCCACAAACTTCGCCGTCAGCTCGATCTGAGCGCGGCTCTCGATCGCGCATGGCCCGGCGATCATCGTAAAACCTCCGTCGCCGAAGCTCGCCGCTCCCACGCGAACGACCGTTGCTCCGGCTCCTTCTTTACTCGCTAGTTTATACACGATTGCAGCCTCAAGAGATGAAAAAAACCGCCCCGGTAAGGGCGGCTTTTGAAGAGTGATTGACGATCTTCGCTGGCGCGCTTAACTTACCGGCATTTCTGCGGCGAGGTACCACCAATAGGAATAGCGCGCGGACGAGATCATGTGGAGGGCAGTCTACCACGGGTGGACGCGCGCTGTCAATTTTGGGAGTGAAGGCCAAGCGCGTTACGGACGATTCGCGCGCCGTTTTCGCTGAGGACCGACTCCGGATGGAATTGCACCGCGGTGATCGGCAGCGTGCGGTGCGCGATAGCCTGAACGACTCCGTCGGAGCTGCGCGCGCAGACCTCCAAATCGTCGGGAAGCGTCGCCGGATCGAGGCAGAGCGAATGATAGCGCGTCGCATGCAGGGGCGATGCGAGCCCTTCGAAGAGCGTCCCGCCGCGATGCGTGATCGCGGAGACTTTCCCGTGCATCGGTTCGGGCGCGCGCGTAACGTGCGCCCCGAAAGCTTCGCCGATGGCTTGCAGACCCAGACAGACGCCGAAGACCGGCATCTTCCGCGCGGCGGCGTCGCGAACCAGCTGTACGATTTGCGGCGTTTGGCCCGGATTGCCCGGCCCCGGCCCGATCACGAGCGCGTCGTACTCTTCCAAAAATTTGGGGCCTAGCCGCGGATCGTCGTTGTGCACGACGTCGGGCTGCGCGCCTTGTTCGGCTAACAAATGCACGACGTTATACGTGAACGAATCGAAATTATCGACGAAGAGCACTTTCATTTAGCGGCCAGCTCCGCGCCCGAAGCCTGTCCTGAGCCGGGTCGAAGGGACGACGCGCTCGCCTCACCGCCGAGCGGCTGCTCAGGATGACACTGCAATACGACACGTGCGATCTGAGTTTTGCCCAAAATCTCTTCATACTCTGCTTCGGGATCGCTGTCGGCGACGATGCCGGCCGAGGCTTGCCAGTGAACATCGCCATCGTGCACGTGCATGCTCCGCAGCGTAATGCACGAATCGAAATCACCGCTGAAAGCCCAGCGGCCGACGCTGCCTGCGTAGAATCCGCGCGCGACCGGCTCGAGTTGATCGATCAACTGCATGGCGCGAATCTTCGGAGTTCCGGTGACGGTGCCCGCCGGAAAACCGGCGGCGAAGAGATCGAGCGCGTCGTGCCCGGATCGCAGCGTGCCGGTGACGTCGGAGACGATGTGCATGACGTGGCTGTACCGCTCCAGCTGCAGCAGTTCCGAAACCTTGACCGAGCCGTACTCGCAAACGGCTCCAAGGTCGTTGCGTCCGAGATCGACGAGCATCACATGCTCGGCCCGTTCCTTTTCGTTCGCCAACAGCTCGCCCGCGATGATGAGATCTTGCGACTCATCGGAGCCGCGTGGTCGCGTGCCGGCCAGCGGACGGATGCGCGCCGTTCTGCCTTCGAGCCGCACCAAGAACTCCGGCGACGCGCCCAGCAACTGTCCGAACGGCGCGTCCACGTAAAACATGTAGGGAGACGGATTGCGCGAACGGACCGCGCGGTAAACGTCAAATGCCGTTCCCTCCAGCCGCGCGGAGAATCGAATTCCGAGCTGCAGCTGATAAACGTCGCCATCCAAGATGTAGCCCTTCACGCGGCGCGCGAGTTCGAGAAACTGCGCGCGATCGAGCGAAGCTTCCACGGGCTGCACGCCTCGCACGGCCCCCGGTAACGACGGCCGCGCAGACATGAGCCGGTCGACGTAGGATCCGATGCGCGCCTCGAGTTCGTCTTCGCGCTCGCCACAGGTCCAGATCGCGAGTTCGTCGCTGAAGTGATCGAAGATCAGCCAGGTTGCCGGCAGAGCTACGTACGCGGCGGGCATCGGAGGATCCGCCGGAGCACGCGCGGGCAATCGCGCAAACGAACGTGCGGCGTCGTAAGAGAAGGCGACGAGCGCGCCGCCCTGCTGCCGCGGATCGTCGACGCGATCGCGGTGTCCGCTCACGAACGCCCGAATGGCCGCGATCATGTTGCCGTCATCTTCGAAGGTGCGGGATTCCAGATAATCGATTCCGGCAAAGGAGTAGCGCGAGATCCGGCCGCCACTCTCAACGCTCTCGAGCAAACATGATGCGCCAGGCGTTCCAAGCGCGGCGAGCGCGCTAATCGGGGTGATCGTGTCCGATGGTATCGTGCGGCTGCGCGAAACGAGGCTGGGCATCTAGGCCTGATTAGCTTCCTCGAGCTCCTGCTCTTCCTTTCGGGCCTCCCGCGCGGCAGATTCGGCCATCCGCCGAGCTTTCAGCGCTTCGGCGGCCTCGCGTGCACGAATTGCCGACAGCGCTTGATCGCGCAGCTCCGCGATGTCGTTTCGGTGCTGCAAAACGGCGGACCGCGCCGCGGCGACGGCAATTTCCAAACTCGCGGCCGCGGCCGTTCCGCTGCGTCCGATCTCGCGACAGGCGCGCGAGAAAGCCTCTTCGGTTTCGGCGAGATGGCGCTCGGCTTGCTCGAGCCGCGCTTGCGCTCGCGCCAGTGACGCGCGCTTGGCATGCTCGGCAGACCGGCGCTGCGCGAGCAGCGCTTCTAGTGCGTCCAGAGTGTTAGCTCATACGGCGAGCTGGGAGCGTTCCGGGCCAACCGAAACGCATTGCACCGGAACCGCGAGCGATGCTTCGATGCGTTTGACATACGATCGCGCTTCGGCCGGAAGATCGGCAATGCGCGTGACGCCGGTAATGTCGGTCTTCCAGCCCCGAACGTACTCGACCTCAACCTGAAGACGGGGATCTGCGACCGACGCGAACGCGGCCGGTTTTCCAGCCACACTGTACGCCGTCACGATCCCGATCTTTTCCAAACCCGAAAGCACGTCGAGTTTCGTCACCGCGGCCGCGGTCAAACCGTTCAGACGCGACGCGTAGCGTGCCGCCACCGCATCGAACCATCCGCAGCGGCGCGGGCGCCCCGTCACCGTGCCGAACTCCGCGCCCGCCGCGCGCAAACGCTCGCCGTCTTCGCCGGGAAGTTCCGACGGAAACGGTCCGCCGCCGACGCGCGTGGCATAGGCCTTCACGACTCCCAGCACGCGATCGATCGCGCGCGGGCCGACGCCGAGGCCGATGCACGCGCCGCCCGCCAAGGTGTGCGAGCTTGTGACGTACGGATAGGTGCCGTAACCCACATCCAACAGCGTGCCCTGCGCGCCTTCGGCCAGGACTCTTTGCCCGCGTTCGATTGCCGCATGCAGATACTCGACGCCATCCACGACGTGCGCCGCGATGGATGCTTCCAAATCGCCGGCGGCAAGCAACGCGCCAAACGTTACGCCCTTGCGCGCAACTTTGTCAACGTAGGCCGGGCCGATGCCGCGCCCCGTCGTTCCGAGCGCAGCAGCGCCCCGCGCCTGTTCCGCCTCGCGGTCCGCGTCGGCGTGCTGGGGGAAGACGACGTGCGCGCGATCGGATATCTTAATCCGCGAAAGATCGACGCCAATCTTGCCCAGCGCTTCGAGCTCGGCAAGCAAGCCGGACCGGCTGATCACGGTACCGCCTCCAATGAAGAGTTCGCAATGATCCTGCAGCACTGCCGACGGAACGACGCGCAGCGCGAGCTTCCGGTCCCCCACGCGAATCGTGTGGCCGGCGTTGTCGCCGCCGCCGAAGCGGGCGACGATATCGAAATCGCGCGCGTAATAATCGACGATTCGGCCCTTGGCTTCGTCGCCCCACTGCAGGCCGACGATTACGTCGATGGTTCACCCATCGGAATCGGCGAGACGCCGTCAAACGACGTCATCACGTACTCGCTGAAGAGCGCGTTTGGCCAGCCGAAATCCACTCGCGTGTAGCGTTTGGGATCGTTTGGATCGAAGGATTCGTGCAACAGATGATCGCCCGGATCGCTGGCCAGCAACTGGTTGAGAACGTCTTGTTTCTCGGTCTGCGAACCGGACGTGAGGCCTTCCATCACCAGTGCCAGCGGCCAGATCCAGTGATCCGGCGTGTGGTAGCTGCCGATCCCGCGCGCGAAATTTCCCGAATAATACGACGCGTTGTCCTGCGAAAGTAAGAAGGCTCGCGTGTTGAGATAGTACCGGTCGCCCGCCGTCGTGTAGCCAATGTACGGCGCGGAGAGCAGGCTCGGAATATTCGCGTCGTCGGTCACGATCGCGTTCCCCAGGCCGTCGGCCTCGAAGGCATAGATCTTTCCGTATTTCTTGTCGGCTACCATACCGTATCTTTCGATTCCGCGGCGAACTTGATCGCGCAGCAGGGCGGCGGCCCGCGCCTTGGGAGCATCGTGGTAGACTTGGCGCTCGATCTGCTCCATATCGCCGAGCGCGACGACCGCGAACATTTCCGACGGAATCAAATAGTTGTAGTAACAGGCATCGTCGGAGGGACGAAACCCCGTCCATATCATGCCGGTGTAGCCGGCCGGCCGGCCCTTCCCATCGTTGACGAGTTCTCTATGCGTGTAGCGCGAATCGCGCGCGTGGTTCTGTTCGCGCTGCATGGTCGCCAGGGTCGCATCGAGCGCTTTTTGCTCGTCGGGCGTGAAGATTGCGGCGTCGCCGGTCTCGTGCCAATAACTCCAGGCCAGCGTTACGGGATAGGCGAGCGAATCGAGCTCGTACTTCTCTTCCCAAACGCGGTAATCGAGCGTAAACGCATTCGCATACGGATCGATCTGCACGTATTTCGCCTGACGCGCGATGATCGCGCGCAAGAGCGCACGGACCGATGCGTCGGTCTTGGCGTAGTAGAGATAGGGGCGCACCTGTGCGCTGGCGTCGCGCAGCCACTCCGCCGGAATGTCGCCGGTCTTTACGTAAGCGGTCCCATCGGGCGCGAACTCCGCGAGTTTGGTCGTATCCAACAGTGCCGCCCGGAACATGGTCTGCAAGTGAGCGTTGGGATTTTGATACTGCTCGGCAGCGCGCACGATCGACTGGATCTCCAAGCCCGACGCCGGCGCAACGGCCACCAGCGCGATGAGCAGCAGCCCGAAAAACGTCGAAATCCGGCGCTGCACGCTGCTGGGCACGGCCGTGTTACCGCGGCCAGCTGCCGTGAGCGTAGAGTGCGGGCAACTCCCGGTACCGCCCTTGATAATCGAGGCCGTAGCCGACCACGAAAACGTCGGGAATCTCAAACCCGCGATACTTTACTTCAAGCCCCGCGATCCGGCGGTGCGGACGATCGAGCAGCGTGCAAATCTCGAGCGACGCCGGCTGCCGCGCCCGCAGCGTACGCGAGACGTATTGCAAGGTCAGGCCGGTGTCGATGGTATCCTCAACCAAAATCACGTGACGAGCCTCGACCGAAGCCGACGTATCTTTGACGAAACGCAGCCCTTCTGCGTCTTGGTATCGCGTGAGCGCGATCACATCGAATTCGCACGGAATAGCAATCGCTCGCGTCAGATCGGCTAAGAACACCGCGGAGGCGGTGAGGACGCCGACAACCATGGGGTTGAGTCCGGCATAGTCACGCGAAATCGCAGCTCCGAGTTCGCGGACGCGCGCCTCAATGGCGGCTTCGTCGTAGAGCTGTTCGGCGATCACGAAGCGCGCGCGACCCTATTGGAGAACACGCGTTCCACGTCGCGGCGCGTGAAAAGTTTGATCTGAACGTCCGGATAGGCTTGGCGCAGCAGCCGCATCTTGCGGTTCTTGCGGGTCAACAGGCGCGGGCTCAACACGGTCATTTCAACAAAAAGATCGAATTCAGGCAAGAAGAAATCCGGCGTAAACCATTCGCTGACGTAGCCGTGCGCGTCCCAGCAGATCGGAAAAGCACATGGTTCGTAGATCCAACTGACTTCGTAAAAATCCAGAAGCCGCGCAAATTCTTCTTCGCTGCGATGAGCGAACCGGGCCCCAGTCGTTGCCACGGACTTACATCTACGACGGCCCTGTGGAAAACTCCGCCTGAGCGGGCAGCGTCACGTCGAAGCGAGCTCCGCCGAGCACTGAATCGGCGACCGCAACGCTGCCGCCGCACCGTTCGGCGATCAGCTTCACGATCGCCAGACCTATGCCGGCGCCGCGACCGGCTGCGGCATCTTTTCCGCGCACGCTGAGCTCGAAAACCGACGCGCGTTCCAGTGCATCGACGCCGGGGCCGTCGTCCTCGACGCTGATGAGGATTTTCTCTCCCCGCGCATACACTCCGACGGCAATCGTTCCGCCTTGCGCTCCGTACTTCGTCGCGTTTTCGAGCAAATTGATCAAAATCTGCAGACACGGGTCGGGATCGATGGCTGCAACCGCAGGCTTGCAGGCATTGAGCTCCACGGTCATTCCGCGGGAACGCGCCAGCGGAGCGACGGCTTCGCAAGCCAGCGTCAGTTGCTCGCCGACGTCACATCCGCCCAATGCGCTGAGTCCGGCCGATAAGTCGAGCAGCGAAAATTCGAACATGCCGTCGATCATACGCCCCATGCGCAGCGCTTCTCGCTGCGCGGTATGTAAGAACCGCTGCGAGGTCGGCACGTCGACCTCACCGTCGAGCAGCGTCTCGAGATACCCGCGGATGGAGGCCAGCGGCGTGCGCAGCTCGTGGCCGACCGCGGCAAAGAACTCATAGCGCTCGCGTTCGCGCGCGCCCCGCTCCAGCGCGATCTCAATCTCGGCGTCCAAGTCGAACGGCGGTTGCGCCAGCGTCCATCCGCTCTCCACGTGCAAACCGGTTTCGGCGGCCATCTCCGAAGCGATCCGCTGCAGCATCGCGCGGCAGACGCTTGGATTCGGCCGCGACGGACCGCGCGGCGCCCCGGCGACCAGCACGGCGAAAATATCGCGTCCGCGATCGTGAATGCGGTCGTCTCCGCGGCGCAAAACGCGGCGCGAGGCGGCGGCAAACGCTTGCGCCGCGCGGCGTTCGACGCGGCGTGCTGCGCGTTTTCCTTCGCGCCATGCGATATGCTCGAATTCGGGAACGCGCAGCACGAGCAGCGGCACGCCGCCGTTAGCGGCAGGCGAACTTATAGCCGAACCCATGCACCGTCAGCAGGATGCCCGGAAGTTTGCGCTGTTCTTCGAGCTTCAGGCGGATCCGCCGGACGTGCACGTCGACAGTGCGCTCGTCGCCTAAGAAATCGAAACCCCAGATCTTTTCCAGCAGCATCTGACGCGACATCGCCATGCCGGCGTTGCTGGCCAATTCCAGCAGCAGCGAGAACTCGCGCGGCTTCAGTCTGATGGTCGCGCCGTCGACGCGCACCTCGCGCGCGACCTCGTCGATCTCCAGCCGTCCGAATTTCAAAATCGCCGGATGATCCTGATAGGCTTTGCCGATGCGCCGCGCCAGCGTCTTGACGCGCGCGATCACTTCGCGGGGACTGAACGGTTTTGTGACGTAATCGTCAGCGCCCAATTCCAGGCCGACGATGCGATCGACTTCGTCGGCGCGCGCGGTCAGCATCACGATGGGCAGTTCGCGTTTTTCCCGCCGCAGGGTACGCGCCACCTCGAATCCGTCGATCGCGGGCAGACCGATGTCTAAGATCAGCAAGTCTGCCCAGTTGCGCGCCATGCGCAGCGTCACGTTCCCATCGCCGGCGATGCAAACGTCGAGCCCTTCGCGCTGCAAGTGATGTTTCAACAGGTCCGCGATGCTCGCGTCGTCCTCGGCGATCAGTACGCGAAGCACGGGCATGCCAAGAGGTGTGCCCGCGTTTAAGAGGCTTGCGCCACCTCAGCAAAGGGACCGAACTCCGCCGCATGCTCGCGCAAACGGCGGTAGACCAGCGGCGCCGGAAATCCAAGACGCTCCAGCGCGCGCGCAGCGGACGGGTAACTGAGGTCGCTCTTTGTCCGCAAGAGTTTCTCGAGCGCTCTTTGTACGCGTGCATCTTCGCTCGCGGAGGCGCTTTGCACGGCGGACCACGCCGCCGTGCGATCGATGCCCTTGCGCACGAGCTCTCCGACCAGCCGCACGTCGCCGACCGCCTTCTGCTTTCCCTCTATGTAGAGTTGAGCGAAGAGTTTGTCGTCGACGTATCCGTCGCGCTTACACCGTTCGACTGCGCCGCGAATCTCTTGGGGCTCAAACGGCTTGCGCTCGAGTCTCTGCCAGAGCTGCGCTTCGGTGAGGCGCCGGTGCGCCAGCATCCGCAGCGCGCAGACGTATGCTGTCGCCACCTACTACTCCGGCGAAACCGCCGCGGCCGTGCCGTTGCGCGACACCGTTGCCGTGAGCTCTTCGCGAATCTTGCCCGCGATCTCGTCGGCGAGATCTATGTGCTCTTCCAGATAGGATTTCGCGTTTTCGCGGCCTTGTCCGATGCGCTGCTCGCCGTAGGTGTACCACGAGCCGCTCTTGCCCACGATGTTTCGTTCGAGCGCGATATCGAGAATGGAACCCATCTTGCTGATGCCGTGGCCGTACGTGATGTCGAACTCGGCCTGGCGGAACGGCGGCGCAACCTTGTTCTTGACAACCTTGACGCGCGTGCGCGTGCCGACCACGTCTTGCCCGACTTTGATTTGTTCGAGCTTGCGAACGTCGAGACGAATCGAGGCGTAGAACTTGAGCGCGCGGCCGCCCGACGTCGTTTCGGGGCTGCCGAACATGACCCCGACCTTTTCGCGCAGCTGATTGATGAAGATCATCACGGCTTTGCTGCGGGAGATACACGCCGTCAATTTGCGCAGCGCCTGGGACATGAGCCGGGCCTGCAAGCCGACATGTGCGTCGCCCATGTCGCCTTCGAGCTCCGCTTTGGTAACGAGAGCGGCGACCGAATCGAGCACGATCACGTCCACTGCGTTGCTGCGGATCAGCATTTCGGCGATGTCGAGCGCCTGTTCGCCGGTATCCGGCTGCGAAACGAGCAAGTTATCCAAATCCACGCCCAAAGCCGCGGCATAGGTGGGATCGAGCGCGTGCTCGACGTCGATGAAAGCTGCGGTGCCGCCGAGTTTTTGCGCTTCGGCGATGGCGTGCAGCGCGAGCGTCGTCTTACCGCTCGATTCGGGGCCGTAAATCTCAGCGATGCGTCCGCGCGGGAAACCGCCGACGCCGAGCGCGAGATCGATCGCGATCGAACCGGAGGGAACGACCTCGAATGCCATCCGTTCGCTGAACTCGCCCATCCGCATGATCGAGCCTTTGCCAAATTGACGCTCGATCTGCGCGAGGGCGTTGCTGAGGGCGGTCTGCCGTTCGTCTTGAGCTGCCATATCTCTCCTACTCTTGAGCTTCTGTTATTTCTCTATTCACGATATCGGGTCTGAGTGCCAAGTGCCTGGCACTTAAAAAGGGCTTTCTTCGAACAGCGCGTCGATAAATTCGCCCGGCGAGAACGGCCGCAGGTCTTCCGCGGTCTCGCCGAGCCCGACGAATTTTATGGGAACTTCGAGCTCGTCGACGATGGCGACAAGCACGCCGCCCTTGGCGGTCGAGTCCAGCTTGGTCACGACGGCCCCGGTCAAGGCCGCCGCCTGATGGAAAAGTTTGGCCTGAGAGATCGCGTTTTGCCCGGTCGTGCCGTCGAGCACGAGCAAGGTCTCGGCGGGCGGCGCACCCGTCTCACGCTCGATGATGCGCCGCATCTTTTTCAGTTCTTCCATAAGATTGGTTTTGGTTTGCAGCCGGCCCGCAGTGTCGACGATCACCACATCGGCCTCCCGCGACCGGGCGGCTTGCAAACCGTCGAAAACGACCGAGGACGGATCGGCGCCTTCCTTGCCGCGTACGAACGACGCGCCCGAGCGTTCCGCCCAAATGCTCAGTTGCTCGGCCGCAGCGGCGCGGAACGTGTCCGCGGCCACGAGCGTGACGCTCTTCCCTTGAGAGTGCAGACGCGTAGCGAGCTTGCCGATCGTCGTCGTCTTTCCGCTGCCGTTCACGCCGACGACGAGCACCACCGCGGGGGCGCCGGCCAAATTGAGGTCACCGTCCGGAAGCGTGAGGAAACGCTCGACGTCTTTGCGGAACCGCGCGACGATCTGATCGCTCGTGCTCCAGAGTTCTTGTTTTGCGACCGTTTTCAGACCGCCGAGGATTTTCGTCGTTGTCGCTACGCCGAAATCGGCGGAGAGTAAAAGCTCCTCGAGCTCTTCCCAGACCTCGGGGGTAATGGGCTTGCGCGCCCGGCCTAAGGCCTCGACGCCGGCCAGTGCCTCCCTCGCCATTCCGAACGAGGCCCGGAGCTTAGTAAGCCAACTGCTCACGGACCCAAGCCTTCCACGCGCCTAATCGAACTCCTGTTCGATTCGAATGCCGCCGTTGATGGCGTTCCGCTAGAGCCGCCTCTCGAGGACAATGGTAACGCGCCGCCCGGCCTCCTTACCGATCTTTTTTCGAAGATCGGCCCTGATCGGCAACTTGTGCCGCCCGTCGCCCAGCGCCATGAAAGAACCCGCGAACGGCTCTCCGTCAACGCGTCCGCGAATCTTTACTAAGCCTCGCGTTCCAAAAAACTCGGCCGATCCGGGCATCACCACATAGGTCCAGCCCCCTTTGGAAGGCGATTTTTGCATTTTTGCGGTGAACCGTTTGTTCATCCCCGTGGCTCCTTCCGGACGTATTTTTGTTTGAGCGTCGGATCGTCATCGCGGATGCCCAAATCGTTTTGCAGCTCGCGTAAGAGCTGGCGCAGATGGATGACGGCCTGCGCGTGGATCTGCGAGACGCGCGATTCGGAGACGTTGAGCTGCTCCTTGATGTCTTTGAGCGCTTGTCCTTCGAAATAATACAGCGAGATGACGACCCGCTCTTGCGGCGGCAGTTCGCTGACCGCTTGCACCAGCGCATTGCGGAGTTCGCGCTGCTCGACGCTTGCGGTGATGTCGACGTCGGCATCTTTGAGCGTATCGGCGAGCGGGATGTGATAGCCCTTGTCACTGGGCAGCGGTTCCTCGAGCGAAAGCAGCGACGTGCCGCGCACGCGCTGAAGCAGCGCGTTGTATTCGTCGATCGGAATCGAGAGGTGCGCCGCGACTTCCGCATCAGCCGGCAGACGTCCGAGCGTGAGTTCGAGTTGCTGATAGGCGCGCTCGATTTCGCGCGCGCGCTGCCGCACGGCCCGGGGAACCCAGTCGAGGGCACGCAGCGCATCGATAATCGCGCCGTTGATGCGCGTGATCGCGTAGGTTTCGAATTTCACGCCGCGTGAATCGTCGTATTTTTCGATTGCGTCGATCAAGCCTACGATACCGTCGTTGATCAAATCGTTCAAATCGACGTTGGGCGGAAGGCTGACGGAGATTTTTCCCGCCACGTATTTGACGATGTGCAAATACTTATGGATGAGTTCTTCACGCGCGTATTCGACGCCGTTGATGCGGTAGCGACGCTTGCCGCCGCTCGTTTTCACGTGTACCTGATGCGCGGATTCACGGCGGCATAGAGCAGGTCGACGGCGGTATTCACAACGACGAAGACGGTCGCGAACAGTAAGATCACGCCGTTGACCAGCGGCATATCACGGTTGCCGATCGCGTCGAAAGCCAAGCGTCCAACGCCCGGCCAGGCAAAGATGTGCTCGGTCAGCACGGCGCCGCCGAGCAACAGCCCTGTCTGCAAACCCACGACTGTAAGAATCGGCACAAGCGCGTTGCGCAGGGCGTGCCTTAGCAGCACGGTGCGTTCGCTCAAGCCTTTCGCGCGGGCGGTCCGGATGTAGTCGCTGCGCAAAACGTCGAGCATACCACTGCGCGTGATCTTCGCGATGATCGCCAGCGGAATCGTGCCGAGCGTGAGCGCCGGCAACACCAAGTGCCAGAGCGCGTCGGCGGCAGCTTGCCAGTTGCCTTCCAACAGCGCGTCCAAGACGATGAGGTGCGTGATCGGCGTCACGGTATATTGCAGCGAGATGCGCCCCGAAATCGGAAAGAGATTGAGCCCGTAATGCGATGGTACCACCGAAAGCAGATAGACGAGCATCCAACCGAGCCAAAAAACCGGGATCGAGACTCCCAGCAGCGCGAGACTCATCGTAAAGGCGTCGGCGGCGGAGCGGAATTTTACCGCCGCGATAATCCCGAGCGGGACTCCGAAGGCGATGGCCACGATCATCGCGCCTAGCGCGAGCTCGACCGTAGCGGGGAAATACTGCGCCAGCTTTCCGGCGACACTCTCGTTGTCGACCAGCGACGTTCCGAGATCGCCGCGCGCCGCGTGCGCCATGTAGATCCCGAGCTGTACGTACCACGGTTTATCCAGTCCGAGCGATGCGCGCAGCGCGGCGGCCTGAACCGGCGAGGCATGTTCGCCCAACCGGATGGCAACGGGATCACCCGGAATCGCTTTCATGAACGCGAAGCTCACGACTGTAATCGCGATCAGCACGAGCACCAGCCGCACGACGCGAACCGCGGCGAATCTAGCCATGCACCGTGCGCGCCGCGAAACGCAGCGCCTGCCCATAGAGAAATGCGCGGTCGCCGAGAGTACGCTCGTGGTCTTCGCGCTGCAGAATATCGACGAAGCGCGGCGATCCGGCGAGCTGATCGAACAGTTTGGCGTAGCGCGAAGGCTTGCGTTCGAGAAAGCGCATGAGCTCGGCGCGATGACGCAGACGTCCATAAAATCGCTTCTTGAGTGCCGTGCCGTATCGCTCGTAGGCGCGCGAGGGCTGCGCGCGCGCAGCACTGACGGCTTCAGCCGCCATGCGGCCGCTCATGGCTGCTTCATAAATGCCTTCGCCATTGGTCGCGTCAACCAAACCGGCGGCCGTTCCGCCGACCATTGCGCCCGGAACCGCGACGGCCGGGCGCGGCGCGCCGCCATACAACAGATGCCCTTCAAGTTTGGTCGTGAACGCGGCCGCCGGATAGAGCCGCGCGCGAACCCGCTCGGTGAAACGATCGAGTTCTTCCCGCAGCTGCGCGCCGGGCATTTTCCCCATCACGCCAAGGCCGATCGCCAAATGATCGCGCTTGGGAAACATCCACGCCACGGTCATGCGACCGTCGCGGGTCGCAAAATAATGCATCTCGAGCGAGCGGTAAGCGACCGCGTCGGCGGGCCTATCCAGATAGACGCGATACTGAAGCGTGGTCACTAAACCACTCTGCCATTGCGGATAGGCAAACGCGGTCTCTTCCAATTTCGCCGTAGAGCCTTGCGCAAAAAACACGTTCTGCGCGGCGATCGTTTTCCGGGCGCCGGCGCGCGCGTCGGCGTATTCGATCACGATACGATCGCCGTCGCGCCGCATTTCGCGAAACAACGCGTTTGTGCGCACATCGGCGCCTTCAGCAGACGCTAAGCGTCCGATGGTTCCGTCGAGCTCTTCACGGGTCGTCGTGTGGCCCGGAACGATCGCCAGTTCGTATTCTTTTCCGGCTGGATCGAAAAGCGCCAGCCGCGGCGTATCGCAATGCACGATCTCGCGCGGCACATCGAACGTCGCGCAAAATCCAGGGCGCAGCCCCGCGGCGCAGACGCGTTTGGCGCCGACGACCGAATCTTTCTCGAGCACGACGGTTCCGACACCGGCCCGCGCAGCTTCGCGGGCGGCAATGCCTCCTGCCGGTCCGCAGCCAATCACCAGGAACTCGACGTGCTCCATGCCGCTTCGTTCGACGGCAAGGGACGGCTCCCGTGCGCCGGAAAGGTCAGTTCCTCAAAGTGACTCAACCGCCGGCCCCGCGTACCGATCAAGCCTTTCCGGTTTTAACGCCGGGGCAAGTGGCGCGCGTGAAGTCGCGCGGACACCTCCGAAAAACTCGAGCCGGCGAAATCCTGATTGAAGCCGGTGAAAAGAACACCCGGATCTTCTTGGTTCAGAGCGGGCGGCTAGAGTTCGACCAGCATACCGAGACCATCGAACGGGCGGTCGCCGTCATTGAGCCGGGGCAGTTCACCGGCGAGATCGGCATTCTCTTTGGGCGCCGGATCTTGGGCCGGCTGCGGGCAGCGCAAGCGAGCGAAGTGATCGAAGTCGATCGCGCCGGGCTCCTCGAGCTCGTGCAAACGGACAGCGAGCTGAGCGAAATCTTCATGCGCGCGTTCATCCTGCGCCGCGTGGAATTGCTCTCCGAAGGCATTTCCGACGTCGTGGTACTGGGCTCGGCGCATTCTCCCGATACGCTTCGCATCAGAGAATTTCTCACGCGGAACGGCCAGCCGTACTCGTACGTCGATCTCGACCATGACGCGGGCGTCCAAGAGTTTCTGGACCGCTTTCACGTCTCCGTCAGCGACGTTCCGGTGCTCATCTGCCGGGGCGCAGACGTGCTGCGCAATCCCAGCAATGAAACGATAGCCGATTGCTTGGAATTTAATGAAGCGATCGATGAGGTGCGCCCGCGCGACGTGATCATCGTCGGAGCCGGACCGGCCGGCCTGGCAGCCGCGGTCTACGCCGCTTCGGAAGGGCTCGATGTGCTGGTGCTGGAGGCGAACGCTCCCGGCGGACAAGCCGGTTCGAGCTCCAAGATTGAAAACTATTTAGGATTTCCGGCCGGCATCTCGGGCCAAGATCTGGCGACGAGCGGCTACACGCAAGCGCAAAAGTTCGGTGCGCAAATCATGATCGCAAAAACCGCCAAAGCCCTCGTATGCGATCGGAAACCTTTCGTGGTCGAAATTGACGGGACTTCCGGAGTCCCCGCGCGGACCGTCGTTATTGCGGCGGGCGCGCACTACCGCAAGCTATCGCTGGACAATCTCTCGCACTTCGAAGGATCGGGAATTTACTACGCCGCGACATTTGTCGAGTCGCAGCTCTGCGGGGCCGACGACGTGATCGTGGTGGGCGGGGGAAACTCGGCAGGCCAGGCCGCGCTTTATCTCGCGCAAACCGCGCGGCGCGTCTACTTACTCGTCCGCTCGAACGAATTGGGCGCGAGCATGTCGCGGTACTTGGTAAGGCGCATCGAAGACAACCGCGCAATCGAGGTGCGCCTTCAGACCGAAATCGTCGCGCTGCAAGGCGGCGATGCACTCGAAAGCGTCAGTTGGCGGGACGGCCGGACGCACGAAATTGAAGAGCGCGCCATCCATCACGTTTTCGTTCTGACCGGCGCGATTCCGAATACGCAGTGGCTGAAGGGATGTGTCGCGCTCGACGAAGACGGATTCATCAAGACGGGTTCGGCACTCACCCCCGAAGAGCTGGTGGCGGCGCACTGGCCGCTCGCGCGCGCGCCTTACCTGTTGGAAACGAGCTTGCCCGGAGTCTTCGCTGCCGGCGACGTTCGGGGAGGCAACGTCAAGCGCGTGGCATCAGCCGTCGGCGAAGGATCGATCGCGATCGCCTTCGTGCATCAGTTCTTTCGCGAGTAAGTGGCAGGCGGCGCCGCAAAGAGCGGGAGCATCGGAACTACGGTGGCGTCGTTCGCGTGCGCGAGGTAGGCGTGAATGCCGAACGCATCTTCGATCGTGCGCAGCAAAGAGTAGTGCGTGTAAGGTGCCGGATCCGTTACGTGCCGCGGGCCGTGGTTCGTGAGGACGATCGTGGGAATGCGCCCGCCGCCCGCGCCCGTGCCGGCGCCCTCATCAAAGGTGATGACGATTGCAGCGTTCTCTCCAGATGTCCATGCCGCGGAGGCCATAATTTCGCCGGCCAGCGTCTTTATCTCGCTGTCGCCCCGGCGGATGAGAGCGCGAGTCGTCCAGCAGTCGAACGGACTGCCTCCGATGGCGCCGTGCATGTCGTTGCAAAGGTTCGGAACGATCAGCGCAAAGTTCGGAATGTTGCCGCTGCGCAGATCTTTCTCCATCTGAACGAAATCGACGAGGTGCCGGCTGCGGTTTGGATCCTGTTGCACGGATCGGAAGTTGAGAAAGCCCGAATGCTTCGAAGCGTACAACCCCGAGCTGATGGCGAGCGATCCCGGTGCGGGCAGTGACTCGTAGTATCCCTTCCAGGTGAGCTGCGACGCTTCCAGCTGCGTGGACAGGTTCGGTGCGTCGATCGTGTGGCCGGGAGACGAGAAAGGCGCATCGTCGGCGATGCCAAATGTCGAGCCCCCGACGATCGCGACGTAGTTCGGTTCGCTCGGATGTGTCTCGGCAGAAAATTGGGTGGCCGTGCCATACTGTTTGGCCAACGCTGCAATGGTCGGCGCGTCTTGGCCGTTCAGGATCCGCTCGTAGCTTTTGTTTTCATCGACGATCACGAAAATATGCGCGTAGCGCGGTACGCGCAAGTCACTTGAAAGGGGAGCGGCGTTGCTGAACAGCATCCCGCCTGCGAGCGCGAATGCGCAGACGAGCCCGAATCTCAATCTCACGCCATAACGTTACCCCATTCGGTCCCCGGCCCTCGACTGCGCTCGGGATAGGCTGCTCAGGATGACAATGTTAGGGGCGTGGCTAATTCGCGGCCCCTATGCATTCAGTAAGCGGAATCAGTTCATCGGCCGCCATCTACCTGGGGCTGGGCGCGGGCGTCCTGGCCATTGTGTATGGAATCATCCTTATAAGCTGGGTTCTGGGGCGCTCTCCTGGCAACGCGCGCATGCAAGAGATCGCGGGCGCGATCGAAGAGGGCGCAATGGCGTTCCTGAAGCGGCAGTACACGACGATCGGTATTGTCGCGGTCGTCCTGTTCCTCGTGATTCTGTGGGGACTCCACTGGCAGACCGCCGTCGGATTTTTAGTCGGCGCCGTTCTCTCGGGGGCTGCAGGCTTCATCGGGATGATGGTTTCGGTGCGCGCGAACGTGCGCACGGCTGAAGCGGCGCGCGGCGGATTGGGTCCGGCGCTCGCGGTGGCTTTTCGCGGCGGAGCCGTGACGGGTCTGCTCGTCGTCGGCCTGGGCATTCTCGCGGTTGCAGGCTATTACTGGATCTTGCTCTCGGTCAATCACGGCAACGAACCGCAGTCGCTCGGCGCCATGATTGGTTTGGCGTTCGGCTGTTCGCTGATCTCGGTCTTCGCGCGTTTGGGCGGCGGCATCTATACAAAAGCGGCGGACGTCGGGGCCGATCTCGTCGGTAAAGTCGAGGCCGGTATTCCCGAAGATGATCCGCGCAATCCGGCGGTTATCGCCGACAACGTCGGCGACAACGTCGGCGACTGCGCCGGCATGGCTGCCGATCTCTTCGAAACGTATGTCGTCACCACTGTCGCCGCAATGCTGCTCGGCAATTTGCTGCTCGGCGCAATAGCCGGTGCGACGACGTTTCCGATCGTTATCGGCGCGATCTCGATCGTTGCCTCGATCGTCGGCACGTTCTTCGTCGGCATAGGAAAAGTCGATCGCGCGAAGATCATGAACGCGCTGTATTCAGGGCTCGGCGTCGCGGGCGTTCTGGCGGCCGTCGTCTTCTACTTCCTCACCAACCGCGAATTCGGAAGCGGCATCGTCATCGGTGCCGGCGCGCTGGCGCGGCATGTCACGCCGCTGGCCATCTGGGCGTGCGCGATCATCGGCTTGGCCGTGACCGGCCTCATTACGTGGATTACGGAATACTACACCGGCACGCAATATTCACCGGTGCGCAGGATCGCCAATGCTTCGGTGACGGGGCACGCGACCAACATCATCAGCGGCCTCGCCGTCTCGATGCAAGCGACGGCGCTTCCGGGTCTCGTGATCGTCATCGGCATTCTGGCATCGTATTCGCTCGTCGGATTGTACGGCGTCGGCATCGCGGTCATGGCAATGCTGTCTATGGCGGGCATCATCGTTGCGATCGATTCGTTTGGACCCATTACCGATAACGCCGGCGGTATCGCGGAGATGGCCGACTTGCCGGCTGAGGTGCGCGGCGTTACCGATCCGCTCGACGCCGTCGGCAACACGACCAAAGCGGTTACCAAAGGGTACGCAATCGGCTCCGCCGGTCTGGCGGCTATCGTGCTCTTCGCCTCGTTCTCTCAAGAGCTGAGCGCTAAGTGTGCGGCCGTCCACGGCTGCGTTGCCGGCGCGGGTCTTTTTAGCATCGAGTCTCCGTACGTGCTGGCGGGCTTGTTGATCGGCGGGCTCCTGCCGTTCTTCTTCTCGTCTCTTTCAATGGAAGCGGTTGGCCGCGCGGCGGGATCGGTCGTCGAGGACGTGCGGCGTCAGTTCCGCGAGAACCCCGGCATCATGGCGGGCACAACGAGACCCGATTACGCAAAAACCGTCGATATCGTCACGCGCGCCGCGCTCAAAGAAATGATTCTGCCCTCGCTCATTCCGGTCGGCGTGCCGGTCGTCATCGTATTGCTTGGAGCCGCTCACGTCTTTCCGGGAATCAGTGCGGCGCAAGTCATGGGCGGCGTTTTGGTCGGCGCAATCGTCACCGGCTTGTTTCTGGCCATCGCCATGACCAGTGGCGGCGGCGCGTGGGATAACGCCAAGAAATATATCGAGGACGGTCATTTCGGCGGCAAGGGCTCCGATGCGCACAAGGCCGCAGTAACGGGCGACACGGTCGGCGATCCGTACAAAGACACGGCCGGCCCGGCGATCAACCCGATGATCAAGGTCCTCAATATCGTCGCGCTGCTGCTGGTGGCTTTCCTCATCCACTAAGAGGCAAGCGGTTGGCCGCTGCGGCGAACGCTCGCGCGGGTACGAACGTTTTATCAAAGTGAGGATAGGCTTGATGAAACGTCTCTGGGGAATCGTCGGCGCCGCGGCGCTGGTCTTTGCGTGGTCTACGCCCGCGCTCGCCTCATCGCAAGACGACCAAGTCGAAATGCAGATCGGCCAGCAAGAGTACCAACAGCTGCAGCAAAAAGGCGAAATCCTGACGGATTCTCCCTATTATGCCATCCTCAATCCGATTGCGGCGAAAATCAAACGCATCGCCGATCCTCAGTATTTCACGCCGTTCCACTTCATTTTAGTCAACGAGAGCTCGCCCAACGCTTTTGCCGTGCCGGGCGGCAACGTCTACGTGACGACGGCGATGATGCGCTTCGTCAAGAACAAAGAAGAGCTCGCGGGCGTACTCTGTCACGAAACGTCGCACGACATTCATCACGACGTTCTGACGCTCTATCAAAAAGATCAGCGCTTGAGCATGTACGGCACGCTGGCTGAAATTCTGCTTGGCCGCGGCGCCAGCGGCCTCGCCAATGCCGTCATCAATATTGCGGCCAATCTCGAAGCGATGCACTTTTCGCGGCAAGTGGAAGAAAACGCCGACCAGAAAGGCGCCGTCACCTGCGCGCAAGCGGGTCTGACGCCTTACGGCTTGGTCTGGCTGATGCAAGCTTTCCAGTCGTCAAACACTTCGAATCCGCCCGAAGTCATTTCCGACCACCCCAGCGACGCGCATCGAATCGCCGCCCTGCAAAACGAGTTTGCCGGCGATCCGTCGCTGTTCAGCAAATTTAACCAACAGATCGCGTGCGGTACGCCGGTCAGCTATAACGGTCTCTATGATCAGTACAAAGGCGGCTGCGGAGTTCCGCGGCGCCAAACGGGTTCTTCCGTAACGGCGACGCGCGCCGGCATCACGCACATCGCGCCCGTCAGCGCGGCGAGCAAGCGCAAATGTCCGGCCGGCTGGAAGTACTGCTAGGTTTTTTCTAGCGCTCGTTCCAAATAGGCGGGATGCGCCTAAAATGTTCCGATGCGGTCCGCGTCACCGGTCTTATCGCCATCATCGTCCTCGCCGCGACGAACGGCAACGTCCGCGCCGCCCTGGGACTACAGAGCGGCATCAGCCTTGCGAACCTGGACCGGACGTGCAAACCCTGCGCGGATTTTTACCAGTTCGCCGACGGGGGCTGGATCAAAAACAACGCGATTCCGGCATCCTCCTCGACCTGGGGAAACTTTTCGGTGCTGGCGGCGCGCAACCGCGACGTCCTGCATCAGATCCTGAGCAGCGCCGAAACATCTAAGAACCCCGCAGGAAGCAACCGTCAGAAAATCGGCGACTTTTACGCGGCGTGCATGAACACCGCCGCGATCGACGCGGACGGTACGAAGCCGATCGACTCGTTGCTGGCTTTGGCCGGTTCGGCAACGCAACAGAACCTTGCCGCAACGCTCACGACGCTGCACGGGTCGGGAGTCGACGGCTTCTTTAACCTCGGGCCCGGCGCCGATTTTCACAACGCTGCCCTGAACATCGCGCAACTTCGTCCGGCCGGGCTCGGCTTGCCCGACCGGGATTATTATTTCTCAACGGACGCCAGAACCGTCCAGATCCGCGCAGCGTATGTAGCGCACGTCACCAAAATGTTCCAGCTGCTCGGCGACTCGGCCGCCGCGGCCTCGGCCGAAGCGCAAGCGGTGATGGCGCTGGAAACGCAACTCGCCCAAAACACGCTGGGGCGCGTGCAGACACGCGATCCCGCGAGCACGTATCATAAAATGACCCTGGCCGACGTGCAGACACTCGCGCCGGCGCTCGATCTGCCGGCGGTCTTCGCCCAAACCGGCCTGCCTAGCACCGTTGCAGTGAACGTCACGCAGCCCGACTATGTGAAAGCGCTCTCCGCGATACTCGCAGCCGCCAAACCGTCCGATCTGCAGGCCTATCTGCGCTGGCATACGGTGCACGCGTACGCGGCGGCGCTTCCGTCGGCGTTCGCAGCGGAAAACTTTGATTTTTATTCCAAGACGATGCAAGGCGTCCCATCTGCGCAGCCGCGCTGGCAGCAGTGCACCGGCGCCACGGACCGCACGCTGGGCGAAGCGCTCGGACAGTTCTATGTGGCGCAGACGTTCTCGGCCGCCGACAAAGCTCGCGCGCTTGCGATGGTGAAAAATATCAAGCAAACGCTGCGTGACGATTTCTCGACGCTCTCGTGGATGTCGCAGCCGACGCGCCAGCGAGCGGTCGCCAAACTCGACGCGTTCCTGTTAAAGATCGGCTATCCCGACAAGTGGCGCAGCTATACGGGACTGCCCATCACCCGCAGTTCGTATGCGCAGAATCTTGTCCACGCTGCGCAATTCAACTCGCGCGACGCGCTCGCGCAGATCGGCAAACCCGTCGATCGCTCGCGCTGGGGCATGACTCCGCCGACAGTCAACGCCTACTACAACCCGACGGTCAACGAGATCGTTTTTCCGGCGGGCATCCTTCAGCCGCCTTTCTATAATTCAAAGGCCGACATGGCCGTAAACTACGGGGGCATGGGCGCCGTCATCGGCCACGAATCGACGCACGGCTTTGACGATCAAGGCCGCAAATTCGGCCCGACCGGCGAACTCGCGAACTGGTGGACCCCGGAGGACGCCGCGCAGTTCAACGCGCGCGCGCAATGTGTGGTCGATCAATGGAATCAGCTTTCACCCGAAGCCGGCGTTCAGGAAAACGGCTCGCTCGTGCAAGGGGAAGAGATCGCCGACTTGGGCGGTCTGACGATCGCGTACAAAGCCTTCGAAAAGTGGCAAGCACATAATCCGCGGCGCATTCTCGACGGCTTCACGCCCGAGCAGCGCTTCTTCCTCGGCTGGGCCACGGTGTGGGCCTCGCAAACGCGCGCCGAAGCGATCGCGCTGCGCGCGCGCACCGATGTTCACGGCTACGACAAGTTCCGCGTCAATCAGACGCTGAGCGATATGCCGCAGTTCGATGCGGCATGGTTTTGCAAACTCGGCGACGCGATGTACCGCCCGCCCGAGCAACGCTGCCAGATTTGGTAGCGGAAAGGTCCTTATGATGAGGAACGCGTTACTCGTTCTGTGTGCCTTTGGTTACTTCGCGGGAGGTGCGCTGCCGGCGCTCGCTCAAACATCGCCGCAGTTTCAAGCCTGCAGTAAGACCGCGAAGACGCAGTTGGCCCTCGACACGTGTGCGAGCGCCGAAATGACGCTGCGCAACAAGCAGATGCAATCCGTCTATTCCGACATTCTTTCACGCGCGGGCGGTCAGCCGGGGGTGCTCACCAAGGTCAAAGCCATGCAGAGCGCGTGGCTGGCGTATGTGACGGCCTATCTGAACGCGCTCTACCCGGCGGCCAACAAGCAGGCCGAATACGGTTCGATCTATCCGATGCAAGCAACTTTGGCGCGCGCCTTGCGATGGCACAAGCAAGCACGTTGCGAT
>JABXNS010000009.1_pt1 | contig 184703 bp, 175 predicted proteins | sample 7301101 | NCBI WGS metagenome assembly JABXNS01 (sample SAMN14449646, study PRJNA615230) | soil metagenome | isolation source: soil from bare, unvegetated metal-rich iron-sulfur acidic spring small-cell... | place: Canada: Paint Pots Mound, Kootenay National Park, BC | collected 2017-05-25 | reverse complement strand
GATGGGAATAGGTGACTGGGACGATCGCTTCGCGCGGCGCCGGCGGTAGCACCTCGCGCATGGGCGCCGACATTTCCATTCCGATAACCGACTCCACGTCGTTCATCGCGGCCATTCATCCCGATTTTTCTAACGCCGAATCGGATCAGCAAACCATTGCGCCGACCGCGTTCCGGCGCTTCTTCAACGAGACGCGCCCCTTCTTTACGCAAGGCGCTCAATATTACAACGTCTACGAATGCGACGCGTGTAATGCCGAATCGTCGCTCTACACGCCGTCTATTCCAACGCCCCGCGACGGGTACGCGATCGAAGGAAGACAAGGTCCGATTACGTTTGGCGGATTCGATGCCGTCGGATTTGGCCGGACCGATGCGGCGCAGTCGGCAATCTTTCGCACGACCTCGCAGCACTTCTTTGTTTCGGCGCAGCACGTCGGCGTCAACGGCACCGCGGTCTCTCTTCCGGGGCCGGCATTTCGCGACGATACGTGGCAATTTGGCGCCAAACTCGACGATCTAAAGCACAAATTCATTTACGCCAACTATGGCACCGAGTCGGCGACCGGGAATTGGATTACGGACTCGTCTCAAGCGCAGTTTCGCGAAATCGGCTGGGGCCTGTACGGGCCCAACTCCTTTTTCGGCGGCGGCTTCCGGCACATCGGTGCGCAGTACAATCCCTTCGACGGCTTCTTCACGCACGCGTTCGACGCAAACTTCAATACGACGACCATGGACGGCTACGGCGCATTCGCACAGCACATTTGGACTCCGGCCGGCGGCAGTTTCAAGCAGATTAATGCCAATATTTTTGGGGATTCCTACCATAACCCGCTGGGTCTCTCGCAGATGGATCTGAACGTCGGCATCACGTTCGACACGCGCAACCAATGGGAGTTCACACAGAACGCCGGATCGAGCTATTTCATGCTCGGCGGAAAAGTCATTCCCGTGACACAAGAATCAACGCGAATCACCTATAGGCCGGGCACGGCGACGCCTTCGTCGTTCATGTTTTTTCGCGGCCGCTATGGGCCGGGCTACTTGTACAGCTGGTTTCGTTCGACGACGATCAAGGTCGGCGAGCGCGGAGCGCTTTCGCTCGAAGCCGACGACACGCGGCAATTCCTCGACAACGGAACCGAAAATCATCAATGGTTTCAACGCGTCAGTTATGCGTACCAAATCGACGCCAACAGCTCGTTTGCGATCGGCGTGCGCCGTTTCTTCGGGCCGCCGCCCGAACCCAACGGCGGCGCGACGTGTTTTATTCCGCAGCTCGGCAACCCGAACGCCTTAGGATTTTGTCCGAACGTTTCGTTCGCGTATCATAAGCGCCGGCCCCACGACGAGCTCTACGTGATTTACGGCAGCGCAAGCCATCTCGTAACGGTGCCGCAGCTGCTGGTGAAGTGGATCCACTACGTGGGAGCCGAGAAAGGAACTTAAACCGGCGCCGGGGTCTTTTCGATCTCTTGCAGTCGCGCGAAAATGCGATCTTCGGTGAACGGCAGCGCGGTGAAGCGTACTCCGGTCGCCGCTTTGAGCGCGTTGCCGATTGCGGGTGCGACCGGGTTGATCGTATTCTCGGCGATCGATTTCGCGCCCAGCGGTCCGATCGCGTCGTACGTGTCGGCAAAAAAGACTTCGGTCACCGGCGCGTCGGCAAACGCCGGAATGCGATAGTTGCGCAGCTGCGCGTTGATCACGCCGCCCTTGTCGTTGTAGACCATCTTCTCTTGAAGCGCGTATCCGATGCCTTGGACCACGCCGCCGATGCACTGGCCGCGCAGCTGGTTCGGGTTGATCACGATGCCGGTGTCGACGGCTTCGGCACTAAACAGTAACTGAATCTCGCCGGTGATGCGGTGCACCGCCAGCCGGACACCGTATGCCATGAACGCGACGGTTCGCGGCGATCCGTACGCCTTGCGGAACGCGGCAAAGTTTTCGCCTTCCTTCTCGGCTGCTACGCGTAACTCGGTGAGCGGCGTCCGGTGCCTGCCGTGCACGACGAACGTGTCTTCGATCCGGCAGTCTTCCGGCTTGGTTTTCGTGGTCTCCGCGGCGTACGCCACGATTTTATCGCGAAGCGCGCGCGCGGCGTTTTCTACCGCCTTGGTCGGCACCATCATGCCGACGCTGGCAAACGTACCGCTGTCGTATGGCGTCTTGTCGGTATCGGAATTGAGGAACGATACCCGCGAAGTCGGGCAGTTCATGATCTGCGCGACGACTTGCTGCTGCGCAGTCACCAAACCGTTGCCGATCTCTACCGAACCGACGGTGAAATGATAACTCCCATCCTGGAGAAGCGAGACTTCCGAACCGGATCGCTGTTCGGTCGGCGGCACGCAATCCAAGCTCGAAATCGCCATGCCGCTGCCTTCGAGCCAATCGTCGCCCTCGGGTTTGCGCAGTCCGCGTCCACTGGCCAAAGCCTTTTCAATCGCGTCGATGCATTGATCCAGCCCGTAGCTGCCCATCGTAAGGTCCGACGATTCTTTCCAAATCGCTTCGAATTTGTCGGCGGGTCCGACCACGTTCTTCCGCCGCAATTCGATCGGATCGATCTTCAGCAGGTCCGCCAATTCGTCGAACGCCGACTCGATCGCAAAGGTCGGCTGCGTCGTGCCGTAGCCGCGAAAACCGCCGCCGCACTGCAAGTTCGTGTAGACCGCGTATCCGTCGCCCTTCTTGTTTGGGCACTTGTAGATGGCCCATGGGCCGGACATGCCGTTGGCAAGCGTTTCGCCACCATGATTGCCGTAAGCGCCGGTGTTAGAAACGATGCGATACTGAATCGCCGTAAGCGTTCCATCTTTCGTGGCGCCGAGTTTCACGTGAATTTTCATGGGATGGCGCGTCGTCGCGCCGATGAACTGCTCTTCGCGCGTGAACTCCCATTTCACCGGGCGTCCCGTTTTCATCGTAGCGAAGAGCGTGAGGTCCTCGCTCATCATATCTTGTTTTCCGCCGAAACCGCCGCCCACGCGTTCGGTGAAGACGTGCAGATCGGCCGGCATGATTCCAAAGAGGTAGCAGAGTCTGCCCTTGACGATGAACGGCCCTTGCGAGCTGGTGCGCACGTGCAGGCGTCCGTCGTCGCTGCGCCACGCAAGTGACTGCATCGTTTCGAGGTGGACGTGCTGCTGACGCGGCGCGTCGTAGTCGCCTTCATAGATTGCGTCGGCCTGTGCGAAGCCCTCGGCGACATTGCCGACCTCGCCGTGAAGTTCGAGAAAAATATTCTTCTCGGGGTGCAAGATGTGCGAGTCGACACCGCGCTCGTGCAGCACCGGCGCGCCCGGAACCATGGCTTCTTCCGGATCGAAGACCGCCGGCAGAATCTCGTACTCGACCTCGACGTTGCGACATCCCTCTTCCGCCGCGCCTTCGGTTTCGGCGACCACGGCGACGATGCGCTGCCCCACAAATCGCGCGATGTTATCGAGCAGATAGGTGTCGTCGGCGTCTACACGATTGTCTTCGTGGATCGCCGTTGTGTATGGGCGGCGCGGAACGTCTTCCCAGGTGTAGACGGCCACCACGCCGGGAATGGCCATCGCTTTGCTGCGATCGATCGAAACGATCTTTGCATGCGCGTGCGGCGAACGCAGCACCTTGAGGTGCAGCGTGCCTTCCGGCAATGGAAGATCCGTCGTGTAGCGCGCGTGCCCCGTGACGATGCCTTTTGCAAACGGGTTGCGCACGCTGGCTCCGCTCGATTTTCCGGCGCCGTCGGTCTCGACGTTGGTCTTTCGATCGAACGCATCGCGGATCGATCCGTATCCGGTGCAGCGGCAGAGATTGCCCTTGAGCGAGTGCGGCAGATCTTTTGTCTGTTCTTCGGTCAGCGCCGCACCGGTCATAATCATGCCGGCCGTGCAGTAGCCGCACTGGAACGCCTGCGCATCCAGAAACGCCTGCTGCATCGGATGCAGCTTGCCGTCGCGCTCAAGTCCTTCGAGCGTTGTCACCTCGCGCCCGTCCGCGCGGAAGGCCGGAAAGAGACAACTGTGCACGGGTTTGTTGTCGACCCAGACCGTGCATGCGCCGCAATCGCCGGCGTCGCAACCTTTCTTAACGCTATACCAGCCGAGGTCGCGCAAGAACATGCGCAAACATTCACCCGGTGCAGCGGAGGCGGAAAACTCTTTGCCGTTGACCTTGAGTTTCATGCCTCGAGCTCCTTGCGTATCTCTTCACCGAAACGGTATGTCAAGTGTTTGCGGTGAGGCGGCGAGCCGTGCACGTCGTCGAACCACAGCGAATCGGGAATGCCGGCGTCGATGGCATCGCGCAGCTCGGACTCCGACGGACTGCCCTTGAAACGCAATTGCACCGGGCGCGCGGTCGCGGCCGTCACCGTCAGGATCAAATCGCCTGCGGGTGCGCGCGTGCCGATCAACAGCACCGCCGATCGTCCAAGGTGCGTAAGCGACGATCGCCGGAACGCAAAATTTTTCGAAAGCGCTTCCGCGGGCAGATGGATGCTGCGCAGCAATTCGCCCGGCGCCAGCACGTTTTGGTGATTGCCCGTGACGAAATTGGTCGCGAGTACTTCGCGCGGCGCGCCTTCCCGCGGCCATAACGTAAGGACGCCCTCCAACGCGACGACAAGCGAAACCATCGGACTCGCCGGCAGCGACATGCAGACGTTGCCGCCGATCGTCGCCTCGTTCCAAATCTTGAACGAAGACAAGAACGAGCGGACGCACTCGCCGAGCAGCGGTCCCGCGCGCCACGCTTTGGGCGGTTCGAACGCGTAGAGCTCTGCGATGCGGCAGGTCGCCGCTATCTCGAGACCGTCGCCGGAGACCGTGAGCGCCGGCCACTTCAGCGATTCGAGATCGATCAGCGTATCGACGTGGACTTGCTGCTCGGAGAAGAGCCACGTTCCGCCTGCAAGCCATGAGTAACCGTCGCGCCATTGGCGGATTTCATCGGCCGACTTCGGGCGTTTGAGTTCTTTGACGGTGTTGAGGTTCATAAAAAGCTCCAAAAGATGGCGACTTCAATCGCGTAACCGAGTAAGACCGCAGCGGGACCGGCGATCCGCACCCAACTCGGGCGGCCTTCAGGATAGAGCCACCACGCGAACGCCTTGATTGCCACCAAAGGCATCAGCGGCCACGTGACCAGCGCGACGCTTATGGCATTGCCGATGATCGTCGCCACGGCGGGATTGAGCACGGCGAGGAGACGCGGAGTGAGAAATTTGAGTTCGATTGCGACGACCGGAAAAAGCATCAGGATGACAAGCATCGCCGTCTTCCAATTGGCGGGCGACTTTCCGGTCACGGGATCGGGCGGCATCCAGCCTGGAAAAGACGTATCGACGTGCTGTACGACCACGCGATCGACGAGGTCTTCTGATTCCTTTAGCAACGCAGCGCGCTGAGGCGAGTTCAGCCATGCGTTGAGTTTCTCGACGGTGTCGAAGCGCAGCAGCGTGGTCCACACCGAACCGCCGGGGTCCGGCGGCTGCACGTAGGATCCGCGAAAGCCCGGAAACGTGCCCTCCATTTTATCGATGCGGTTGGCCCAATCGCGGTACTCGGCTTCCTTACCGGGTTTGAGCTCGGTGACGATCACTTCGGTCGCGCTGTTCTGTACGTAGAATTCGGTGGCGGCGCCTCCGAGCAGCTGCGTCACGCGGCCGCCTTCGACGAGCGGCGCGACCTCGGCGATCAAATTGCGATATGTCTCCGACGTACGCCAGCGCCGCAGCGCATCGACGGACTCGAAGCGCAGCGCGCCGACCCATTCTTCTTGATCCGGCGGCGCGGGCGGCCAGAATTCGCAACTGAGCGCGCCGCCGAACGACAACAGCGCCTTTTGCAGACGCGGCGGCCATTGCGCGAATTCTTTCTCGGCTCCGGCGCGCGGGCGCGCACAAACCAGCAGATTGTCCGTTTTAGAATCCACCAAGTGTTCCGATTTGCCGGCCTGGCTTCGATTCGACCGCGCCGAGACGTACCGCTCGCAGCATGAGCGCGGTTTTTGAGGGCCTCCCGAAACGATACTTGACCACTTGCGCGCGGCCCGACTTCACACCGCTCACGAGAAGGTCCGCGCCGATCGTCGTGCTCGTCGTCGCAACGCGCACGTCAGGCGACCCCGTAAACGGGCTGAAGCTTGCCACCACGCCGAACGCGCTCATCGGTTCGTGAGCGGATGGATTGTCCAAATACATCGGCGGAGCGCCCTGCAGCGCAGTTCCGGTGGAATACACTTTGACCAGGCCGCCGTTACGCTGTGCGGCTACAATGGTTTGCGCCCCGCCGAATCCGCCGGCAAGCCATCCAGTGCCGAGCGAAATTCCGCCGTGGTACGACGCGCCGAACGGCGTGAACGCGGCGGTCATTTCGGGTTGTGCCGCAGCGCTCGCACTGCCAATGGGCGTCATCAGCGAGAAGACAAAGACTTTCACCTGGCCCGCGCTCCCCTTTCCGGGAGCGGTGACAATACTGTTACGTCCGGTCATGAAATCGACAAACCCCGCGGCGAGCGTTACACCGGAACTATCGTTGGCGTACGGGACGAAAGCGGAAAAGAGTTGCGGGGGCGCGCCGGATTTCAGCGCGCGGTAGACGTTGACGCGATCCGGCACCCCAGCGCCCGATCCGGCGATGATATTATCGGCGGAACCGCCGTCGATTTCGGCCGCCGCGACGCTGACGCCGTTGCGATCGCTCGAGCCGAATGCAGTGAACCGCGCCAGCACCGTTTCAAATGAATGCTTGCCCGCGACGGCTGCTCCGGAGTACACAACAACGTCGGGACTGTGGCCTTTGCCGGCGCCCACGATTAGATCGAGCACGCCATCGCCGTTGACGTCACCCATCGCAACGTTCGGAACACTCGCCGAACCAGGGAACGGCGTAACCGTGCGAATGAGCCGGTCGCCGTTACCATCGTAGATTTTTACCGTTGCTGCGCGGCCGGCTGATCCGGCAGACGCAACCGCGTAGGCCGAGATCGCGGGAATCACGTCGATGAGCGCCATCAAACCGTTATCTTCGTGGTTGAGACGGTGACAGTGCATCACGTAGAGTCCGGTATATCCGATAAAATGTGTGCGCATGGACAGCGTTCCCGCCGCGATCACGCTCTCTTGCGGTCCCAGGAGCGGAGCGGGAACGTTGGCGTTATCCTCTCCCCACATCTCGACGCCCGTGCGCAAGCCGATCGTCGGATCGGAAAAGCCGGTGACTTGGAAATCGTTGACGTGGACGTGGATCGGATGTTCGTCGTTGTTATGGTTGACGAATGTCCACTCTTCGACCGATCCTAAGCGGGGCTGAATCAACGGAATATTTGGAAACGCGTTACCGCCGAACGCATAGACGAATGCTTTTGGATCCGCCATGCTGGCATGGTTGTTCAGAAAGCCGCCGTTAATCAGCAGCGCGCGCCGAACATCGGGTTTCACGCGCGAGAGATCTTCGAACGACGTATACGCGTGCAACTTCTGTCCCGCGATAAACGCGGTCGTTTGTCCGGCGTCCGGCGCAGGTATAGCTCGCATCAGCACTTGCGTTGGAAAGACAAAGAATCCGTCGGCGTAACTGATCACCGATTGAGGCACCGTGAGCGTTCCGAGCTGCGCCGGCGGATTGGCGGTGCCGTTGTTCGTGTACAGGATGCCGGGCGCCGTCCGCGGCGTCTTCGTTCGTCCAAGCGGCGGCATATCCAATTGCAGGCCGCCTTTTTTGGGCATCGTCACCGCAATCGCAAAGCGCGACGCGGGCGGTATCGAAAGGCGCGTACCGTTGTACGTCACGGGGTAATGCACGGTAAGCGTGGGGTTTCCGTCGACGCCGACGATCGCGATAGGCGGATGCCGTCCCGTCGCGGTTTCCGTCAATTCCACCGGCATGTACGCAATATCGCTAACGTTTGCTAACACCCAAATCTCGGTCTGCCCGGGTTTGATCTGCAGCACGGGCTGGAACGATCCGTTCACCGTGAATTGCACGTCGCGATCGTAGGCGGGAAGGTTCGGGTTAGCAGCGATCGCCGTCCCGCCCTTAGCGCTCGGTGTAAACTGCTGCAGGTTCGACGGAATGAACTGAAAGAAGCCGCGATAATTATGAATCGATAGTGGGCCCGTATACCACACCGTAAAATAGCGCGTGCCCTTCTTCGACTGCAAGAAATTCACCGGCGCGAGCAGCGGCCGGTACGTCCCGTTTGCAAGTGCGCTTCCGCGCGGCCGGGCAAGCGTGCTGACGAATTGCGGCCAGTTCACATTGTTCATCTGCGAGAGTCCGCCCATGCGATCGAAGACCGCATTGTATTGCAGAATCAGATTCCGGATCGGAATATGCCGCTTGGTGACGATCGGAAGGTTGCCGTCGGTGCGGCCGATCTCGAGCAGCCCCGCAAGGCCGTAATAGGTTTGCGGCGTCGTAATCGTGTGCAGGTGACTGTGATACCAATACGCGCCTTGCGGCATGTCGGTTGGAATGTGATATGTATATGTGTTCGCCATCCCCGGCGGAATATGCAGGAGCACGTTGTCGGAATTGCCTTTCGGGCTCGTGTGGATGCCGTGCACGTGGAGATTCATCGGCGCAGCGGTTAGCATCGCCGGATACGTCGGCACGGTCTTTCCTTGGGCGGTGTAACCTGGATTGTAAAAATCGCGGATCGTTAAACCGGTGAGCGCGTTGTTGAGGTGAACGATCAGCGTTTGCCCCGGATACACGCGTAGCGTCGGCGCGGGGTACAGGTTGTCGCCTGACATTTCCCCGTTTGAGGCCGTGCCGCGATTCACCGTATAGGCGAAGAGCATCATGTTCTTGAGCGGCCCGGAGACCGTATCCAAATGCGCTTGGCTCTGGTGCGCGGTCAGCGTGACTTCGAGAACGCCGTTCTGACTCGCCAGCACGACCGGCTCGCTATACGAGGACCTCACCGCGCCGGCCGAGAGATTCGACCCGGCCAATGCCATCAGAACGAAGGCGGCGCCGGCAGCGCGAAAAAGATAAAAACAACGTGCAGTCATAGCAAGTCTCCCAAGCACGGAGTTGGGCGCCGGGTATACTGCGGCCTGTTAATGGGAGTACCTACGCGTCGTTTGGCGAAATATTCTCCTGTGGGCAAGTCCTTTGAAGAGCGGGCGAGAGAACGCCGAGCGACGATGACTGCTCGCGTCGCTCGCTCAACGCAAGAGATAACTGCCCTGGAACGAGCGCGCGAAGATGCTCTATTGCCCTTCGAACGCGCGCAGGCCATTTGGAGCATCGTACGAGACCTGACGGTCGCGCGAGGAAGTGATGGATCTGAACTCCGACTTGATCGATCTCTTGCGCGCCTTGAACGCAGAGCGCGCTAAGTATCTCATCGTTGGCGGATACGCCTTCGCGGTGCATGGAAAGCTCCGTGCTACAAAAGATGCGGACATTTTCATCGGAACCGACTCAGAAAACGCGCAAAAGGTTTGGAAGGCTTTAAGGGCCTTCGGCGCTCCATTGGAAGAACTGCGCGTCAAGGACTTAACCGTTCCGCAGACGTTTTTTATTATGGGGCGCGCGCCTAACCAGATCGACATCATTACGACGATCGATGGGGTGACGTTCGATCGCGCCTGGGAGAATCGGCTCGCCACAACTTACGGAGGTGTGCCGGTGAACTATATCGGTAAGGCGGACCTCATCGCCAACAAGGAATCCGCCGGGCGTCCACAAGATCGTGTGGACGTCGAGTATCTGCGGAACTCAGCATAGGTTATATTGGGCGAACGTCCTGCCGATGATAATCTCGGAGGACTTTCATGCGGAAAGCAGCTCTTTCATGAGCTTTATGGGCCGCGCATTTGGCGGGCGCGACAGACGATCCGGTCAAGCGTCGCCGCTCGACAAAGTGCTGGCGGATCTGCGCGAACAAGAAAACGCCGAGCCAATACGCCCGCCATCGACCCCGCAAGAGACGGCTCCCCCGACGCCTGTCCCAGCGCCTCCCCCCGCGGACCATCGCGAGCGGCTTGAAAAGCTCCTCGATGACGCGCGCCGGATCGCGAAGATGCTTGAGAACGAATCCGCGGAAGCGGCGCTGGCCGAGAATCTCAAACTCGACGAAAAACTCGCAGCCGTTGCGAACCTCGCTGAAGCGGAGGCGGAAGCTAAAGCGCAGGCGAGTGCCCTCGCGCAACAGAGCGAGAGCGCCGCGATGCATCGCGCTCGGATCGATGCCGAGGTACGCGCCGCACAACACGCCGTTAGCGCTGCGGAGAATTCCGTCAAGCAACTCGAGGCGCGTCTCGCGGATGCTCACGACGCCGTTATTCAGGCCAAGGCTCACTTAGACGAAAACGAAGGCCATGCTCGCGACGCCGCACTGCAGGCAGAAGCGAACGCCGCTAAGATTCATGAAGCGGACGCCGTTCTCGCGAAATGCCGAGAAGCTCGCGAGGCGGCCGAGGCGGAGGTTCGGGAAGCCAAGGCGATCGCACGCGGCATCATGCAAACCGCTGCCACGCTAAAACAGCTGCGTCCGATCGGTCCGAACGGATTAGCCGAAGTCGGATAGCTTACGCGCCGAGATTGGTAGCGCCAACGGGAATCGAAATCCCTGGTCGGCTTATAGGTATTCACATGGATTGCCATGGGCTCCAGTGATGATCGCAGAACGGCCCTTTCGGTTACCATGGATTGCCATAGGTTATATCTCGTAAGTAGAAGGCGAAGTAGAAAGGGCGTCTAGCCGCACGTTCGATTTGGGGCTGCTGGCCGTCCCGCAAAACCGAAGAAAGTCCTCGCGCTTATGACGTATACCTTATCCGAAACCTGGCCTAGGTTTCTTATCCGTTAATCTGTTGCTGGAGCGCGCGCAACTGCGCCACAACTTCTTCAAACGGGGGCGGCTCCCGAAAGAACATCATTCGCATGGCGCGATAATCGCTTGCAAGCGTTCGCAGCTTATCGTCGGATGGGACTACAGTTAGCGATCCTGGTACGGCCCGGTCGTAATGCGCCCAGGCCGAGGGGTAGTAGCGCTGCTTAAACTCTCGGACGCGCTGCAGCATCGCGAAATCCTTAGATGCTGCTCGCCCAACGTCAGTCTGGAAGATTTCGGCGACGTCGGAATAGTGGCGGGAAAAGAATCTCGGCTCTTCTTCGCGGAAGCTCTCAGCGTGTAGGGCCGTCACCTTTTCCCAAAATGTGCGCGACGGCGACAGCACAGTGCATGTGACGTCGGGTGTCGCCATAACGCGTGGAAAACGCTCGGCAACGTAAGACTGGAACGTGCGAGTTTCGTTTGGCATTGTCGAAGCTCGCCAGCCAAGTTCGATCTTGACGCGCTCGCGAATGTACTGGTGGATGATGTCGGACGCAGTCGCGGGATAGCGAAAGAGAAGCGTGTGATGATCGCCCGGATCGACTGAAAGCTCCCAACCGGTATCTGTACCGAGACGTTCCGCAAACAGTTGTCGCAGTGCCCCGGCCAGCTCCCCGCCAATGTAGGCCGCACATGCAACATCTAGGTCCTTCATCCGCTGGATTTGTTGTGTCTTGCTGGGAGCATCTTCTGGATCCGCTATCCCGCGCTCGAGATAAAAATCGACAGCCGTTACAACGTCAATGTCCTCGGAAAAACGCTGAATGAGTGCGTAGGCTTTGGAAAGCGATGTGCCGCCTTTGAACACCATCGGTGCATGTCCGGACGCAAGTGAAAAAAGCGACTGAAGCGTCCAGCAAACCCAGAAGTCTTTCTCTACGATCGTAAAATCAAGGCCCATGCCCGTCGCAGCCTCGGCGATTATGTCGCGACGCTCGGACGGCTTAAGTCCAGTGAAATCTTCCACTGAGTAATCCTAAGCTAATATTTCGTCGATGTACGGAACCATCCACGCTGGCGCGCGGCGTGCCCGACGTTTGAGTTTCGTCGCAAGGCCGTGTTGCCTGACGAAATCTTGCAGCATTGCAATATCCTTTGGTGAGATGCGCCGCCTTCCAACGGCATGCAACGCATCAATGACAAGTTCCGCCGGATCCCCATCGCGTGCAAGTGAGCGCGGAGCCGCCGTTCGGAGCCGAATCCGCTGACCAGCGATATTCAGGTCGCGCGGGAAGAGGTTAGTCCGGTAGACGGGTTGCGCGGCAACTTGGGTCGTCAAGCCGAGCTTGTTAGCGGCATCGATCTGCGGGCGCTCGATAATGGCGCCTGTCTTTCGAGCATGAGCGGCGATGATCGCTTCGCGGGTCGGACTAAGGGGGCCGATTCTGCTGGTGCGTGGGATGTCATAGTAGCCCTTCGCGATTCGGCGAATGGTGCCGTCTGCGACGAGGCGGTGGAGAGTCTGACGCACGATGGATTCGGAGCCGAGGCGTTCCTGGACAAGCTGTGCCGGCGTGAAAACAGTCCCCGGTGGGAGCCGTTTTACGTAACGGCGGATGGCTTGGGCGGTGGTTTTAGCTGCCATTTGTCACATTATACTATAGTAAAACGTGACAAATCAAGCATAAATACCCCAAAGCAAGCTCCTCACGGAAAGCCGGTTGCATGCGCTTAGTCGCCTTGTCCCATCAAACGGCGCATACCCGGGCTAGCACTTGAAGGCAAAAACGGCGACAGCCCGGCTTACCTACAAGGCGCCAATCGCGAAAAAAGCTACGACGCTCTCAACCGAGACATACTCGGAACGTGCACCGTTTTTGGTCCGAGCAGATCGGACACACGCGGTATGACTAGCTTGCCAGAAAAGAACATGACCCCTCGCCCGGCGTATCTTATCTTGGGCGCTGCAGTTTAGATCATAGCCCGGGTATGCCTACACCGTGCCACAGGACAACGAAACGGATGGTATCAAGATATATCCTTAGAGCCGCTTACTTTGTAACTCTTCTCGTGGCGACCGCCGCGCCATCGTTTGCGGCGTGCCCAGCGCCCAACGCATCGGATTTGCGTCAAGTTAGCGAATCATTTGCGCCTCGCCCACCGCCGGTTCCTGAAGCGTATGCCTGGTTTGAGCTTGGAGTGAAGGCGGCCCAGGCTGGTCGATTCGACTGCGTTCAAACCGATTTCGTAGCTGCTCTTGCCGGGTTTCGTCGCCAACTGCAGGCACCGGACTTGCCGGCTGACCTGAGATTCAATACGTCGGGGGATATCACGGCTTCTTTCTCGTTTGTCGGTGTTGCGCGAAGTAAGCTTGGGAATCGCAAGGCCGCTGCACATGCTTGGCAGCAGGCGATTGAGTCATTTAATGGACGGTACGCGCAGACTGATACCGTTGCGCTTGGGGACAAGCTATTTACCCGAAAAAAGTTTCGGCAGGCATTTATCCAGTATCGTAACGACGTCTTTCCTTCGTCCTACCACGGTCAGAGCGTCCTGAACATGGTCGAGGTAGACGCGGGGGTCCCAGCCATAATCCGCCGTGGATTAGCGGCGGCCATCAGCGGCAGATTCAGCGAAGCGGCAACTGTGTTCGCGAAATCGCCACCCTCTCAGGCTGCATATTACCTCGAAGGGCAAGCGGCGAGTGCGGCCGGCGAATATAGCTTAGCGTACAGCGCTTACGTGAACGCTCTGCTGGCGTGGCTAAAAATCCCCTCAACAAGCAGCACAAAGTGGATTGAAGGCTATAGCTATCCAGCTTGGGTTCGTTTAGCCGACCTTTCAAGCAGAATGTGACAGCAACTGGTTCTGTGGATGCTAACTTGGCTGCGCTTTGGGCTCCCGTTTGTTACGCTTGTCGTCATTTCGTTCCAGCTCTTCTCGGAACGGCCGTGAGTACAGCTGCGGCGGCCGGCCACGAGTTGGCCCGAAACACGTTCGTGCCACAACGGTGCCACACGACGCCGATACAAAAGAAAAACGCCCGTCAAATCGAGCGTTTCATGGTAGCGCCAACGGGAATCGAACCCGTTCCAGCGACGTGCGGTGGGTTTCCGACAGAGTCCTGTGGCGGCCTTTCGTGCTCACAGCGTCTCCGTTAGGAGCCGCTAGAATCCCTGAGTATCTCGCAATGTGCGCCCATACCGCGCCCACAGTAGACAACCATATACGGCAACGCCAGCATCCGGAAAGAATCAGTGCTGTAGGAGCGCTCGCCGTCGCCGCATTTAAATAGCGTCGAGCCTACGCTCCTCGACCCAAGTGGGCAGTGTAACGCGCAGCATCAGGCCTGTGACGCCGTGATTGTGCGGTTTAAGATATAGATACCTACTAGCAATTAATCACTATTAGCCTTCTTTTAACCCCCGTGCCGCACTTTGGAGCCGTCCCTTAAGCGAGTCGATCAAGCGTTATCCCTTGAGTCGCCGCAAAAGCTGAGATACGCCGCAGCGTTCCATCGAGCAATGGTAACGAGGTAAGGGGTTTTACAGCGGCAATAGATGTTGCTGCGCTGTTTACGTCCTTGGTAATTTGTTCTTTGAGCGCGTCTGCGAGTTGGTCCCCGTAAGAGTCGCCTTCCGGGTTTAGCTTCTCCCGCGCGAAAACATTTAGAAATTTATAGACCGCCTCCATGGAAAAAACCCCGGGCACGTTATCAAAATAACCCTGATAATTAATATCCTCACCCGACTCCATGCGGTCCGTATCGAGTGGGTCAGCGATGCGCGGGTCGAAATCGACACGTCTGGCAGCCCAATTCGCAAGGACGGCAACGCCTTGCAAAGCCCGCGCATGCACCTCGAAAGCTGCCGCCGCTCCTATATCGAATGCGGCCGCCTGCTCCGGAATTTTTCTGGACATGTCAAACGATCTAAACGCCGGGTAATCGACATTCTCGCGCACAACTTGATACAGCTGTCCCAAGATCCAGTCAGCGTCCTGCGGGCCTCCGTTGATATTCGCGCTGTATCCTGTGCCAGCAAAATCTGCAGAGCAGCAAAGAGGTTCAGCCCTTAATACATCCGGTACCGGCGGATTCATTGCAAGCATCGTCCCTTTGCGAGGTCCTGCAATGATTTCAATGTTCCACGCACGCGGTGGACCACTCATGGAGTTAACGTCGTTCGGGTAAAGGGCAATGTATGGACGAGCGGCCGGAAACGGGTCATATATCACGCGCCGCCAGTAGTTCTTGTATAAGACCCAGGTCAGTCCGGAAGCGCTGTACGGTGAGCCTTGTAGTATTTCTCCCGTCGTATACGCCTGGGTTTCAAAACTCTTCATGATGGTTCGGAGCATGGCGATGAGTGGGTCTACAGCTCCCACGATGCCGGAATTTGCGTCGCCAAACAGGTTTTTCTTAAGCGCACTTACCGTGGCGGCGGAACGCAGGTTATGCAGGAAAGCCGCGAGCGAAACACCTTGCGGCCAAATTTGATCGACGAGGTACCCTTTGATCACGTTGGTGGAAACGTCGTATGGCGGGCTGATAACGGCACCGAGAGCGAGCGCTTCTAGCAGCGCTTGCGTTCCGCGACAAAACTCGACCGGGTTTCTGAGGGGCAACGCTGGCGCTGCCGCGGGAGTAAGAGTGGGATACATAGCCAGGCAATACTCGACGCGCCGACGGTTATTAATTTCAGTGGCAAGATTCGTGCCGACGACCCACGTGGGCTCACCAACGAAGCTGCCTCTCTTCGCGCTTTCCATCGCGTGCCTCGATAGGCTGTCAAGCGCGGTCCCGAAGTCCGTTTTACTTTGATCCAGGTATGAAATAGATCTATTGGCTCTGCGGGCATTGGTCATAAAATCCGACCACATTGTCTGGCGTTCACTGCGATCGCCGGACGCCTTGGAGGCGACGGTCGCATCGGTGCCAGCCTGAACGCTCGCCAAAATTGCGTTCGCATCTTTTTCCACTTCCGCGCGTAGACCAACGAGCTGATCCAGCACTGCCAATTGTCCAAGCTCGATGGTCCGCTGCATCGCAGTCAACCGTTCGTCGACATCTTTTCTAAATTCAGTGAGGTGCTGATCCATACGGTCGATCGCGTTAAGAACGATGCCAGTCGGGTCTTGGCCATCCGGCGAAAATAACTTAAGAAGGATTTGCGCTGCGCCAAGGACTCCGCCAGTTAGAGCAATCGCTCCGATTTTGTCCGCAGAAAACAACGCTGTGAGCCGCGCAACTTGTTGATACGCCTGAGTCGTCGTGGAGACAATGTTTGCGGCCTTGGCGGCTTCAGGGCTCTGAAAAATGCTAGTTAGAACGAAGCTAATGATTTCAGCGCCACCGCCGACATTCGCGTTGTTGCGTTCCATGTTGTCGAGATTACTTTGAATCAGTTGTTGGCGTTCCGCATCTTGCATTTGTTGCAATTGTGCTTTCGAAATCGCGTTCGTCGAGTCATTGAGCAATTGCAGTTGATCAAGGGTGACTTGCGCAACCCTTAGCATCTCACTTTTTTCGATCGACGGGCGGTCACCCGAACTATCGAGATCATCCACGCCCTTAAGTATAGTCTTGCCTACGATTGCAAAACATTGCTCCGACAGGTCTGGCGCGATCGCCTTAGCGTCCGCACGCCAGGGCAAGTTAAGCGTGTCGTTAGAGCTAAGCGCGCGCTCAAAACCCTTGTTTGTGTCCGTAAGGCTTACGGTGTGCGCGAGAAAATACACGCCCACATCGTCGGCTGTAGTGGTTGATGAAGGCATCGCAGCTGTGATCAAATCTGGGGCGAGCTTTTCTGCGATTCCCAATGCGATGCTGGCACCTGCGCTTACAGCGCCCGCCCCTAACCCAAGTACGCCGAAGCCGACCCCTACCGCTTGAGAAAATTCCTTCGGCGTGACGGCGCTCGGGCCACCGTCGTATGCAAATTTCTGAAGTGTTCGAAAAAAGTTCGTGTCGTCGGCTAGCTGAAACGACGCGAACGAAACGGCACCCGGATAATCCACGAACCATCTCTTAGGATGTGTGTAGGCGTCAAGGACCGCACGGATTCCAGATTCGGTCCAATTCTCTGATATTCGTCCATAGGCGCTGACGAAAAGGCGGTTCCGAACCTTACCGAGATCTGCGGGTGCGTCGGCCCGCCCCAATATGGGAAACCCAGCTACGCTTGCTACGGTTAATGCACCAGTACTCGTCAAAAATGAAACTCGAGATAGGGACATATACACCCCCCACCGATTCGCCCCCGAAGACTCCGCAATTCAGTTTCAAGTACGGCAGGTTCAGTCCTACTCAGGCTGAATCCGCCGTGTTTCAGTCGACATCTTCGCGGCAGACGCGCACTAGAACTAGCGCGAACCACCGGGACAGACGCCACTTCTTAGGACACGCTGTTGATTGACACGGATTCCAAGAATTCCACGACTCGCCTCGACCTCACGAAGTAGGTAAAGCCCGATTGAAACTGCCTAATCTCTCCATGCGATAGCTTCATCGCTCGAAGTAGGGCGTCATGGACGCGAGATGCGTGGCTGTCCAGCTCGCTTAGCTCTTAACGATCGTAGCGTGCGGCTAGGCTCTGCTCCATGATCGCAACACGAATAAACGGATTTGCCGTCCGCCCTAACCGGCTTCAGATCGGTGCACTTAAGGCCGCTAAATGTTCTAAGCTGGTCGGTTGCAGACTCTCGAACGCTTTCTGCTGAACTTTTCGGTACATCCACCGTGTGTCGGTCAGCGCGCGACATCACTTTGGTTTTTCCGCTGCCGGTCGCCATCTTTATGCAATAGCGAGCGAAGTCATCGAGCGGGGGCAATAGCACGTCTCTTAAACTGTGAGCATAACGTTCGAGCAAGCCCTTGCGGCTACGTACCTTCTCAACTTCCCAAACAAAAACGAGCGTCTCTATAGCTTCCTGCTGCGAGCGGTGATAGTTAAACGGCGCGCTTGTGGGCAGTTTATGGTCCGTGTAAAACCAATGATTCAGCAGGATACGCGTCGTGTCGGTGATGCCCTTATAGCCGCCAGCCCTCCATGCTTTTACAGCTTCGCGGAGAGCAGGTACGCATGGTCCGGTACGCAGGTTTTCGGTGACGTCCAATAAGTCGGTTTGTAAAAGGTTAGCCTTTGCCGATTTTCCTCCCCGCGGCATTGCTTATTTCGCCGTGACTGCTAGGGTCTTTGTGGTGTCATTCCCGAGAATATCGATGACCTTCACTACGACTCTGTACTCGCCGCCATCATCGTACTCATGTCTAGTCGAAAGGTTGATGTTTGCGTCGGCACGCGTCCGGTAGGACTGCCACTGGTTGTGGAAAGTGTCGTCTTTGTAGTTCCAGTCCACCGCCCAGTAATCAACCATTTGGCTCCAGTGCTCAATTGCCTTGCGCACATCTTCGGGAACGTCGTCAATGGGAATCACGAAATCCGTCAGTTTGATCGTGAGTTCGCGCTTATTCACCTTGCTCTCGACCGACAGCGCTCCCAATTCAAAGAATTTGATATCACCCTGCTCGACGGCACGTTTCTCTAGAACTTCACGTGGAATCTTTTTGAATGTCACATCGACTCGAGATTGCGCAGCAACTTCTCGGGCCGTTTCATTCAATTCAAAGGCGAACTCCCAACCCAAAACATCCGCAGCGGATTTTTTTGTGCTGCCAGCGTCCGCAGCTTTCCAGACTTCGCGCGCAATGGCCTTAACGTCGGCCAGGGTGACGGGTGCATCCACTGCGCCGATATGTACCATACGTCCTGATCTGAGTCCGTGCAGCCACTGGTAGCCCCCGATTGGCGTTGCACGATACAAATCCAAAATGAATCGTCGGTAGGCGGCGTCTCGTTGACCCTGCTGTTCCAATGCACTTTCGCCCCCGCTCTGAAACTCGGCGGCTTGCCAAGCCTGCCTTTCGTACTTGCCAAGGTTCTGCACAGCGAACGGCTTCACGCGTGGGACCGAGAGTAAACGCTTGCGAGTGGTGTGAATTGCGAACCGACTTAGATCGCACGCTATCCAGCGCCGCCCGAGTTTCTCGGCAACGACAGCCGTTGTGCCACTGCCGGCAAAACAGTCAAGCACAATGTCCCCCTCTTTAGACGACGCCCGGATGATACGATCAAGAAGTTCCTCGGGTTTCTGAGTCAAGTAACCTACTTGTTCATGCTGGCCTTTTGAAAGGTTGACTATATCCGTCCAAATTGAACCAATCGCAAAGCGCGCTTCGTCGAGATAGTATTTCTTGTATTCACGACCAGATGACGTTTTATAGATCAGGTTTTGCTTCCGAAATTGCCTTATGGATTCTTCAGAATAATCGCCGAGCGTAACTTTCTTGAATTTGCGCCCATCTGGGTCTTCATACATGTATTCGCGCAATTGCGTGTTTGTAAGCTCTGTGATGTATACTTGCTCGAAAAAGGCGCCTTCCTGTTTGCGGTAAACCAGTATGTTGTCGCCTTCTCGTGACCATTGCCGAGATGTCTTTTTTGCTCCTTTGGCGGCAGAGTCTCTCTTCCAAATCACCTCATTCATAAAGTTCTTGCTTCCGAACACTTCATCGAGTATCAGCCGCAACGCGCTATTTTTACGCCAATCGCAGTGTACATAAATTGTTCCGGTGTCGCTCAGCAACTCTCTCATCAAAGTCAATCGCTCATACATCACTTGGAGATATGAGTCGTCGCCCGCCCCCCACGTGTCACGGTAAGCCTTTTGCTCAATAATGGAGGGCTGCTTAGTGAAGACAGTGGGTTCCTCGCTCCCGTCAGCATGATAGCTCGGAACCGTAGCATTGAATGAAAAATCTTGGCCCGTTGTGAAGGGTGGGTCGATATAGATCAGATTAACCTTGCCAGCAAAATCCGGTAGAAGAGCTGCAAGGACATACTTGTTATCTCCCCAGATTAGTTGATTACGCTGCTCGGTTTCCCGCCCAGAAGAAAACAGTTCTAAGTTACGTTGGCGGTCAGCGGCGCTCTCATTCACCGTCTCGGTTGTCTGAAAGGGCAGTGAGATACGGGATGGAGCCTGGCGCTTCCCATCGATGTACTTGCCTTCCCAAATAAGTTCAATCATTGCAGAAGTTTTTGTGCTCCCTTGCGGCCCCGTAGAAAAGCGACATTTGACACCATGTTTCTAGATCGACCTTCTTCTGTAGATCGACCCCAAACTCGAAACACTTTTCCTACCGCTTCCTCAAGTCGCATTAGCTAATTTCGGCCTGGGGCTCGGCTGATGCTGTTTCCGAAGTCAGAGCGGCAGCGTGCGTTGTTTTGCCGTTCAAAATCGGGATAGACGCCATGTGCGCATCGATGCGGTTAACCATGTCACCGGACAGTTCCAGGTTACTTTTGGCCCGCGGCCACTCCGCGCGAATTTGGCTAGCCATCTCACGAGCTGCTTCTAGGACAACCCCTCGCGGCACGCCGGCTTTGCGCGCAAAGCGCTCTAACTGAGTGAATGAAACGTCCGACCACTCTTTGCTTTGGGCTATAGAGAGTCCGAGTTTGTCGTTCGGCAAATACACGATCGTTGATACATAATCGTATGCTGGCGCAAGTTGGGGTGTGCGCCCATCTGGGTAGATGACACTCCAATTCTTTAGATGCATGTCGCCATTTCCAATGGCAATCGTGAAAACCAGCCGACGGATGAACTCTCGTGTTGCTTGCTCGCCCATCGTATTCCAGATGCCGCTGAGCATATTACCGTAGCTTACATTCTCGTATTTCTGAGCGGGATACTGCCCATATATTTGGTTGAAGTCTTCGGTATGAATTCTTGCATCGCCATCCCGGTCAAACCTACGCTGGTATAACGCGCTGCCTAGATCACTGCGAACCTCAGGCGGTAGATTCCTAACGCTTCCCGACTCGATCAACCCTGTTTCCGGAACGTCGACGCCCACAATGCGCGCGAATGTTAGCATAGAGAACTCGTTTTCAGGCACGTTCTTGTACGTGGCAGAGGGCATTTTTAATACCCACCTACCGTCGCGCCCGTGAACGGGAATTGTAAGACCGCCCGCGGCTTCATGAATCGCGCTGAACTTCAACTGGACGCCTGCGAGCGAAAATTTAAGTACCGTTGGGTCCTTTTCGGTGTCTGGTGGAACGACGTTGTCGGGGTCTTCGGCGGGGGTTTTTAGGCCCTCGGAGTGAGATACAATGACGGCACCTGGGAGATCGTTACCGGTAAGCCACAACAGCGGGAAGTCACGCACTGGGTTGACGCGCGCACGCTGCGCGAGATATTCGCGAAGGTGGCCTTCCGGCAGCAGATTCGCAAAGAACGGCAACAAGCGCACTTGCGGCACTTTTGACGGATTCACAAGCTTGCGCTCGGCGTTGTAGAAGCCAAGGCTCAGCACCGGTGCACCCGGATCGTCGCGGTAACTGTCTGCAAACGTGAAAACGTTGTGATCGCTTGTGAGATTTGTAATCGTTCCGACGAGGCGATCGTTGAGGTGGACATTGAGAACGTGCGGCATTATTCGGGCTCGACGCTGAAGAGCTGACGGTCTTCGAGTGCCGGGCCGGTTCCGAGTAATGCTCTAACCGCCGGGACGATCTCGGCGGGGATCAGCATTAGCTCGAGATTCTCAGCCCGGGCAACATCCATGACGGTGCTCAAGCGTGGGTCAATTTTCGCCCGCTCGATTTTCGAGAGATAGGTCTGCCTAAGTCCAGCCCGGCCGGCAACGGCTTCCTGGCTGAGTCCGGCCCGTTGGCGAGAAGCAGCCAAGGCCTCGGTAATAGTCTTTATATGGTCTAACACACATCAATTATGCCATATATGACCTACTGGTGGCAAGAAGGCGATTAAGGCACCCCGGGGCTATGCAATCACTCGGACGGTTGATCCGCCTGTTCCGGAAGCCGTTCATAGGCCTCGTTCAAAGTTCGGATCAATTGCTCTGTGAGAAACGTACCTTTTAGCCAAATGCGTCCGAGCTGGTCGATCGGGACACCTGCGCATCTGCACTGCCACACACCATCGATTCTCGACGCCGCCGTGCATCCGTAGTGCAACGCACTAAAATGCTCTCGATCAATCAGCGCCGCATCGCCGTACTCGTCCCTTGCCCGAGTGATCAGATTGTCCTCGAACCGCTCTCCGCGCAATCGGTTATCGTTCATATTTTCCTCCGTCAGACCTGCTTCGCGCTCATGGTGAAGGTCTGACATCGCTCCGAGGCCGTGCATTTCGCGCATTTCGCGCATTCCGCGCATTCCGCCGGATATGTCGTTCGAGAATACCAACCTCGGGATAATGGTAGCGCAATGCATCGATTGTCTGGTAACCCAAATGCGCGATCGTAAGCGAGGCACCGTGCGCGGACGCGACGCGACGCACAAAACCTTTTTGCAAAGCCCAGCCGACAAACTTCGGCCGCAAGCCAGCGCGAGAGGCCGCGCGGCAGAGGATCCGTTTGATACCCCGCGCCGACAATCGAACCGTCGACCAACCGCGGTCAAAAGGCACAAAGACTGGGCCTGCTTCTCGCTCAACAAGTGCTTTCCAACGAGCTAGCCACAGGCGAATGTCAATTTCCGCATCATCGACTCCACCCACGAAGATATCTCGTTTACCCTGGGAAACCGTGACTCCATCAGCCTCAAGATGGACGTCTTCCCAAATTAATTCACTCAAGAACTGGCCGTTGAATGGACCAAAATACCTGAGCTGGCAAATGCATCGATCGCGCACATCCATTGGTTCGGTTCCGAGCGACACGCACATGGCTTTGAGATCCTCCGAGTACAACGGCCGATATGCGGGACCGCCGATACTGCGCTTCAAGCCGTCCAGCGCGTGGAGCACTTCATCGGCAAGCGTGATATCGGCAACTCCACTCGTTCGAAAATACCAGCTGATGGCATTCTTGCGATTGTTGATCGTTCCGAATCGCTCATCGGCAGCTCTTTCGCAAAGGTAGTTTGCGAGTTGCCTCGCCGGTGGCTTTTTCGCGTCAATCCCGCGGGAGACAGCATAGATTTCCCATGCTTGGGCAGCGCGAGAATAGCTTTTACGTGTTCGCGGACGATACGCACTCTCAGCGTAACAACGAGCGCGCACACGCTCCTGGGCTAAGACGTCCTCTAATGCACCAATGTCCGCGGGGAGCGGATCCAGAGCTGCCGCACTGGGCAGACGCAAGAGTTGGCGGACGCGGGGGTCGCCCGTGATGTCCGGGCGGTGGTTCACGCGAAAGTAATAGCTGAGGGCTGCAAGCTGCTTACCCATACGTTTGGGCGAATGCTGCGCCACCCTCACGAGGTAGCGCACCAGCCAATCAACGGGTGGTTCGCGTTCGCTAACCGTGGCAACCGCAGCCTCTCGTTCATAGCGCCGTATCTCTGTCATGTACCGAGCCACTGTACTCGGCGCGAGCTGTTCATTCTGATAGGGCCGCGCGCGCGGCCGGCGATCTCTACGCGCCAAGTGCGATTCTCCTACCATCCGCCGCGGCCACTGAAAGGTTCAGGCGGAATGAACCCAGACGCGTATAGACTCCGACCGTTTTCAGTTCATAGTGGCCGCTCTGCTGCGCGATATCAAGCTCGCTCACTCCTTCTATTTGCAATTGCGTAATGAAGCCGGCGCGCAACGACTGTGAGCCGTATTCATCGGCATCGAGCCCAATCAGGCCCGCATACTTCTTTACGATGCGCGTTACCGTGCGATCCGAGAGCGACTCATCGGTTATCTCTTGACGCTCGCCCAAGTGCCGGAAGAGGGGTCCGGGACCATTGCCTCTGCGGCGCAGCCAATCTCGAACTGCTGCGACCGGATCGAGGGGATCGCCCCGAATCTCCCCGACCTGCACCCATCTCCCGGTTCTGTATTGATCAGTTTTAGATTTCCGCGCGTATACTTCCAAATACGAGCCGAAATCGCGAACATCTTCAATGTCCAGAGCCGTGATCGTGCTGCGTCGAAACACTGTGTGGTATTGGAGCGTCATAACAGCCCATTCTTGCGAACCTTTCGTGCTCTTATCGGCTTGCGCGTGGCAAGCTATTTCCCTCAAGGCGCCGGCGAGGAGCGCAGCCTTTTGGTTCGGGCTCGCCAAGCCTAGTTCGCGCCTGATGCCTTCGATGACACGCAAGAAACGATCTCCTCGCGTTGGATCGGGAAGGTGCTTAAATTTATGGGCCATGGCAATGGTCGAGCGAACGCCGCGAATATAGCTGGTTCCATATCCCGCCTGCGCCATGCGCACGACGATACCGATGGCGGTGCCTTCTGCCATTGGTAAAGGGCAGCGTTCGTACTGAGCGCAGTACAGCAGCACTAAACGCCAGGTCGAGCGCCATTTTTTAAAGGTGCCCGATGCGCGGCAGCGCGCCGTATAATAGGCCGCTGCGTCACGAGCTTCCGGCGGAATATCGTCAGCCAGAACGCTCTGAACGCAGAGCTCCTGCATCGGCTGAGCCAAGCTTGTGCCCACTTGGTTTGCTCCTGTACCAAGTGTCATAGCATCCTCAGTCGGGGTCGTCAAGTGCCAAAACGGCCATTGCTGAACCAGGCCAAAACGCTGTGAGGCCAGGGCCTCCATTTCGCGGATCGACCGTGCGGGATCGATCATTTTGGGCAAGCGCCTGACGCGAGCCAGCCGGTTGCGCGCTTTCTGAGAGTGCGTTGGGGACGATACAACTTTGTCCGAGTTCAGGACATCTCGGACAAAGCTGCAAGAAGTAGCGCGATGGTCCCCACCATTTCGCTTCTCATCCGAAGTGTTCGCAGGCTCGCTCTGCGCGCGTTTGGTCATACTTCGGAACTCTACGGCATGTCGTGACGGATTGACAATGGCTACAAATTTCAAATTGATTCGAGATGACACAAAATGTCACAAAGTGGCACAAAAGTTTTAGCGGTAGCGTCCTCGGGACCCGGAGAAGTGCGCAATCGATCTCGACGTGGAAACGCGCGGATGCTCGCGGCACCCACGGCCGAGGTACTTGTGCTCACACCAGACCAGGCACGTCGATACCTCGGGATCTCAGACCGATCTCTTTACCGGATGCTAAAAGACGGCACGATTCGGGCCGAAAGGCTCCGCGGCCAGTGGTTCATTCCTAAACGGCCCTTTTTCGAGCGTTTTGGCCAGCCGCCAGAACTAGCCGATAGCATAAGTGAAAAACGTCCCTGGCCCGATGGCTCGGGCGGGAGCATCCTGTCCCCGGAACTAGAGATGAACGCTAAAAATACGGATCGCGCGAGCGAAATACAAGAAGCGGCAACAGAATCGGCCCCAGAGGCCGCTTCAAAGCCGGCTTTGATCACTCCCAACGCCGTCGCCCGGATCTACGGCGTTAAAGCCCGACTCGTGCGCGGACTAGCCGACGATTATCACAAAGACCCGAAAACCGGGATTCGTAACATCCGTCGGAACGGCCGTACTCTGCTTTTCTGGAAATCGGTCGAAGCGCTTTTTGGGTCCCCACGGCCAGAGAAACCCGCAGGCGATGCCCACTAAGGCGAAGCGTAGATCCACGGGAGAAGCTCCCCCCATCAGTTGGCCGGACCGGCCCACAATGACTATCCCCGAGGCAGGGCGGATTGTCGGAATCGGACGACGGCTTGCTTACGCGTCCGCGCGCGAAGGGAGTATTCCGACCGTGCAGTTTGGGCGCCGCAGGGTGGTTCCGACGGTCAAGTTGCGGCGCATGCTTGAGGGTGAGATCAGCGCGAACGGCGATGTCGCCGACTCGGCTTCACGGATTGACCCGTGAGCTCGCCCAAGTCTTCCGCCAGATTTACGAGGCGCTGGTGGACCTTGCGCATCGCTGCCCCGATTTGCGGGCTGGCGGATCTCCCTGCCAGGCTTTCAGCCCGAGCTCCTGACTTAAACCCGCACGCGCTCGAAATATCGTCTAGAGAAAGCTCCAAACTTTCGGCCAGACGCGCGATCGTCGCAAAACCAGGATTCGGCCGTTCCCCCGCCTCCAGGCGCGAGACCATGTTAGGCGTCATCCTGGCGGCGCGCGCGAGGTCGGATTGCGTTAGGCCGGCGCGCTCCCGAGCCTCTCGCAATACCGCGCCGACGTTGCGGAATGCCACGGAAAATCAGGTTGCTAGACGGCAAATAATCACCTTTTACCAATCGGTACTAGACCAATTTATACCCAATTGACACAATACGACTCAAAGTTGTATATCTGATAGATGAAAACGTCGATTCGCAAGCGAGGACGTCGCTGGAGCATCCGCTACAGTTTCATCGGTCCAAGCGGAAAGCGCCAGCACCGCCGCCTTACGGTTTCCGGCACCTTGCAAGAAGCGCAAGCAAGGGCTGCACAAATCGTGCAGCAGCTCTCAAGTAACGAATACATTGACGGTCGGCGCATGCGTCTAGGGACTGTCATCGACGAGTGGCTCCTGGAGAAAGAAGCCACTTGCGGTTTTACGACCTTCGATCGGTATCGGAGCATCGTCAAATATCACATTCGCCCGTTGCTGGGCCACCTGCGCCTCTCGGACTTGCGGCCACAGAGGGTTTCCGAAGCGATTGCAGCCTGGAAAAAAGCGACTCGCAAAGACAAACGTCGCGGCGCCCTCAGCCCAACGAGTGTGCACCATCATTTTTGTACTCTGCGCACTATCCTAAATTTCGCCGTCAGACGAGAGTACATGCTGCGAAATCCGTGTCTGGCTGTCGACGAGCCTCCGCGTGACGCCAACGAACAAAGGGTCATGGGCCTCGAGGAGTTCCGCGCGCTTCTAAAGTCGATTATCGATCTTGGATTTCGGTGCCTACTCATTACGGCGATTGGTACGGGAGCACGCTGCGGCGAGCTTGCCGGCATACGGTGGGGGGATCTCGATTTCGAGCGGCAAGTGCTTACGCTGAAGCGTGCCGTTGCGCGCGGTCAGCGCGGCGTTTTTATCAAGCGTCCAAAAGGCAAGAGGAAAATGCGCGATGGGAGGGCAGTCGGCTTGCCGCAGTTCGTGCAACTGGCTCTAAAAATCCAACGTGCCGATCAGCAGCAGCGGTACGCCGATCTGGGACTACCTGAGCCTAGCGCCGACACGCCCGTATTCGATCGCCTGGGCGAACTGCCGAAACCCGTTAACATTTCCTCAATGTTTTGGCGCGCCATTCGGCGTGCGAAGATCCCCATTTGCAGATTCCACGATCTGCGACACTCCTTTGCCTCCGCGCTTCTCGCACTCGGCACTGATCTAAAAGTCGTCAGTGAGCTGTTGGGCCACGAGTCGATCGTCACAACCGCCAATATTTATACGCATATATCGGACCCAACGAAAATTGCTGCCGCAGAAAGACTTGATAGTTGGATCGGCACGCGAGGATTTTTATCCATGGATTCGCCGGCGCCACTGAGCGCGAAGATCGGGGTTCTTCCGTAACCTCAGGCGACGGCAATACGCTGCGATGGGTTTTTGGACGTGCCTCGCGATCGCTCTCAGTCTGTCCGGGAGTAGCGGCGAAGTTGCTCTAGGAAATTTCTACAGCCCGTGGATCGAGGTAGAGATCTCCCTCGCGACCGGGTCGTTTTATTCGATGAAGATAGCCTTGCCTTTCAAGGCTAACCAGACGATTGCCGGCGGCCGTCAGCTCAATGCCCACATTCTCAGCAAAAACAGTACTCGAAGCGACGCCACCCAGACTCTGAAGAATTTGCAGTGACTGCAATTCAGTGACGGTTACCGGCGCCGCTGGCTGCGCACTGTGGATCGTTGCTGGGGAGCTGGCGATAAAGAATGAAAGTCCCTGAAGGAGCGCCAGTCCTTTTAAAACGTTTTGTAGCCTTGGATCGGGCGTACAAACGACGAGGCGAGCCCGACCATACTCGCCGTTTTGTGTCTTGCGCGCTATGCTCACGATCGCATCTTCCAACGCTCCAGCGAGCGGTGCATTGTATGATAGGTCGAGGATCAGCGTAGCCGGCTGCTCGCTTGGTGCGAACGGATCCAGCCACTTTGCAGTAGGTGCCCCGAGGCCGAGATGGCCCGTGGGCATCCGCCTCAACTGAACGACGGGGCTAAATGCGGCCCCCTGAGTTAACATCGGCATCGTCTCTATTGTACGGGGCCAGCCTCCGAATTGGAAGCGCCACATACGCCACATTCTCCACTTGATACTATGGACAATATGGAGTAAGATGATTCCTGCGGGTTAAAACGCTTCGGGCTGCCTCGGAGGGCTAAGGCATGAGTCAGGACCAGAAAACCGAGCTGATGGTCGTCGTGAACGGCCAGGCAACCGTCGTCGACACCAACCTTAATTCGCCACTCGGTTCGATAATAGAGAAGGCCCTACACCAGACTGGAAACTCGGGCCAGCCCCCGGAGAACTGGGAACTGCGTGATGCTGCGGGCCAGATCTTGGACTTACACACAAAGATCGGCGACTATCATTTTGCTCCGGACGCGAAGTTGTTCCTAAATCTAAAAGCCGGCGTGGGGGGCTCGACAGATGTCCGTCGCACAATTTGTTGATCCCGCAGTCTCTCAAGAAAAATTCGATCGCGAGGTCGCTCAATTTCGCGAACTAGCTGACGAATATCGTCAGCGTGGTTGGATCCTGCTTCAAGCAGAATTTCCTGATGTTTATGTGATGCTAGTTGCAACGCAACTAAAGCCTCCGGCCGTGATCTTAGGGGCGCATTTTAACTATGCGAACTACGACTCGCAGCCACCGTCGGTTCAACTAGTTAATCCATTTTCGTTCGAACCTTACAAGATGAAGGAGCTGCCGGTAACTCTTAACCGGCGCCTTCCGCCGGTTCCCATCGCCGCCAATGCTCCCGCAGGAATGGAATTCGTAAACGTCCAGCCGCTGATGCAAGGATATGGCCCGGAGAGCATCCCGTTTCTTTGCATTGCCGGCGTTCTCGAATACCACGAGCACCCCGCCCACACCGGTGACGCCTGGGAGCTGCACCGACCTGCCGGGGCCGGGAAGCTAGCCCGCCTTTTGGACGTAATATACCGCTACGGCGTGGAGTCTATCAGCCAGTACAACATCGGCTTGGTCGCCCAAATAAACGGGTTCGGGTTTTCCCAGGTCCCAGAGTGAATTTTGAAACACTCAAATATTTTTCAGTAAGCAGCGACCTTATCAGAAGCACTGAAAAAGAGCTCAAGACGGCCGGCAAGAGCGGCTATGAACTATTCGTTCTGTGGACTGGGACGATTAGTCAGGAAGGGTTTGTCACCCGTTCAATGCATGTGCCTCGGCAGACATCATATAAGCTTAACGCCGGCTTGTGCGTGCGCGTCGACGGCTCTGTGCTACACGAATTAAATCGCTGGTTGTACGAGCACCAGGAATTCCTCGGTGTGCAGATTCACAGCCACCCCAGTGAGGCGTACCACTCCGACACCGACGACGCTTATCCAATCGTTACAACTCTCGGCGGATTATCGATCGTTGTTCCCGATTTCTGCCAAGGTGGTTTCTTTTCGCCCGGAACGGTCGCCTATCGCCTTCAACCTAACGGGTGGGCGGAGCTAGGGCCTTCGACATTTCGAAGCATTCTGCACGTGGACCCATAATGGCTCTGGCAGAGTACTTCTCAAAGAATCACGTTGCTGCGTCCCAGTTAATCGCCGGTTATAATCCGGATTGGTTCACCGAACACGTCGTTTCGGCGCGAGTCGGAATTACATTTGGTCACGACGCAGCTAACAGCGCCGAGGGTCGCCTCTTACTCGACTTCCTAATGCGATTGCTGGCACGCTTCTATCCATCTCTTTCAATCCGGGCGCCAGAGGCCGAGAGCCTGCGGGAATCGCTGATGGCGCTTGGCGCCCGAATAAATCCGCTTATTGAATGGACCGATGACGCTGCGATCGAGATCGTGGTCGGCACAGAGGCGCGTCCTCAAGCAGAAGTTGCTCTTTTCGCGGGTTGTGATTCGTGGAACGCCTTCCTCTCGTCAAATGGCAACCACGCCACGGGCGACACATCAAATCCGGTCGGCGCCGGCATTGCAGCCTGTCTTGCTAGTGCTGCCGTTTTTCGATTCATTTTTTTGGGTGATATGGCCGTTCCAGAACCTGTGGTGCTGAATGGTTTCACTCGAGAAAGAACACAGCATGATGGGCCATCCATAGAGGGCGTGCGCCTTGCGCAACACACAGCCCTCGTTGGCTGTGGTGCGATCGGTAACGGTGCGGTGTGGACCCTCGCCAACGCGCCGCTACAAGGCTCGATACATCTGGTCGACGCCCAGGCCGTTGAACTCAGCAACATGCAGCGATATACCTTGACAGAAAGGAGCGATGAGAACCGCGGCAAGGTGGAGCTTGCCGCTAGCCAATTCAAGAACGCCCTTTCGGCCGTGCCGAATCCAATGGACTGGGCTTCATTTGTTTCCAAGAACGGATACCGTTGGGATAACGTCCTCGTTGCACTGGACACGGCGCGCGATCGAATGGCGGTGCAGGCTACGCTCCCACAATGGATTGCCAACGCATGGACGCAAATCGGCGATCTGGGCGTATCAACTCATGCCTTTGTGGGTCCCGGCGCATGCTTGAGTTGCCTTTACATTCCGCGCGGCCCCGCGCCGAACGCCGATGAGCTGATCGCACAAGCGCTTGGTATTCCAGAGAAAACCATCGAGGTTCGCAATCTCTTAGCTCAGAATCTGCCACCTTCCAAAGAATTGCTGAACGAAATCGCAGCACGGCTTTCCATCGCGCCCGAAATGCTAGTGCCGTTTCAGGAGCAGCCTATAAGGAAACTGTACGTCGACGGTCTCTGCGGCGGTGCCCTCCTTAGCCAGCAAGATCAAATTGGAAATGATCGCGAAATGCACGTGCCGCTGGCGCACCAATCCGCGCTTGCGGGTATTCTGCTCGCAGCGGTGGCTATCAAACATCTCATTGCGCCAGAACAGACGCGGATCACAAGGATCGACCTTCTGCGGGAAATGGGACAGTTTGTTACACAGCCGGCCTTGAAAGACGAAACAGTAAGGTGTATTTGCCAAGATAGCGATTATATTTCGGTTTACGCCAAGAAATACAATGAAGGTCCCTTACTAGGATAAGAAAACTGTACGCCGACGAACGACGGCGATGAATACGGGTGCCGACCCCCATACGCTGAACCATGATGTACGGTCTTCAAAGCGCCGGGGGGAAGCTCGTCATAAGGTGGCGCCTAGCTAGAAACGGCCCAGTAGCGTTTCGACGCGCTGGTGGATTATAGTCAGAACGTCCTCAACGTTCCACCGCTCGCGCACGGCGATGTAGAAGGACACATAGCCTTCGAGTTCCACGGTAGGCTTATCGCCCGTGATCGTGACAGGGACACGGATTATTTCCTCGCCTAACTTTGGCTCCCCCCAGAATGCCGTCAGTCCGATGTTTTGTCCACGGAATTCACAGTCGTGCAAAGTGATCTTCGGGATCGTATAGGTCGCGGGGTGGTGACTCGTGACTTGAATCATCCGATGTTTATCACCGTTCGACAGGCAGCGCAACATGACGAAAGGGTGTGGCAGTTTTTGCGCCTTCGCAGCGGAATCTTCATTGAACGGCTGGAGGTCTTCTATCTTGGCGGAATCTGAAGTATCGAAGAAGTTGCGCGGCCATTTACTTCGATCGATTTCAATGGGGAAATGAATGGAACCAGGGTCCTTGGGTTCGACTCCATTACAATGGCGTATCGCCAGCTGCCAGGCCAGATGATCAAGCGCACCCCGAAGATTGTGGATCGCGTCTCCGATAATAAGGCTCCAGCAATCGTCAATTTCGACAAGGCGGTCAATGTAAAAGACAAAGACCGCTTGATCAGGGTCGAATTTAGACGCTAGTCCATACTGAATGGGGTGCGGCCCGAGCTTGTCCTCGACAGACCTGTGAAACGCATCGATGTGTTCTTTCGCTCGTTTGAGCTTAAACCATGATCCAGTCAGATCAATCTGATGCGCCATGACACCTCACCATTCGTAGAACTACGCCGTCTCTTGCCAGAAGATCGCTAACCGTTTCTAGTCAGCCCTACTTTGGCCTTATTGTGGAAGCTGATAGGTGACTTTGCCGTCGGCGTCTAGGAACTGCAGTTTCGCCTGGCCGTCGTTGGCAACGAACATGTTGATGCGCGGCCTTCCGGTGGCGTCGTGCAGCGTGATGCGCGATTTATCATCGTCATAGCCGAAGAAGAATCGCTGCAGAATCCGCTCATTTGGATATTTCGTACGCACGGCTCGCCTTTGAGCATCTGTCGTCGCCGCGTGCCACTCGGAGATGAACCGCTGGTATTCCGGCGTGGTCCAATCGGGCTCATTCCAGCCGATCATATATGCATTCTGGTGGCCGTTATCGTTGGCGTCGTTCACCTGCAGCAGCTGGTCAGTCTTCACCGAGTCGTACGAGAGGGTCGAGCTAGAATGGAAGCTTCCATCCTTCGCGATGCGGCCGTCCCATGCCAGTGCGCCCTGTTCGTTGCCCAGTTGGTTGTAGAAGACGATGCCGTTGGAATCATTTCCACCCATGCGCTTCGCCAGCTTGCCGTTGATGATTGGCGGCGGGAAGTCGTCGTGATCGGTGATGATCATGGCGAGTTTTCCTTCGCGGTCGACCACGTTTATGCGGTGCAGCGTTATCGTGTCGAACGACGCGTTCTTCGCTTCGTGGACGGCGCCTAGCAAAAACACTCCGGCGGCGACAGTGCTCACTAGCGCATAGATGCGCAGAATTTGGATCTCGCGCCTGATCGAACGTATCTTCATCGGACCCCTCTCCCTCGGCTCTTGACGACGGAATATTTCCTGCACGCCACCAGTTTATCCGCGCGGAATCTTAGGGAAGGCCGCTCTTTTGTAGGACGACCTACAGCTGCGCAAATCATGCGCCCTTTGAAAAGGCGAGGTCTATTAGAATCTTGGTAGCCCAGACAAAACCAAAGGCCAGGGACGCCGCAATTGAAATGGCGATCGCGACCTGGGATCCACCGGTTGCTATGATGTAGACTGCTATGGCAAGCAGAAGAAACTCGGGCAGCACTGCCCTGATTGTCAGCAGCCGTTGGTCAGGCATGGAATGGGCGACTTCAGCTAATCCGGCGACCTTGACGGCCTCCCTGCGAGATATCTCACCCTTTTTTAGCAGCCTCATCAGATACGTCCAAGCGGCTATGTGCGCAAGCGGAATTGCCCAAAGCCAGTTGAGGGAAAAACCTGGAAACGCAGCTGCGACCGAAAATAACAGTGCGACTTGAAAAAATACCAGCATCGGCAAGAGCTGAATTACAAACCATAGCCCTCGGTATTGTGACCGAAGCAGCTGATGGAGTCGTTGCATTTCTATGGACAGCTGCATTCTGTTTGCCACCGTGGACATTTCTTCACTAATTTGCGAAAGAGTGCCAAGGCCGCCCGGCAGAAAGCCTGTCGAAAGAGTCAACGCGAGTATAGCAAGCGCCACGGCCCACAGCGTTGCGCTAATACTTCCGGTCAATATGAAAAAGTTCGTGAAATCGTGAGGCATCGTCGGCTAATTGAACCCGGCTAGCAGTGGCGTATCGAATGCGGTACGTTCGGTCATGACCTCAGCCATCCATACGGCCGCGGATTCTTCGTTCTCTGGATAGGCCAGGATGACGCGCTTTGCGTAAAATGCTGTTCGAGCATTGACTACGCGCACGCCATCAAAATTGACGCTTACTTTATCCGGCAGTGCTCGATTTGCAATGAGGGCCGCGTGTCGCCGATCCAGTGGGAGCGTCAATTCCAATGAGTCCGACGCGAAGTCGTATATCCCTGAAACCTCGCCTGCGCGCGGCGGCGAAATTGGATCAAAATACGCGCAGGGTGCATCGGAAGTAAAGAAATTCTGGGCTTTCGAGCGCAAAATGCAAACGTTGCGTGGCATCGCGGACATCAGGTTTTCGGCCAAATTCAATACATTGAGTCGCGAAATCGTGTCAGGGTCGACTGCAAAGCGATCGGGCAGGGAAAAATGCTCACGGAGCACGGTATGGATGGCCCACGTACGTCGCCCTGGGTCACTGGGGAAATCCTCGTCATACATTTCGCCAACTTTTTCGCTTAGTCGCTTGACCTCGGGAACGAGCCGGTCTCGCCCCTGGTGATTGCGCGCCAACAGCGTGGCGTACAGCCAGCGCACGCCGTCAACGTCTTTCTTGGATAGACGCGGGTCGGATACGCAAGATCTAATAAGAGCGGGCGTCATCCCATCAAATACGGCAAGCGCGTCTTCAAGGTCGTCGCATGGTGTACCGTCCGCCAAGGCGACATCATAAAAGCCATGCTCCGCGGCGATCGTGTTTACGTGTACGTCGCGAACCTCGTTGGGTTCGCGAAACCAGCCCCAAAGAGCACCGTTATTGGCAAAGCCGCGCAAGTACGAACGCGCGACGAAGTGCTGTAGCTTCTTTTTGGCTTTCACGTAGCCGCGGCTTTCATATTCTTAATATGTCCATGACCAATTCAAAGACCCCATCCAAGCCGGCAGGGCTTCGGCTCGTGAGAAGATTTATCGGTTGCTGGTTGTTAAAGGCGGCATTCTCGCATCTAATCCACCTGTCGGCATATGCTTGATCTCCGAAGAGCCTGTGCAGCCCGTCGTAGATGTTAATTACCTTAGAGATTGTGATGATCTGGGGATCGGAAAGCTTCGGTGTTCTCTTTCCCGTCATCCAATCTTCGTAGGTGCCGACTTCAGCGCCGAGGATCCGACAGCGCTCCTCAGTCGACAGCTGCCATGCATCGCCGATACGATCGAAAGCCTTTAACGCCGTCGTATGATTGATATGCTGAAGGTTGGAGGGGTCGGATGACATTGTTACGGTGGCCGCCTTTCTGCTATGCGCTTTCTGATCGTGTAATCGCATCAAAGAGTGCCAGCAGGGTGGCACTTCTGAACCGGCTCGTGATCGGGAAGTGATTCGCTCTCACCACGGGGCCATGCGGTCGACGGGAATAAACCGGCGCAAGCGACCTTAAAGGCGGCGTGTTCCGCTCGCTAATCTGCAACTTTAGATCGGGCCAGGGATTGCGCGCCGGCGACTTGTGAAGATGCCGCGCGCCCATTTCGCGCCCAACTTGCTTCGCTAACGCAAAGCCAGGGCGATTCGACGTGAATCTGTGCTCGTTTTCAATCGCGACTTGGTAGCGCCAACGGGAATCGAACCCGTCTTTCCGCCTTGAAAGGGCGATGTCCTAACCGATAGACGATGGCGCCTCAACGGCCTCGTTACTACAACACGGGATTGAGCGGGCTGTCAACAACATCCCCCGGCTGTACGCCCGGCATAAAAGCCTCCCAGTCGGCGAAGTGCTGTTTGCGCGAAGGCTCGGCGAGGCGAACGCCGTCGGCCATGTAGATGATCGTCATAACGGCGCGCGGGCGGTCCGAACAGTTGGCGCCGGCGTGGTGAAAGGTCCAGCCCGAATGAAAGCTGACCGCGCCGAGTTCGAACGCCTCGTTAACCTCGCTAAAGCGGCCGGCCGCGAGCGCTTCCTTTAAGCTCCGTTCGCTTTCATCGGATATCTCGAGATCGCGCCCGATCGTCATGCGGTGGCTTCCGGCGGCGAAGGCGAGTGGACCCATTTCCAGCGGCGTTGGTTGCAGCGGCACCCAGGCCGTGATGGTCTTGTCGCTATCCAAGGGCCAGTAAAATTGATCGGCGTGCCACGGTGTGATACCACCGCCCGGTTCCTTGTACAGCGCTTGATCGTGATACAAGCGCACGCGAGGCACACCCAGCAGCTGTGCGGCTATCATCGCGAGGCGCTTGCCGAAGACAAACCGGCGCGCGGTATCGTGGGTTCGCCAGAGATTCGTTATCTGCAGAAAGGCTTTGTGATATGTGTCGCGCTCCTCTAACGGAGCGGTCACAGAATTGCGACGAACGACCTCCGAAGAGATCGGATCGCGAAACTGCGCGATCGTCTCCGCTGAAAAGACTAGTTTCAGTTTCATGAATCCGTCGCGCTCGTAACGCGCGCGGCATTCCGGATCAAGCGAGAGTGGTTCGTCTAGTTCGTTCACGGTGTACGCCCTGGGGGCTTGGGCCCGGCAGGATTCGAACCTGCGCGCAACCAGTTATGAGCCGGCCGCTCTACCGCTGAGCTACGGGCCCCCGCCAAGAACTTACTATCCAGGCGTTGTATCCCTGTTTGGATGGCTCCCGGGCCGTTACCGCCGGTTCGCAGGTGAAATCAAGCGAGGCGCTACTTCAGACGCCGCAACGTTGAATTGATAACAGGTTCGTCCGGCGCCATGCGGCCAGGATTGCCCGGGCCAGGATGGTTCAAGAGCTTCGTTTTCAGCCGCTAAGCTGAAGCGCGCGCAAAGCTTGTAATTCTTTGCGTCAATTCTCTGGAATTCGTATGGGCGCAGAGTAACCGGGTCGCGCCGCTCCAAATCGCTCGGTAAGCCTTTGGGCAAGCCGCCCGTCTCACCGAAGCGGGCGTGTATTCCGGAGGCGATGTAGAAAAGATCTCTCCCGCGCTGCTGGTCGAGCGCGACGAGCCGGGCGTGGCCCGGAGGGCCGATGACGAGGAAGGCAAGTACCAAACCCAGCGCCACGATGATGCACGCCGCGACACCAAAAATGCGGTCAAGTTTCACGACTGCGTTGCGGGAGCGTCGATCGTATTCAAATAGTAGAGAAAGACGCCGCCGCCGAGTACGAGCAGCACGAGCGAATCGAGGACGAATCGGACCGTGAGTTCGCCACGGAGCAAGGCGCTAATAAACCAAACGCCGTCAGCGAGCACTACTATCGCTGCGATAACAAGTGCCAGGTAAGTGAGCCAGCGGCGCACGCCCGAGTCGTAAAGGTCCGGACGCGACGAAAGCTCTCGCCGAATCAGCGTGTGCACAAAGACGAAGACCGGAAAGGAGATAACAACGACGGCAACCTGCCATGAGATCTGGTCGCGCAAAGACTCAGCGTAATACTGTCTTTGCGTTGCGTCCGGGAACGCCCGGGCGATCAAAATATAAAAGACCTGTCCGAGTGCGACGGTCCAAAACCCGAGCGTAATGAAATTGAGCAGATAGTAAAAGGCGTCTCGCGCATTCTCAACCTGACCCGACCGGGCCGGCACGGGCATTCCCAGCACGTCGGCGTAATACGCCGAAAGAGCGGCATAGACGCGCCGCTCGGACCAGCCTCGGTCGCCCAGCAGTGAGACGATGAACTCATCGTTCACCCCGTGCTGCTTGGCGGCCCGGACAAACTCTAAGAGCTCGGGATTCGGCATGGTACGTGTGCTCATGTGGCGGCCATTCGTCGTATGCTGGCCGCCGCCCGCCTGCTTGGAAGCAAGCATGCGAAGTCCGAGGCGGATATGCCGATTACTTATATACGATGTTTCATGCTATTGTGCTTGGCTTAGCCATGCAGAGCGCTTCCATATCCGTACCGGCAGAGAAGCGCATGCTTGCCGACCTCAACTCCACCCGCGCCCGCGCCGGGCTGCCGATGCTCAGACTGGACAACCGCCTGACGGACGTCGCGCGCGCCCACGGCATCGACATGGCGCAGCACAACTATTTCGCGCACGTGTCGCAGACCGGACAATCGCCGTTTGACCGCATGAAGGCCGACCGTATTCCGTTCGGCTGGGCCGGCGAGAATCTGGCCATGAGCCCCGACGAACCGACGGCCTACCAAGCCCTTCTGCAAAGCCCCGAGCATCTGGCAAACATCATGCAGCGCCACTTCTCGAAAGTGGGCATCGCCGCGGTGCAAGGTCCGGACGGCGAGATGCTGTTCGTGCAGGACTTCACCAACTAACAGCCGTCCTTTTCCGGTCATGAAACGATCGGTATCCCTGATAATCGCCGCGCTTGCTTGCTGCATGATCGCGGCGATTCCGCGTCAGGCCCCGCCCCGTCACAACACCGCGCCCCCGCCCATCGACGGTATCCGCTGCGAAGGCATGGAGGGCGCCGTCGTTCACATCCACCAGTACCTCGCACTCTATGACGGATACCAGCGCCTCGTCTTGCCGGCAAACATCGGCATCCACAACAACTGTTTGTATTGGCTGCACACGCACACCGCCGATGGTTTGATCCACGATGAAGTTCCGATCCACAAGTTTTTCAGGCTCGGAAATTTCTTCGACGTCTGGAAGCAGCCGTTGAACTGGTACCAAGCCGGCCCGCTCCTCGCGCGGCGCGGAGCCAAGCTGAAGATTACCGTTGACGGAAAGCCGTTCAAAGGAAATCCGCGCAACATCGAGCTCGACAACCACACCGAGATTATCATCAAGAGCGGACCGCCCTACGTCACGCATCCGCCCCATTACCGTTGGGGAAATATGGGCTAGCAAAAAGAAGAGGGCCGCTTTCGCGGCCCTTTCTCTGTCGCTACACAATGGATTGGGCTAGCGACACTTCTTGTGGAGCACCGGCTTGCCGCTTATCGCGGAGGTCCCGATGATGTAACGCGGGCCGGTCGAAGCTCCGAGCACTCCGGTCTTGTACCAAACACAACGCCGTTTTCCAACCGGTTGAATAGCAACCGGAAGAACGCGCGTCGGTAGAGCTGCGATACGGCGTCCGCTTGTAGGCCCGGTCGAAGAGCCGAGCACGTGCGTCGGCGATGCGCCGCGCGTCGAACCGCGCGTGCCATTCGCGAACTGCCCGCCCGCAACCGGAATCATGCCGACCGGCGCGCCCGGTCCGCGGTCGCCGCCGCGTGTATCGGTCGGAGGCGTGCCGGCGCGTGCCACTACCGGACCAGGCACGGCTCCCGTGCCGCCGCCGATGCCGGGTACCGTTCCGCTTCCACCATTGCGCGCGCCAGGCACCGTCGCCTTACCCGGAGCGGGTACTGAAGCGCTTGCGATGCCGCCGTGCAGATTGCTCGGCGCGATGCCGCCGCCACCCGATCCGCCGCCGCACATTGCCGAGCTGGTCGATTCACGGGACTTACAGAAGCCGCGGGTGTGACCGGCCGGATTTACGCACTCGTGCGGAAGTCCGGGCGGGTTGTGGCCCGATGCGTCGTTGGCTGCGTCTTTGGCCATTTGATTGGCAAACGCAGGGTTGCCGTGGCTCTTCGAGCTGGTTCCCGGAGCGCAAGGCTTCGAGATGTTCGAAGCGACCTCGGTATCGCTGCCGCCCGAACCGCTGCCGCCGCCGCAGATGCCCTCGCTGCTGGACGACTTGCAGAATCCGCGCGTATGTCCGGCCGGATTCACGCACTCGTGCGGAAGTCCGGGCGGGTTGTGGCCCGATGCGTCGTTGGCTGCGTCTTTGGCCATTTGGTTCGCGTAGGCCGGATTGCCATTTCGCGACGAACCGTGACCGCACTTGCCCGCGCCGCTTATGGCGACGTCCGTGTCGGATTTGGCTACTTCAGTGTCGGACTTACGGTTCTTAGCCTTGTGCCCTTTGGTGTCAACGTCGGCCTTGGCTACCTCAACATCTGATTTCTTGGCCTTCTTCGTATCGTTGTCGAGTTTCGCGATGTCGTGGTCGCACTTCTTCTTGTCGCTGTCGAGCTTGCGCCGGTCGGCATCAATATCGGCTTTATTACCCTTGGCCTTGTCGATGTCGAGCTTTTCCTGGTCGATATCGACGTCGCGTTTGTCCATGTCGACCTTGGCAACGTCAACGTCTTCCTTGGATTTCACCTTGGCGCGATCGCTGTCGAGCTTGCGCGTATCCATATCGACTTTTTGACGGTCGCTATCGAGTTTCGCAACTTCCGACTCGCGGTTGCGGGCGAACTTGTCGAAGCTATGTTTCTTCTCCAGGTCGAGCGCGACGACTTTACCGCTCGTTGCCGTCATGGCCGTCACTTCCAAGTCGGATCCGACTTTTACGTGCAGCCGACTCGCCGTCTTGCTGTCGAGTTTGATCTCACGCGTCTGCCCGCTCTTATCTTGCAGCATGAAGGTGTCGCCCGTGCGCGCCGTTACGCGCATGTTGTCCTTCTCGCCACGCGCACAGACGGCCGTGATTTGCTGGCCGTTCGTGGTGAAGAAAATTAAATCGCTGCGGCCCTGATGCGCTTTGAGCGAGTTGAGCGCCGCCTCGGAGATGGCGAAATCGTGCGTGCTGCCGTTCGAGAGTTTGACATGGACGCCGGCCTTTGCACCGGTGCCGAACACATCGCGGCCGCCCGCGCTACCTTCAAACTCGGTTCCGAGGGAACCGTCCCCCGTGGTTTTGCTGTGGCTCATGCTGCGGTCGAATTCGCCCGGCGAAGAACGAGGGCCGCCGACGCCGCCGGGGCCGCGCTGCGCTGCCGCCTTTGAATCGCCGCCGCTGTTGCTCTGTCCCGGTTGCGCCGCCGCGCTGCTGCCGTGCTTATCGTGATTGCCGCCTTTGTCTTTGTCGGCCAGTGCGATGCCCGTGGTGCATAGCAAGGCCGCACTTAAGAAGGCCGCTACTAGGTTCTGCGGTCGAAACATACCCTTGTCTCCATTGTGTGCTCGGGGGGAAGGTGTCGCATTTAGTGTTGCCATAATCACGCAAAGCAAAACTTCGCACGCCTCTTTAAAAGCGAGCGAGCTTTTAATTGTCCGGTGTGTAAGCTAGCGGCGCAGCGTCTTGAAAGCGAGCGAGCCCGCGTAACGCGCGGATGCACCCAGTTCATCTTCGATTGCCATCAGCCGGTTGTACTTCGCAACGCGATCGCTGCGCGAAAGCGAGCCGGTTTTTATCTGTCCGGCAGCGGTGGCGACGGCAATGTCCGCGATAATCGCGTCTTCCGTCTCACCGGAGCGGTGCGAAATTACGCATGTGTAGCCGGCTTTGTGCGCAACCTCGATCGTTTCGAGCGTTTCGGTGAGCGTTCCGATCTGGTTGACCTTGATCAGCACGGAGTTCGCGACGCGGTCCGCGATGCCGCGCTCGACGCGCTGCGTGTTGGTCACGAAGATGTCGTCACCGACCAGCTGACAGCGCGAGCCGGCCGCTTCGGTCAGCCGCGCCCACCCTTCCCAATCGTCTTCGGCCAAACCATCTTCGATTGAAACGATCGGATACTTGTCGATCAGTCCCGCGTAAAAATCGACCATCTGCGCCGGCGTAAAGGCGCGCTTGGTATCGACCGGATAATATTTTCCATCGGAGAAAAATTCGGTCGAAGCGGGATCCAGCGCGATCGCGACGTCGGATCCGGCTTTGTAGCCGGCCGCGCCGATCGCTTTCACCAAAAGATCCAACGCCTGTTCGGGCGTTTCCAAATGCGGCGCGTATCCGCCCTCGTCGCCGACCGTCGTCGGCTGGCCGGCGTCGTGCAACATCTTGCCAAGCATGTGGAAAACTTCCGCGCCATATCTGACGGCTTCGCTTAGCGACGGCGCGCCGAGCGGCACGAGCATGCATTCTTGGATCTGCAATCCGCCGGCCGCGTGTTTCCCACCATTGATCACATTCATCAGCGGAACGGGCAACAGTGACGCGGACGGACCGCCGAGATAACGGTAGAGCGGAACGCTGAAGCTTGACGCAGCGGCGCGCACGACTGCCAGCGAGACGCCGAGCGTCGCGTTCGCGCCGAGCCGGCTCTTGTTCTCCGTTCCGTCGAGGTCGATCAGTTTTTCGTCGATCTCGCGCTGCGCCGTCGCGTCGAGACCCTCGATGGCCGGTCCAATGATGTCGTTGACCGCCGCGACCGCTTTCAGCACACCTTTGCCGCCGTAACGCGACGTGTCGCCGTCGCGCAGTTCCATCGCTTCATGCGCGCCGGTGGACGCGCCCGACGGAACCATCGCCTCTTCCACCGCGCCGAACGTCGTCGCGACGGTCACTGCAACGGTTGGGTTTCCGCGCGAGTCGAGCACCTCGCGCGCGCGGACGCCTTCGATGAGCGGCCGCCCGCCGCCGCGCAACGCCTGCAGGGCCATTTACTTTTCGAAGATCCAGCGCTCGAGATCGTGCTTGCGCGAAACGAAATCGGCGGGGTCGAAAAAGATCTGCAGTTCGCGCTCGGCGCTTTCGTGCGAATCGCTGCCGTGCACGAGATTGCGGCCGATCGTTTGCGCATAATCTGCGCGTATCGAGCCAGGCGCGGCCGCCAGGGGATCGGTCGCTCCCATCAATTGACGGCACCCGGCGATTGCCGATTCACCTTCGACGCACATCGCGACCAGCGGACCGCTCGTAATGAATTTTACGAGTCCGTCGAAGAACGGCTTCCCTTGGTGCTCGCCGTAATGCTTGCGCGCGCGCTCGCCGTCGAGCTGCATCATCTTCATGGCCACGATAATATAGCCGCGGCGTTCTAAGCGCGAGATAATATCGCCGGTCACGCCGCGCGACACGGCGTCGGGTTTGCACAAGAGGAGCGTACGTTCGATAGCCATAGGAGCCTCGTTACGTTACGGGATCATAATTGTCATCCTGAGTAGTGCGCCGTAGGCGCACGTCGTCGAAGGGCTGAGTAGTGCGCCGGAGGCGCACGTCGTCGAAGGAAGAAGCGCCCGACGATGAACCGCTTCTCGCAGATCCGCCGCGTCGAATCGACCGGCAGCACCAACGACGATATCGCGAAGATCCTGGGCGAGCCCGAAACGCGCGGACTAACGCTGGTTGCGGATTATCAGACCAATGGAGCCGGACGCAAAGGGCGGTCGTGGATCGCGTCGCCCGGCAGTGCGCTGTTGTTCACTTCTGCGCTGCCCGACCCGGTTCCATCGAGCGATCTTTGGAGCGTGCCGTTCTGGATCGGCGTGGCCGTGCACGAAGCACTCGCGGATTTCGGCGTCGCCACGCAACTCCAGTGGCCCAACGACGTCCTCTTGGACGGAGCGAAAGTCGCCGGCATCTTGTGCATTTCACGCGTCGCCGGTTCGCAGGCATGGGTTGCGTGCGGCGTCGGTGTCAACGTGATGCGGCCCTCCGAGGACGACACATTTGCGAATGTCGATCCGCCCCCCGCGTTTCTTTCGGACCTGCGGGACTTCGATCGCGGCGAGCTTCTCGCCGCGATCCTGCGTCGTGCCGGCGCTTCTTATACGATGCTTGCGTCGCCCGAAAAAATCGCGCGCGTGTGGGAACGCGCGGCCGGGCTTCCAGGTGCGCGCTATCGCTTGAGGTTAGACGGTTCAGACGAGCGTCTCGAAGGCGCCGCGATTCAGCTCGGGGGTGCGGGAGAACTCGTCGTCGATTGTTACGACGGGCGCCACGTCATCTCGCAGGCCGACGCGCGCGTTTTACGCTAGCGGGCTAGCTCCGCGCGCGGCTCCGCTTTTCGCACACATCACAAAAATGCGGCATCTTGTTATCCGTCTCGAAGATCGAATTCGAATAGTGCATGGCGCAGCGCGCATTGTAGCAGTGCTTTAGGCCGAGCGCGTGTCCGAGCTCGTGAACGCATTCCTTCAGCGTGCGCTGAAAGAGCGCATTTTCATCGGCAGCTTCTCCGTAAAACTCATTGCGAAGCCGGTGGAGTGAAACGGCCGCCACGCGGCGATGTTCGTCGGCGTCTCCGAAGACGAACCGCTGTGAGGTCTTATAGAGATCGAAATCCGTGATGCCCAGCAGCAAACCGCCCTCGCCGCCGTATTCGCGCAGTAGCTTTGTCGTCAGCGTGGGGAGAAAGAGTTGCTTTCGCGTGCTGTTGAGGCAGCTCCGAGAGAGTGAGAGCGACCGTTCGACGACGACGTCGTAGAGAAAACGCTCCGCCAAACACAATCCCAGGCGGGAGAGAAACGCGGGGTCGATCCCGTTCACGGGAACGATGCGCAATTGCATCTCCATCTCTTGGGGCGGTTTCTTTCGACGCTTTCGCGAAAACGCCCGCTATGATCGTCGGCATCGGGACCGACCTGGCCGAGGTTGCGCGCTACCGTTTCGACGAGACCGAACTCGCGTGGTTCGCGCGCAAAATCTACACGGACGAAGAGATGGCGTACGCGCTGCGCAAGCGCGAACCGGCCCAGCGTCTCGCGGGATTTTACGCAGCCAAAGAAGCGACGCGCAAAGCGTTCGGGCACGCGATCCCATGGCGGAGCGTCGGCGTCACGCACGAACGCAGCGGCAAGCCCGCCATCCGGCTTTTCGGCGAAGCTGCGAAACTGCCGGAGCGCCGCGGCGTCACCGTCATTCATCTGTCGATCACGCACACCGATGAGACGGCCGCCGCCACCGTTATCCTGGAAGGCCCGTAATGCGTGTCTTCACGCCGCAGCAAATGCGGGCGATCGACGCAGCGTCATCGAGTGGCGGAGGAGACGTAGCGCTGATGCGCAGCGCGGGAGAACGGATCGGGGAGATCGCACGCCGGCACGCGCGCGGGTCGCGAATCGTCGCGTTCGCGGGCAGCGGAAATAACGGCGGAGATGCGTTTGCCGCACTGGCGCTGCTGCCGGCATCTTACGAACGCATCGTGTATGCGGACCTTGCGGAAAGACCTTCCGCGGCAAGACGCGACGCGGAGAAACGCGCGTCGGAGGCGGGCGTTATCGCGCGCTCACTGCCGCAGACCATCGACGAAGCGCGCGCGGCACTCGCAGGCTGCGGGCTCGCGCTGGACGGATTGCTGGGCACCGGCGCGCGTCTTCCGCTGCCGCAAAAATACGACGCACTTGTTAGTGCTCTGAACGAAAGCGTCGCCGCCGTACTGGCGATCGACGTGCCGAGCGGCGGGGTTGACGCGGACGTCACCGTTACGCTGGGCGCATTGAAGATCGGGCTGCTGCTCGAACCGGCGCGCTCGCTGGCCGGCGAGCTTTGGCTGGCCGACATCGGCTTATCGGAAAAAGCGATCGCGGCGCAGTCCGCAGAGTTCGCGGCACTCGATGACGGCGAATTCTTGCAGCTGTTACCAGAGCGACGGCGCGATTCGGACAAGCGCAAAGCCGGCGCTCCGCTCATCGTCGCCGGTTCGGAGCAATTTCCGGGCGCGGCGATATTGGCGGCACTCGGCGCGGCGCGCTCCGGCGCAGGTTACGTAACCGTTGCGGCGCCGAAGAATGCGTTGCCCGCGCTGCGCGCCCACCTCATCGAGCAAGTCGCCGTCGAATTGACCGGCGCCGGCGATCTCGCGGATGTGGCCCAGCGGTGTAGCGCTGTCGGTCTCGGACCTGGGCTCGGACTCGACGATACCACCGGCGGCCTCATCCGCGACTTTGTCAAGCGATGCGATCTGCCGATCGTTGCGGATGCGAGCGCGCTTTTTCATTTCGCAAAACATCTGGACGAGCTGCGCGGAAAGCGTATCGTTCTCACGCCGCATGAAGGCGAGTTCGCGCGGCTTTCCGGGAAGGGCACGATCAAAAACGGCGAACGGATCGATCGGCTGCGCGAATTCGTCGATCGCACCGGGGTAACCACGCTCCTGAAAGGCGACGCGACGCTGGTGTACGACGGTAAAGTCATGCACATCAACACCACCGGCACGCCGTTGCTCGCAACGGCGGGAACGGGTGACGTTCTCACGGGGATGATCGCCACGCTGCTTTCCCAAGGACTTTCGCCTCTCGACGCCGCGCGCGCGGGCGCATACTGGCACGGACTGGCGGCGAGAAAAGCGGGCGAGCAACGGCCGGTAGGCGTGATCGCGCGCGACGTTGCAGACGCGCTCGGCAGCGCGCTTCCACGTGAACCGGCACGCGGCAAGCTCGTTCGTATATATTAGCGGGATTGCTGCGCCGTTATTCGAGTCATGGCGAGCCAAAAAGCTGTCATCCTGAGCGCAGCATTTCGCGTTTAGCGAAATGCGAAGTCGAAGGGGGGCCGAGCGTAGTCGAGGCCTGTGTTTCCCGGGCCTCGTCAGGCGCACTTCGTGCGCTGCTCGGCCGTGGTTCGACTGGCGCGCTTACGCGCGCCGCTCACCATGACAAATTTTGTGCGGCGCTCACCATAACACTAGAGTAGGTTTCGCAACCCGGCTTCGTCGAGAATTGAAATGCCGAGGGTTTGCGCCTTGTCGTATTTACTCCCTGGATCCGAACCCGCGACGACGTAATCCGTTTTCTTGCTCACCGAACTCGTGACTTTTCCGCCCGCCTGTGTTATGAGCTCGGCGGCTTCGTCGCGGGTTAGGTTCGGCAGCGTGCCGGTAAGGACGAATGTCTTCCCCGCCAGCTTCCCGCCGGCAGCGCGCGAGCCTTTCGGCGCACTCATCAAGACGCCGGCTTTCCGCAGCCGCTCGACCATCCCGCGGTTGGCGCGCTGCGCAAAGAAGAGCGAGACGCTGCTCGCGACCTCGGGACCGATGCCCTCACACTGCTGCAACTCCTCCGCGCCCGCCGCGGCGATCGCATCGATCGTCCCGAAATCGCTGGCCAGAATCTGCGCCGTCTGCGTTCCCACAAACCGGATCCCCAAACCGGTGAGAACGCGTGCCAGGCCATGTGATTTCGACGTCTCGATATTGCGCAAGAGATTCGCAATCGTTTTTTCGCCGGTGCGCGGTACAGCGGCGAGTTTCACCTCATCGAGAGCATAGATATCGGCGATCTCGTGCACAAGTCCGAGCTCGGTCAACTGCTGGGCCATGACGTCGCCGATGCCCTCGATGTCCATTGCGCCGCGCGAGCAAAAGTGGCGCACGCGCTCGAGGACTTGCGCGGGACATGTCGCGTTGGTGCAGCGCGACATCGCTTCGCCTTCGGGATGATCGACGTCGGCACCGCAAACCGGACAGCGCTGCGGCATGACGAAGCGGCGCAGCTTGCCTTTCCTTTCGCTTAAGACGGGTCCAACCACGCGCGGAATCACGTCGCCCGCCCGCGTCACGAGCACGACGTCGCCCGCACGGATGTCGTTGCTCGCGATGTACTCTTCGTTATGCAGCGTCGCATTGCGAACGGTTACGCCGCCGAGCTGCACCGGTTCTAACACTGCGTTGGGATTCAGTGTGCCGGTTCGTCCGACCGTGATTACGATATCGAGCAGTTTCGTGCGCGCCTCCCGCGGTTTAAATTTGTATGCGATCGCCCAGCGCGGATCGCGCCCGGCCGCGCCGAGCCGTTCTTGCGTCGCCAAGTCGTCAACTTTCACGACGACGCCGTCGATCTCGTAATCGAGATCCTCGCGCTTGCCTTCCCACCGCTCGCAGTACGCAATCACTTCATCGATCGACGTACAGTGCGCGACGTGCGGGTTGACGGACAAACCCAAGCGTTTGAGCAGCTCGAGGGATTGCCATTGGGTGCGCGGCGCGCGGGCCTCCGAAAGTACCAGCGAGTAGGCGAAAAATGACAGCTTCCGTTCCGCGGTCAGACGCGGATCCAATTGACGGACCCCGCCCGACGCGGCATTGCGCGGATTGGCAAAAACCGGCAGCCCCGTTTTTTCGCGCGCGTTGTTCAGCTTTGCGAAGTCGCTTTTCTTTAAATAGACTTCGCCCCGCACCTCGATCTCGACGTGGCCGAGATGTCCGTGAGCCTGCCCTGAGCGAAGTCGAAGGGGAATCGATGAGATCGTGCGCAGATTCGGTGTGACGTCTTCGCCGGTGCGCCCGTCGCCGCGCGTGCCTCCGCGCTCGAGCGCGCCGTCACGATACTGCAGCGACGTCGCGAGGCCGTCGATCTTCAACTCCACCACGTAGGATTGCGGGCCGCCGGCGAGCTTGCGAACGCGTTCGTCGAACGCGCGCAGCTCCTCCGCGTTTGTGGCGTTGGCCAGACTGAGCATCGGTATGCGATGTTGATACGGCGCAAAGCGTTCGGCCGCCGGAGCGCCGACGCGTTGTGTCGGCGAGTCCGGCGTGCGCAGCTCGGGATAGCGGTCCTCGATATCCAGCAGCTCGCGCAGCAACAGGTCGTAATCCGCGTCCGAGAGTTGCGGATCGTCCAGAACGTAATAGTGGTGATTGGCTTCCTCGATTAGGCGGCGCAGCTCGCGCGCGCGTTCGTCAGCGTTTGTTGCCATGCGCTGCTAGCGCGACAAGCTGATTATCTGGATGGCGTACCCATCCGGATCGCCGATCATCGCAAAACGACCGAACGACTCATCGCACGGACTTTGAAAGATCGGAACGCCCTTCCCGCTGCACTCTTCGATGAACCGGTCCACGTCTTTCACGGAGAAGCCGATCTGCAGCGACCCCGGCCGCACGGCGTGCAGCTCGGTCTTCGGATGCAATCCAAGCAGCGCGCCGCCGCCGAGATCGAAGTCCACCCAGTCCGGAACGGCGTCGGTCTTCAGCGTCAATCCGAGAACGTCGCGATAGAAATTGCGCGAGCGCTCCAGATCCGCGCAGACCAGCATCGCGATCGTGAATTGCGCCATGCCTTAGGCTTCGACGGCTACCCTGTCACCCTTCGCCAGATCGTCGAGGACACGCAAGTTCTCGCGCTCGAGCGCTTCGATCGCGCTTGCCTCGGGACGCCGGTGTCCGACCGCGCGCTGATCTTTCAGCACGGGGAGCAGGTATTGGCCGGTATAAGAGCGCTTGTCGCGCGCGACCTGTTCGGGCGTTCCGGCCGCTACCACGGTGCCGCCGCGATCGCCGCCCTCGGGACCGAGATCGATAATGTAGTCGGCCGTTTTGATGACGTCGAGGTTGTGCTCGATCACGAGCACGGTGTTTCCGGTTTGCACCAACCGGTCCAAGACTTCAAGCAGTTTGTGGATGTCGGCGAAATGCAAACCCGTCGTCGGCTCGTCGAGCACGTAGAACGTCCGGCCGGTCGAGCGGCGCGCAAGTTCCGTCGCCAGCTTCACGCGCTGAGCTTCCCCTCCCGAGAGCGTCGTCGCGGGCTGTCCCATCTTGATGTAGCCGAGCCCGACTTCGCAAATCGTCCGCAGCTTGTTGTGAATGCGCGGGATCGCCGAAAAGAACTCCGACGCTTCATCGACGCGCATCTCAAGCACGTCGCTGACGTTCTTTCCTTTATATTTGATCTCGAGGGTCTGCGCATTGTAGCGCTTGCCCTTACAGACTTCGCACGGCACGTAGACATCGGGCAAGAAATGCATCTCGATCTTGATGATGCCATCGCCTTCACAGGCTTCGCACCTGCCGCCGCGGACGTTAAACGAGAAGCGGCCGGGCATATAGCCGCGCATCTTCGACTCGGGAACCATCGAAAACAGCTCGCGCACCAGGTCGAACGCGCCGGTGTAGGTCGCCGGGTTACTACGCGGCGTGCGCCCGATCGGCGATTGGTCGATGACGACGAGTTTGTCGAGCATATCGGCGCCGCGGACGTTACCGTATGTTCCGGCCGCCGGCTGATGGTGCAGATGCTGGTTGAGCGCTTTGACCACCACGTCGTTCACGAGCGTGGATTTCCCGCTGCCGCTCACGCCGGTGATGCACGAGAGCACGCCGACCGGCAAGTCCACGTCGATACCGAGCAGATTGTTGGCCTTAGCCTTGCGCACTTGCAGCCACGATCGCGGCTCGCGACGCTGCTTCGGTATCGGAATGAATTTTCGCCCGGAAATATACGCGCCCGTCTCGGATTCCGGGTTGGCGATAACGTCGTCTAGCGTTCCGGCGCTCAAGACATAGCCGCCTTCGGCGCCGGCACCCGGTCCAATATCGACCACCACGTCGGCATTGCGGATCGTATCCTCATCGTGTTCGACGATGATCAGCGTGTTGCCGAGATCGCGCAATGTCTTGAGCGTTGCCAGCAATCGATCGTTGTCGCGCTGATGCAGCCCGATCGACGGCTCATCCAAAATATAGAGCACGCCGACCAGCGAGCTGCCGATCTGTGTCGCGAGCCGGATGCGCTGCGACTCGCCGCCCGAAAGCGTGGTTGCCGACCGCCCGAGGGTCAGGTAATTCAACCCGACGTTCGTCAAAAAACCGAGTCTCGCGCGAATTTCTTTGAGCACCTGGTGCGCGATCTGTTCCTCGCGCGGACTGGGCTTCAACTCGGCAAAGAATTTTTCGCACCGCTCGATCGACAGCCGGGTGAGCTGATCGATATTCGAGCCGCCGATGGTTACCGCCAGCGCCTCGGGCTTGAGCCGCGCGCCCTTGCACTGCGGGCAGACCGAGGCTGACATATATTTCTCGATGTCTTCTTTGACGTAATCGCTCGAGGTCTCGCTGTGGCGCCGCTCCAGATTGTTGACGACGCCCTCGAATGTCGCGCGGTATTCCCAGACTTTGCCGGCCCGCGACTCAAAGGCGAAGTTCTGCTCGCGGTCGGTTCCGTAGAGGATCACATCGACGACTTCTTCGGGCATCTTCTCGATCGGCGTCGTCATCTTCACGCGATAACGCCGCAAAACGCGCTCGAGCTGCTGCAGATAGTACGGATTCATCGACGGGAAGCGTCCGCTGCCCAGCGACTTGCTCCACGGAACGATCGCTCCGCTTTCGATCGACTTGCTGCGATCGGGAATGACCAGCCAAGGATCGATCTCGATCTTTTCGCCCAAGCCCGTGCAGCCCGGGCACGCGCCGTAGGGCGAGTTGAACGAAAAGAGCCGCGGCGCCAGCTCTTCAAACGAGAGCCCGCAGTAGACGCACGCGAAGGCTTCGCTATACGTGAGTTCTCGCGCCTTAACTTGCCCTGAGCCCTTCGAGTTACTCAAGGCAGGCTCTGCCGAAGGGTCCTCAACCAACGCGGTAACGATCCCGGTCGAAAGCCGAACGGTCGTTTCGACCGAATCGGTGAGCCGTTTGCGGATATCCGGCTTCATCACCAGACGATCGACGACGACTTCGATCGTGTGCTTGCGCTTCTTGTCCAGGATGATTTTTTCGCGCAGCTCGCGGGGTTCGCCGTCGATGCGCACGCGCGAGAAACCCTCTTTGGCTATCTCCTCGAAGAGTTTGGCGTATTCGCCCTTGCGGCCGCGCACGAGCGGCGCAAGCAGTTGAATTTTGGAACCATCGGGCAGCTCCATGATCGAGTCGACGATCTGCTCGCTGGTCTGCGAACTGATCTCGCGTCCGCAGTTGTAGCAATGCGGCAATCCGATGCGCGCAAAGAGCAAGCGCAAGTAATCGTAGACTTCCGTAACGGTTCCGACGGTCGAGCGCGGATTTCGCGACGTCGACTTCTGGTCGATCGAAATCGCGGGCGAGAGCCCCTCGATATAATCGACGTCCGGTTTCTCCATCTGGCCCAAGAACTGCCGCGCGTACGACGAGAGCGATTCGACGTAGCGGCGCTGTCCTTCGGCGTAGATCGTATCGAAGGCAAGGGAAGATTTCCCCGAACCCGAGAGGCCGGTGATGACGATCAGCTGGTTTCTGGGAAGCGCGAGGTCGATATTTTTTAGGTTATGCTCGCGCGCGCCCTTGATAACGATGGAGTCGAGACCGGGTGGCATGTTCGTTACTTCAACACACCACCCGGATTATACGTTGCGAGGCGTACCTAGTACGTCGCCGGCGGCCCAGCGCTCGGCGGGGCTGCCACAACCGCAGGCGCGGTCGAAAGCTTGATATACTCGCCGACGACGACCAGCGTCGCGTAGACGGCGGCGATCTGCCGGATGAGCATAGCGACGATGCCACCAATGAGCCATATGTGGATCAATGCCCGATCGAGGAGAGCGGCAATGAAGAAGACCACGCAGAGCAAAACGAGCAAGAGTAACGTTGTCAGAAAATTGCGCGTAGCAATTCGCGCTGAGTCTCCTAACGCTTCGGTTCCCGAGCGCCCGCCGACGATCACGCTGGCGAACGTGTACAAGAAAAACAACACGAACAACAACAGCGGGAGCCCGAACGTGAAGAACAATATCACCGAGAGAAATGCCGCGACAATCGCGAGCACCACGAGCAAAACGAGCGCAACCAAGATTGACCCGCCGTCCTTACGGAACGCCGCCGCTCCGTCGTCGAGCGTAGCGCGTCCCGTACTCCAGGCAGCACCCGCCATGCCGGTCGTATAGGCGATAGTCAGAATCGTCGCAATCAATCCTATGATTGTGGCGAGCAGGCCGGCCATCGCGAACGCGCCTAAACCGGCGCCCCCCGCTCCAAGGGCTCCCAGTCCGGCGCCGCCGATGACACCGGCTCCGATAACGAAAACGTCGATGACGAAGGCCACGATGCCGATGACCAGTCCGGGAACGAGCATGATCCAGTTGCTCGAGAGCAGCTCCCACGAGCGCCCAAACGTATTGCCCAAACCTTCAGGAGATTGCATATAACCCCACCTTTTCAATCCGGCTAAGGTTTCACGGCAAGAGAGCGCTCACCTCGGCAATAGACCAGACCATGGAGTCGGGCGGCGCGGCGCCAGCCGGCAGCGGTTCGTTCCGCACGTTCACCCAGATCGTGAAGAGCCCGGCCTCAATCGCGCCCGCAATATCGCGATCGTACCGGTCGCCGACCATCGCCGTCGCAGCGGGCGGCCTTCCGAGCTTTTCGCAGGCGTGGGCGAAGAGCCGCGGGTCGGGCTTGACCATCCCCGTTTCGTCGGCGAGAAAGATCGCGTCGAAACACTCGCTCAATTCCAACAGCGCGATCTTCTCCTTGTGCGTCTCCGAAACGCCGTTGGTCAGCAGTCCCAATCTCTTGCCCGCCGCTCGAAGCCGCGTCAGCAGATCGAGCGCTCCCGGAAAGAGCGCAAAATATTTCTTCCGATAGAGATTGTAGTTGACGGCGCTGCGTTCGGCTAAACGCGGATCGTCAAGTCCGATCGATGAGAGCGCGCTTGCCCACAAGCGCGACCGCAGCGACGAGAGCTTGGTAAGCAGCAGCTGCTGCACTTGATCCGCTGTCAGCTGCTTCCAAAATCCTTCGGCTTGCGCGACGTACGCGGCCTTGAGCGCCCGCGCGTCGACGCCGTGATCGGTTGCGACTTCGCGTGCGACTTCCTCTGCGGCGCTTCTGAACGCGAGCGTGTCGTCGTGCAGCGTGTCGTCGAGATCGAAGAGGACTGCGTCGAGTCTACGCATGTCCGAAGCGCACCCTGAGCGATCGCAGCTCGAACGCTTTCAGGTCGAAGACCAGCGTTTCGTTTTCAATTGCGACGGGATTTTCAATCCGCCGTTCGAGCGCGTCGACCGCATGCGCGGCCGCGACGCGCGCACCGGAACGCAAACGCGCGGAGCACGCCTGGCCGTCGCATTCACGCACGCGTACGATGGCGCCGTCGCGATCTTCGGCGGGTTTGCAGGCAACGACCAAAACGCTCTGGTTTTCGCTCGTAAAGAGCCGCACGCGCGGTTCGTGCGCGAACCGGATCCAGGCGCGTTCCAGCGCTCCTATGCTTATCGAGCGAACCGGCGCAAATGCATACGCGAGGCGGTGCGAACCAATGTCGGCCTCCGGATCCGGCCAGGTCGTTCCACGCAAGAGCGAGTGTCCGAGTGCAATCTCGGACCCTTGCGAAAGCGCGCTCCACCCGTACGTGTCCAACGACAAGATTGCCGCGCCTTCGCCGCGCGCGTCGCGCACGGCGGCAAAACGCTGGCCGGGAACTTCGAACTTCGCGCGCTCCGCCGGCGTATTGCGCAGGGCGCTGCGCACGAGCGTGCCGTGCGGCGAACCGTACGTCACCTCGCCGGTTTGCACGGCAAAACGGTTTTCAACGCGAAGCAGCGTCCGGCGCGCGCGCCAATCGACGTCGAGCTCGACGCGCAGAGACCGTTCGCCGTCGCGCAGCTCGATCCGCATCGTCCCGGGCGATCCGTCGAGATCGTACGCGAGTTCGAGCGAGTCACCGGAGATGCGCGCATTACGCGCTGCGATGCGCCGCAGCGTCGGCTGATAACCGTCGTCGATGTTCCACGCTTCCCACGCTCGCGGGCGGTCCCGGTAAAGCGCGAGCACGTTGGCTTCAATTGCAACGCTGCGGCCGCCGGCGGCGGCCAGTTCCGTGATGACGCCGTCGCCGCCGACGCGCGCGTGCAGCAGGCCGTTGTCGAACGAGAACGCCGCGCCGTCGGCGCGCGGCGAGCAGCGTTTGGCGGCGCTATGCGCGCCCGTGCGCGGCAACATCGACTCGGCGGATGCAATCGCGCTAGCCACCAGCTCCTGCGCCTGCGCGTATTCTTCCTCGGCATCGCGATAGACGTCACCGATCGCCGTGCCCGGCAACACGTCGTGAAACTGATTACGCAGCACGATCTCCCACGCGGCATGAAGCCGCTGCGCGAACTGCGCGGTTGCGGCAGCCGGAGCGCGAACCGCTTCGCACCACGCAACGAGTTCTTCCGCTTCGAGCAACGCGCGCTCGAGCAGCGCGTTTTGAGACTTCATGTCGTGGTGCGTCGTGTAGGTGCCCCGGTGATACTCGAGGTAGAGCTCGCCGGAATAGACCGGAAGCGGCTCGCTGCGATTCGCGAGCCCTTCGAACCATTCGCGCGGGCGGATCCATCGGCCGATCTCGCACGCTTGCGCGAGCATCTTCGCCGTGACGCCGCCGCCGCCATCGCCGTACCCGAGCACCAGCGGCTCGTGCCGCTCGCGAGCAGTATTCACTCGCCAAGGATACGGGCCGCCGTCATGGGACTGGATGAGCGCGCTCGTCACGGTGCTGCCATCCGGGCCGCGCCACACGAATTGCGCGTACGGAAATCGCGTTGTGTCGTTCCACTGCAGCTTCGTTGTCGCGAAGAATGGAATGCCGGCGTGCGCGAGCAGTTGCGGAAGCGTGTTGGCAAAACCGAAGGAGTCGGGGAGCCATGCGATAGACGGCGTCACGCCCAAACGCTGCGCGCAATACTCGTGCGCGAACAGCATCTGGCGCAACAGCGATTCGCCGGAGGGAATGTTACAATCGCTTTCGACCCAGAGTGCGGCAACGCCGGGGTCGAAACGTCCCGCGCGCACTTCTTGACGGACCCGCTCGAAGAGCTGCGGATCGTTCTCTTCCACGAACCGGTAGAGCTGCGGCTGGCTCTGCGCGAAGCGAAAATCGGGATCGCGGTTGAGGAGATCGCAAGCGATCGCGAAGGTCCGCTCCGCTTTGCGTCTGGTCTGCGCGTACGTCCATAACCATGCCACATCCAGATGCGAGTGGCCGATAAGGGGAAGCGCTTCTCCCTTCGACTCGCGTTCGCTAAGCGAACGCTGCTCAGGGTCGTTCGACGGGCTCACGATGACATTCGAGGCGCTCACCATGACATTATTAGCGGCCGCCGTCACGTCCAGAAAGCGCTGCGGCTTTTGGTGCGAGAACGCGTTGAGCAGCCACCACATGATTCCGGGGCCGGAGGGCAAGCCGTTGGTCGGGAGCGCCTCGAGCTCGACTTCGAGCTCGAGTGCGCGCGGCTCTTCGCTCCCCTTTACCACGACGTCGCGGTGTTCGCGATCGTAAGCGCCCGCGGCCATACCGGCCACGCGCAGCACCGCGCCGGTTCGCGTGCGGTAAGAAACCAGCGCAGGCTCCGCGGATGCGGGAAGCACGGCGCGCAGCAGCACAACCTCTTCGCTGCGCGATTTTTCCACGAGCGGCAGTTTCACAGCGCCACTCTTTCGGCGGCAAAAAGAAACCCCCGCGTGCGCGAGGGTTTTCGGGAAGCGTGCAGCGCGAGCTTACATCGCTTTTTTGCCCATGCACTGAGCTTTCAGTTTGGCGTGCTGTGCCGGCGTAATCGCTTTGTTCGCATAGGCCTTCATGAGCGCGCGGCATTTCGCCGGAATCGCCGGATGGTTGGCCGGCAACGTCATTGTGGGCGCTGCCGCGGGTTGACGAGCGCCGGGATCGGGCGTCGCCTGGCGGTTAAATTTCTCGAGCCAGTTCCCGTTGGGGTTGTTGTTCAACATGTCCGTTCCCGGCGACGGTGCGGTCGGAACGGGATTGCCTGCCGGCGTTATCATCGGAGCGGGCACCGGACTTGGAACCGGCGTCACCATTGCAGTCGGTTCCGGGCTTGGAACCGGCGTTGCTTGCGGTGAAGCGGCTGCCCGCATCGCTACGCCGCCGAAAAGCGTCAGGCTCAGAGCGCACGCCGCGAGTGCAGCGGTAAGAGCGCGGGGGATTGCCTTCATAAATCGTCCTCCCAAAGATGTCGGTACTCTAAGCGTTTCCCCGCTTTGGTAGCCTTCCTCACCTCACGGGGCGAGCGATCAACTGCCGACGAGTTCCTTGAGCGCGTGCGCGAAAATTTTCGGCGCTTTCCCTTGAAAGAGCAGCGACTCGTTGCCGCCTATCTGCTTGCGCAGTTCCACCAATTCGTCGCGAAGTGCCGCAGCTTTTTCAAACTCGAGGTTGGCTGCGTACTCGTGCATCTTCTTTTCGAGTTCGGCGGCCATTCGGGCGGCAACGTCGCGCGGCAGTTTCTCGCGGCGCAGCTCGAGTTGCGTCTCTTCGGTTGCGCCGACCATCGAGAGAATATCGCGGATCTCTTTGCGCACGCTCTTGGGCTCAATGCCGTGTTCCAAGTTGTAGGCGACCTGCCGCTCGCGGCGCCGGCGCGTTTCGCCGATTGCGCGCTCCATCGATTGCGTGACAACGTCTGCGTACATCAGCACTTTGCCCTCGACGTGACGTGCTGCGCGGCCGATCGTTTGAATCAGGGACGTCCCGCTGCGCAGATAGCCTTCTTTGTCGGCGTCCAGAATGCCGACGAGCGAAACCTCCGGCAGATCCAACCCTTCGCGAAGCAGATTGATGCCGACGAGCACGTCGAAAACGCCGAGGCGCAGGTCGCGCAGAATTGCGACGCGTTCGAGCGTGTCGACCTCGCTGTGCAGGTAGCGCACTTTAAAGCCCATCTCGAGCAAGAAGTCGGTCAAATCTTCGGCCATCTTTTTCGTGAGCGTCGTGACCAAGACGCGCTCTTTGCGCTCGACGCGCAGGCGAATCTCTTCCATCAGATCGTCGACTTGGTTGAGCGTGGGACGAATCTCCACTTCCGGATCGACCAGCCCCGTAGGCCGGATAATCATCTCGACAACTTGCGCGCTGCGTCCCATTTCGTACGTCCCCGGCGTCGCCGAAACGTAGACAACCTGGTTGATATGCGCGTCGAATTCCTCGTACGTGAGCGGACGGTTGTCGAGCGCGCTCGGCAGCCGGAAGCCGTGCTCCACCAGCGACTGTTTCCGCGAGCGGTCGCCCGCGAACATGCCATGCACTTGCGGCAGCGTCACGTGCGACTCGTCGACGAAGAGCAGCCAGTCCTTCGGAAAGAAGTCCAGCAAACACGTCGGCGTCGAGCCGGGCTCGCGACCCGAGAGCGGCCGCGAGTAATTTTCAATGCCGTTGCAGTAGCCCACTTCGCGCAGCATGTCGAGATCGTAGCGCGTGCGCATTTCCAAACGCTGCGCTTCAAGCAGTTTTCCATGCTCTTTGAAGAATTGCAGCCGTTCCGCGAGCTCTTGCTCGATGGTAACAATCGCGCGCCTCAATTTTTCGTCCGGCGTAATGAAATGCTTGGCCGGAAATATCGTAATCGCGTCCTTGCTCTCGACGTACTCGCCGGTCAGAATATTCACCACGTTGATCGCTTCGATCCGGTCGCCGAAGAACTCGATGCGGTGCACCAGCTCTTCGTCGACGCCGATGAACTCGAGCGTATCTCCGCGCACGCGGAACGTCCCGCGCACGAGATTGAGGTCGTTGCGGCGGTACTGCATGTCGATGAGCTTGCGCAGCAGTACGTCGCGGTCGATGTCGGTGCCGACGCTCAGGTTCTGCGAAAGCTCCATGTAGTCGGCCGGCGAGCCCAGGCCGTAGATGCACGAGACCGACGCGACGATGAGCGTGTCGGGCCGCGTGAGCAGCGACTGCGTCGCCGAGTGGCGCAGGCGTTCGATCTCGTCGTTGATCGAACTGTCTTTTTCGATGTAGGTGTCCGTGTGGGCGATATAAGCCTCGGGCTGATAATAGTCGAAGTAGGAAACGAAGAATTCGACCGCGTTTTCCGGGAAGAACTCGCGGAACTCGGCGCAGAGCTGCGCCGCAAGCGTCTTGTTGTGGCAAAGAACAAGCGCCGGCTTCTGAGCAATCTCGATCGTCCGCGCCATCGCCATCGTCTTGCCGCTGCCCGTGACGCCGAGCAGCGTCTGCGCGCGATCGCCGGCGCACACGCGATCGCCCAAAGCCTGGGTCGCCGCCGGCTGATCGCCTGCGAGGCTGAAGGGCGCCACGAGTTTGAAACGGTTGGCCACGACGCTCTGGACCGATGCGGGCCCCGCCAGGGTTGCGAACGCCCCCAAAGGAACCTCGGAGCGTGAGCAACAGCCCGCTTCTCTTTAGCGGAAATTCCAATCAAAAACTCGCCGAGGACATTGCCCGGCGGTTAAAGCTGCACGTCGGCAAAGCAACCGTTTCCAAATTCAAAAACGAGGAAACGCGCGTGCAGATCGGCGAGAACGTACGCGGCTCGGAAGTTTTCGTCATCCAGTCGATCTGCAAGTCTCCAAGCGGCGGCGTGAACGATTCGCTCATGGAACTGCTGCTGATGATCGACGCGCTGAAACGGGCATCGGCCTCGCGCATCACGGCGGTCGTGCCCTACTACGGCTACGCCAAGCAAGACAAGAAATCGAGCGGCCGCGAACCGATCTCCGCGAAGGTCGTCGCGAACATGCTCAAAACCGCCGGCGCGAAGCGCATGGTGACGATGGACCTGCACGCGGCGCAGATTCAGGGCTTCTTCGACGGTCCCGTCGACAATCTGATGGCAATGCCGACGCTCTGCAACTATCTCAAAAAGGAAGAACTCTCGGAGGGCCGGGTCGTCATCGTCTCGCCCGACGCCGGCGGGGTGCATCGCGCGGAACTCTTCGCCAAGCGGCTCGGGAGCTCGCTCGCAATCGTCTTCAAACGGCGTCCCGAACCCGACGTTTCGGAGGTGACGGACATCGTCGGCGACGTTTCAGGGAAGGTCGCCGTTGTCGTGGACGACATGATCTCGACGGGCGGAACGCTGGCCAAAGCCGCCGAGGCGATCCTCTCGCGCGGCGCCACAAAAGTCTACACGGTCGCAACCCATGGAATTTTCGCGGGCGATGCGATCGCGGTCTTAGAAGCTTCGCCCATAGAAAAGGTAATCGTGACCGACACGATCCCGTTTTCGGACGCGCTCGAGCACCCGAAATTCGCGCAGCTTTCGATCGCACAGACCTTCGCCGACGCGATCAACCGCATTACTACCAATCGTTCCGTCTCGGAACTCTTTACCGAAGACGGAGAAAAAAAAATGAATGAACTTCGCCCTCCGGAGCCTGTAGCGGTCACATAATGGCACAACAATTGAATCTCACGATCGAACGCCGCGAAGGCGTCGGCAGTACCAAAGCGCGCGCGCTCCGGAACGACGGGAAAATTCCCGGAGTTCTGTACGGACACGGCTCCGAAGCCCAGGCTATCGCGCTCGCGCGCCGGGGACTTGACGACATATTGCATCGAGGCGCGCGCACCTCGCTGATCACCCTTACGATGGACGGCAAACGCGTCGATACTGCGCTGCTGCGCGAAGTGCAAGTCGATCCGGTTTCGCGCCGCATCGTGCACGTCGATCTTCAGCGCGTCTCCGCCGACGAAACCGTGCAAGCCAAGCTTCCCGTCGTCACCATGGGAACGCCCGAGGGCGTACGAAGCTTCGGCGGCGTCATGGACGTCGTGCTCCACGAACTCGAAGTCGAGGGGCCGGCCAACAAACTGCCCGACCGCATTGAGATCGACGTCAACGAACTCGGCATCCATCAGCATGTGACCGCCGGCGAAATAGCGCTGCCCGAAGGCTTCAAGATGATCACCCCGGCCGAAGCGACCGTCGTTGCGGTGGAACCGTCGAAGACCGAGAAATTGCTCGAAGAAGCCGCCGTCGCGGTCACCGAACAAGCCGAGCCCGAGATCGTCGGCAAGCCCGTCGAAGAACCGCCGGCCGAAGGAGCTCCGGAGTAAAACTCGTCGCCGGACTGGGCAATCCCGGCAAAGAGTACGCGCAGACCCGGCACAATGTCGGCTTCATGGTCGTCGACGAATTCGCGCGGCGGCTCGGCGTCGATCGTTGGAAAGTCAAAGACGGCGCGCGGCAAGCCTACGATTCCGCGCGCGGCCTCGTGCTCGTCGAACCGCAAACGTTCATGAACAATAGCGGCGTTCCGATCAGATTGATCGCATCGTGGTATAAAGTCCCGCCCGAATCACTGCTGGTCGTCTACGACGACATGGATATTCCGTTCGGCAAATTGCGTCTCCGCGCGTTCGGCGGACACGGCGGCCACAACGGGATGCGTTCGGTCATCGCAACGATGGACGACCGGTTCGCGCGGCTGCGCATCGGCGTCGGCCGCCCCGATGAGGACAGCATCGATCACGTGCTCGCGCCGTTCATGCCGGAACAGCGCGCAGCCTTGCCGGGCATCGTTGCGGCAGCGACCGACGGCGTCGCCTGCTGGTTCGAACGCGGCATCGAAGCTGCGATGCAGTTCGCGAATACGTGGGAAGCGTCCGAACCGCCCGATCCGGCGGTTTAACGGCAGAGCGGAGTGCGTCCCTGTAAGGTCGGGATGCGCACGCCGGCGGGCGGACGGGTCGAAAAATACCAATAGCCCAAGAGTTGCGGACAGATCGGCTGCAGCGCTTGATCGGCGCCGCGCACGGCGCCGCGAATTGCGCTGATGCGATCTCCGGTCAGCGCTAGCGCATATTGGTCCGAAGCCATGTCGAGGTTGCGTTCGTAGCTGTTGAAAAACGGTAACGCGACGAGATAGACGAGGCCGAGCAGCGCTCCCACGAGCGCCAGCCGCGAGACCGGATCGTCGTCGCGCCGGAATCCAATCCGGTCGGCGAGGAAAATTGCCAGCGCCGAACCCAGGACAAGCATAGCTCCTAGAATCAATGCCAAGTGCAGCGCGCTGCTCGCAGCGACCCATCCGAAGGATCGCGCGATGGTAAAGCGCAGCTCCGGCTCGCTGGCGCCGGCGAGCGCTGTGTCCGAGATCACGACGCGCTGCGAACTGCCCCACCCAAGAACGTAGGAAGATCCCGCGTGCGTCCGCCGCGATACGACCTCTTCAACCACGGGCACTGTCATGTTTCCGGCTTTCGCGCGCAGCGCCGGAAGGTCGCTCTGCAGTGCGCCGGCCGGCAAATCGCGGTACGTCGAAAAGAACGGCGCGAGCGCGAACGGCTGAATGAACGTCAGCAAAAGCGTCAGCCCGATGATGCCCGCCGTCGTGTAGGCGTACCATTGGTGCGTGCGATCGACGAGTCCCAGCACGACGGCTGCGAGGAGTCCCGCCGCGATCATGGCGATAACCGTCTCGAGCAGCCAGCTGCCGAACCAATAGCGGGTCACCACGTCGCTGAGCCCCATGATCCACGACATGCGGTACTGGAAGAACATCGGAATAAACGCCGCCGCGCGATCGATCAGCGCCAGCAGCGCGCCGAAACAAAAGCGCACCCAGAATTCCGATCCTATTCGCGCGCGTAAACGATCGCGCAGCCGCGCTGAACGCCCCGAGCTCCAAAACCACGCCAGCACCGCGATTTGCACCGCAATCGTTACGAACCACACCGGAATCGTGAACTGTTCGAAATGCTGCGCGGCGGTTGCGCGCGCCGGATCGACCAACGCGAAAGGCGACTGCGTCAGCAGCGCGTGCGCGGGGATGGCGCCGACCGCGCGGTCCAGCGCGTTCGGCCGGCCGGCGACAAGTGCGAGAGCGAGCGCGATCACGTGTGCGCCGGAGCGCGTTCCCAGCCTAGCGCTTCAGCGACCATCGGGAGCTGATCGACGAATATCCTGCGGCATTCCTCGGCGATCTCGCGATGCTCCAACTGCGTGGACGGATCGGTGCGCAGATTGATGTAGTGAATCCAGTCGCGTACGGTGCCCTTCATGTAAATCGTCGTCGCCGACGCGAGCGGCAGCAAGAAACGCGCCGACTCCTTGGCAATCCCTTTTGCCAGCGCTTCTTCGTATAGGCGAAAGGCTTGTTCGAAATGCTCGTCTTGCGCGCGCTCGAACCACTCGAGCGTTTCGGGCGGAAGGTCGTCGTGCGACGACTGGCGGTTTTTCGGATCTTGGCGGCGCGGATTCACGCGCTCGATCTTCTGCAGCTCGGCATATCGGAGACTAAACTCCTGAAAATGCATGGACCGGTGCCGGATGATCTGCGCGCTGATGCTGCGCGTCGTCTGAATCTCGATGCAGAGATCGGCCATCTCGAAGACCGACCAGTGCCCGTTCTTGATGCAGTACCGCAACAGGCCGGCGACGTCGGGGTTATCCTGGTTGGCGGGGTTGCTCACGCGCGCGCAATACCCCATCAAACGCTCGGCGTCGGGCGTGATCCACACCAGTCTGCACCGCATGGTGGGAGGTTCGCGCTAGTGGGGCCCTTTGCTTTTCAGCGATGCACGGTAAAGCTGCCGCGTCCGTCAGGAAACGCGACGCGGTCCCTTCCTGAGCGCTTGCTGTGATACATGGCCGCGTCGGCAGCTTCGAAGAGTTCGCTCGCAGCGGCAGCATCGTATGGAAATGCCGCGACGCCTACGCTGGCCGTCACCGGCAGGCCGACGCCGAAATCGCACGCGCGCACGGCGTCGCAGAACGTTTGCGCGCGGGCGATCGCCCCGCTTTTGTGCTCGCTGCGCAGAACGGCGCAGAATTCGTCGCCGCCGTTGCGCGCGGCCAAATCGACGGAGGGTCGCAGGTGTTCGCGCAAGATGCTTCCCAATTGCTGCAGCACTCTGTCGCCGGCCGCGTGTCCCCGCGCGTCGTTTACGCCTTTGAATCCGTCGGTGTCGATGAACCACAGCGCGAGCGTGATGCTTCGTCCGAGCGAAGCGGCGCGCAGCTCTTGATGCAGCGTGTCGCGAAATGCGCGCGCGGTATAGAGACCGGTCAGCGCATCATATGTCGCGCTCGCGCGGTCGGCTTCGCGATCGCGCGCGAGCACGTACGGGACGGCCGCGTGCGCGGCGGCTCCGATCACCGATCCGCGCGCGCGGATCGCACTGCCGGCGGACGCCGCGTAGGTCACGGCGCACAGAAGGTTCCCGACGTACATCGGAACCGCAACCGCCGCGCGATCCGTCGGAATGACCGCGCCGCCGCGTTCGAGCACCACGTGCTGCCCGGCGAGGGCGGCGCGCGCCGGCAGGGAGTTTCCGTCGAGCCTTAAGCGCGCATCGCGAAAATACTCGGCGCGCCCGCCGCCCGCAAAGGCGCAGCGCAGTTCTTCGCCGTCGGGCACGTAAACGAGGACCGCGTCGATCGCCGGATCCAAGACCGGAAGCGCGGCTCCGAGCGTCTGCAGTACCGCCAAGGCGGAATCGCGCGATGCGGCGGTGACCGCGATTACCGCTTCCCGCAGCGCCCGCTCCGCATAGAGCGCCTCAAAGCAGCGGCCGTGCAGCGACGGAACCTTCATATGATGGGCAAGTGCCCGCGTCGAAGCGCCCGCTGTGCATACACCGCGGTTACTGCGCGCGCGCGTGAACGAACGGCTGACGCGCGCGGCCCGCTTTCCGGTGACGCTGCTGGCGGCTCCGGCCGGCTTCGGGAAGAGCGTGGCGCTGCGGGATTTCATCGAAAGCTCGGGGATCGACGCTACCGTTCTGGAGTTGCGTCGCGAAGATTCCACGCTGGTCGATTTTGTTCGCCGGTTGAGCGAGGCGATTGCGCCCGAGGCCCCGACCGCGGCGGCAGCTTTCCCGGCGCTTGCCGAACGCGTCATGGCTGCATCCCAGCCCGTGCGCGAACTTTCCGATTGGTTCGTCGAGCATACAAAAGGCATGTCGGGGACGATCGTCATCGACGATCTGCATTACGCCACCGACGTGGCGTCGGTCGCATTTCTCGCCGACGTGATCGAGCGCACAGGCGAGCGCATATCCTGGATCATTGCAGCGCGAACCGACATGGGTCTGCCCGTCGCCACATGGGTCGCCTACGGACGTATGGATTTTCCGGTCGGCGAAGACGATCTGCGTTTTACGCCCGAAGAGGCGCTGGCCGCCGCCGGGGACGCCGAAGCTCCGGCCGACCCGGGCGAAGTCGAGTCGCTGCGCGCGCTGACGGGCGGCTGGCCGGTGGCGCTCAATATCGCTCTGCGCACGCGTACGCGCGTAAGCGATCTCGCAACGGCCGCAAGGGGCACGCGCGAGATCGTTTACCGCTATCTAGCCGAGCAAATTTTGGCGAGCCTGCCCGCGGATCAGCGCAGATTTTTGCTGGCGAGTTCCGTTTTTTCGTCATTCGACGGGGAGACCATCGAACGGTTGGGTGCGAGCGACCTTTTCGCAGCCGTTCGCCGCAACGTTACGTTCCTCACCGAAACGTCGCCGGGCGAGTTTCGCTATCACGATCTTTTCCGCGAGTTCCTCGAAAGCGAACTGCTGCGCAGCGGGCGCCCCGCGTGGCTTCAGGCGGCAGCCGACGGAGCGCGCCTGCTTGAATCGCGCGGCGCCGAGCGCGCCGCGTTGCTGCTCTATGCGCGCGCTTCCGATGCTGCGTCGATCGTGCGGATTCTCGAACGCTCGGGATTGGCGCTCTTCGAACGCGGCGAAGGTGCGGCGCTGCGCGCGGCGGTCGAGTCGCTTCCCGAAGGGCAGGCGCGCGGGAACGCGGTTGTGCAGGCGCTACGCGCGATGCTCGAGGCGGCGCGCGGCCATTTCGAAACTGCGGAGCCCGCTTTTTTGGCGGCGATCGAACGCTCGCGCGAACCCGCTCTGCGGCTGAAACTGGTGCACCGCTACGCCGTGGAGCTCGTACGAAACGGCCGCGACTGCATCGCCCTGCTCGAACCGGTCGCGCGCGACGCAGAGGTCCCAACTGAGTTGTTGCTGCCGATCCTCGGCACGCTTGCGACCGCCTATGCGGGCACAGGAGCCTTAAACAATGCGGAGCGCATGATCGCGCGCGCGCTCAAGCTCATGGATTCGGAGACTTCGGACGAAACTCGCGCGCGCATCTATCAGCAGGCCTCGTATATTTTTCAATTCAGCGCTACAGAGCGCGCACAAAAATATGCCGAACTCGCAATCGAGATCGCGGTTTCGCGAGACTTATACGATGTCGCCGCCCGGGCTTGCAGCGTCCTATTCGCAATCCTGTATAACGAAGCGCCGGACGCCGCCGGGCTCATCGAGATTTTAAATCGGCTCATTGACTTCGCGCGCAAAGGCGGAAGCGAACAAACCCGCCTTTACGGACTGATCGCGTATTACGATCTACAAGTTGAGCGTGGCGAGGAGTCCGCGCTGGCTGAGATCGATGTCGAGCTCGCGCAAACGCACGCGCTCCTTCCGCTGGCGAGCACCGAGATGCTGTTGCCTGCACGGGCTTTGCGCGAAACCTGGAGCGCGAATTTTGGCGGCGCGTACGACTTACTGGCACAAGCCGCCGGACGGCTCGAAAATCAAGAACGCCGGGCGTTCGTGACTGCGCTTATGGCATTATGCGCGTTCGCAGCGGCAAAGCCCGAAGAGGGTGACGCCGCGTTGCGCACAGCGAACCAACTGCTCGAGACGGCCGATTCCGGCAGCATGCAGGCCATTCGCGCACGCATTTTTCTGTCGATTGCCGAGCTGCTCCGCGGCCGCTCGAGCGAAGCGCACCGGCATCTCAGCGCGGCCGAACGCGCTATTCCACCGAAGGCGCACCAATTTCGCGCGTTTGCGCAGGCGACGCGCACCCTCTACAGGATGCAGTTGTCGGGAGATGGCGCGGCTGATTGGGAAGGCGTCTTGGCGCGTCTGCATGCTTGCCAAGCGGGCGGCCTTGCACGTATGTTGCGGGCCTTGCCCCGGCGTGCCGAATCGTTCGAAGGCTACAGCGGTCTGACCGGGTCGGAGCGCGACATACTGCGCATGCTCGCCACGGGCGCCAGCAGCAAGGAGATCGCCGCAAAATCGAGCCGCAGCTCGCAGACAATCGATACGCATATCCGGTCCATTTGCCGGAAGCTCGGGTGCAGCGGACGCCGCGAAGCCGTCGCGTTAGCGATGCGCCGTGGCTGGGTAGAAAGCTGACGCCGGGACGGAGCCTTTGCTTGCCTATGCGTCTGTTTGTCTTTATTGCGTTAGCCGCGCTCATCGAAGGGTGTGCGGGTGCTTCCCATGGGCTCATCCCGTCTGCACCGAATTCATCGGGCCGCTCACCGAACGACTACACGGCGGTCGCCCAAGACGCCGGCGCGGGCGCAACGGGTCTTCCGGGCGGGGCCGGGGCGACCGGCCTTCCGGGCGGAGCCGGCGCCACCGGACTTCCGGGCGGAGCTGGCGCGACTGGCCTCCCGGGCGCGCTGTTAGCGTGCTCGCCCGTGACGCTTTCGGGTCAGGCGGCGTGCACCATTGCAGTCAACATCACCGTTCCGCCGGTTTCCGACGCGCTGACGCCGTCCAATTTGCTGCCCGGCCTGCACCCCGCCGACTTGCAGGACGCCTATAAGCTTCCGTCCGCGCGCTCCGGCGGAACCGTTGCAATCGTCGACGCTTACGACGATCCGCTCGCCGAAACCGACCTCGCGATTTACCGTTCTGCGTACGGCCTGCCGCCGTGCACCACGTCGAACGGCTGCTTGCGCAAAGTCAATCAGCAGGGCGGAACGGGATCCTATCCCGCCGCAAACGCCGCGTGGGGCGAAGAGATCTCACTCGATCTCGACGTCGTGTCGGCCGCGTGTCCGAAATGTTCGATCGTCCTCGTCGAGGCAAACTCAGCGCAGATTGACGATCTCGGCGCGGCGGTCGATACCGCCGCTTCGATGGACGTTTCGGCGATCAGCAACAGTTATTACGCCGCCGAATGGTCGGGGGAGACGGCCGAAGACGTGCACTATCGTCATCCCGGCACTGCGATCACCGTGAGTTCGGGCGATCAGCGCGCGCCGTTCTATCCGGCAGCCTCGCAATATGTCACCGCCGTGGGCGGCACGACGCTTTCGGGCAGCGCCGGCGCATGGAACGAATCGGCTTGGGCGTACGGCGGGCAAGGCTGCAGCGCGTACGTCACACGCCCGTGGTGGCAAAAAAATATCTGTAAAACGCGCTCTACCGTCGACGTAGCGGCGGTCGCCGATCCGCAGACCGGCGCCTCGATGTACGACTCAGCCGCCGGCGGCTGGCTGGTCGCGGGCGGCACGAGCATCGGCGCGCCGCTCATCGCGGCCGCCTACGCGCTTTCGGGCAATCCCACCGGCCCGGCATATTCTTACGCGCACAGGGACCAGTTCAACGATATCGCTGCGTGGGGTTTCGATCTGGCGACCGGCCTCGGCTCGCCCAACGGCGTCGGCGGCTTCTAGCTAGCTGCCGAGTCCCGTTTCGGCGCGGGTCGTCTGACTCGTAGCCGAGGCGCGAAGCGCCGAGTCCTGAGCATTGTCGAAGGGGGAGGCCGGATGCCGCAGCAAGCGCGTGGCCAAGCGAAATGGGACTCGGCAGCTAAGCGGCTTTGGGGACCAGTAGTTCGACCGCGTCGTAGACGCGGAAGAGTCCGTCGAAGCCCGCCAGCGACAAGAGTTTGCGCACGAAGGCCGAGTTCACCAGAATGACGGCCGGTTCGAGCTTTCTGACCTCGCGGTAAGCGCGCAGTTCGAGCAGCGCCGCAAGCAGCGTGTCGGTGACGTGGCGCGCGCCCGAGAGGTTGATAACGACGTGCTCCGACGTATAGGCCGGCTCCAGCCTGGCGTGGAGTTGATCGAGTTTGTACGAGTCCCACTCGCCCGGTACTGAAATCATCATGGGTCGAGGATAGGCCACCCCGGGTCGCGCCGGCTCTACCCTATTTTTGGTATATGAGCGCCCCGTTGCCATTCATAGGCTGATGGTAAGGAGGAGCAAATCCATGAAGAAACTTGCAGCCCTGGCCGTCGCTTCCGTATTGTTGGCGGCGTGCGGAGGGCACGGCGGCTCGATGCCGCCGATGGGATCCATGCCGCAATCGCAGCTGGGCACGGGGAGCACAAAATCAGCGTCCATCGCCCAAGCGCCATCAGGTTGGGCCAGCACGGGAACACAAGCGATTCCGATCGCCAACGCGAGCGATCTCGGAGCCGCGAGCGCCTCGCAATCCATTACGGTCCGCGTCGGACTTCAATTACATAACATGCAGCAGCTGCAATCGCAGATCGCCTCGGGCAATGAGCTTGACGACGGCACTTTCATGGCGACGTACGCGCCGACCAGTTCGGACGTTTCGGCTGTGACGACCTATCTTCAAAGCCAAGGCTTCAGCAATATTACGGTCGCGCCGAATAACCTTATCGTCAGCGCGGATGGAACGATCGCCCAAGCGCAAACCGCGTTTAACACGTCGATCCATTCGTTTTCCGGCGGCGGCACGTCGTTCATCGCAAACATCGCGCCGGCATTCGTTCCGCAGTCACTGTCAGGAATCGTTGTCGCCGTTCTCGGCTTGAACAACATGCAGGCGTTCAAACCCACGCCGCAGGTCACATCGTGCCAAGTCTTCGGCGTCTCCACGCCGCCGCAGGAGTGCTTGCGCTTCTACGATCCGGCCACGTTCCAGAAAGCCTACGACGCGGCAGGCGTGCCCACGGGGAGCACCACACCGGTGGCGATCATGGCCGAAGGCGACGTCACGCAATCGATATCGGATCTTCGGCTCAACGAGCAAAAATTCGGATTGCCGCAAGTTCCCGTCAACGTCGTGCAGGTCGGACTCGCGAGCCCCGATACCTCGGGTGACGGCGAGTGGACGCTCGACACGGTCTATTCCAGCGGAATCGCGCAGAATCTGAAAGCACTCTACATCTACGACACGACCTCGCTCACGGACTCGGATATCGCCAACGAGTACAACAGTTGGGTCACGCAGCACAAAACCAAGATCGGCAATTCGTCGTTCGGCGGCTGCGAGTTCTTCCCGTTCCTCGACGGCTCGATGCTACTCGACGACGAGATTCTCGCGCAAGGCGCCGCGCTGGGAATGACGATGTTCGTCTCCACCGGCGACAACGGCGGCTACTGCAACAACTTCGTCAACACCAACGGCGCGCCGGGCGGCGCACCATTCACCGAGTATCCCGCATCTTCGCCGTATGCCGTTGCGGTGGGAGGCACGGACCTGTTCAGCAACGCCGACGGCAGCTACAAGGGCGAGAATTCCTGGGAAGCGGGCGGCGGCGGTTTGAGCCAATTCGAGTCACCGCCGTATTGGGAGCAGCAAGTGCAGCCCGTCAATAAAGCCGCGGGCTTCCGGGGACTTCCCGACATCGCCATGGATGCATCGATCGAAACCGGCGCCGAAACGTGGGGCGGTCAGGCCGCCAACGGCGCGTGCACGCCGTGCGTCACCGGCGGAACGAGCTTGGCCTCGCCGCTTGCGGCCGGAAGCTGGGCGCGGTTCGAATCGGCGCACGGGAACAGGCTGGGATTCGCGGCCGCGCTCCTCTACCGCGACTTCGAGCAACATAGCGCCGGGGCTACCCTGACGGGACCGCCCCCGACGGCGCCCTACGGCGGATTCCACGATATTCTCACGGGAACCAACGGGCTCTACACGGCGGCGCCCGGTTATGACTACACGACGGGACTCGGCAGTCTCGATCTCGCCGTGATGAATAGCCAGATCGGCAAATAAGATCCCCAAAGCGGGGCTGCAAGAAAGGGCGCCGCGTGGAGAGCACGGCGCCCTTTCATTCTATGGCGATAAGGTTATCGTCACGGACTTTCCGTAAGGTTTGGGACAGGCATTGCCGATGTATTTCGGACGGCCGCTGCCGTCGTCGCCGAATTCGGCTTTCAAGCAGGCGCCGGGACGCACTTTGAAGGTGGCCTTTCCGGCGGCGTTGGTCGTCTCCGTTTCGAGGCTGACGATCGTGTAGGCGGCTCCCATCGTATACATTCTGACGAATGCGTGTTTCGCGGGCGCGCCGTTCGGAAGCCGAACCGTAACGGAAACCGTCGCGCCGCTTGCCGCAACGCAGAAGGCAGTTCCAAGGAGAAACGCAACCGTCAAACTTGCTGCGGAGCGTGTCATTGACATACGAACCTCCCGTGTAAGCAGATCCTATTTATTGGGCAGCGGTTTGGCCGGGTTGCCGGCAACGCGCTGACCCGGCGGAACATCTTTGGTAACGACGGAACCTGCGCCGGTCAGCGCTCCGTCGCCGATCGTGATGGGAGCGATGAGCGACGTGTTCGATCCGATCATGACGTCGCGCCCGATGAGCGTCTTGTTCTTTTTCTTTCCGTCATAGTTGCAGGTGATCGTTCCGGCGCCGATGTTCGTCTCTTCGCCAATCTCCGCGTCGCCCAAATACGTGAGATGGCTGGCCTTCACGCCGCGCGCAAGTCGCGAGTTCTTGACCTCCACGAAGTTTCCGATGCGTACGTCTTGGGCGAGCCGCGAGTCGTTACGGATATGCGCGTAGGGACCGATGCTCGTGCGATCGCCCGCGCTCGAGTCGAAGATGGAGCTCTCGCGCACGGTGACATCGTCGCCCAACCGGGCGTTCGAGAGCCGCGAGTTCGGGCCGAGCATGCAGCGCTCGCCGATCTCGGACAAGCGGCCAATCGAAGTGTTCGGATAGATGACGGTGTCGCGCCCGATCTTCAGCTCCGGTTCGAGCGACGTACTGAGCGGATTAACGATCGTCACGCCATCGCGCATGTGCTGGGCACAAAGACGTATATTCATCTCCCTGCGCGCAAGCGCGAGGTCCGCGCGATCGTTGATGCCGATCACGTGAGCGGGGTCGGACGCCGCGACCGGCGCGACGCGCTTGCCCGAACGCACCAAATCCGCCACGGCATCCGTCAGGTAAAACTCTTTTTGAGCGTTGTCGTTGCGCAGCCGGCCGACGGCTTCGCGAAGCGCTCCTTCGTCGAACGCATAGATGCCGGCGTTGACTTCATCGATCTCCAACTCGGCGGAGCCGGCGTCGCGCGCCTCGACGATCCGTTCCACGCTGCCGTTGCGGCGCACGATCCGGCCAAAGCTCGACGGCAGCGGAACCCGCGCGGTGACCAGGGCTAGCGCGTTTCCGCCGTCTGATGCGGCCACCACCGCGCTGAAGATTTCAGCGTTGACCAAAGGCATGTCGCCGCACGCTACGAGCACGCGGCCGCCTTCCGGCTTCATTGCGTCCAGCGCGATGCGCACGGCATGGCCGGTTCCGAGCTGTTCTTTTTGCAGCACTCCCGTCGCGCCGAACTCACTGACGCGCTCCTGCAGTTCGGCGTTCGTCACGACGAAAATTTCCGTGACTCCGGCGGCGCGGAGAGCCTGCAGCACGTACCACAGCATCGGCCGTCCGCACAAATCGTGCAAGACCTTTGCTGTGTCGCTCTTCATGCGCGTGCCCTTGCCCGCGGCAAGCACGATAGCCCGGACGCTCATTTCGCCCACTCTTTAAGTTCGGACGACGAGACGCCCCCCAAAACTTCGAGCGCGACGCGCAAGCGCTCGCGCACGATATCGCGGCCCAGAATATCGATCGAATCATAGAGCGGTACGGACGTCGCGCTTCCCGTGATCGCGACGTAGAACGGGCGCGTTACGTCGCGCAGCTTCACATCCAGCTTCGCAGCAACATCTTTCAGCACCGCCTCGATATCCGCCGTCTGCCAACTCGTCAGCGCGTCGAAACCCCAACTGGCTAACTGCAGCGCTTTGCGCAGCGAAACATCGTCGAGCTTCGCGGTGCGCAGTTGCTCCGCCGTCACGCTCACGCGCCCCGCAAAAAAGAAGGCAAGCAGCGGTCCGAGGTCGCTCAGCCGTTCGATGCGCGGCTGTGCGAGCGCGGCAATCCGGCGCAACTTGTCGGTCTCTAGACCCCAGGCTTGCGCTTTGGTCATAAACCCGTCGAGATCGTTCCGCTCGCGGATGTACCGCCCGTTCAGCCAGTCGAGTTTCGAAACGTCGAAGACCGGGCCGCCCAGAGCGATGTGCTCGAGCGCAAAGCGATCGGTCATTAACTGTAAGTCCATGATCTCTTCGCCTTCGGGCGGCATCACGCAGAGCAATCCCAAGAAGTTCAGCAGCGCGTCGGGCAGATAGCCCATCGCCTTGTAAAACAGGATGCTCGTCGGATTCTTGCGTTTGCTCAGCTTGCTCTTGTCCGGATTGCGCAAGAGCGGCAGATGCAGCAGCTGTGGCGGCTCCCAGCCGAAATACTGATAGAGCAGCAAATGCTTGGGCGCCGAAGAGAGCCACTCTTCGCCGCGAAAGACGTGCGTGATCTCCATCAAGTGGTCGTCGACGACGTTCGCTAGGTGGTACGTCGGCATGCCGTCGGATTTCATCAGCACCTGCATATCGACGCTGCCCCAATCGATCTCGATCGCGCCGCGCCGCAAATCGTTTACGACGCACACGCCCTCGGCCGGCACACTCAATCGCACGACGTACGGAGCGCCGGCCGCCTCTTTCTTCGCGACCTCATCGGTGCTCAGGCTCGTGCACAATCCGTCATAACGCGACGGCAGCTTCGAAGCGCGCTGCGCGGCGCGCATATCTTCGAGCCGTTCGGGCGTACAGAAGCATTTGAATGCGTTGCCGCCGGCCAACAGTTTTGCCACGTGTTCGCGGTAGATCTCCGAACGCTCGCTCTGACGATACGGCCCGTGCGGACCGCCCACGTCCGGCCCTTCGTCCCAGCTCAAGCCCAGCCAATGCAGCGAATCCAGAATCGCCTGCTCGGATTCGCGGGTGCTGCGCGCGCGATCCGTGTCCTCGATGCGCAGCACGAACTTGCCGCCGTTTTTCTTGGCGAAGCAGTAGTTGATTAGCGCGACATAAGCGGTGCCGACGTGCGGATCGCCGGTCGGCGACGGCGCGATACGCGTCCTAACGGTCAATCTTGCTCAGCCGTCAGCCGACGAGTTCGCGGCGGTTGCCGCATTCGCGCTGGACGAATTTGATGATGTCGGCGAGCGGAGCGCCGGGCGTAAAGATTTCGCGCACGCCGATGCGCTTGAGTTCTTCCGCATCCTCGGGCGGGATGGTGCCGCCGCCGAAAAAGACGATGTCTTGGGCGTTCTGCGCTTTGAGCTGTTCGACGATGAGCGGAAAGAGCGTCATGTGCGCGCCGCTGAGGATTGATAGGCCGATGCCGTCGGCGTCTTCCTGGATCGCCGTCTGCACGATCTGCTCGGGAGCCTGGAAGAGGCCCGTGTAAATGACTTCCATCCCGGCGTCGCGCAGCGCGCGCGCGATCACTTTGGCGCCGCGATCGTGCCCGTCGAGACCGGCCTTCGCAATGACGACGCGCAGCGGTCTAGCCATGCGGAGGATCTTTCTCGCGTTCGAGCTCGAGGCTTAGGCGCAGCGCCTCTTCAAGCTTGGCCATCACTTCTTTGAGCGTTGCGGCTTCGGCGTCGCGCTGTTCTTGGGTCAGCGCGGCCATTAGAATGCCACTTTCTCGGTGTAACGGCCGTAGACGCCGGCCATCGCTTCGACGATCTCACCTTCGGTGAGGTAGGCTTTCACGCAGTCGATCAGATGCGGCATCACGTTGTCGTTCGGATCTGCGCAGGCTTTCTTCAGCCGTTCGAGCGCTACTTGGGCAGCGTTCTGATCTCGATTGCGGCGAACATCCGCGACCGAACGCGCTTGCTCGCGCTCCATCTCAACGCCGATGCGAAGCAGTTCGATGTCTTGCCGTTCCTCCGGCTTTTCGAAGGCGTTGACGCCGACCAGAATACGATCTTTCGTTTCGAGCGACCGCTGATAGCGGTAGCTCGCGTCGGCGATCTCGCGCTGGAAGAACCCGGCCTCGATCGCTTCGATCACGCCGCCGTACTCCTCGATGCGTTTGAAGTACTCTTCGGCTTGACGCTCGAGTTCGTTCGTGAGCGCTTCGATAAAATACGAGCCGCCCAGCGGATCGACCACGTTCGTCACGTTCGTTTCATACGCGAGCACTTGCTGGGTGCGCAGCGCGATTTCGGCGGCCTTTTCCGACGGCAGCGCAAGCACTTCGTCCATCGAGTTGGTGTGCAGCGACTGCGTCCCGCCGAGGACGGCGGCCAGCGCTTCGTATGCGACGCGCACAATGTTGTTTTCAGGCTGCTGCGCGGTCGCGCTGCAGCCGGCCGTTTGGGTGTGGAAACGCATCTGAAGCGAACGCGGATCCTTCGCGCCATAGCGATCGCGCATGTGCCGCGCCCAAATGCGGCGCGCGGCCCGGAACTTGCAGATCTCTTCGAAGAAATCGATGTGCGAGTTGAAGAAAAACGAAAGGCGCGGCGCAAAAGAGTCGACGTCCATTCCCGAGGCAACGCACGCTTCGACGTACGCGAATCCGTCGGCGAGCGTGAAAGCCAATTCTTGCGCGGCCGTCGAACCGGCCTCGCGAATGTGATAGCCGCTGATGGAGATCGTATTCCAGCGGGGCATCTCGTCGCGGCAGAAGCGGATCATGTCGACGATCAAACGCATATGCGGACGCGGCGGAAAGATCCACTCTTTCTGCGCGATGTACTCCTTGAGGATATCGGCCTGAACCGTCCCGCCGAGCTTTACGCGCGGAACGCCTTTTTTCTCGGCTGCCGCCACGTACAGCGCTAGCGCGATGCAGGCCGGTCCGTTGATCGTCATCGACGTCGTGATGTCGCCCATGTCGATGCCATCGAAGAGCGTTTCCATGTCGGCGAGCGAGTCGATGGCGACGCCGCATTTGCCGACCTCGCCGCGCGCTTGCGGCGCATCGGAATCGAATCCCATCAGCGTCGGCATATCGAAGGCGACCGACAATCCGTGCTGGCCGTGCGAAAGCAAGAAGTGGTAACGCTCGTTGGTTTGTTTGGCGTTGCCGAAGCCGGCGAACTGGCGCATCGTCCACAAGCGGTCGCGGTACATGTTGGAATGAATGCCGCGTGTGTACGGATAGATCGAAGGCCAGCTCAGATCGCGTGCGAGATCGAGCCCGGCATCTTGCGGCCCGTAGATTGTCTTTAAAGGAAGGTCGGAGATCGTGCGGTCGACCGCGCCGGAGCCGGCACCTTTCCGGCGCTTGCCCTGAGCGGAAGTTCTCTCCCACATTTTTTCCTGCGCGCCGAAGTCGTTCTCCGGCTGCGCGCCCGGGCTGTCCGGGCGTTCGATCATTTTTGCCAATCTAGTCCTCGAGCGGCGGGGTCTAAAGCCTTCCCCTAGGTGCCGTCGCAATCCCGGGCCGCGATCAGGGCCTGCTGGATAAGGCTCCGGCCTTGGGCGACGAGGGCCGCGTTCAACTGGGAGAGCCGGTCGTACTTCAAAATGTGCAAGCTGACGACGGCCGGCGGTTTATCCGATAGCCGCGGATCGTAATCAGCCGGCAGGCTGGGCGGCGGCGTCGTGACCTGCGGCGGCGCCGCGGGCACTGCGGCATTCGGCATTGTGTCGAGTCCCGGCGTTCCGAAGCTGCCGGAGCCGCCGGTCGCGCCGGTTCCGAAATCATTGCCGAGCGTCTTCAGCATATCCGTTCCGTAGTTGTCGACGATCGTGCCGTAGATCTCGGCGTAGCGATCGGCTGTGGCGCGCTCGATGTCGACGACGTTCTGCGCACGCTGCCGGAGTGCGTCCACCTTGGGAACTTTGCCCTCCGGGTAGCTCGCATATGACTCCTGCAAAAGCTGCTCGATTCCGTGGATCGCGCCGATTAGGTTCGTGCTTTCCTGATCGATCTTTCCGGCGTAGAGATCCACGCCGTCCTGCAGCTTGGTCTTGGAGTATTTGGCCAGCTGCAGCTCGTCTTTCTTTATCTCGGCCACGGAATGCCGGTACTGCGCCTGCATGCGCGCTAGCGGCAAAACGACTTTGTGCAGCGTGCTGCAAACGGGGCTGACGCGTTCCTGGATGATCGTCGGCGGCGGCATGAAAACCGGATATGGTTTGGGCGACGGCGTAGCGGCGGCAACCACCGCGAGTACGAATTGCAGCATTTAGACCCCGTCGCAGTCGTGCGCAGCGACGAGCGCTTGCGCTTCGAGCGCAGGGCCTTCGCGGCGGAGCAATCTTTGCAAGCCGGCAAGCGGCGTATATTTGAGTGCGCGCAGGGCGAGCCCACCCGGCGGCAGGCTTGAGAGCCGCGGATCGTTATCCGCGTCCGGCGCGCCGCCTTCACGCGTGACAACCGCCGGCGGCGTCTGGGGTGGTCCCGACGGGCGCGAGCTGCCGGCGAAACTGTCCAAACCGCTCTCAATCTCCTTCACCTGATCGTTGTCGACGATCGCGCCGTAGGCGCCCGCATACTGATTAGCGAGAACGCGCTCTATGTCTACGACGTTCTGCACGCGCTGCCGCAGCGCGTCGACCTTCGCGTTCGTCCCTTGCGGATAGGCCTGATAGGACTTGAGGAGCTGATTCTCCACGTCGTGGATATTCGCGAGCAGGTTCGTGGCGAGCATGTCGTTTTGTGCGACGCGAATCATGACGCCGTCGCGCAATTTCGTATCCTGGTATTTCCATATCAGGACCTCGTTGGACCTGATCGCCCCGGTAAGCGCGCGGTTCTTGATGTTCATTTGCGCAAGCGGAACGACCAACTGATGCAGCGCGGTGCAGACGGGACTGACGCGCTCGCGAATGATGGTGGGGGGCGGAGTGATCACGTTAACCCTTTAACCGATGCGCGCACGTGCGGCGCCCGAGCCGGCTCGTCCAAAATTTCGGATGAAACGCCGAAAGCATGGAGCACCCGTTCGGCGGCGGCATACGGATCGACTCCGGAAGCAAGGTCGCTGCCGAGTTGGCGGTCCAGTTTGCGTTCGAGCTGGCCAAGGGCCAGTTGCCGGACCTGGTGCGCAAACGCTTCGCGCCGCTTCTCGTCGAGCTCGCCCGACTCGCGCAGGTATGCAACGTGCCGCTCGACGCCGGGCCAGAGCTCGTCGATGCCTTCGCCGCTCGTAGCCTGCATCATGATCAGCTCCGGGACCCATCCCGTGAAGTCGAGCATCTCCATCATCGAACGAATCTCGTGCTTGAGTTGATTCGCCATCGGGTGGTCCTTCTTATTGACCACGAAGATGTCGGCGATCTCCAATATTCCGGCTTTGAGCACTTGAATGCTGTCCCCACTGCCGGGCTGCAGCGCGACGATCGTCGTTTGCGCGAGCTCGGCGATCTCGATCTCGGATTGTCCCACCCCGACCGTCTCGATGATGACCACATCCATGCCGAACGCGTCCATCAGCAGCACGGCGTCGGCAGTCGCTCCGGCAAGGCCGCCCAGATGCCCGCGGCTGGCCATCGACCGGATAAAAACTTCGCTGTCCGTAAAGTGTTCGGTCAACCGAATGCGATCGCCCAACAACGCCCCGTGCGAAAACGGAGAACTCGGATCGACCGATACGACGCCGACGCTCTTGCCGAGCGAACGCACTTTGCGGACGAGCGCGTTGCCGAGCGTGGATTTGCCGACGCCCGGCGGACCCGTCAGACCGATCGTCAGCGCGCGCCCCGTTTTCGAAAAAAGATGGCGGACGAGTTCGGCTCCCCGCCCGGACTCCGCGCGGCTGATCGCGCGCGCCAGCGCGCGTGGGGAACGGGCGCGGAATTGCCGCAAGAGGTCGGAGTGATCGCCTGGATTGTCCACGTTCGAAGGATTGCCGCCACGCTGACGGTTGTCCTTGCCTTCTCCGGCACGCCTGCGAACGCGCAAACACTGATCGTTCCGCTGACGGGCCATCGTGCCCGCGCGATCGAACCGGCCTCGCTCTTTCACACACTCTTCTCAGATTTTTTCAGCGAGCGCGACGGCACGACGTACGTGCAAACCGGCGACATTCCCGCGATGTGGCTGCGCGATTCTTCCGCCCAAACGATTCCTTATGTGCGGTTCGCTCCGGGATATCCGATCCTGGCGGTGCGATTGTTGGGCGTCATCGAACGCAACGCGCGCAACGTGGCTTCGGATCCGTACGCGAACGCATTTACCGCCGGCTATCGCATCTGGGAGCGCAAATGGGAAGCGGATTCGCTGGCGTGGCCAGTTCTGATGGCGTGGGTGGTCCGGCAGCAAACCGGCACGCGCGCACTTTTTAGCAGCGGCTTTCATCGCGAACTGCGCGCGAGCGTCGCCACGTGGCGTTGCGAACAGCTGCACGCGAGCTGCAGCCGGTACCACACCGAGCTGCAATCCCAACCGTTTAACCCCAGCACGGGAATGATTTGGACCGCATACCGTCCATCCGACGACGCCGTTCGTTATCATTTCAATATTCCGCAGGAAGCCATCGCGGCGATCGCTCTGCGTATCATCGCATCCCTCGCGGTCGACGGGTATGGTGACCGGAATCTGGCAAACGAAGCGAATTCGATGTCGGCGCAGATCGAGAACGGTATCGACCTCTACGGACGGGCCTGGCGTCCCGAGTTGGGTGGCTGGGTCTATGCCTACGAAACCGACGGCTACGGCGCGCAACTCTTTGCCGACGACGCCAACATTCCGAACCTCACCGCAATGCCATACATCGGGTGGTCGCCGGCTTCGGATCCGATCTACTTGAACACGCGCGCATTCGCGCTTTCTGCGGGCAACCCGTGGTATTACAAAGGAATATACGCGTCCGGATTAGGCAGCGAACACACGCCGCCGGGATATGTGTGGCCACTCGGCATCATCGGACGGGCGCTCACCGCAACGTCATCGCAAGAGATCGCGGCAAGCGTAACGACGCTAGCCGAAACGGATAGCAAGGACGGCCTGATCCACGAAAGCTTTAACGGCAACGCATACTGGGCTTTTACGCGAGCCGAATTCGGCTGGGCGAACGCGCTCTATGCCGAACTTCTTTTCCGTACGCTGGCCGGATTTTCGGCGGCACCCCTGACGAGCACCGGCACTACGGTCGGCACGCCCGCCATCGTCGGTGCGCCGGGCGTGCAGCTTTACAATACGACGCTGATCTATGCGGCGCTGGATCAGCTGTTGGTCGAAGCTGATGGCCGGACCATCGTGCCGGGAGCCCCTGCAATGGTCATGACCCGAAGCGCCGGCAGCGCTCCCCGTACTGAATCAAAGCGCGCGCGAAATCGTCCTCGCTAAAATCCGGCCACATGCACGGCAGTGTCAGCAATTCCGTGTACGCGAGCTGGAAGAGCAGAAAATTGGAAACGCGAAAATCTCCGCCCGTGCGGATCAGCAGATCGGGATCGGGCTGATGGGGAGCATAGAAGCGGCGCCGCAAAGTGGATTCGTCAACGTCGCGCGCACGCAAACTTCCCGACTCGATGTCATGGGCGATTGAACGCACCGCGCGGATGATCTCGGCGCGACCGCTGTAATTGAGCGCGAGGTTCAGCGTTAACCGGCGGTTGTGGGCGGTCGCCCGCACGAGCCTCGCAAGCGCCGCTCTCGCCGGTCGCGGAAATTCGCGGATATCCCCGACGATCTCGACCGCGACGCCTTGCCGCCGGAGCGCCGCGAGCTCGGTCCGGGCGAAGATCGTGCAGAGCTGCATTAGCGCGAGCACTTCAGAGGGATCGCGCGCCCAATTTTCGGTCGAGAAACCGTAGACGGTCAGCATTCTCACGCCGGCCGCAAGCGCGGCGCGGACCGCGGCGCGCAGCGCGCCGACTCCGCGGCGGTATCCTTCGGCTGCGGGCAAGCCGCGACTCCTGGCCCAGCGGCGGTTTCCGTCCATGATCACCGCCACGTGGACGGGGATCGCGGATTTAACTGCCGCCTGCATCGCCATATTTACTTTGTACCACAAAGTAAGTGACCCGGGCAAGCGGGACCGGCCTCTCCAGACGCTAACCATACCGCCCTCATGGACCTTGGTTACTGCAGATACGCGACCGTCTCAGGCGATCGCATCGCATTCGTATGCGAAGACGACGTCTGGATCGCGCCGCTCGCCGGCGGCGCGGCCGCGCGTCTTACTGCGACTCCCGGCGTTTGCAGCACGCCGCGCTTCTCACCGGATGGTTCGCAGATCGCGTTTGTCGCAACCGACGAAGGCAATGCGGAAGTCTACGTCGTGCCCACCGCCGGCGGAAAGCCACGCCGTTTAACCTTCCTAGGCGGGACGCTGACACTTGTCAGCGGATGGACGCCCGACGGTTCGGAGATTCTGTTCGTCTCGAATCCCAACGCTTGGTACGAACGCGACACGCTAGGCTTTGCAGTATCGCCAGCCGGCGGAACGCCGCGGCCGCTCGCTTTGGGACATATGCGCGCGATCGCACCAGGCCCCGGAACGCGTATGGCCGTCGGTCGGAACGCCGACGATCCGGCGCGCTGGAAGCGCTACCACGGCGGAACCTCCGGCGAGATTTGGATCGACGCGACGGGCGAAGGCGAATTCGAACATCTCGCGCTGCCCAACGGCAATCCCGTTTGGCCGATGTGGATCGGCGACCGGATCTATTTCGCTGCCGATCACGAAGGCTTTGGGAACATCTATTCTTGCTCGTTGGACGGCATCGACGTGCAGCGCCATACGCATCACGGCGAATACTACGCGCGCTTTCCATCCACTGACGGAACGCGCATCGCCTACACCGCGGGCGGAGCGCTCTTCTGCTACGACGTCACGACCGGAAAAACGCGCGAACTCGACGTCACCATGCCATCGGCAGCCTCGCAAACCGTGCGCAAGTTTTTGCCGGGAACGCAGACGCTTGACGAATTCGCGCCTTCGCCCGACGGGACCACGTTGGCTTTGATCGTGCGCGGACAGCCGTTTACGATGCCGTTCTGGGAAGAAGCGCCAGTCGGACACGGGTCGGGCAGCAAAGTGCGTTACCGCTGCATCGCGTGGATGCAAAACGGGCGTTTCGCCACGACGACCGACGTCAACGGCTTCGAGCAGATCGCGATACACGAGATCGACGGATCGAAGGAACCGCTCTTGGTCACGACCGGAGACATCGGGCGCGTCACCGAGCTCGCCGCTTCGCCCGTCAAGGACGTCGTCGCGTTTGCGAACCACCGTTACGAACTGATTGCAGTCGACGTGCGCGACGGCAAGCCACGCGTGCTCGACAAGAGTGTAGGAAATCGCATCGCCGGGCTCGCGTTTTCACCCGACGGCCGCTATCTCGCCTATACGTGGTCTCCGCTAGATCAAGCCGTTTCAATCATTCGCGTCGTCAAACTGAAGTCGGGCGAAATTCACGACGTCACACCGCAGCTGCGCGCCGATCAGAGTCCGGCGTGGGATCCCGAAGGCCGGTACCTCTATTTCATCTCCACGCGCGATTTCGATCCGGTCTACGACGCGCTGCAGTTCGGCTTGAGCTTTCCACAAGCGCAGCGGCCGTTCGTCGCGACGCTGCGCACCGACGTGCCCAATCCGTTCACGCCGAAGCCCAAACCCGTTCACCGCGACCTCGATCACGATCGCGACGGACAGGAGAAAAAGAAAGATTCGGGGCCGCCGCGCGTCGAGATTGACTTCGACGGCATACAGGGGCGGATTTTGGCTTTCCCGGTGGACGAAGGCGAGTACGATCAGATCGCAGCCGTCCGCAACCGCGCGCTGTTCACCAAGTTCGAAGTGCGCGGCATCAAACCGCAGTCGCGCTCGTGGGATGAAGAGGACGTGGCCGGAACACTGATGGCTTACGATTTCGAAACGCAGCGCGTCGCGACCGTTGCCACCGACGTCTGCGAGATCGCGCTCGCGGCCGATCATCACACGCTGCTGTACCGTTCGCACGAGAAACTGCGCGCGATCGACGCGCTCGCCGAACTGCCCGAAGATCACGACGATCCGAAACCGCCGTCCGAACCGGGGCGCAAGAGCGGCTGGATCGATCTGGATCGCATCAGCGTCGAGATCGAGCCGCGCGACGAGTGGCGGCAAATGTACCGTGAAGCGTGGCGGCTGCAAACCGAGCACTACTGGCTTGAAGACATGGCGGACATCGACTGGGATCGCGTGCGCGACCGCTACGAGGCCGTGCTCCCGCGCGTGCGCACGCGCGCCGAGCTTTCGGATCTCATTTGGGAGATGCACGGCGAACTCGGCACGTCGCACGCTTATGAATACGGCGGCGATCTGCGCGAGCCGCCCCAATACCGCCGCGGATTTCTCGGCGCCGATTACGTCTTCGACAAGGCCGTGGGAGGCTGGCGCATCACGCAAATCTTGCGCGGCGACTCGTGGAATCCGCAGAGTGATTCGCCGCTGGCCGAGCCCGGCTTAAACGTTCGCGAAGGCGACGTGCTCGCCGCCATCGGCGGAAAGAAGCTCGACCGCGAGTTCGGTCCGAACCACGCTCTGGTCAACGCCGCGGGGCGCGAAGTGAGCATCGTCATCCGCTCCGGATCGCACGAGCGGCACATCACGGTGAAAACGCTTGCGAGCGAGCAAAGCTTGCGCTACCGCGCGTGGGTGGACGCGCAGCGGAAATACGTGCACGAAGTGACCGGCGAGAAGATTGGTTACCTCCACATTCCGGACATGGGGCCGTGGGGATTTTCGGAATTTCACCGCGGTTATCTCTCCGAGTTCGATCGCAGCGGGCTGATAGTGGACGTGCGGTACAATCGGGGCGGCCATGTGTCGCCGCTGCTGCTCGAAAAGCTCGCCCGCAAACGCGTAGGTTACGACGTCGCGCGCTACAGCCAAAAACCGTTTCCTTATCCGCCCGAATCGGTAGCCGGACCGCTCGTCGCGATCACCAATCAGTTTGCCGGATCGGACGGCGACATCTTTAGCCATTGTTTCAAGCTTTACAAACTCGGACCGCTCGTCGGAAAACGCACCTGGGGCGGTGTCGTGGGCATTAACCCCTATCACCGTCTGGTCGACGGCACGATCACCACGCAGCCTGAGTTTTCGTTCTGGTTCAAAGACGTCGGCTGGAAGGTCGAGAATTACGGAACCGATCCCGACTACGACGTGGAGATCGCTCCGCACCATTACCGCGAAGGCAAGGATCCGCAGCTCGATTTCGCGATCAGGCTCGTGCTCTCGGCAGCGGAAAACTTCCACGAAGCTTATCCGGATTTGGCTACGCGCCAGTCACTTTCGCTTCCGGCTCTTCCGTAATGTCTTGCGCTGCCAGCTAGATCGGCTTAATCTGTGCCGCCGGAATGAATTTTAACCGGCGGAGCAGAGCCGTGTCGTTCGTGACGTACTGGATGAAGCCGGCAACTTGCGCACTCGGCTGACCGTTGGTGAACATGTGCTCGTATGACCAATACTTGTAACGTCCGTTCAAGACGTTTGCGTCCGCGGGTGCAACGCCGTCGATCGATATCGCCGTTTGCGATCCCGGTTTGACGTAAGCCATTCCCACGTATGAAATCGCGCCGGGAGTTTGCGCGACCATGGCGGCGACGGTACCCGAAGAGTCTTGCGTCAAGCCGCCTTCCGACGGTTCGTGTCCGCCGAGAATATTTTGCACCAGAACGGCGCGCGTGCCCGAGCTGCGCGGCCGGTTGATGACGGTAACCGGCGCGCTTCTTCCGCCCGCTTGACTCCAGTTCGTGATCTTTCCGCCGAAGATGTCGCGGATTTGCGCTATGCTCAGATTCTTCACGCCGGTTTGCGGATTGACCACGATGCCGAACGTGACGACGGCGACCTGGTGATCGACTAAACTCGGCTCGCCCCGCGCGGGTATATCGGAGTCGCCAACGTCGACCGCCCGCTGCGCCACCTGGGTGATGCCGACGCGCGATCCTCCGCCCGCCACGCTGATCTTCACGTTCGCGTGTGCGTTCTGATAATCGACAGCCGCCTGTTTCACCAGCGGGAGCAGCGCGGTTGAGCCGGAGATCGAGATCGAGCCCGGCGTTCCGGCCGCGCCGGTCGCGCTGCCCGACTGCGAGGAGCTGCACGCCGCGAGCAGCAGCGCGAAGGTTGGAACGGCAATCTTGTACGTCATCGTGCGGTGGTACTTGATCGTCATCGCGGAACCTCCATCGTTTGGCGGATGAATTGCATGAGCACCGGGTAGACGATATCGGTCCGCGGAGTAGCGTTTTGCGGATCGATGATGTCGTGGTTTGCGGGTAGATCGGTAAAACGGTAGGCTTGCGTGAAGTCGCGGCGGTAGCGTTGCCACGCCAGTCCAACGCTATCGGCGGCGCGGTAGTTGACCGCCGGGTCCCGCTCGTTTGTGATTATCGTCGCGCGGCCCGCCGCGAACGGCGCCGCGCGGGACGCGTCCCACACATCGCCGCCAATCAGCAAACACTCTCCGAGCGCGTGCGTCGAAAACCGGGGATATCCCGTCGGCGGCAAGATGTTCTCTTTGTTGCGCGGATCCCACCAGACGAATGCGTTGGGCAGTTTGCGCATTGCAGCGCCCATGAACCGGCTGGGACGATACCCGAGTTTGAGCAGCGCGAAGACCGGACTGACGGCGATTGCGTGTGCCACGTCACCGCGGTGCTGCGCGAAGTACGCACAAAGCAAGCCGCTCGTCGAGATTCCGAGCACGCAGACGCGCTCGCCCAAGCCGCATGCGATATCTACGGCCTCGGTTGCTGACGAGAGCAGCATCTGGGCCGTCAGCCGCGCGAGCCGGGTCGTCATGCGATCCCGGTCGCCCTGTTCGGGGAGGCGCGGCACGAAGACGTTCGCGCCGAGGTTTCGAACAAGCGGAGCGAACTGCACGTACTGACCGGGATGATTCGTTAGCCCGTGAAGCAACACGACGGCAAGTTGCGTGCGCTCGCCGTAGTCGTGCAATTTTGTGTACGCCTCGGGCAGAATGCGCGGGTCGCGATCGAGAGCTGTAAATTCTTCGATGCGCTCCATCGCCTCTGCATACGACCGCGCCGGAGACGGAGCGACCATCAGCGGCATTTTGCATACCTGAAGCAGGTCGTGACGTGATCGTTGACCATGCCGACGGCCTGCATGAACGAATAACAGATCGTGGACCCCACAAACGTAAAGCCCCGCCTCTTCAAGTCAGCGCTCAGCTCGTCGGATTCCCTGCTCGTCGCCGGGACCCGCGAGCGCGCGGTGCGGCGAGCGCAGAGTGGTTTGCCGCCGACAAAAGACCACAGATAAGCGTCGAAGCTGCCGAACTCGCGTTGCACGCGCAGGAAAGCCTTTGCGTTTTTCACGGCTCCCCGCACTTTCAGACGGTTGCGGACGACGCCGGGGTTTTTCAAAATATTTTGGAGTCTCGTTTCGCTGAATTTCGCAACAAGCCGCGGATCGAAGTTCGCGAAGAGTTTGCGGTAGTTGCCGCGCTTTGACAAAATGGTGTTCCAGCTCAGTCCCGCCTGCGCGCCCTCGAGCAGCAGAAACTCAAAGTGAACGCGGTCGTCGTGCACGGGAACGCCCCACTCGCGATCGTGGTAGGCGATCGCGGCTTCGGTAACGGCCCACGAGCAGCGCTTTCGGGAATCAGCCATCTATCAACTCCACCAGACGCGGCTGCAAACGCAGCGCGATATCGGGATATCGTTTCGGTTCGATCACGTCGTGCGCGAACGGCAAGTCACGAAAACGCTCGATCCGCACGTTCGCGCCATGCGCCTCCCAGAGTTTGGCGAGCTTGACGGCGGCGCGGTTGCTGACGGCGGGTTCGCGAACGTTCATCGCCACGATCAATTCCTTGGCGGCCGGCGGCCGGACGCGCGCCGAATCCATCAGTTCGTACGCGAGATTCAAACCCTGCGCGAGCGCGTGCGTGGAATAGCGCGGATACCCGTGCGCCGGCAGCTGCTTCTCGCGCAGCCACGGATCCCACCAAAAGAAACGGTTCGGAAAATGCAGCGCTGCGCGCGCCGCGAATTGGCCCAGGCGCGTCGGCATCCAGAGGAGCCCTAAGAACGGAACGATCGCCACGGCTTTGTGCAGCGGTTCGGATTGCGCCAAGCACGCGGTCAGCAATCCGCCCAAAGAAAAACCGGCAACGCTCACCTCTTCACCCAAGCCGCGCGCGACTTGGAGAGAGTCGCGCATGCACGCTTTCAACTGTTCAGCCGTCATGCCGGCGAGCGCGCCCGACATACGATCTTCGCGCCCGTGCTGCGGAAGGCGCGGAACGAATACGTTGTGACCGCGTTCATGAAGCGCGCGCGCGATGCCGATCAGCTGCGGCGGGCTCGCACTCAGCCCGTGAAATAAGAGTATTGCCCGCCGCGTGCGGCGTCCGTGATCGAAGACGAGCGAACGCCCCAGCTCGCCGATTTCGGCGCTGTCGCGAGAACGAAAACGCGCGAGACCCTCTTGCGCGCTACAGTACGATGCATCATTCATGAAGAAAGAGGGAACGCTCTTAAAGCGGACGGAACCGCTTTCCTACAATGCACGACACCGATCGCAACGCTGCGGCTTTCATCGAACTCGAAGACCGCTACGGCGCCCATAATTACCAGCCGCTCGATCTCGTCGTCGAGCGGGCGGAGGGCGTGTGGCTCTACGACGGCGCCGGAAAACGCTATCTCGATTGTGTGAGCGCATACTCAGCGGTAAACCAAGGACACTGTCATCCCCGCATCCGCGTGGCGCTCGAAGAGCAAGCCAACAAAGTCACCTTAACATCGCGCGCGATGCGCAACGGTAAGTTAGGACCGTTTCTCAAGCGCTTAACGGAGTTTTGCGGATACGAATCGGCGCTGCCGATGAACACCGGCGTCGAGGCCGTGGAGACGGCGATCAAACTCGCCCGGCGTTATGCGTACGAACGCAAACGCGTCGCCGCGGACAGCGCCGAGATTGTCGTTTTTGCCAACAACTTTCACGGGCGCACCACCACCGCGATCAGCGCCAGCACAACCGAACAATACCGTCACGATTTCGGACCATTCATGCCGGGATTCGTTCCGGTTCCGTTCGGCGACTACGACGCGCTGGCGGCGGCGATCAGCGAACGCACGTGCGCGATTCTGGTCGAACCGATTCAAGGTGAAGGCGGCGTGATCGTTCCGCCGCCGGGTTTTTTGAAGCGCGCCTGGGGTTTGTGCCGCGAACACCGTGTGCTGTTCATGGCGGACGAAATCCAGACCGGGCTCGGCCGCACGGGCGATTTGTTTGCATGCGATCACGACGGGATTAAACCCGATGTCATGATCGCCGGAAAAGCATTGGGGGGCGGATACTATCCCGTCTCCGCAATGCTTGCAAGCCGAGATCTGATGAAACTCTTCGGACCGGGCGATCACGGCAGCACCTTCGGCGGAAACCCTTTGGCGTGCGCGGTCGGCTTGGCTTCGCTCGACGTGATAGAAAGTGAGAATCTCCCAGCTCGCGCGCGCTACGCCGGAGCGAAGCTCGTGCGCGGACTGCGCGAGCTCGCTTCACCGGCTGTCGAAGAGATCCGCGGACGCGGACTGTTGATCGGTCTGCAGCTCACCGTACCCGCGCGGCGCTTGGCGGAACTGCTCATGGAGCGCGGGGTCGTCGCGAAAGACACGCACGAAAACGTGCTACGCATCGCTCCGCCACTGGTGATCGAAGACGCCGAGATCGACCTGTTGCTCTCGGCGATGGACGGCGCGCTTAAGGCAGCTCTTTAAACGACTGCTTGAGCCTAAATTCGCTGGCGGGATATTTCGCCCGCAGCATAGCCCATTGGTGCAGCAGTTCGTTGCCTTCCGGATCGCGCCGGTAGCGCGTAACTCCTAAATAGTATTGCGCTTCGGGCGCGGCCATCGCCGTCGGAAAACGTTTGAGCAGCTCGACGTAGGATTCTTCGGCTGCATCGAATTCACGCAACCGCAAGTGCGCCTGCCCGATGCTCGCGAGCGCCCGCGCCGCAAATTCAGCCGGAGGAAGATAGCCTTGCCATTCTTGGAGCACCTCGCCGTCGCCATTCAAGAGGCGAATATCCGGCGTCCAAATGTGGTGATATCGCTTGAGCAGCGATTCGTGTTCGGATTTGGAGTTATCGATCTGAACCGGAACGCACCGGTTCACGATCTCTGCGACGAACGTTTCGGGATACGTCACGGTATCCAGCGCTTGGCATCCCCCTCAACCCGGGTTGAAGACGTCGAAGAAGACCAGCTTCGAATCGCGCTTCGCCTCTTTTAACGCCTCGTCAAAACCTTTGCGCCAAGAAATCATGTATTTGCTCTCTTTCGCCGGCCCGCGATCGCAGGGAGCTCAGCTACGCCTTATGAAGATTTTGCCCTGTTAGGGGGTTCCCGATGGTTCTATCCATTCTATTTGCCATCACGCTGCAGCCGGCGACGGCCGCGCCGGCCGCCCCATGCAATCGAGATGCAATCGTAACGCAGCAAGTCACTCCGGATTATCCGCAGTCTGCGCGAGCGCTCGGTCTGGGACGAGTAACCGCCGTCATTCGCGTCTATCTTACGCGGCAGGGTAAGGTTGCCGGCGTGCGCGTGGTCAATTCGACCGGTAATGCCGATATCGATCAGGCCGCTCTCCGGAGCGCCGCCGCCTCGACGTATCTGCCACGGATAAAAAAGTGTAAGCCGACGTTCGGTCTCTATCTATTTAAGGTGATGTTCGACCCGGCTCAGTGATCGCGTGGTTCAGTAACCTGGGCGAATTCCGGGTACAGGAGCCCTATGGAACAAGCCTCGCTCCCGACGCTGCCCGCCTACCCTATTAAGGAACGCTTGGAGATCGACGGCATCTACGTGCTGCTGCTGAACGTCCCGCCCGACCAAGCGTATCCTCAGAACCTTTTCGGGGTGAGCGAGAAAGGCGACGTGCTCTGGCAGGTCGAGCCGCGGTCTTCAAATGTCCCGAACCAGCGCTATACGTCGATCCGGGACGAGGTCGGCGTCATCGTCGCGAGCACCGAAGACAAACTCACGCGCAAGGTCGATCCGAAGACGGGAAAAGTTTTGGCTGAGGAGCAGGCGGCCGGCTAAGTGCGAGCGTCTTGACGCTGCCCCGCCCTGCTGTGGTATGCTCCGTAAGCCGAAGTGGGGCCCCGAGCCCTCACCGGATGCCTCAGGGCGATCCGGTCTTCATCGAGGAGCCGCCGGCCGGTTCGGAATGATGAGGGTCACCGATTTCGGCGGTGCCTTTTTTATTTGTAAGACAGGAGTACTGCAATAGCTCGACCGCTCAGAATAAACGACCAAATTCGCATCCGCCAAGTACGCGTGATAGACGAAGACGGAACGCAACTTGGGGTCCTTTTCACGGAGGACGCACTCGCGCGGGCTCGGACCGCCGGGCTCGACCTCATCGAGGTTTCACCGACGGCATCTCCGCCGGTATGCAAGATCGCCGACTACGGACGTTTGAAATACGAGCAGTCGAAAAAAGATAAAGACGCCCGCAAGAAACAAAAGAGCTTCGAACTCAAAGAAGTGAAGCTCCGCCCGAAGATCGAGACCCACGATTACGAGACCAAGGCCCGTATGGCCGAACGTCTGCTGCTCGACGGCAGCAAGATCAAAGTCACGATCATGTTTCGCGGACGAGAGATTACCTACACGTCCTTCGGAAAGCGCCTGCTCGATCGGATGGCTGAAGATATGACGCCGATCGCCACGATCGAACGCGACGCAAAACTCGAAGGAAAAAATATGTTCATGATCCTGGCGCCCCGCTCGGTGCCTACCGGTCCGCCGAAGTTCACCAGCATGGCTGCCAAGGATAAGGAGAAAAAAAGTGCCTAAGATTCGTACCCACCGCGGTACAGCGAAACGCGTAAAAGTGAGCGCCAACGGAAAGGTGACGCACCGTCATCAATTCAGCGGCTGCGGCCACATCATGAGCAAGCGTACGCGCAAGCGCAAACGCAAGTTCCGTAAAGATCAGCCGGTCTTCCCTGGAGATCTGAAGCGCCTGGCGCCAACGATCCCCTACTTGCTGTAAGGAGCTCGGCATGGCACGAATAAAACGCGGAGTCCACGGACTCAAACACCGCCGTAAAGTCATGAAGCTCGTCAAGGGCTTCCGCGCAGCCCGCCGGCGCAATTACCGCGTCGCGAACGAAGCGCTGCTTCACTCGCTGGCCTATGCGTACCGCGACCGGCGCGTGCGCAAGCGCGACTTCCGCTCCCTCTGGATCAGCCGCATCAATGCGGCTGCCCGCAAGGAAGGTTTGAGCTACTCGGTGTTCATGAACGGTTTGAAGAAGTCGGGCATCACGCTCAACCGCAAGACGCTGGCGGAGCTGGCGGTTTCCGATGCGGCCGCCTTCGGGTCCCTCTTAAAAACGGCGAAGAACGCCGTAAAATAAAAACGAGGGCGAAAGCCCTCGTTTCTCTTCAGTCGTCGCCGTTAGCTAACCGGCGTCCGGTGGCCTCGATAACTTTGCCGAGCATACTCACAGCCTCCGCGCGAGAGGCGTTGCTGAACATGTACTTGAGTTTGTCGTCGGAGTCCTCAACGATGAGCACGGCGCGCTTCCCGGCACGCACGGCGGCGATGAGCTTGTTGAGATAGGCTTCGTCGTCGGCTGCCAATACGGAAGCCGCGATGTGCTCTTGCTTGCCATCGCTCAAAAGATATTTGAGGACCTCGTTAATGTCCCGTGGAGTATTCACCGCAGCCTCCATAACGCGAACCCGCCGCCTCTATTAAAACGTATTTGGCGAAAGGTTTGTAGCTAGGTTATCGACTCTTAACGAAAATTGTTAATTCGCCGGGGATCCAACCAAAGAAGCGCTACCATCGTTTTCATGTCGATGATCTCGCCGCTTGCTTGCATTTCCCAAGCGTCTTGAAACGATACGTGCCTCACCTCGATACGTTCATCCTCCTGAAGCCGTTGCGGCCCCGCATGCAGTCCGCGCGCGACGTATAAACGCACGCATTCGGTGCAGAATCCGGGCGTCGGATAGAGGGTGGATAAGAGTTCCCACGTGTCAGCCAAGCAGCCGGTCTCTTCCCGAAGTTCGCGTTTCGCGCCGTCTTCGGGCGGCTCGCCCGGCTCGGCAGTGCCGGCGGGAATCTCCCACAAACTCAAACCGGCCGGATGGCGGTACTGGCGGACGAGCACGATCGTATCGTCGCCCGGCAACGCCGCAATACCGAACGAACCGGGGTGGACAACCAGCTCGATGTCGCGACGCTTACCCTCTTGCTCGACGGTGTCGACGCGCACGCGAAAGATCCGGCCGGCGTAGATTTCCTTCGAATCGATGACCTTGAGTGCGTCGTCGGACATTGCTGACTGCATACCCACGGGACGGGATAGTTGGAGCATTCCCCGTAGAAGCAAGCGTGCGCCGGCAAACGACGATCGGGCAAGAGCTGCTGTGGCTGCTGGTTTTCCTCGGAATCTTCGCAACGGCCGCCGTTCTGCTGCTCGCCTGGGCGAGATCGCACTACTTCAACGATCGCATCGCCATCGCGCTCGCGGCGATGGCGTCGGGCGTGGTGACCATCGCGCTGCGCGCGCGATTCCTGGGAAGCGATGCTCGGCGCCCATAATCCGCGAATAGATCGGGTACGCGCGCTGCGCACGAAAAAAGGCCGGCGCGAATACGGGCATTTTGCGATCGAAGGCACGACGCTTTTGCGCGAAGCGCTGCGCAGCGGCGTTTCGATCGAAGAGGTATACGGCACGCCCGAAGCGCTCGAAACGTCGGAGAGCGCGCGCGAAGCGGAATCGACCGGGGCGCAAGTCTACAGAGTTGACGAGCGCACGATGCGCCGGCTCTCGGATCTCCAAACCGCGCCCGGTTTGCTCGCCGTCGCACCGATCGAGCTGTTCCCGGTCTCCGAGCTCTTTGCGGCTCCCGGCTTGGTCTTGGCGCTGGCCGGCTTGAGCGATCCGGGAAACGCGGGAACCCTGCTGCGAGCTGCCGAGGCGTTCGGCGCATCCGCCGTCGTTTTCGGCTCGGGCGCGGTCGAGCCGCACTCTCCCAAAGTGGTCCGCGGCGCCATGGGTTCGCTCTTCCGGCTGAAGCTGGCAGTAGCGGATCCGGAAGAGACCGCCGCCGCGGCAGCCGGTTGGGAAATAACCGGCCTGGCCTCCCACGGCGAGCCGATTGGAGGGCTCTCCTGGGGCTTAAAGAGCGTTTTGGTCGTTGGCCAAGAGCGCCGGGGCTTGGGGCCGTGGGCGCCCCTCTGCTCGCGGCTGGCGGCCATTCCGATGAACGGTGAAGCCGAAAGTTTGAATGCCGCCGTGGCAGGGGGAATCGCTCTCTATGAGGCCACCCGAAATTCTGTCAAGAGAGTCTAGACAGGCCAAAAAGTCAAGACTACCCTGTGGAAAAGTCGCGTGCTATACTGCTTGCACCGCACGGGGGCCGGGCCTGTAGGCCCGCCCGGAAGGAGACCGATGGCCACGTCCGAGTTCTTCTGGAAACTCTTCAAGTCAACGGGATCGATCAACGCATATCTGATTTACCGGCAGCTCCACCCGACGTCGGTTCCAACCTGAAAAAGACGAAAAGGCGGACTCCAAAGCGCCCGGAAAGTAACCCCGGGCGTTTTTATTTTTCATGAACCTCATCGATGCTTTAGAAGACTTGCGCGCCCGGTTTGAGGACGCGCTAAAAAACTCTGCCGGCGCCGACTCGCTCGACGCCGTGCGCGTCGCGTTCCTCGGGCGCAGCGGAGACGTCACGGCGGTCCGCAGATCGATCGGAAAGCTTCCGCCGGCCGAGCGCCCCGCCGCCGGGCAACGCATCAACGAAGCGGTCGAAAAAATGGAACGCGCACTGAACGAGGCGCAAGCGAAGGCCGAAGCGATCGAAGTTGGAGCGAGCTTGTCACAGCGAATCGACGTGACGTTTCCTTCGATTCCGCCGCAGCAAGGTTCGATTCATCCGATGAAGCGCGTGATGCACGACGTGTGCGCCTATTTCGAACGCCACGGTTTCGCCGTCGTCGTCGGCCCGGAGATCGAGCCCGACTATTACAATTTCGACGCGCTGAACATCCCGCCGGAACATCCTGCGCGCGAAGGATTCGACTCGTTCTTCCTCACGCCCAATCTCTTGTTACGGCCGCACACCTCGCCGATGCAGATCCGCACGATGCAGCAGCACCGTCCGCCGGTCGCCGTGGTCGTGCCCGGCACGTGCTACCGCCGCGACGCAGTTGACGCGCGGCATCTCTATCAGTTCAACCAGTGCGAAGGTTTGCTGGTCGACGAAGGGGTGCACATGGGACACCTCAAGGGCATGCTTACCGGCATGTGCCGCGAGCTCTTTGGATCCGAACAGCAAGTCCGGTTCCGCCCATCGTATTTTCCGTTCACGGAGCCGAGCGCGGAAGTGGATACGACGTGCCCGCTTTGCCGCGGTGCGGGCGGCGAATGCCGCATGTGCGGCGGTTCGGGCTGGATCGAGTTGGGCGGCGCCGGCATGGTGCACCCGAACGTTCTGCGCAACGTCGACTACGATCCGGATGTCTATTCGGGCTGGGCGTTCGGCTTTGGCGTCGAGCGCATGGCGCTCGTGCGTTACGACGTGGACGACATCCGCCGCTTCTTCGAAAACGACGACGCGTTCTTGGAACAGCTGGCCTAAATGCGCGTTCCTCTAGGCTGGCTTCGCGACTACGTCGAGCTGCCGGCCGATGCCGGCGCGGTTGCAGAGATGCTGGCGCTGCTCGGCTTTCCGGTTGCGGCGATCGAAACGCGTCCGATCATCACGGGCGTGATCGCGGGGCGCATCGCGGAACTCGGTAAACATCCCGACGCCGATCGTTTGCAAGTCGGGCGCATCGACGTCGGCGACGGAACGCCCCTCACCGTTGCAACGGCCGCGACGAACGTCGCCGCCGGTCAAACCATCGCCGTCGCCACGATCGGCGCGCGTCTTCCCCAGCTGACGATCGAGCGTCGGAAAATGCGCGGCCTGGAATCGGAAGGCATGATGATCTCCGCCGGCGAGCTCGCGCTCCCCGCAGAGTGGTTCGAAGACGGCATCATGCAGTTCGAAGAGTCCCTTCAGCCCGGGACTGACGTCGTCGAATACTTTCGGCTGAGCGAAGCGGTGTTCGACGTCGAAATCACGAGCAACCGCGTGGACGCCATGTCGATTATCGGACTGGCGCGCGAGCTCGCCGCTTATCAAAACGTTCCGCTGCGCGCGCCGGAGCTTTCAAATCCCGGAGACGGCGCGGGCGGCCCGAAAGCTGAAGTCACGATCGAGTCGCCGGACTGTCGGCGGTTCGTATCGCAGATTTTCAGCGGAGTGAAGAGCGGGGCGTCTCCGGCATGGATGCGCATCCGCCTCGCGCTCGCCGGGCAGCGTCCCATCAACGGGCTCGTCGATATTTCGAATTACGTCATGCTGGAGACGGCGCAGCCGCTGCACTTTTACGACGCCGCCAAGATTCCGCACCGTCATTTGATCGTGCGCGATGCGCGCGCGGGAGAACGGTTCGTTGCGCTGGACGGCTCGGAGCACGAATTGAATTCGCAAGCGCTGGTGATTGCAAGCGAAAGTTCGGCGGAGTGTCTGGCCGGCTTGATGGGCGCGCGCAGCAGCGAAGTCACCGCCCAAACGACCGACCTCATACTCGAATCTGCCAACTTCAGCGGACCGCGCATCCGCCGGACGGCCGGGCAGCTCGGCGTTCGCACCGAAGCGAGTTCGCGGCACGAGAAGTCGCTCGCCCCGGCGTTAACCGCTGTGGGCGCAGCGCGCGCCGCGCAGCTGCTGGCGCAAGCCGGCGCCACGCCGCACGAACCGGCTGCGTTCGGCCAACCGCTCATCGCGGCCGAACCGATCGATTTCAAAATCACCGACGTGAAGCGGCTCTTAGGATACGAGCTGCAGTTGCAAGACATAACCGAGCGGCTCGATGGGCTGGGTTTTAAAGTCGAAGCGCTCGCGGACGGTGTGCTCCGCGTTGTATCGCCAGCTTGGCGCACGGACGTTACATGCAGCGCGGACGTCATCGAAGAGATTGCGCGAATGGCCGGCTACGACTTGATCGCATCCGAGATTCCGGCCGTGCGCACGCACGACATCCCCAGCGGCGACTACCGGCGCGAACGTAAAGTGGCCGCGACGCTCGCCGCTTTGGGGTATCGCGAAATCGTCTCGTACTCGCTGCACGGCGCGCACGTCTACGAAAAAATCCGGCGAGCGGGCGTTGAACCGCCCGCGCGGCCGGTGGAAGTCCTCAATCCGCTGAGCGAGGAGCAACGCTACATGCGCCATTCACTCGGACCGGCGATGCTCACGCATCTCGCACGTGCAACCGGTCCCGATCGCGCCTTTGAGATCGGCCGCATCTTTTTTACCGAGGATCGCCAGCCCCTGGAAACGCCGATGGCGTTCTTCGCTTTTTCGGCGGCACCCGCAGCCGAGGCGCAGTGGCGCGACGAGAACTTTCTGCGCGCGAAGGGCGACTGCGAAGCCTTCCTGCGAGCGATGACGGGACGAAGCCGGTTCGAAACAGCCGCGGACCAACGCGATGGTTTTCATCCCGGAAAAACCGGAGTCGTTCTCATGGACGGACGCGAAATTGCGGTCGTCGGGGAAGTCGATCCGCGCCTCGTGCGAACCTTTGGAGTACGTCTGCCCGTCTACGCCTGCCGCATGATCTTGTCGGCCTTGCCTCCGTACGACGTTCCGCAGTTCAAACCGCCGTCGAAGTTTCCGGCAACGTATCGCGATCTCGCGCTCGTATGCGACGCCGATTTGCCGGCGCAGCGGCTCGAGAACGCGCTGCGATCGGCCGCCGGCGCGTGGTGCACGGCGGTAACCGCGTTCGACGAATATCGCGGTCCGCAAGTGCCTGCCGGTAAGAAAAGCGTGGCCATCCGCGTGACGCTGCAAAAACCCGATTCCACGATCACCGACGCTGAAGCCGACGCCGTCATCGGAAAGGCCGTCCCGGCGCTGCGCGCGGCGTTTGGCGTGACGCTGCGCGCATGATTTGGCCGGATATCCTGATCGGCGCCATCGTTTTGATCGCGGCGCTCAAAGGTTATAAGCGCGGCTTCATTCTGGAGCTGAGCGGATTCGTCGCGCTCGCCGCATCGGTCATCGTGCCATGGTTCTACCGGGGATCGGTCGACGGGTTCTTTCAGACGACGCTTCATTTGGGCAGAGGGTCGGCGCACGTCGTCGCGATGTTTTTGGTCGGCCTGGCAACCTACGTGGCGATCTTGCTGATTGCGCGCGCGCTGAATACCGTGACCAAGCTGCCGTTTTTGGGATTGGGAAACGCCCTAGGCGGCGCGGCGATTGGAATCATGAAAGCGGTCGTGCTGATTTGGCTGCTGCTCTATGTCGCGCTCTTCTTTCCGCTCTCCCCGGATATTCGCGCGGATCTGCACCGCTCGGTGCTCGTCGGTTACGAAACCAGCCCGAACGATCGCGTGGACGGCGCAATCATCGGGACGTTCCCGTGGTTTGCGCGCCCATTTGCGCACTACTTTTTCGCGCATCACCGGGTGTAGCGCCGTCTACATCCAGAAAGACGCTCAGCGCGGCTTTACCGGCCGCGCCCACACGCACCGGCACGTCGTAATCGAGCAGCGCGATCTCGAGTGCCTGGATCGCGGCCAAGACGTCGGTCTGCGAGATATCCCCCATCGTTCCCATTCGCACGATCTTGCCTTTCAGATCGAGCTGGCCGCCCGCGAGCGTGACGCCGCGATTCATCCGCAGGCCGCGCAGCAAGCCGGCCGCATCGACGCCGGCCGGAACCTTTGCGGTGACGACGGTAACGGAATGAGCGCCGGGTTGAGAAAAAATTTCAAGCCCGAGCGCAGTGAACGCCGCGCGAATGGCCTCCGCGTACATCGCTAGCCGTCGGTGAATTGCCGGCGCGCCTTCGCGGTGATACTGTTCGAGCGCAACGTCGAGCGCGAACATCGTGCTGACCGGGGACGTCCACGGCATCTGACCTTGCCGCGCAAATTCGCGCGCCTTCACGAGGTCGAAGTAGAAACGCGGCGTCTTCGACGCCTCAATCGCGTTCCACGCGCGCGGACTAATAGCTAACATCGCAACGCCCGGCGGTGCGGCCAGCACTTTCTGCGACGCGCCGGCCACGACGTCGTATCCCCATTCGTCCATGCGGAAATCGGTTGCGCCTAACCCGCTGACCGAATCGACGATCGTGAGCGCGCCGTGCGCTTGCGCGATCGCCGCCAGCTCCCCCATATCGCTCTGAACGCCGGTCGACGTTTCGTTGTGCGTCAGCAGAATGCCGCGATAGCGGTGATCGGTATCGTCGTTGAGCCGCTTCGCGAACTCGCGCAGATCGACCGCGAATCCGGGACGCGCTTCGAGCGCATCGACCGTCATGCCGTATGTGCGCGCAATCGCGATCATGCGCTCTCCGAACGCGCCCATCGGAGCGGCCAGCAGCGTATCGCCTGGAGAAAAAGCGTTCGCGATCGCCGCTTCCAGCGCACCCGTGCCGGAGGATCCGAGCAGCACGATCTCGGCTTCTTCCGTTCCAAAAATCGGCCGTAATCCCGCGTAGATGCGCTCCACGAGTTCGCTAAATTCGGGGCCGCGATGGTCGATGAGCGGGCGGTTCATCGCTGCGAGCACGCGCTCCGAAACGGTAACTGGGCCGGGAATAAACAGCAGCTCTCGCATGAACTTAGCGGCGGTTACGCGAGCGTTTGCGTTCGCCGTTGCGAACGCGCTTGATGGCGCTGCGGCGCATCGGCACGACATTGCTGGCGCGCGCGGGCGAGGCGCCCAATTCAACCGGGGTGATGATCCGCTTGCCGAGCGCGTGCTGAAGAACTTCAGAAAGCTCTTCAACGGGCACGAACGTCATGGTATCACGCACTTCTTTGGGAATGTCGTCGAGATCGATCTCGTTGCGCTTGGGCATGATAATCTTCCGGATGCCCGCGCGCTTTGCGCCAAGCACCTTTTCCTTCAGACCGCCGATCGGGAGCACTTGACCGGTAAGCGTGATTTCGCCCGTCATCGCGACGTCGGGATCCACTTTGATTCCGGTGAGCAGCGACGCAATAGCGGTGGCCAAGGCAACGCCCGCGGACGGACCATCTTTCGGCACCGCCCCCGTCGGCACATGGATGTGCAGATCGTGTTTGGCGAAGTAATCGTCGGGCAAGCCCAACTCCGCGGAGCGCGAGCGCAAGAACGACACCGCCGCTTGCGCGCTCTCTTTCATCACGTCGCCGAGCTGGCCGGTCAGCACAAGTTTTCCGGTGCCCGGCATCGCCGTCGTCTCGATGAACAAAATATCTCCGCCGACCGGCGTGTAGAACATCCCGGTCGCGACGCCGACCGATGCGACGCGCTTCTTGACCTCGTTGTAGAAGAGCGGCTTGTTGAGATAACCCACCAGGCTGTCGGCTTTGATGCGGCCTTTGTAGCGCGGCGACTCCGCAATCTTCCGCGCGATCTTGCGAAACGTCGTCCCGATTTCACGTTCTAGGTTACGGACGCCGGCTTCGCGCGTATAGTCGACGATGATCGACCGCAGCGCCGCATCGTTGATCTGCGCCTGCGAATCCTTTAGTCCGTTGGCTTTGCGCTGCTTAGGTACGAGATAGCGTTTGGCGATCTGGAGTTTTTCGAGTTCGGTGTATCCCGAGAGCTGGATGATCTCCATACGATCGCGCAGCGGCGGACTGATCGTATCTAAGCTGTTGGCCGTGCAGACAAAGAGCACTTGCGAAAGGTCGAAGGGCAAATCGAGATAGTGATCGCGGAATGTGTTGTTCTGCTCCGGATCGAGCACTTCGAGCAGCGCCGACTGCGGATCCCCGCGGAAGTCCGCGCCGACCTTGTCGATCTCGTCGATCATCATGACCGGATTACGCGTGCCCGCATCGCGAATCGCGCGCACGATCGTCCCCGGCATGGCGCCGATATAGGTGCGGCGGTGGCCGCGTATCTCGGCTTCGTCGCGCACGCCGCCGACCGAGAGGCGCGCGAACTTTCGTCCCATCGCGCGCGCGATCGATTGCCCGAGCGACGTCTTTCCCGTGCCCGGCGGCCCCACGAAACACAGGATCGGACCGGTCAGTCGTTTCTTCAGTTTGCCGACAGCCAAATACTCGATGATGCGGTCTTTGATTTTGTCGAGATCGTAGTGATCTTCGTCCAGAATCTGGCGCGCGCGCTTGATATCGAAGTGATCGGTGGTCTCCTGGCCCCACGGCAGCTGCACGAGCCAATCCAGATAGGTGCGGATAACGCTGTACTCGGGCGACGCCTGCGGAACTTTGGAGATGCGGTCGAGTTCCCGGTCGGCGGCTTTTCGCGCGTCTTCGGGCATCTTCGCTTCTTCGATTTTTTGCCGCAGCTCGTTGGCTTCGGCCAGCTGCGGATCGACCTCGCCCAGTTCTTCTTGAATCGCCCGCAACTGCTGGCGCAGATAGAACTCGCGCTGGTTTTTCTCCATCTCGCGCTGGATATCGGATTGAATCTTGTGTCCGAGCTCGACGACCTCGAGCTCCTTGGTCAGCAGCATCGTGAGCTTGCGCATCCGCTTCTCGGTGTTGCGTTCTTCGAGCACTGCCTGGCGATCGGCCGTATCGAGACGCATCGTCGATGCGACGAAATAGGTAAGCAAGTTCGGATCGGAGATATTCTGGACTTCCATCTCCATCTCGCGCGGAGCTTGCGGCAAATATCCCAGCAGTTTCTGGAAGAGCGTCGCGAGGTTGCGCTGCATCGCGACGAGTTCGTCGGACGAGCTCGTGATGTCGGGCAGTTCCGCGTACTCCGCGACCATATAGGGATCCGTCGAAGTGAATTTCTGGATCTTGAAGACGCTTTGACCGGCCACGATACAGCGCAGCGTACCGTCGGGCACTTTGAGCATTTTTTGCACGGTGCCGATCGTTCCGATGCGGTGCACGTCGTCGGGTCCCGGATTTTCGACGTCGCGGTTCGTCAGCAGCGTCAGTCCGATAGACTTGCCCTCGCGCAGTGCTTCTTCGACCAGTTGAATACCGGGACGCTTTACGACCGCAAGCGGGATGACGGTGTTCGGAAAGAGCACGGCGTCTTGCAGCGGCAGAAGTCCGATTTCGGGCATTACGCCAGCACCCGCTTCACGGTCATGCGGATTTCCGTGCGCGACGCCGGAACGTATTCGTCCGCGGAAATCGGGAGCGCGATCGTCAGCATGCCGTCTTCATAAGATCCGGTAATTTCTTGCTGGGCGACCGCAACCGGCAAGCGAATGCTCTTCACAAAATCGCCGTCCGCGATCTCTTTTTGCACGAACGACCCGCCGCGCAGGCGCGCGGTCTTGGCGCGGCGCCCCGAAATATAGAGCCGCTGATCGTCCAAGTAGATTCGTAAACTTTCGCTGTCGGCGCCGGCGAGCTCAGCCCGAACGACGAGCGTGCGCGAGCCTTCGTCGATCACGACGTCGACGTTCGGCTGCCATCCGCACATCCAATCCATTGCTACCTATAACTCTCCAAGGGCCTCCGAGGATTCGGGTCCAAAGCATCCTCGCATTCGCAGTTGTCCTCCTGCCATTGAAGTATCGAGGTGAACCGCTGATCAAGCTAGCCAGGCGGCTGGGGCCTTTCGACGCCGCGCTGATCGTCATGGGCGGGATCGTCGGCTCGGGCATCTTCCGCAATCCCTCGGTCGTCGCCAAAATCGTTTGGATCCCGAGCGCAATCCTCGGCGTCTGGATCGCCGGCGGCGCCGTGTCGATTCTCGGCGCATTCGTTATCGCGGAACTAGCGGCAAGGCGCCCGCACGACGGCGGCTTTTACGCGTATCTGCGGGATGCGTTCCATCCGCTGGTTGCATTCATGTACGGCTGGACGCTGCTGCTGATCTCTCAAAGCGGCGGAATGGCCGCCGCCGCGCTCACGTTCGCGGGCTATTATCCGGTTCTGACCGGACAGAATGTTCGTCAGCCGCTGCTGGCGTTTGTCGTGCTCGCCGTCTTTACTATCATCAACTGCCTCGGAGTTCGCCAGGGTGGAAACTTGCAGAACGCGTTCATGGTGCTGAAGATTGCGGCGATCGCGCTGCTGATCGGTTTCGGCCTATTCGCGCATCCACTGCCCGCCGCGGCTGTGCAGACTCCAAGCACGGCGACGACGATGGGGCTGTTCGCGCTGATGGCGGTCGCGATGGTGCAGGTCATGTTCGCATACAGCGGTTGGCAAACCGCGAGTTTCATGAGCGGCGAACTCAGAGATCCGCCGCACTCGCTGCCGCGCGGCTTGCTCTGGGGAGTCGGGGGCGTGATCGTTCTATACTTGCTGGTGAACGTCGTCTGTCTGCGCGTTTTGGGATCGAATGGATTGATGCACACCGACGCGCCAGCTTCCGAAGTAGCGCGCGCTTTCATTGGAACGCGCGGCGCTCAACTCATGGCCGCGATCATCTCGCTCTCGACGCTCGGTTTTTTGAGCAATCAGATTCTGACGTCGCCGCGCGTCTATCACGCGATGGCCGCCGACGGGCTGTTCTTTAAAGCGATTGCGTGGGTGCATCCCAGGTCGCGGGTGCCGGTCGTCGCCATCGCCTTGCAGGGACTCATCGCGATCGTCATCACGTTCTGGAAAGGGTACGCTGGGATCATCAACTACGTGATCGGCGTCGACTTCTTGTTCTTCGCGCTCGCGGCTGTCGCCGTGTTCGTCTTCCGCGCGCGCGATCGCGGCAAGATCGTGCCCTTTTCGGTCCCGTTTCACCCATACACCACGGGCCTATTCCTGGTGATCGCGTTCGGCATCGCGCTGACCAGCTACGCCGCGTCGTGGCAAGGCGCAGCGGTCACTTTTGTGCTGTTCGCCGCTGCGGTGCCGGTCTATTACTTGTTCGTTCGGGCCAAGCGGCTCGTTCCGCCTACTGGTAAAACAGCGTAATCTGCGTGCCGCCCACCGAGATGCCGACGATGTGCTCGATCGTCAGATTCTTGCCTTGCAGCACCTTGCGCAGCGTGACGACGATGCCTTGGCTATCCAGTAGCGTTGCGTGCCCCAGCGTATCGCGTAGGTCGGCGATCGCCGACGCGTTCTTCCGAAGCGTGGCGGAATCGGCTTGACCTGCCACGTTCACGAAATGAAACTGCGAAACACTCAAGTTGCTCATCATCGAACGGAACTTGTCGGACTGGGCGGGCATGTTTTTGACGGCTGTCGCAAAGTCGGCCGAACCCGCGGCTAAAACGGATGACGTTAATGAGGCTGAAAGCAAAAGCGCCGCAGCCAAGAGATAAGTAAACCTGATCGACATAGGTACAGGCCTCCGCCTTCCATTATAGCGCGGCCGGCGGAAAATAAGGAGGGCGCTTGCGCGCCCCCCTTACGGTGACTAGGTCTTTGGCCTTAGATTCCGCCGCAGGAGACGTACACTTTGAGCATTGCCAAGCTCTTGTGCACGTTGATCGCGTACTTCGTCTTGCCGGTGAGCTGGGCGACGGTGACACCCGGTACGGTGGTCGTCGAAACGCCCTTCACAACGTTGCTAAGCGGTTTCCACGGCGCCGGAATCAGTTTCGAGCAAGTGCCGAGATGAATATGCGCCGGCTCCGACGCGCCCTTGGGCTCGTTGCTGACGGTCACGGTCACCATGACGCCGGTTCCCTTTGTAACGATGGTCGCGGTTCCGGTCTGTCCGGAGCCGTTTTGCGCGCCCATTTTCACGGTGCGGCCGACTGCCGTCTTCATGCCGTTGGAAATCTTCGCATTCGCGCCGGGCGCAGCAGTGGCTGTGGTGGTGGTCGTCGTCGTGCCCGATCCGCAGGCGCTTAAAGCGGCCGCAGCGACGATCGCTACGCCGCAGGTCAAGATGGTCCGGGGAAATTTCATGCTTACTTTGTCCTCCAAAAAGACAGGTCAACTGGTTTATCAGCTTGCTTACACCTTTCCCTCATTTGGGGCAGGGCACCGAAGCAAGCAAGCGAAGGGATCAGGAATCGCTTGCCTTTGGAGGCTTCATGAGTTCACGCGTCAACCACCTCGCCGCTCTGGTCGCGGCGGTAGCGTTCTTCCTGCTCAGCTGGCTCTGGTACACCCTTATCTTCGGCGCCATGTATGCGGCCCAGGTCACCCAAATGATGGGCGGCAAGGCTCCCGCGATGCCCGCGGGCAGCGGCATGATGTGGCCCCTGGTCGAGACCTTCCTGTTGGGCTGGTTCCTGGCGTACGTCATCGGAACCGCGCTCTCGATGCGGCCCGACCCCAATCCCGCCGCGCGCGGCTTAGGCTTCGGCCTCTTCATCGGCATCGGCGTCTATGCATCGATGACGCTCATGGGAGTGGTCTGGGGCGGCCTCGCGTTCGGACTCTGGGCTATCAACGCCGGTTTCGTGATCGTTGCAATGGCGATCATGGGATGGATCATCGGCGCGATGAGCGCACGCACTGCGACAGCTACTGTGTAGTGGCTCGATGAGGTTGTCCCGAAACGCGGAGTCTGTTTAGCGTTTCGGGCCAACCTCATCTTCGCCAAACATAGCTCCTGCAAAAAAAATAAAACAAAAGAAAAGGCCCGCAAATATTGCGGGCCTTTCCTATTTTGTCGAGTGAAGATAATCGGCCAGAACTGTTGAGCGCAGATGGGGTTTGCGGCGACCGCTAAACATACGCCGCGGTGGTCGCAAACCCCATCAAGCGTCTACATCATCCCGCCGTAGTCGCCCATGCCGCCGCCGGGCATCGACGGCTCTTTTTTCGGCTCGGGTTTGTCGGCGATCAGCGTTTCGGTCGTCAGAATCATCGCGCCGATCGACGCTGCGTTTTGCAGTGCCGAGCGCGTGACTTTGAACGGCTCGACGATGCCGGCTTTAAACATGTCGACGATGTCTCCGCTCATCGCATCAAAACCGAACGGCGTCTCTTTGCCGCGCACGTTGTTCACTTCGACGGAACCTTCGTAGCCCGCGTTGTAAGCGATTTGGCGCAGCGGCTCTTCGAGTGCCTTCTTGATGATGTCGATGCCGATCTTTTCGTCGGCCCAGGTGGTGGCAGCTCCGTTGGTTTTCGGAGGCTGGTATTTATCGATCGTCTTGATCGCATGCACCAGCGACGCGCCGCCGCCCGGAATCATGCCTTCTTCAACCGCAGCTTTGGTCGCGCTCAGCGCGTCTTCGATGCGGTGTTTCTTTTCTTTGAGTTCGGTCTCGGTCGCAGCGCCGACGTTGATGACGGCAACTCCGCCCGACAGTTTGGCGAGGCGCTCTTGGAGCTTCTCGCGATCGAAATCGCTGTCGGTATCTTCGACCTGCTTTTTGATCTGCTCGATGCGGCCTTTGATTGCTTCGGGTTTGCCCCCGCCGTCGACGATCGTGGTCTCTTCTTTGGTGACCTTCACGCGTTTGGCGCGGCCCAATTGGTCGGGCGTGGTCTTGTCGAGTTTGAGGCCGAGCTCTTCCGAGATGACCGTCGCGCCCGTGAGCGTGGCGATATCCTTGAGCATCTCTTTGCGGCGGTCGCCGAAGCCCGGCGCTTTCACCGCGACGGTCGTGAACGTGCCGCGCAGTTTGTTGACGACCAGCGTCGCGAGGGCTTCACCTTCGACGTCTTCGGCGACGATGAGCAGCGGTTTCTGCATCTGCACGATCTTCTCGAGCAGCGGCAGAATGTCGGCGATGGCCGAGATCTTGCGCTCGGTTACGAGAATGTACGGATCATCAAGCACCGCTTCCATGCGCTCCATGTCGGTGGCCATGTACGGCGAGATGTAGCCCTTATCGAACTGCATGCCGTCCTTGGTTTCGACTTCGGTCTTCATCGATTTCGACTCTTCGACCGTGATGACGCCGTCTTTGCCGACCTTCTCCATCGCATCGGCGATCAAGTCGCCGATCGCCTTGTCGTTGGCCGAGATCGAAGCGACTTGCGCGATCTTCTCTTTCGTGTCGACTTTCTGGGCGAAGGTTTCCATCTGCGCAACCGCCAGCTCGACGGCTTTTTCGATCCCGCGCTTGATCAGCAGTGGATTCGATCCGGCAGTGACGTTGCGTAAGCCTTCACGAATGATGGCTTGTGCGAGCACGGTCGCGGTCGTCGTGCCGTCGCCGGCAACGTCGTTGGTCTTGGAAGCAACTTCTTTGACCAGTTGCGCGCCCATGTTCTCGAACGTGTTTGGCAGTTCGATCTCTTTCGCGATCGTAACGCCGTCGTTGGTAATCGTCGGCGAGCCGAATTTCTTGTCGAGCACGACGTTGCGCCCCTTCGGGCCGAGCGTCACTTTGACGGCATCGGCAAGCAGGTTGGCACCGCGCTCGAGCGCCCGGCGGGCGCTCTCATCAAATACGAGTTCTTTTGCAGCCATTATGTTCTAAATGCTCCTTTAAACGCCGGCCGGAACTTTGTCGACGATTGCCAGCACGTCTTTTTCAGAGACGATGAGGTAATCTTTACCGTCGATTTTTACTTCGGAGCCGGAATATTTCGAATAGATCACGCGATCGCCGACCTTAACGCCCATCGGGATTTTGGTGCCGTTGTCGAGCGTGCGACCGGTCCCGACGGCGCGGACCATGCCCTCTTGCGGTTTCTCCTTAGCAGTGTCGGGGAGAAAGACGCCGCCGGCGCTGCGGTCCTGCTGCTCGACGTTTTCGATAACAACGCGATCGCCCAAAGGCTTGAGATTCACAAAAACCCTCCAAAAATTTATTGACCGAGATGAGGAAGTGAGGGCTAGCACTCTCTAACGGAGACTGCCAGCCTCGAAATCTTAGCAGACTCCGGCCGGGACTGCAAGGCCCGAGAAGCGGTCATTATCCGCGCCCACGGAGTCAATCGCCCTCAAAGGCTATGCTTGGGAGGAAAGGGGCCCATGTACCGACCCAAGCCCGGCGAGCGCGTACGATATCCGTGAAGAACGATAACGGCGAAAAAGAGCGCTCTTAAGAAGGCGTCTTAAAAACGCCCGACGAGCCGGCGCATACAGGCCGCGTCATCAGGTTTAGGCTCGGCATTGTTCTCTTCTCATTGTGCCCGAAGATAAACGAGTATCGCTATGATCGTCATGACTACACCGAAGATCGCGAGCCCGAGGGCTAGGACCTCAAGAATGTAGTAGCCGGGGTGGATAATGAACGTCGACCAGCTTCCGTGACCGTAGCCCGGGAGAATAAGCCAATGAGCCTGCCATTTGAAATAGGCCGCAGCCGTGAAAAGAAGCACGGTCGGGACTGCGTAGGTGACTATGCGCTTTGTTCCCTGGTCCATAGCCCAAGCATAGCAGAGTCTATACATGCCTTCAAAGGATAATGACCCGGAGAAGCCGGCCTAGAGGGCGCGGTTTATTGGGACGACGCGGGGGCTCGAGCCGCTTTGGGCCGACTCTTGCGCGGCAATGCTGGCCATCAGGTCGCCACGGGGCATCGGGCGGTGGAAGAGGTAGCCCTGGGCTTGGTCGCACCGCAGGGCGCGGACGAACTCCCACTGGGACTCGGTTTCGATGCCCTCGGCAATGACGCGAAGGCCGAGGGTCTGCGCCAGGGTCGCGATGGCCTTCACGATACCTTGGTCGTACGGGTCGCGCGTGACATCATCGATGAAGCCCTTGTCGATCTTGATCGCGTGGACCGGAAGCCGTTTGATGTAACTGAGCGAGCTGTAGCCCTTGCCGAAATCGTCGACGACGATCTGCACGCCCATCGCGTGAATGCGCAGCAGCGTGGCGACGGCGAGATCGTTGAGCACGATGTTTTCGGTGACCTCGAGCTCGAGCGCGCGTGCCGGCAGCCCGGTTTCGGCGAGCACCGCGCCGATCGTCGCGGCGCAATCCTGTTCGTAAAAGTCGCGCGGCGAGAGATTGACCGAAACCCGAAACTCGGGCGCCGCCATCTGCCGGATGCGCGCGGCGGTGCTGCAGGCTTGCTTGAGCACCCAGCGGCTCATCTCGACGATGGTCCCGCTCTCTTCGGCGATTGGGATGAAGACTTCGGGCAAAAGCTCGCCGAGCGTCGGATGCTGCCAGCGCACCAGCGCCTCGGCCGTGACGATGCGTTTGGTTAACACGTCGACGATCGGCTGAAAGAGCAGCTGTAATTCACCCCGCGTCAGCGCTTGACGAAGATCTTGCTCCAGGCTCATACGTTCGAGCACGTTCGCATGCATCGTGCCGTCGTAGGACTTGACGTTGTTGCGCCCAGCCTCTTTGGCGCTGTACATCGCGGAATCGGCGAACGCGATCAGCTCTTCGGCTGTGCGCGCGTTCTGCGGGAACAGACTCGTGCCGATGCTTGCGGTCACGAACAGCTCGCGGCTGTCGATGACGAACGGCTCCTGGAACGTGGCGAGGACGCCCATCGCGACCGATACGACGCTGCGCTGATCGCCGATGCCGTCGATGATCACGACGAACTCGTCGCCTCCCGAACGGAAGATCGAAGCACGATTGATCAGGCGCTCCTGCAGACGAGTAGCGATACCGCGCAAGAGCTCGTCGCCGACGCGGTGACCGAGCGTGTCGTTGATGGTCTTGAAACGGTCGATGTCGATGAAGAGCGCGGCGACCGGGCCTTTTTTCGCAGCGGCATCGTCGAGAATAGCCGAGAGCGATTCTTCGAGCGCCAGCCGGTTGGGCAGTTGCGTCATAACATCTTGACGTGCCAGCCGCGAAAAGCGCTCGGCACTTTCCCGCACGTCGGTGACGTCGAGCATCACGCCGATCGCGCCGGTCAGCGTGCCTTCGGCATCGCGCAGGGGTTCGACGTCGTTCTGCAGCCAGCGGCCGTTTTGGCGCGTTTCGTAACGCACGGCCTCGCCGCCGAGCGCACGCCGAAGTTCGAGCAATGCCGCACGCCGCTGGTCGGGATCGTCGATGCTGGCGCCGTATGGGCCGCCGACAAGATCGTCGGCGCAGAGCCGCTGCTCTGCAGCTCCGCGGATCGAAGTCAAACGCAGATCGCGGTCGACCGTCCACACCACAGCCGGCATTTGCGAAAGCAGCAAACGCAGACTCGCGCTCGTCTTTAGCAGCAATTCGCTGTTCTTGCGTTCGGTCACGTCGCGCAAATGAACGAGCAGCTCGTCCCGCGCGGGCTGCATCCGGATCTCGATCCATCTGTCGGTCGACTGAAAGTGCTGCAATCTTTCGAGCGGAACGCCTTGGCCGCGGACGCTCAACATTTCCGGGACGAGATCGGATGCCAGCGGGTCCAGAACTTCTTGGACGCGCATGCCGATAAGCTGGCCCGCGTCTTTACGCAGCAGCTCCTCGGCCCGCTCGTTGACGTGCGAGAAGCGCCAGTCTTTGTCGATGATAAAAAAACCGTCGGGGATGCTCTCCACGACGTTGTAGCCGCGTTCGGTCAAGCCGCGGATCGAAGCGATTCCGTCGCTGACCAAGAGTTTTGCGGCAACGCAGATGACGATGCTGCCGGCAGCGGCGTAGATTGCGAGAACCAGTGGCTCGGCGCGCTCGGTCGCCGCAACGAAAAACGCCAGGAAGCAGAGCGCCACCAGCACGGCGAGGATGACGATGCGAGTATTCATGCCCGCCTGAGCGGCGGGCTTCACAGCATCTTACGTTGCCGTAACTCGGCGCGAAGCGCATGACGCGACTCCACGCCCAAAGCGGCAAAGATGATCTCGATCTGTTTCTCGAGCGTGAATCTGCTGCGGCTGAACCGGTGAGAGAGGTCGTCGAGATCGGCGCCTTGCGAAACCGCAATAGCGATCTGCCGCTGCATCGGCGTCAAACCCGAGAGGACGCGCTGTTCCTCGACCTTATCCAATTCGGAGAGCCGGCGGAAGAACGGACTCTTTGCAAAGAGCCCGGCTTGCGCACGCGCTTTTTCAAGCCACTGCAGATCTTCGGTTACTTCGAAGAGCGCCGCAGCGGCGAGTGCAGCGCGGTAGGGGTGCTTTATCTGAGAGAATACGTCGTAGGCAAACTCCAGCGACTCTTTGGCAAGCTTCACGTTTCCGAGTACGGCTTGCACCCGGCCCGCGGCATACTTCTCGTACGCGATCGAGCGCCGGTCGTGTCCTGAGGCCAGCGTCGGATCGAGACTGTCCTTGCCCAGCGAGCTATAAATCGAGACGTAACGCTGCGCCTGCGCCATGTCGGTCGAGGAGAACAGTTCCGCGAGCATGACCAACGCTTGCCGCTCTTCGCCGTGCGTCGCGTCCCACTCGACTTCGCCGGCTAGCGCGTCCGCCTGCGCGAGCTCCTCGGCCGCCCAAGCTTCGTTCATATTCATTTTCGCAACGTACGCGCGGTCGATGTGCGCCATGACCTTCCAAGCCAGCGTCGGCGCCAGCTCTTTGGAGTCTTTAAACAGCCATTGAGCGCGTCCCGGATCGCCTTCATGGAACGCGTGCCATGCCAGCGCGCGAACGCAGATAAAGCGCAAATCCTGGATATCGGGCGTCCACTCGAGCGTTTCGTACACGCGTTGGCCGATCAGCATCGATTCGTGATCGCCCCGCTCGACGGCCAATCCCAACAAGCCACGCAAATAGATCGCTACGGCAGTAATGTCGCAGCTCTCCTTGTTGCCTTCGTACTGCTCGAATGCGCCACGCAAATCGCGGGTTTGGGCGTCGTAGTTTTCTAGGCCCGCGTACATCCATGAGCGCAATGCCAATGCCTTAAATTGCGCGTCCGGTGACGGGTCGCTCATAGCGAGCGCGATGTCGTCGCTTTCGGGATCGTAACGCCGCGTCGCCCACAACAGGCGCGACCGTTCATAGCCCAAACGCGCAGCGCGTTCCAAACTCTCACCGACGAGTTCTTGCGCGCTTGCCAGCATGTCGCGCGCCCCGTCGAAGTTGCGGCTGTTAACGTACGAAAACGCCGAGAGGATCAGATATCCGAATCGTCCTTCAGACGACTTAAAGTCCTCGGAGTGAACCGCAAGCGACTCCAAGCCGAGGATTGGGCTGCGCCGCGACAGCACGTCCGCACGCAACAGCAAGCCTTGTTCTTTGAACGGCGCGGGCCAATCTTCGCAGCCCGTCAGCTCCAATAGGGCCTCGTCGCGCCGCGCTCTGCGCGCGAGATCCGCGGCGAGTTGCAGACTCGTCGAGACGTCGGCCTGGGTTTTTAGGCGTTCGCCTTGCACGTGCATTCTTGGCGCCGCTAGTCCCTGATTATTCCTGCGTTAGCCGTTTGCCCGGGACTGACGATGATCGTCTGTCCCCTCACGCGATTGCGATCCGAGCTAGAACCCTCCGATGAAAAAGTCGCGCCGGCCGAGTTGGTGTAGTGGTTGTACACATCCAAGCGGTATGAACCCGCGGCTAGCGTATGCAGCAAGAAGTTACCCGAGGAGTTGGTGGCAACGCTGTTGCCGACTTGCCCTTGGCCGAATGCCACGACGACCGCGTTGGAGACCGGGCGCCCATCATCGCTGACGACGGTGCCCGTAATGCTGCCTTCGTTGGAATTTGCGGCCACGAACATCGTGGGACGCACTGCCAATCCGAATCCGCCCTGCACGGCCGAGTTATCGTCGTTGCCGTCGCGGCGTTCGGAATCGATCGACGACCGTAGCGATTCCATCAGGTTGAAGTCGGCGTTCACGAGTTCGCTCGCGCCGCCGCCAATGGTGAACGATCCGCTTTGCGTGATCGCAACGCGTCCCGCTCCGAGATAAGTCGTGCTTGTCGTTCTGCCGGCATGCGACGACGAACTGTCGCTATCGGTGACGAAATTCAAAGGCGCGCTGAAGCCGCCAGCATACACCACGTTACTAGCGGCCGTGTCGATAACGAATCTCACTTGCTGGTAGGTTTGCAGTGTGTTCACGTCAGTCCGACCGACGCTGGCGCCCGAACCGTCCTGGTATTCGAGCAGGTCGACGACAAGGGGCGCTGCGTAGTTTGCGACCAATTTACTTCTGCCCGCGGCATCGACGAAATCAATTTCACTAATGGCGAGATTCACGCTGGCTAGACCGCGGCCCAAGAACGCGGGAGGCGCGTCGCCAATGGTGACGTCCGTCGTGGACGTCGTGGGCGCCGTGGGCGTTGTGGGCGCTGTGGCGATTCCGCCGTGAAGATCGAGAGGCTGAACCAGGTTCGACGGGTTATATGGAGGGAGCGCCGTGGGCGTAGCCGACTGCCCGTGCATCGCACAGGCCGCCGGCGCAAACGCCAATAGCAAAGCGTAGAAAGCCCTAAAGTATCGCTTCAAGCGCTCTATCCTCCGTGACCTAAAGTTCCGACCCGTGATGCGAATATAGCACGTGTGGTGCCGAAGACCATTCAAATTAATTGAGCAGAAAGAACTATTTTCAAGAAGTGGCGGTAAAGTTTGCGTAAAGGTCGGCTTACGGTGTGGGCCCGCGTCGCCTTGATGGGCGCCGCAGAGGGGGCAGCAGGTGGCGTCCTCTTTGGAATCGTCTACTTCCCGGCCGCGCTCCGCCGCATGGGCGCCGACGCTCAATTAGCCCCCTACGCTGCCCTTTACGCTGCCGCGTGCCTGGCGTGGGGCGTGGGTTACGCCTACCTCGCCGCCACTCAGCCGCAGGTCAACCGCTTTCCGGTTCTCTCGGGGCTGTCGTTCGGGGTCGTCGTGTACGTCGTGACGCAGCTCGTGCTTTACGGCATCGCCGCCGAGCAGATTCATACCGCGCAGCAAGTCGCGTTTGGCCTGAGCGTGACGTGTGTGTTTTTTGGATTGCCCGTCGCGCTGATTGCGCGGCTCTTCGAGCGCGCGCGATGATCGGCGGGCTGCGCATTTCGACCGCCGCGCTGCGCCGCAATGCGAAAGCTCTGCGTCAGCTCGCGGCACCGGCACGCGCAGCTTTCGTCGTCAAATCAAACGCGTACGGTCATGGACTCATCGCAACGGCGCGCGCTGTCGTAGAATACGCTGATGCGCTCGCCGTATACTCGATCGAGGAAGGGTTGGCGCTGAGAAACGCCGGCATTACCGTCCCGATTTTAGTGCTCGGTCCCGCTCCGGTCGAATTGCTCGAAGGCGCGCTCGCGCACGACCTGCAGATCACTCTCTGGGACACGGGCGCCTATCTCGAAACCATCGCGAGCACGGCTCGCCGTCAAGGGAAAACGTTTGCGGTCCAAGTGAAGGTTGACACCGGCGTGCGACGCTTGGGGCTCGATCCATCACAAGCAGCAAATGCGATCCAGCGCATCGCGCGCACGCCCGGCATCGAGCTGACGGGAATATTTTCGCATTTGGCTTCGGCCGAAGAATTGGACGCTGCATTCACGCTCGCGCAGGTCGAAACGCTGAACGCCGCAATCGACGGCGCGAAGCTCGACACGAAACCGGCGCGTCACATCGCTGCATCGGCGGCTGCGATGCTCTGGCCGCAAACGCGTTTGGATATGGTGCGCTTCGGGATCGCGCTCTACGGCTTATGGCCGTCGAAACAAACACGCGCGGCGATGCCGCAGGAGCTAAAACTCGAACCGGTGCTTTCATTCGAAAGCCGCATCGTCGCCGTCAGGAAGATCGAGGCCGGTACAACCGTCGGGTACGGCGGCACTTTCCGCGCACCGCGCCCGATGCGGGTCGGCGTCGTGCCGCTCGGTTATGCCGACGGCATTCCGCGCGCGGTCTCCAATCGCGGCGCATTCGTCGTCGCCGGAAAACGCTGTCCGATTGCCGGCCGCGTCTGCATGAACATGACGATCCTCGATTTGGGGGGCACCAACGCGCGTCCGGGCGATCGCGTCGTGCTGATCGGCAGCGACGGCGGCGCATCGGTTTCCGCCGACGATTGGGCCGACTGGGCCGGCACGATCAATTACGAGATCGTGGCGCGCCTGCCCGAAGGCTTAACGCGAACTTACGATGACGGGTGAGAGGCCGCGCCGTTGCCCGTGCGCCGCTCGATCGGTTCGAACGCGTGCACCGGCGGACCGGAGTACGTCGCTTGTGGCCGGATTAACCGGTTATCCGCTAACTGTTCCAGTACGTGCGCCGACCAGCCGGCGATTCGGCCGCACGCGAAGATTGGCGTAAACTCATCCCCGGGAAATCCTAAGCTGTAAAAGAGCGGCGCCGTGTAGAAATCGACGTTGGCGTAGATGCTCTTGTCGGGCTTCTTTTCGCGCAGCACGAGATTCGAGGCGTCTTCGAGCGCGCGCGCGATCTTGTACCACTTCGGGTCGTGCAGCTCGCTCAGTTTTTTTGCGACGGCTTCCAAATGGCGCGCACGCGGATCGCGGACTTTATATTCGCGATGTCCCATGCCCATGATGCGCTCGCCACGAGCGAGCACCTCGCGCACGTACGCTTCGGCGCGTTCGGGCTTTCCGACCTCGAGCAGCACGCGGCCAACGGCGCTAGCCGCGCCGCCGTGTGCTTCGCCTTCAAGGGTTGCGATCGCCGACGTCACGGCGGCATACAGATCGGCTTTCGTCGAAGCCGTGACGCGAGCCGAAAACGTGGATGCGTTGAACGAGTGATCCGCCAGCAGCACGAGATAGGTGTCCATCGCATCTTCAGCCACGTCGGACGGTTCCGTGCCGCGGCACATGTAAAGGAAGTTCGCCGCCTGCGAAAGATCGTGCCGGGGCTCTATCGGTTCGAGACCGCGGCGGATGCGGTCCCACATCGCGACGGCGGTCGGCACTTTGGCAATCAACTCGATCGCGGTGTGAACATCTGAAACATGCGCGCCGTGCGCGTCGACCGGCACGAAAATCGCAAGCCCCGAAACGATCGTGCGCAGCACGTCCATCGGCCAAGCGTCCTTGGGAACGCGTTCCATCGCATTGATGAGCGGCTCGGGCAGCATGCGGTGTGCGCCGAGTTCTTTACGCAGCTCGTCGAGCTGCTTTGCGGAGGGGAGACGTCCATACAGCAACAGGTGCACGACTTCTTCGAAGCACGCATTAGGCGCCAAATCGTCAATGTCGTAGCCGCGATAGGTGAGCCGCCCTTCTTTTCCCTCGACGTTGGAAAGCAGCGTGCTGCCGACGACGACGCCTTCGAGGCCGCGGTCGACGACGATCCCTGTTGTAGACATAAACTCTCCTTAGATTGGCACCTCCGCGATGTGCTGGCCGTATTCCCGCGGATTGAAATACCATTCCGGAAGCGAACTCGGAAACGTGATGTCGGTGAAGTCGAAGTTGACCGTCGCGCCGTCGCCGCCGTAGACCGTTTGGGTTCCGTTCGATTCGACGCGCGGCTCGACAATGCCGTGCAGGTGCGTCACCACCAGCTGGCCGCTCAAATAGCCGAGCGTGTAGGTGAAGGTGACCGGGAAGATTCCCTCGTCGCCGGTGAACAGCCGGTCGTGCGCGATGATGCGGCGCAACTCGTAACTCTTCTTATCCACCCAAATTTGGCGCAGCACGTTCCGCTCCGGGTCGCGGCGAGGCCGCAGGACCAGGTGCAGAAGGTTCCGCTCGACCGTCATCTGCGGAACGTCGTAATCGGACTCGCCGATCGCGACGACGGAGCCGATCGTCTTGAGCGGTTCGGTTGAAGGCTCGGGCGTCGGAACGTAAGACTGCGGGTTGATGTGCTGATTGCGCGGCGCCGCCGCAAAAACGTCCGCGGTCGGCGGGCCGGGATCGGTCGCTTCATTGAGCGCGGGGCGGTCAAAACTCGGCGGCCCTTCGGCGTCGTCGCGATAGATGCGGCGCGTCAGCGCGGCGCGGTCGAGGTTACGAACCCAATAATGCGTCGTGTACGAGCCGAGTGGATCGGGATACGGCGAGGCGCCGGGCTCTGCCGCGTAATTCGTGTACTGCGTGCGGATCATCGTGTACGTCTCGTAGGCCGGCGGCGGGCGGTGCGAACGGAAGACCCGGCGGATTATACCGAGCACGCGGACCGGGGTCAGAGATTGATAGGGAGGCAGCGTCGGCTGAACGGCCGGGGCCGCCGTCTGTGCGGCGGTGCGGACCGCAGGGGCCAGGGAAACGGCAAGGAGCGCGGCGGCAAAGAGTGCCGCCAAAGAATTCTTCAGCATACTTCTGCGTGTATAACGTCTGAGGGCACCGGGAATGTTACGCCAGGCGCGACGTGTCGATCCGGCGCCCTCCCAGCATCACGAAGGAAGGCTTCTCAAGCGTGCGGATATTTGCCGCGGGGTCGTCGGAGACGGCGATCACGTCGGCGAGTTTCCCCGGCGCGAGCAATCCGCGGTCGGACGTTCCCAGCAAATCGGCCGCGCGGCTCGTGGCTGAGCGCAGCAGGTCGATTGGGTGCATTCCCATCGACGCCAACAGCGCAAAATCTTTATTGTTTTCCGCATGCGGAAAAACGCCGGCGTCGGTACCGTAGGATATTTTTACGCGGCTCGCGATCGTGCGCTGCATTCCCGCGTTGCGCAGCTCCGAGGCCAACTCGGCCTTAGCGATGCCGCCGGGTGAGATTTTATTTGGATTGCCCGGCTGCAAAATGGAATCGAGCGCCCAAATCGTCGGCGTGAGATACGTTCCGCGATCCTCCATGTTCTTGAGCGTGGCTTCGCTGACGCCGGTGCCGTGTTCGATTGAGTGGACGCCGCCCTCGACCGCGACGGCAATGCCCTTATCGCCGTGCGCGTGCGCTGCGACGCGGCGTTCGAACTTCGTCGATTCGTCGACGACCGCTTGCACCTCGTCGAGATTGAACTGCGGAATGTCCCAGACGTCTCCGTACGAAAGCACGCCGCCCGTCGCGAGAATCTTGATCAGGTCGACGTGGCGCTTTACGTGCTCCCGCACGCGCTCGCGAAATCCGTAGGGTCCGTACGAGATGCCGCTCTCGATCGGCTGATCGACGTGTACAAATTCGGGCAAGTCATTGGTGTCGCCGTGCCCGCCGGTAATCGAAAGCGACGGACCCGCCGCGAGGATGCGCGGCCCCACGATCGCGCCGTTGGCGATCGCATTGCGCAGTGCGAGATCGATTCCGGCGCCGCCGCCGACATCGCGAACTGTGGTAAACCCATTACGCAGCATCGCCTGCGCGTTGTGAATGCTGTAAATCGCCGCTTCCGCCACGTTGTCGGCCGCGGTTTTGGGCGGCAGCAGCGAGAGCATGTACGTGTCGGGAACGACGCGCGCGGCCACGTGCGTGTGGCAGTCGATCAAGCCGGGCAGCAGCGTCGCTCCGCCGAGGTCGACGATCTGCGCGTCGACGCCGGCATCGCCCGCGTGCATCGAGACGATGCGCTGCCCCCTGATGACCAGCACGCCAGGCGTCTTGAATGCTTCGCCATCAAAAAGCCGCGCCGATTTGAGCACGGTCACTTGTTCGGCGGCGCGCGCGCGCCAAGGCAAAAAGAGCGCCGCTCCGGCGGCCGCGGCGCCGAACAAGAAAGATCGGCGCGCGAAGAGCAGTTCGACTTCGGCAAAAAGCCGGTCGGAGTGAGGAACGTGCGGACAGCGGCAATCGAACATTATCTTCTCACTTTGTCAGCACGCGTTCGCCGTTACGCGAAAGCGCATAGCCCAAGAGCCTTTCGACAAGCGCATTATAACTGATGCCGGCCGCGTTGCAGACGTCGGGCAAAACGCTCGTCGGCGTCAGGCCGGGCAACGTGTTGATTTCCAAGATGTACGGGCGCCCTTCCTTGCTGACGATAAAATCCGTGCGCGAGTAATCTCGCAAGCCGACGAGCCGGTGGGCCGAAAGTGCCAGCATGCCGATGCGCGCCGCGAGATCGGCATCGATCGGCGCCGGCACGATGTGCGTGCTGCCGCCCGCAGCATACTTAGACTTAAAATCGTAAAATTCACCGGCGTTGGAAACAATCTCCGCGACGGGAAGCGCTTCTTCGCCGAGTACGCCGCATGTGAATTCGCGCCCGGAAATAAACTCCTCGGCGATCACTTCGGCGTAGTGTTCGGCCGATGCGATCATTGCTTGCGACCACTGCTCGTGCGTTCGCACGATCGCAACGCCCGCGCTGCTGCCTTGATAACGCGGCTTGACGACCAGCGGCAGATCGAGCGAACCCGGCAACAGCGGCAGCGTGCCGCCCGAAAGATCGAAGAGATCCCACGTTGCGGTCGGCAAGCCTTCGGCCGAAAACAGCTTCTTGGTGAGGTGCTTATCCATCGCAAGCGCCGCAGCTTCCAACCCGCTTCCCGTGTAAGGCAGCCCGAGGAAATCGAGAATGCCCTGCAGCTGCCCGTCTTCGCCGCCGGGACCGTGCAGCGCGTTGAAAACCGCATCGGGCGCGATGTCACGAATCGCGTCGACGAATTTCCGATCGTAGTCGAGCGACTGCGCCGCGTACCCGAGCGACTCGAGCGCGCGCATAACCCCGGTTCCCGTTCGAATGGAGATCTCGCGTTCGGCGCTCGAGCCGCCCATCACGACCGCGACCCGGGCCTTTTTCTTTTTCATTCGATGAAGACGCCTACCAAGTGCACTTCGAGTTGTAAATCGACGCCGAACTTCTCGTTCACCGCGCGGCGGACGCGCGCCAGCAGCGAAGCAACGTCTTTCGCAGACGCGCTGCCCGTGTTCGTGATGAAGTTGGCATGCAGCGCCGAGACTTCCGCGCCGCCTTCGCGCCACCCCTTGGCTCCGGCCGCTTCGATCAAACGCGCCGCTTTGTCGCCCTCGGGATTGCGGAAGCACGAACCGGCATTGGGCAGCGCGATCGGCTGCGTGCGTTTGCGCCGGACCAGACGCTCTTGCATCTCCTCGCGCACGGCCTGCGCTTGCCCGCGTTCGAAGGCTAGCGTCACGCGCGAAACGATCGCGTCGCGCGCGAGCGACGTGTGCCGGTAATAATAATGAACGGAGACCGGATGCGCCTGCGGCTTTGCCGGTGATTGCACCCAAACCTCACGCACGAAGTCGCCAATCTCGCGATCGGTGCCCGCATTCATGCGCAACGAGCCGCCGACACTGCCCGGAATTCCAGCCAGCGAACCGATTCCAATTGCTCCGGCCGACGCAGCCTTCGCGGTAAGCAGCGACATTGCAGCCGACGCGCCCGCGCGGACGATCACTTCGACGCCGCTGTCGTTTACATCGATCGCGGCAAACTCGCCGGCGAGCCGTAAAACCAATCCGCGAACGCCGCCGTCGCCGATCAGCAGATTACTTCCGCTACCAAGCACGAACCACGGCAGCTTCCGCCGCGCGCAAAGGCGCATGACTTCGGCGAGCTGCTCCTCGTTCTCGGCGACAACCCACGCGTCGGCGGGTCCGCCGATCTTCCAGGAAGTGTACGGCGCAAGCGGTTCGTCAAAACGTACGCCGTCGCCACAGATCGCCGAGAGCTTTTGGCGATCCGCATCGGTCAGCAGACTGCGCAGTTCGGAATCGGCCGCGATCACGCGGAGACATCCCGCGCGAGTTCGGCCGCAACCTTGGTGATGTTTCCTGCGCCGAGCATCAGCACCAGCGAATTCGCCGGCGCCTCACGCTGCAGCACTTCACGCAAATCGTGCACGTACTTCACGTACGAAATCGGAACGCCGGCCGCTGCCAGCGGTTCGCCGATCAGCCGCTCCGTCACGCCGTCGATCGGCGTTTCCCCGGCGCTGTAAATCGGCGCCAAGTAGACGCGGTCCGCATCCGCCAGCGCCTCGGCAAACGCGCTTGCCAAATACGCCGTGCGCGTGTACCGGTGCGGCTGAAACGCGGCGACGATCGGTCCGTGGTGAAAGCGGCGCGCAGCGGCGATCGTTTCGCGCACGGCGGTCGGATGATGCGCGTAGTCGTCAACGACGATCATGCGCGCGCTTGTGGCAAGAACGTCGAAGCGGCGGCGCACACCGAGAAAACCGCTGAGCGACTCGGCCATGGAAGCGAAGGGAATATTCAGCGCCCAGCCGACAGCGGCCGCGGCTAGAGCGTTCTCGACGTTCATCGCGCCCGGGACATGCAATTCGACCGTTCCTAAACGCGCGCCGTCGGCGAAGAGCTCGAACGTCGAGCGAACGTGTTCGAAATGAGTGTTCGATGCGTGGACGCTCGCATCGGCGGCGATCCCGAACGTGATCGTGCGCGCGCGCCGCGCGCTCTGCGCGAGCGAACGGGTCAGCGGATTATCCACTCCGACGATCGCCGCCCCGTCGGCCGGCGCCTTTGCCAGAAACTCTTCGAAGGCGGCGACGAGCTGCGGAATCTCCGCATCGGATGTGAGGTGGTCGTTTTCGATATTCGTCACGACCGCAACAGAAGGGTCGAGCAGCGTAAATGATCCGTCCGACTCATCGGCTTCGGTCAGAAACCACGGCGCGGTGCCGTCGTGCGCGTTCGTGCCCAAAGCGCCGTCGATGCCGCCAAGCACCAGGCTCGCGTCGACGTTCGCACCGCGCAATACGGCGGCCGTCATCGCCGTCGTCGTCGTCTTGCCGTGCGTGCCGCAGATCGCGATGCCCCGCCGCCCTTCCATAATACGCGCAAGCATTTCGCCGCGGCCGATAACGGGAATGCCGCGCTCGAGCGCCGAGCGGTATTCCGGATTCTCGCGATCGATTGCGGAGCTGACGACGACGGTCGTCGCACCGTTGACATTGCGGCCGTCGTGTCCGACGGTGATCGTTGCGCCCGCAGCTCTCAATTCTTTGATGAGCGGCGAATCGATCGCGTCCGAACCGGTCACCCGTTCGCCGCGTTGGAGCAAGATGCGCGCGATGGCGCTCATCCCGATGCCGCCGATTCCGACGAAGTGCAAGGTGCGCAAGGTCAGCTCTCGTTCTTGGTAACGAGCGCCTCCACCCGCGCAAGAATAGCGGTGACCGGGTCGCGATTGGCGCGTAAACGCGCGGCCGAACGCAACTGATCCAGCCGTTCGGGCTGCATGACCTCGCGCAGCGTCCACCAGAGCGAATCGGCGTTGAGTTCCCCGTCGGCAATGACGACAGCCGCACCGGCATCGGCGAGCTTGCGAGCGTTTCGCGCTTGGTGGTCGTCGGCGGCAAATGGATAGGGCACGAGCAGGGCGGGGATGCCGAGCGCGGTCAGTTCACCAAGGGTGGACGCACCCGCGCGCGCGATCGCGAGATCGCAGACGGCGTACGCGTCGGCCATGTCGGGCAAATATGAAACGAGAACAGCCAGGTTTTCGCCGAAGGGCGTGCGTTCGGCGGCCTGCATGTACTCGTAATCGCGCTCGCCGCAGATGTGCAGTACTTGCCAAGCCGGCGGCAGCGCGCGCCGTGTCACCAGCGCCGCGACCGCCTCATTGATCGTTCGCGCGCCTTGGCTTCCGCCGATCGCCAGAATCGTCCGCCGCGACGGATCGAGCCCAAGCCGTCGCGCTGCCTCGATGCGGTTGTCCGGATGCAGCAGCGAAGAGCGAACCGGAACGCCGGTGTAGACGTATTTGCGAGCGAAAGCCGGATCGGCTTGGGGAAACGCGCCCCAGACTTCGTCGACGATCGGCGTTAGCAAGCGGTTCGCCAATCCCGGATGCGCGTTGGGTTCGAGCAGAGCGAGCGCCGGACTCGGACGCACGCCGCGCAGAATTCGCGCCGCCGCCATCGCGGGAAAACAGACGTAGCCGCCCGTGGCGATCGCGATATCGGGATCGAAGCTCCGCAACACGCGCACACCTTGGGCGATCCCCGCGGCATTGGCAGCGATCGTGCGCAGCGTACCGAGCGAAGCGCCGCGCTGGAGCGGACTGCTTTCAATCGTCGCGAGTTCGTAGCCGGCTGCGGGCACGAGCGTATTCTCGATTCCGTCGGGGCTTCCGATAAACAGAATCTCGGCCCGCTCGCGCAGCGCATCCGCGAGCGCAATCGCCGGATAGACGTGGCCGCCGGTACCTCCCCCGGTGAATGCGACCTTCACTCAGTGACGCGCCGGTGCCGCCCGACGTTGATGATCAGCGCGACGGCGATCAGCGATACGATCAACGAGCTGCCTCCGAACGATATAAAAGGAAGAGGCACGCCGGTCACGGGCCAGGATGACGTGACCACGGCGATGTTGACGAATGCTTGAATGACGATGAGTGCCGCGCAGCCCGTTGCCAGGAAAAAACCGAACCGGTCCGGGGCGGCTATGGCAATGCGGATCGCGCGATAGGCCAGCGTTCCGAAAAGAATCAGCACGGTGGCTGTTCCGATGAGGCCGAGCTCTTCGCCAAGGACCGAGAAGATGAAGTCCGTGTACTGTTCGGGCAGATAGAAAAACTTCGCGCGCGATTCGCCCAGTCCGACGCCGAAGAGCCCGCCGCTCCCGAGCGCGAGCAGCGACTGCACGATGTGGAAGCCGGTATTCTGCGCATCTTTAAAAGGATGGAGAAACGCAAAAATGCGTGCGCGTTTATAGGGACTGCTCATGATTGCAATCGCGGCGGGAGGAAGGGTGACCGCGATAACCATCAGCAGATGCTCGATCCGCGCGCCGGCCGCGAAAAACATCGCGAAGGCTGTGAATACGAGGAGACTCGACGTTCCGATGTCGGGTTCGATGAGCACCAGCATCGCCGTGAAAAACACGGGAATGCAGAGCGGAGCGAGCCCGCGCGTGAGCGACGTTATGCGTTCGCCTCGGCCGGCGAGCGCCGCCGCCAGATAGATCACCAGTCCCAGTTTTGCAAACTCCGAGGGTTGCAAAGAAAACGAGCCCGCGCCGATCCAGCGGCGCGCGCCGGAGACCGTCTGGCCCAAGTGCGGAACGAAAACGGTCAGCAACCCTGCGATGCAGAGCAGCAGCGCGTAGGGCGCGAACGCGCGCAGCTTGCGGTAGTCGATCTTATAGGCGCCCAACGCGCATATCGCACCGATGACCAGATAGATTGCCTGGCGCTTCACATAGTAGGCCGTGTCGTGATGGTCGGCGTACGCCTGGGCGCTCGAAGCGCTGAAGATCATGACCAGACCGATCGCGACCAAACTCGCTACCGCGATGAATAACCACGTATCGGGGGGAGAAGCTACGAACGACCGCGGCAGCTCTTGGGCGTGCGATTGACGCTTGGCAACCGAAACTTTCATCGAGCCGGCGATCCTAGCACCGCATCGGTAAATTTTTGGCCGCGATCTTCAGCCGATTCGAACATGTCGAACGAAGCGCATCCCGGCGAAAGCAGCACGACGTCACCGGGCCGCGCCAGCGATTGAGCTCTGCGAACCGCTTCTTCCATCGAACCGGCGCGCTCGATTGGCGTCCGGTAGACGTGTGCCGCAATGTCGTCGGCCGCTTCACCGATCACCACGATCGCTCGAGCGCGTTCGTCGACGATCCGCCCGAGTTCGGTGAAATCCGTATTCTTTGGTTTCCCGCCGGCAATCAGCACGATCGGTTTGTCGTAGGCGCGCAGAGCCGCAATGACGGCGCCGGGATTGGTGGCTTTGGAATCGTCGACGTAGAGCACACCGTCGACTTCGCCGACGGGTTGCATGCGGTGCGACATAGGGCCGAATGACCGGATTCCGTCGCGAAGATCGCGCGGTTCGATTCCGGCAGCCAGTACCGCGAGCGCCGCGGCCATCACGTTTTGCACGTTGTGCAATCCGGCCAGCGGAATATCGTCGCGACCCGCAATAGCGATCGGTCGCGGATCGCCGGTCACCGGAGAATACGTCAGCGCGCCGTCGCGCAGGTACATCGTCGCGTGCTTGCTGTCGTCACCAAGCGTAAACCACATCTGCTTGGCGCGCACGCGCGCCTCGCCCGAGTGCCAATGCAAAAGCGCTAACACCGGATCGTCGAGGTTTCCGATGAAGACGTCGTGTTCGTTTTGATTTGCGAAGACACGGTACTTCGCTTCGATATATTCGTCCATCGAATGATACCGGTCGAGATGATCGGCGGAAATGTTCAGAATCACGGAAATGCGGGGATGAAACGATCGAATCGTTTCGAGCTGGAACGACGACACCTCCGCTACGACCCAGCTTTCCGGCGGTGCCGCGACGGCTTCGAGAATGAGCGGATTGCCGATGTTGCCGCCGACGCGCGCATCTTTGCCGGCCGCGCGGAGCAAGTGGCCGATGAGTGAAGCCGTCGTCGATTTCCCCTTGGTGCCGGTCACGGCGATAATCGGCGCTTTGCACAAACGGTAAGCGACTTCGATCTCGCTGTACACCGGGACGTTGCCGCTCTGAACCTTGCGAACCAGCGGCCCGTTCAGCGGCACGCCCGGAGAGAGAACGGCGCAATTCACGTTGGTGAGTTCACCGATATTCTCGGGCGCCACGTACTGCGCGCCCATCGCCTCGAGGCCGGCGATCGTCTCGGCGAGCTCAGCCCGCGGTTTTTCGTCGATCGCGTACACCTCGGCGCCTCGCTCACGCAACACTTCAACGACAGCTTTTCCGCTGCGTCCGAGCCCGATGACCAGGATCGTTTCGCCGGCGGAAAAGTTCATAAGGCGGCCGCAGTAGGGAGCGTCGGCACACCACGTGTCGTTAAAAGTAGTGTCATCCTGAGAGAGCGTTTTGCCCTTGGCAAAACGCGCAGTCGAAGGACGCCCGAGCGAAGTCGAGGGCCGTGGGGCACAAACATCATCTTACTATCGCCAATCCAACTGCGGAGCAAATCGCCGACGCGAACCAAAAACGCGTGGTAACTTTCGTTTCAGGCCACCCCGAGAGCTCGAAGTGATGATGCAGCGGTGACATCTTAAAGATGCGCTTGCCGTGCGTCAATTTAAAATACACAACTTGCAACATTACAGAGAGCGCCTCGGCCACGAAAACGCCTCCGATAACGATCAGCAACAGCATCTCACCACTGAGGATTGCCAAACCGGAAAGCAATGCGCCTAACGCCAGCGACCCGGTGTCGCCCATGATGAGCTTTGCCGGATAACGGTTGTAAACAAGAAACCCCAGGCACGCTCCAATGGCCAATACCGCAACAAAGGTAGCTGGGAGCAACTCATTCTGCAGCGACACAATGCCAAGGACGATAAGCGGGCTTATTATCGTTCCGGCAGCTAGCCCGTCGAGCCCATCCGTGAGATTAACCGCATGGACGGTTCCCGTAATCGCTATGACTCCCAACAAAAGCCACATCCAGTACGGCACCTGCAGCGCGTAGCTTCCTGCCAGGAAAATTGTACTATTGACATGCGGTTCGGGAATCATTCGCAGAAACATTACCGCGACAAGCGCAGTCGCTAAATATTTCGTGCGGGCTCGTAGACCGCGATTGCGTCCGCGTCGAATTGCCATGTAGTCGTCGACAAAACCTATGGCCGCACATGCAAGGACCAGGAAAATTAAAGCACGTAGAGCCGCCTGCGGGCCCGGAGCCAAGGGCGCAATGCTGACGAGGACCAATAACGGCAACATCGCGGCGATGAATGCAAACCCGCCCATCGTAGGGGTACCGCTTTTGCTTTGATGGGTTTGGGGCGCGTCTTCGTAGGCCCGTTGAAATAGTTTCAGCGGCGTCGCGACGCGTATGACGAGGTAGCCGCCGATCAGAGCGCAGAGAAAGCCTACTATAAGCGCGCACGCAACGACTAACAAAAGCAATTGGGCGCTGTTCACGGGCCAGGCCCAATCAACGGGTTTACACCATCGCCGCGCCACTTGAGGACCACGATCGGCGTTTGCTCGTCGCCGTTGCCATGGGGGTTTGAAAGCAACGCCTCAGCGACGCCGTCGTGATTGACGCCGTTCGACGCACCCAGAACTTTAGCCGCACTGAGATCGTTCGCGTCGACCACCGTGCATGCGATGCCGGTTCGCTCGAACACGGATTGCGCAAACGCGTCGGGATTTTGCGGCGCGAAAACGATGAGATTATCGAACGGCGGCATCGTGCCGGTGTAGCCATCGATCGCGGCGATTGCCTCGCCCAAGATTTCATAGAACATGCCGCGACGGCCGGCCAGCCGGCCCAACACTTGCATGACCGCGGCATAGACGACTTTCGCGGCACCGACATTGTCGATAACGATCTGCACCGACTCCGGTTGGCTCACGGTCGCCATCGCGCCGGCGTGGCGCGAGAGCAGCAGCGCGAGACGCGACGGCCGCACGTACTCGGCCGGCACAGCTTGACGCTGCGCGATCGCGACGGCCGTTTCGGAAACCGCCAGCACGTCGCCGGGCTGTGCGATACCGGCAACCGACGCTTGAATCAGCGCGGCGAGATCTTCCCCCGGCTGAACGAGACGCGTGCGCACCGGAATCGCAACCATACCCGCCGGAATCTGCGGGCGATCGACACGCAAGCTACCGCTCATGCGGCACCTGCGCGAAGCGACTGCACGATCTCCTCCATTCGGTACTTGCGCGAGCCCTTCAATAAAACGACGTCTTGATCGGTGGCGTTTTTGCGCAGCCACTCCGCGGCTTCTTCGTTTTCGCCAAACGTTACGATATGCTCGCGCGAAAAACCGGCACGCACCGCGCCCGCGGCAAGCGATGCGGCAAAATCTCCGCCGACCAGCAGCACGTCGATGTTCATGGCCGCGGCGTGCGCGCCGACGCGTTCATGGATTGCGGGAGCGTCGGCTCCAAGCTCGGCCATGCTCGAAAGCACGGCGATGCGGCGGCGCGCGTTTTCCGACGAGAATGTTGTCAGGGTCGCAATGGTCCCACTCGCATTCGCGTTGTACGCGTCGTAGATCAATCTTGGGCCCGCAGGAAGCGCGATATTTTCGTAGCGGCCTGGCGGCAGAATCAGTCCGGCGACGTTGCCGGCAATTTCCTCAGCGTTTATTCCGAGCAGCAGCGCACCCGCAATTGCGGCCGCGAGATTCGCGCGATTGTGCGCGCCGGGAAACGGAGTGCGGATCGAAAGCGTTTGCGAGGCGCCGCCGTAGTTCAGCACGAGCGTCCCCTCGTCGCGCACCCATACGCCCGGCAAGGAAGGTTCGCCCTCGCCGAACCAGAGCGGCGGCGCGCCGAGCGAACTCGCTCGATTGCGCGAAATCTCATCGCGCGCATTGAGTACGGCCTGCGCGCCCTCGGAAAATAATCCCCACTTTGTCGCAGCCAACCGTTCGCGCGATCCGAAAATCTCCAAATGCGCGTCGCCGACGTTGGTCAAAATACCGATATGCGGCGACGCAATCGCGACCAGCTCCGCAATCTCGCCGGCATGCCTGGCACCCATTTCGACGACGAGCATCTGTTGCTGCGGCGAGACGGAGAGCAACAGTTTACTGACCCCGATTTCGTTGTTTTCATTTCCCGGCGATGCGGCCACCGCAGAAGTCCCCAGGGTCGCAATCAAAAGCTGGCAGAGAAAATCCTTGGTCGTTGTTTTCCCGCTGCTGCCGGTTACAGCAACGACCCGGCCCGAAAACTGCGCGCGCGCCGCGGCAGCCAAATCCATGTATGCCCGGCGCGTGTCGCGCACGATTAAGGCCGCGACGCCATCGCTTTGCGCGGCGGCGGAATCCACCACAATCGCGGCGGCGCCTTTTTTTAAGGCCTCGCCGATGAAATCGTGACCGTCGAACCGCTCACCACGCAGCGCGAGAAACGTGTCGCCCGGATTGAGCGATCGCGTATCCGTGACAACCGTGAGCGTTTCGGGAGCGCGCTCGCGCCCGCGGACTTGAGCCCCCGTCGCTTCAGCCGCGCGATCGAAGGTAAGCATCATGAAAGAACCCGCTCGCGTTCGGCAAGCGCGCGGCGCGCTTCCGCGGCGTCGTCAAACGGCAACACCTCCTTACCGACGATCTGGTACGTCTCGTGACCTTTGCCCGCGATCAAGATCGAATCGCCCGGACGCGCGTCTCGAATCGCCGCTGTGATCGCGCGGCGGCGGTCGGGTTCGACCTCGTGCGGCGCGCCGCCGACGCCGGCGAGAATCTCTTCGATAATCGCGCGCGGGTCTTCCGTGCGCGGATTGTCGGAAGTAACGTAGACGTAGTCCGCGTTTTGCACGGCGACCGCACCCATTTCGCGCCGCTTGCCGCGATCGCGATCGCCGCCGCAACCGAAGACCACGATGCAGCGGCCTTGCACGGTCTCGCGCAACGCACGGAGCGCGGACTCGAGTGCATCGGGTGTGTGCGCGTAATCGATAATCACCTCGACGCTGCCGCCATCGATGCGCTCCATGCGCCCGCGGATGCGTTCGATCGAAGCCAATGCGCGCGCCGAGACGTCGTCGGGGAGACCGAGCATTCGCGCGACTCCAATCGCACATAACGCATTGCTCACGTTAAATCCGCCTGTCAAATGCAGATCGAATTGCCGGCCGTCCACTTGGAACTGCGAACCTCTTTCGTTCACTCGGACCTTTTCGGCGTGCACGTCACCCGAGCTCTCCGTTCCAAATGTGAGAATGGGTTTGCGGCCGCGCAGCTCGGCCGCCCAACGCGCGCCGTACGGATCGTCGGCGTTGAGGACGGCACGCTCCGCTAGGTCGAAAAGCCGTCGCTTAGCGGCGGCGTAGTTTTCGGGCGTCTTATGAAAGTCCAAATGATCGCGCGTGACGTTGGTCAGTCCCGCTACCGAAAAATGGACGTCGGAGACGCGACCGAGCGCAAGCGCGTGCGAGCTGACTTCCATCGCCACGATTTTCACCGCTTTGTCGCGCATCTGCGCGAGCAGCGCTTGCAGCTCCGATGCGAGCGGCGTCGTATGGTCGAGCGGCCGGTCTATGCCGTCGAATTTCGTTCCGAGCGTACCGACGATGCCGGCCGATACTCCGGCCTCGTTGGCGATAGCCGCGATCATGTGTGTGACAGTCGTCTTCCCGTTCGTGCCGGTGATCCCGGCGATGACTAAATTGCGCGAGGGCGAACGATAAAACGTGTCGGCAATTTTCGAAAGCGCCGCTGCCGAATCCGGAACGACAACGCTCGCAACGTGTGGCGGAAGATCGATCTGGCGTTCGACGATCACTGCGGAGGCGCCGCGCGCGATCGCTTCACTCACGTAGCGGTGGCCGTCGGTATGCTCGCCGACAATCGCAAAAAACAGCGCCCCCGGCCGGACCGATCGCGAATCGAAAGAGAGCGATGAAATCATCACGGAGCCGCCGCCGGCGATGCGGCTGTCCGGCAACCCTTCCAGCAGCAATTCCAGCAGCACGCCCGGCTCAATCATGGGGTGAGGTTCGCCGTGCGTCCGGGGCGGACCAAGCGCTTCTTGGGAACGGGCGACAGCTTCGGGCGCGGTGTCGCCGGGAGTGTTCCGGCGTGCAGCATCGCCTGACGAGCGATTTCAGAAAACGCCGGCGCTGCCACCACCGAGCCGTAGATCGCGCCTTCGGGGCGCTCCACTTTCACGTAGATCAAATACCGTGGATGCTCGTAGGGCACCATACCTATAAAGGAAGCGATGTACGCGCCCGGTTCGTATCGCCCGTTTTCGACGACCTGCGCGGTTCCGGTCTTACCCGCCGTCGTATACCCGGCCAGCTGCGCGCTCGGGTTCCCGGTTCCGCGCACGACGACGGCTCGCAGAAAACGCCGCAGCGTATCGGCGGTGCGCCGTGAAAAGACGCGCCGTTCGATCTCGGGCCCGTATTGATAGACCAGTCGTCCCTGGGTATCGAAGATCGCGCGGACCAGTCGCGGACGCACGAGCAGTCCGCCGTTCGCGATGGCGCAATAATAGCGCGCGAGAGCGAGCGGCGTTACCGAGACGCCTTGTCCGAACGCCATCGTCGCGAGCGAACTGTCGCTCCACTCCGCGGGAGCCGGCACGATTCCGGGATTTTCACCCGCGAAACCGACGTGCGTCGAGTCACCGAACCCCGCGCGCAGTTCCATGTCGTAAAAGGTCTTGCCGCCAATCGAGAGGCCGACTTCGGCCGCTCCCACGTTATGCGAATACGCGATGATATCTTCAAGCGTCTCGCTGCTGCCGCGAACCGGCATGTCGTCCTCGGCGTTATGAATCACGCGCCCGCCGACTTCGATCGCGTTGCGTGCCGGGAAATATGAAGACGTCGTCACTTTGCCGCTTTCGAGCGCGGCTGCCGCGGTCAGCAGCTTGAATGTCGACCCGGGCTCGTAAGCGTCTTGTACGGCGCGCTCACGCCGCGCATCGGGCGAAAACTTCCAATACGTGTTCGGATCGAAGTGCGGCAAGTCGGCCAGCGCGAGCACTTCGCCTGTGAACGGCTCGATCACAAGCGCCGTGCCGCTTTGCGCGTGGAACTCGGCGACTTGTTTTTTGAGCGCAGACTCGGTGACGTACTGCAGATATGGATCGATGGTCAATTCGAGCGTCATCCCTGGTTTGGCCGGCCGCACGGCGCGCTGGCGTCCAAACGGAATGGGATGTCCGAACTCGTCCGCCTCAAGCGTGACGCGCCCCGACGTTCCTTTTAAGAGGTCGTCATATGCGTACTCGATTCCGGCCAACCCGTTCTCGTCGATTCCGACAAATCCGACGACCGTTGAAGCCGTTTCTCCGGCCAGATCGACGCGGCGGCCGGTATCTTCTTCCATGACGGAAATTCCCGGCAACTGCAGCGCCGAAATCGCGTCGGCCTCATCGTGGGGAATCTTGCGGGCGACCCAGACGAATTGCATCGTGCGATCGCGCAGCAGCGCGGTCGTCGACTCAGGGATCCCGCCAAGCACTTTTTGCAGCCGCGCGATCGTGGTGCCGGCGTCGCCGAGATCGTGCGGCACCGCATAAACGCTTTCGGAGGGAAGCGAGTACGCCAGCACGTTGCCGTCGCGATCGAGGATGCTGCCGCGGCGCGCAAAGACGTCGACGGTATCGCTGCGCTGCGCCAGCGCCTGCTTCGCGTAGATCGGCCCTTTAAAAACTTGCACCTCGACGAGGCGCCACCCCAGTATCAGGGCGATGGCAGCTGCGAAGTAAAAGAGCGCTTTTGCACGGCGGGGAGCGACGCGCGAGAAGTTTCGGCGATGCACGAGTCTCTTGCAGACCCTATTTAGCGCCGAACCAGCTCGCTAAACTGGAAAGAAAGAGCCTCGAACGTCCCTGCGGCGCAGCCGGCGGAAGCGTGACCAGCGCGAACTGCTGCGGCTCGCGCATGTGCAGCGCCGACGCCATCCGCGCCAAGCGGTCGTCGGAGCGGAGTGCCGCCAGACGGTCGTCGAGACGCGCGGTTTCCGCCTGAAGCGATGCGCGTTGCCGGTCCGCGCGCGCGACGGCGTAATTCAGGCTGGTCAAGTTCGCGATGAGCATGACGTAGATCATCACGCCGACGAGCACGACGCCGAGCCCGCCGCAAAACCGGACCAGGCTGGTGTAGCGCGAGCGCGATGCGCGAGTCTTACGCAGATGTGTTGCATGTTTAGCGGTGCGGACATTGCGCAGCCGCGGATTCGCCTGATAGGCGACCATCAGCTCGCTCTCCGCTCAGCGGCGCGCATCTTGGCACTGCTCGCGCGCGGATTCTGCTCGATCTCGTCGGAATCAGGGACCAGCGGCTTGCGCGTCAGCACTTCCAGCCGATCGTCTTGGAGGAATTTTCGTTTGACGATGCGGTCTTCCAGCGAATGGAAACTAATCGCAACGACCCGCCCCGCGCCGCGGAGCCGGTCGACGGCGCCGTCCAGGCTTTCGCGCAGTGCCTCGAGCTCGTCATTGACGGCGATGCGCAGCGCTTGAAAGACGCGCGTCGCGGGATGAATGCGTTCGCGCCGTCCCGGGCGGTGCATCAGCCCGCTGACCATGCGCGCGAACTCCAGCGTCGTTCCCGGGAACGATCCGGCTTTGCGGCGGTGCACGATCGTACGCGCGATCCTTCGCGCGGCGCGCTCTTGGCCGTAGTCGAAGAAGATTTCCGCAAGTTCGGTTTCGCTCGCGCTCATCAGCACGTCGTAAGCGCTGCGCCCGGCTAGCGGATTCATGCGCATGTCGAGCGGTCCGGATTCCCGGAAAGAAAAACCGCGCGACGGTTCGTCAAATTGCATCGAAGAAACCCCCAAGTCGTACAGCACGCCGTCCACCAGCTCGATGCCGAGGCGATCGAGAACGTCCGGCAGCTCGCGGAAATTCGCATGAATAAATGTAAAGGCTGTATCGCCGATCTCGGCAGCCCGCTGCCCGGCCGAAGGATCCGCGTCGAGCGCAATGAGCCGCCCGCCCTTCAAACGCGAGAGGATGCCACGCGAATGGCCACCCGCGCCGAAGGTCGCATCCACATAGATCCCAGACGGGCGGATCGCCAGCCACTCTAAAGCTTGCGCGTGAAAAACGGGAATGTGTTGCATCGCTCCAGCCCGCCATCAGTAAAGCCCCAGCTCCGCCATTAAGTCACCGGCTTCGGGATCGGGCGCGGCGTGCGAGGCGTAGCGCTCTGCTGCCCAGATCTCGACCCGCGTGAGCGAGCCGACCGAAACGACCTCGCGCTCGATGCCGGCGTACGCCCGGAGAGCCGACGGGATGAGCAGACGTCCTTGAACGTCGCATGCAACCTCCTCGGTGTGCCCAAAGATATGACGCACGAGGCGGCGGAAACGCTCGTCCTTCCGCGGGGCGCCTTCGAGCCGGCTGCAGAAATCGGCCCAAGCCGCTTGCGGATAGAGGGCGAGGCACGGGTCCGGCTGCGCGATGGTTAAAACGAAGCCGGTCCCTAGGCGTTCGCGGAAGCGCGCGGGCACGATGAGACGGCCCTTGTCGTCAAGGGCATGCTCGACCGTACCAGTAAAGCGCGGCAAATCCGCGTGCAACCAATCCTCCCTCGGTCACCACAATGCACCACTTTGCACCACTATACGCTTCCGTAGGTGCGTGTGGCAAGCGTAAAATTGGGAATCGAACGCGTGTTCGATTTAGGAATAACTGCGCATCGCGCTATGAAATCGTTTGGAGCCGAGCAGACTACGCCGAAACAGCACGCGCATCTGCCTCGTTGTAAGGAAGGTCGAAGGCAGGGTCGATACCTTGCAGAAGAGACTCGAGACCCTTATGAAAAGATTGCTCGGGACTGCGCTATTCCTGAGCTTGCTCTGCGGTTGTAGCGGAGCGGGTTATCTTCCGTATGCGCCGCACGCGCTCAATCCCGCGCAACTTCAGAGGCTGGTCAGCTCGGCGGCTGCGCGCAACGGCGTGCCCACCGGACTCGTCAACGCCGTCGTCATGGCCGAATCGGCCGGCGATCCGTCAGCGATCAGCAGCGCCGGAGCGCAAGGTCTTATGCAACTGATGCCCGGTACGGCAGCCGGCTGCGGGATCGGCAATGCGTTCGATCCTGCCGAGAACGTCGACTGCGGAACGCGCTATCTTCACGGTCTGCTCGTTCGCTACGGCAATAACGTCGAACTCGCCGTTGCGGCGTATAACGCAGGGCCGGGCGCCGTCGACCAATATCACGGCGTTCCGCCGTATGCCGAAACGCAAGCCTACGTCGACCGCGTTCTGACGGCTTACCGCAGCTACTAGCGAACGTTAACGCGGATGGCCTCCATTTCCGGAGCACGCCCCGCGCCAATCAACCTGCTCCGCTCCTTACGCTTGCCGCTGCTCGACGCTTACATTTTGCGCGAGTTCATCGGGCCGTTCGTCTTCGCGTTCCTGGCGTTCTTTTTATTTTGGGGCTTCAACATTTTCTTCTTGGCTGCAAATCAGGTCATCGGGCACGGCGCGCCGTTCTTTCTCGTCTTGCGGTTCGTCGTGTTCCGCATCCCGCAGTCGATCCCGATGGCCTTTCCGTTCGCGGCCCTTTTCGCGACACTGCTGGGCATCGGACGGTTGATGGCCGACAACGAAATCAACGCGATTCGCACGTCCGGCACATCGCTGTGGCGCCTCTGCCTTACGCCGCTGCTTTTTGGATTCGTCGTCTTCCTGTTCTCATGGATGATGAACGAATTCGTCGCGCCTAAGTCCGTCGAAATCTCGACGCGGACGTTCTATCAGATCATCTATCATACCGGAGCGCTGCCGGTCGAGTCGCAGTTTTTCCGCAAGGATCCCGATACCAACAACGAGTTCTTCATCGACCACGTGCTCGCTGACGGCCGTACCATGGTCGGCGTGCAGATATTCAAACCCGGGCGCAATGGTTACTGGAACGAAACGATTCAGGCCAAGACCGCGCACGTCGTCGGACCAACCCTCGTCCTGAACGGCGTCGTGATCACATTTTACAACGGCCAAGGTTACATGACGTCGCAAGTGGACAAGTCTGAAGCCAGCATCGGCCTGCCGCTGGGAGAGAACGCTGCACAGTTCCTGAGCAGTGCGAGCAGCGATGCGTGGACGATGGATTCCAAACAGCTCTCCCACCAGGTGAGCGCATTGCAAGCGCAGGGCGTGGGCGGCGAAGCGCTTGGGAATCTGCAAGTCAACCTCGCAGATAAGCTCGCGTTTCCATTCTCGGCGCTGGTGGCCGTTCTGCTCGCGCTGCCGCTCGCCGTCATGTTCGGCAAGAAGGGGCGCATGATGGGCATCGCAATGTCGATCATCGCGTTCTTCATCTATTTCATTCTCTCCGAAGCGGCGGCCGCGTTCGGCAGCACGGGACGCGTGAACCCGTACCTCGTCTCTTGGGTTCCGAACCTGGTTTTCGGCCTGGGCGGCTTGGCGTTGCTTTGGTACGAAGAACACTAGGGCGCTCCGTGTTCGGTTTGCAAAAGCGCTCCGTTCGCGCAACGATCTGCTTGGCCGCGTTTGTCGCAGGATTTTTTCCTCTTGCGGCGCCGGCGCGCGACGTCAACTTTCAAAACGCGAACCTGAAGAAGCACGACTTCCGCAACGCGGACCTGCGCAACGCGGATCTGCAAGGCGCCGACTTGAGCGGCGCAAACCTCACGCGCGCGAACCTCACGGGAGCGAATTTGCAAGGCGCGCATTTACAAAGCGCGATCCTCCAAAACGCGATCCTGGTGCGCGCCAATCTGCAGTCGGCCGACTCGCAAGACGCAATCTTTCAAGGCGCGAGCTTGGAACAGGCAAACCTGCAAAGCGCGCTATTCTATGGCGCGAATTTTTACCGCGCTCATTTGCGGCACGCCGATCTCGCCGGCGCGAATCTGGAAACGGCAAACCTTCGGCTCGCCGATTTCCGCGACGCGAACTTGCAGGGCGCAAATCTCTTGCGAACCGATACACGCGGTGCGCGATGGCTCGGCGCCAGCATGCAAAACGTGCAGCGTTCAGACGAAATCGCGTTGGCGACGCCGCTGCCCGAGATATCGGCGCCCGCCGCAACACCTTCACCAACGCCGATCATACACGTAACGCCCGCGCCGGTCGTGCGCGTAACTGCCGCACCCCCAAAAATTGCGATCGCACGCGCAAAGCCGCTCCTGGCGACGTCGCCCAAACCGCTCGCCGGGCGCAAGCCTTCCGTGCGCAAGATTGCGGCGATCGCGCCGCCCCAGCCGCATATTCTTCCGGCGCCGCGTGCGCCGGCGCCGCATCCTTTGCTCACGCCGCTCCCGTCGCTCACACCCTCTCCCCTGCCGGCTCCCGCACCTTCGCCCGCGCCGCCGCCTGCCGGCAACGTGATGTCATCGGAAGCGATCTTTGGACTGCTCAATGCAAACACGTGCGCGTCGCGCGCTTTGCGCTCGAGCGATTTGGTGGCGCAGGTCACGCCGACGCCCGCGCCGTCACCGAGCTCCAGCGCTCCCGTTCCGAACGCGCCGTTAGCGCCCGGCCACCTCTACACCACGCCGATTCCAAGCGGGAGCGCAGTGACGCCGCCGCCGATCCCCACGCCAGTGCCGAGTGCGAAAGCAAGCGCGGGACCGGTCTTCCTCATTCGCGGCTCCGCGCCGCCTTCGATCGTGCCCAACGGCTCGCCGACGCCTTCCGCGACACCGGCGCCGATCGTCGCCCCGACCCTGCGCCCGGGCTTCATGGCAGTGATGGCCGACAGGTTCGTCGGGAACTTCAACAAACCGGGCGCCCCCGGTGACGCGATCGGCAACGTGCACATCTTTTATCAAGACGAAGTGCTCGTCGGCGATCGCGCGCACTATGACGGATTCAAAACGGTCACGATCAGCGGCAACCCGTATATCGCCAACAATACGAATACATCGATCTTGCGCGGAGATGAGATCTTGTTCGACACGGTCGCGCAGCGCGCCGAGTTGATTAACGGCCGCGGCGAAAGTTCGGAAGGCGTCGAACGCGGGCTCGTCTATTTCAGCGCGAAAGATTTGAAGGCCGACGAACACGGCGTCTCGCACGGCGACTACGCGAACGTCACGACGTGCGAACGTCCGCGCGCGGGATACCACATCACCGGACGTACCATCGACATCTATCCCGGCGACCGGATGGTCATCAGTAAAGCCGTGCTGTTCCTGGGGGCCGCCGCCGTTTTCTATCTGCCCAAACTGATCATTCCGCTGCGCAGCATCCAAGACGAACGCCAGCGTCCGTCGTTTTTTCCCGAAGTCGGATACAATTCATATCAGGGATTTTACATCAAGGCAAAGGTCGGATTCGGGAGCGACCAATATTTTTACGGTTACTACCGGCTGGAATATTACACTAAACAGGGTTTCGGCCTAGGCTACACGGCTTTCCTCACCAAACAGAATGGGAGACGCCAATCCTCAGTTGACTTTTACCGTTTTCACGGCCAGAACAACCTCAATGCGCAAGATGCCGAGAATTTCTCGCAGGCGCTTCGTGCGCGCTTTGGTTTCGCCTACACCAGCAACTTCGGTCCACTCATAAACATTCCGCCCAACGAAAGCATCAGCGCGTCCATTGTCCACACCGGCGTGCGCGCACAGCAAAATTATACGTTCGCGCACACCAGCATTACCACGCTGTCGGCAACCGACAATTTTGGGTTCACCGAATCACGCGCTTTCGGCCCGGTCACGCAGAATAGCCTCAGCGTCAACCTCAGTTCGGCGCGAACGAATTATGGGCCCAACAACCTGAGCAGTAATTCGGCGGGTTCATTTAGCGATCTCTTGCAGTGGAGCAACAAACTCGCGGCTTATACGCTAAGGTATGACAAGGCTTTCGCTCGCATTCCTTACGGCTTAAACAAAGAGCCCGAACTCGAAATTCATCCGTACAGTTTCCTGAAGCGCTTCATCATTCCGATCACATCCTCGTTCACGATTGGAAACTACAACGAGCCGCAGACTCCGCTCTCGACTTCACGCGCAGACTTGTATTTCAATTTTGGTCCGGCGCTCTACCACGTCTTAGGCAGCGACATCAGCGCCGGGGTGAAGGTGCACCAGTTCGCGTACGGCACGGGCGATATGAAAGCCAGCATCGAGCAGACGGCGACGATGTCGACGCCGATCGGACGCCACGCCCTCAACGCGATCACTTACAACGAAACGAATTACAACGGGCCGGCATTTGTGCCGTTCAGCACGCTCGACCAGCAGCCGACGTTCAACTATAAGAGCGCGGCCGACATCTTGCGGTTCTTCAACAGCGACTTTTACAACCTGACGCTCAGTTTCAGCACCGCGTTCAATCGCGCAGCTCAGCCGGTGCAGTATCAGTTAGCGGTGCATCCGTCGCGCCGCTCGTACGTCTCACTCGCGGGATCGTTCATTCCCGGTCCGGGCAACGGTTTCTTCACGACAAACCTGCAGTTCTCGACGCCGTTCGGAAACGGTTCGACGCTGCAGTTTATCGGCGACATCGACTGGAAGAACAAAGGCCGGATCATCAACAAGAGCATCTATTGGAGCCGCATCATCGGTGACTGCTATCAAATCCAGCTCCAATACAATCAAGCCGCCAAGCAAGTGAATCTCACACTCAACCTGCTCGCCTTCCCGTCACGTGGCGCGAGCTTCGGCTTGAACACGACCGGCTCGATCATTCCGACCAGCTTCAACTTCTAGGGCAACATGGGTATAGTGGCTGCATGCAACAGACTATTGAGTGCGCGCACGATTTGTGCAATTGTACGCTGACGGCCGAGATAGAGACCGAAGAGTATTGCAGCCCCGTTTGCAAAGACGACGAGGCCGGAGGGATTGAGTCCGAGGCGTGCAAGTGCGGGCACCCGCCTTGCGACGTGCCGTAATTACGGGCTGTTGATGACCTCGCCGCCGGCAATTTGCGCGCTGCGCGGCGTGACTTGCGGCCAGCCGGCGTTCGCATTGAATTGCTGATCGAACGATGTCGAGATGTCGATGCCGGGCAGTCCCGACGTCGGAAAAGTGAACGTCTGATCTTGCGGCCCGCCGATGCCGGGCGCGTCGATCGGTTGACCGGAAGCGTTCGTCGTAAACCAGTTGACGTACCAGAGCTTCGGGTTCGCGCCAGGCACGGGACTCGGCGTCGCGACAATGCCGTTGAAGAGACGGCGATCGAACGTCACCGTGAACTGCGTGTTCTGTCCGTTGCTATTGAGGTTGTATTGCAGCTGCTGTGGAGTATACGGGATGACCTGCGGCGTAGCGACCGTGCCTCCGCCGAGCCCGGGCTGACGCACGTACTGCACGACTTGCACCGTAGACGTTACGCCGTTGCCGCCGACGACGATCGCAAACCAATAGTTCGCATAATTGGTCTGGTAGCCGTTCGCATAGGGCATTCCGCCGCTCGTCGACGTGTTGAACATGATGACGTATTGGACGTTGGTGAAATCCATAGCCTGAGCGGTCGTGAACTTCACCTGCATGAAACCCGCCGGAAGTCCCGAAGGCGTCACGGAACCGCGGTCGGGAGTTACTTGGCGGCCGCAGGCAGCAAACGTGAACGCCGCGACAGAGACGACGAACAACATTTTGCGTAGCACCTTCACCTCCGTCATCGTATCCGCTTTGAGCGCGGTTGCGCTCGCACTTGCTTTTCCCAAGGCGGGACAGGCGTGGCTCGCCCCGCTTGCGGCGGCGGGCCTGTTCTGGGCTTGGCAACGGCTCTCCTGGAAACGCGCCTTCTTCGCCGGATGGTTCGCCGGCACGATCTTTTTCGCGATAAATTTTTCCTGGTTCACGTACACGGTCGGCAGCTACGTCGGATCGTTCGCATTCGCGGTGGTGCTGATTCCCGCGCTGGTCGAGGGGCTGACGTTCGCTGCGAGCGCAGTGGCCGCGCGCGTCGCGGAACGGTTCGGTCCGGCATGGGCGGCGCCCGCAGCAGCTGCGGCGGCGTTCACCGTCTTCGAGTGGCTCCGATCGATTGGATTGCTTGCCGTGCCGTTCGCGCAGATCGGCTACTCGCAAACCGTTACGCCGCTGATCGCATTTGCGCCATACGTCGGCGCGTTCGGGATCACGTTCGTCGTCATGCTGTTAGGAGCGTATGGCGCGCAGGCGCTGGCAAACCGCGATCCGAGACCGCTCGCGATCGCAGTAGTCGTTGTCGCCGCCGCCTGGGCGCTCTGTTTTGCGGCCTGGCCGGCACGCCACAATTCTCGAGTGCCGCTGTTGCGCGTGGGCGCGGTGCAAGGCAACATCGCGCAGACGGTCAAGTGGAATCCGCAGGCGTTTTGGCCGACCGTCAACACGTACCTCGCGCAGACACGCAAACTGCAGCCGCTGCATGCGCAGCTCGTCGTGCTTCCTGAAACCGTGATTCCAACCGATCTGAACGCCTCCGATCCCAACGGCGTCCGGGCCATGGTCCGCTCGGATTTTTCGGCGCTCGCGCACAGTTTGAAAGCGACGCTTGTGGTCGGGAGTTTGGAAGCGCGCGGCCCGAAAGACTACAACGCGCTCTTCGTCTTTCAACCGTCGGGACATATCTCACAAGTCTACGAAAAACGCCAACTTGTTCCGTTTACCGAATCTTTTCCGGGCGAACCCTTTCTCAAGTGGCTGCCCGACTCCGATCTCATCGGCCGTTTTGCCGCCGGAGGAGACGACACTATTATCCCGGCCGGCGGCGCCGCATTCGCTCCCCTGATTTGTTGGGAATCGGCTTTTGCCGACCTCGTGCACGCGCAGGTCTCGCGCGGCGCGCAGTTCTTAGTGATATCGACCGATGATGCATGGTTCGGCGAAACATCCGGCACGTATCAGCATGCGCAGATCGCGCAGATGCGCGCCATCGAAAACGGCCAATGGGTCTTACAGTCGGCCGCCACCGGCATCAGCGGAATCATCGCGCCCGACGGATCGTGGACGCAGCGAACGGCCTTGGATAAACCGGCAATCGTCGCGGGCACGATCGGATCGCCGCCCGGTTCGATCTTCGCGCGTATCGGTCCGACGCCGGTGGGCATTGCGCTCCTGGTTGTTTACGCGGGGAGTCTCGCACTCCGAAGATTGCGCGTACGCGCGGTGCAGTGGCGTACGCCGCAATGGCGCCCAGCGGGGGCGCGCTGGAAACTCTACGTGTTGCTGGCAGGTGCCGGCGCGCTGATTTGGGTGATTGCCGGCGTCGTTTTGGCGGGCAACGAACCTGGTGCGGCGCCGCACGGCATGACGCCCCTGACGCTGCACGGCGGACGCGTCACGGGAAACCGCATGAGCACCAAGTCCTGGATGTTTGAATACGACCATGCCGCGATGTCCGCCGACGGCGTGCTCGCCACCGTCCAAGGCGTACGCCGCGGCGTGCTTTATAAGAACGGCAAACCCTATCTCAGCGTGCGCGCCGAACAAGTCTCGGTAAATACACAGACATTCGATTTCACGGCGACCGGCGACGTGCACGTTACGCAAACGCAAGATGCCAGCTCGGAGCGCTCGTTCGATACGGATCTGATTCAATGGGTCAATGCGCCAAAACTACTGACGCTGCCGCATCCGAGCGTCGTGCGCAGCGGCGGCCAGACGTTAAGGGTTTCTTCGATAAACGTGAACTTCAATAGCGGCGAGATTCATTTCGGCCGCGTCAGCGGCGGCGTCTCGCCCTAATCTCTAACCGCCGCTGTTTTTCTTTTTCGCTTCGGCAATCAGCCGTTTGACTTTTTGGCCGCCCTTATGGCCGATCTCTTCGTAAAAATCGGCGCCGTATTTTTCCTTGACGACGCGGCCGCCTTTTTGTCCGATCGACTCGTAAAATTCTACGCCGTGGCGCTGACGCGTCGCTTGTCCGCCCTTGCGCCCGATCGCCTCATAGAACCCGGGGCCATAGCGGTCGCGGACGGTGTCACCGCCCTTTTTGCCGGCCTCGCGCACGGACATCTCGCCACCCGGCGGCTTGTCGTCGGCTTTGTATGGTTTTGCCATGGGGTGCCCGCAGAATAGCCGCTACGAGCTCTTACGTTTGAGCTTTTGGCCGCCTTTTTGGCCTATGACCTCATAGAACGAAGGCCCGTACTTTTCTTTGGTGGCCTCGCCGCCCTTACGTCCGATGGCCTCGTAGAACTCCGTGCCGTACTTGGCCTTGACGCGTTCGCCGCCACGCTTGCCTGCTTCCCGAACAGTCATGCCTCCGCCCGGATTTTGCGCTTGGTCTTGAATCGCCATGTGGTGTAGCCCCTTAATGATTGGGAATGTATCGCGGATTAAATACCCACTCGACCGCTTGTTAAACGAAAAATGGCCGTTGGGACGAGGCTTTAGCCGGAGAGCGCGTCGTAAACGGCGCGCGTGCGTTCCTTGAGCTGAACGAAATCTCCATCGTTTTCGATAACGTATGTTGCTCGCGAGCGAGCCTGCTCCGGATCGATTTGCGAGCCCATCCGGGCGCGAATTTGGTCTTCGCTCAACTTGTCGCGGCGCGCGATGCGCGCGATACGCTCGCTGTCCGGCGCGATGACGACCACCGACGCGTCGCACCGCTCGTCGTAGCCGGTTTCGAACAACAGCGGCACGACTTGCACGACGATCTGTCCCGGTTTGGCGTAAGCTTCGGCAGCGTCGGCCAAACGGCGCACGTGCGGATGAACGATCGCATTGAGCCGTTCGCGCGCGCTTGGATCCGCAAACACGATCTCGGCGAGCGCCGGACGGTTTAGGCCGCCCATGCGAACGACCGACGGCCACGTGCGCGCGATCTCACGCAGCGCGTCGCTGCCGGGCGCCACAGCTTCGCGCGCGAGTTTATCGGTATCGATAACATACGCGCCGAATGTCTCCATGCAGCGCGCGACCTCGCTCTTACCGGATCCGATCCCGCCGGTCAGGCCGACTCGGACGGTTCGCCCTCCTGCGATTCAACTTCCGGCAACTCCGGGACTTCAATCTTTTCGATCTCTTCAGGCGGAATGTCGGCAACGTGCTGAATCGACGCCGTAATGCGGCGCGTCGAGTGATTGATCGTCAGCAGCGTCACTTCGACTTCTTGGCCAGGACTGAACTGAGCGCCCGGATCGAATTCACCTTTCGGAACCATTGCGAGCACCCCGGGGACGATTTCCACCAGCAAGTAATTGGGCGTGACCTTAACGATCTGTGCCGTCAACCGGTTTGTTTCGTAGAGCTTGTTGGCGTATTCATCCCACGGGTCGGGCAGCGCATGCTTGAGTGACAGGCTGACCTTCTTGGCGTCAGGATCAAATTTCATGATCTCGACGTTGACGACGTCGCCAATCTTGACCACTTCCGACGGATGCTTTATCCGCGCGTAGGAGAGCTCGCTGTTGTGAATCAGGCCATCAATGCCGCCGAGATCCACGAACGCGCCGAACTCCGCCAAGCGCACGACGACGCCCTCGCGAATCTGTCCGACCTCGAGCGTGCCGAGCAATTCCTGTTTCTTGGCGTTGAGTTCTTCTTCCAGAACCAAGCGCTGCGAGAGAACGACGCGGTGGCGCTTGTGATCGAGATCGATCACTTTGAGCCTAAGCTTCTTTCCGACAAGTTCTTCCAGGTTGCCGATCGGCTGACGCCTGATCTGCGAAGCGGGAACGAATCCGCGCATGCCCAGATCGACGAGGACTCCGCCCTTGACGACCTGCGTAACGGTCGCCTCGATGACTTCGTCGTGTTCGTGGGCCGCGATGACTTTCTCCCACGTTTTGAGCGCGCGCGCGCGCCGCTCGGAGAGAAAGAGCGTGCCGTCGTTGTCGTCGATGCGGTGGATCATGACTTCCAGCGTGTCGCCGACTTTTAATTCTTTGGGCTCTATCGCTAAAGAGAGTTCCCGGAACGGCAGCGTGCCTTCGGATTTTCCGCCGATATCGACGAGCAGTTCGTCCTGGTATTTGGCGACGATCAGTCCGTTAAGGACTTGTCCTTCGTCGAGGACTTTGAGCGAGTCTTCGTAGAGTTGCTGCTCGAGTGCGAGTTGGTCTTCTTCCTCTTCTTGCACCGGAGCGGTTGGCGTTGTAGAGATTTTAGCTTTCCATCCTTTATATATATTTGTCCTTATCTTTGACAGGTGCGGCACCACCACGTGCCGCGCTGAGCCAATACGGTTCGCACGATCGCGCGGCCGCAACGTTCGCACCCGGAGCCGGCCCGGCCGTAAACCGAAAGCGAATTTTGAAAGCCGCCCTGCACGCCCCGCGCGTCGACGTAGTCGTCGACGCTCGTGCCGCGCATTGCGATCGAACGCTGCAAAACCTCGACGAGGGCGTCATGCAACCGGCGTATGGCCGGCTTCGTCAACGCTTTCGCGGGAGTGCTCGGACGGATCCGGGCTCCCCACAGCGCCTCGCAAGCATAGATGTTTCCCACCCCTGCGATACGCCGCTGATCCAGCAACAACGCCTTGATAGGCGTCGTCCGCCCCGAAAGCATACCGATAAAGCGCTCAGGAGTAAAGTCCCCCGACAAAGGCTCGACGCCGAGGCCGGCATCCCACAGCTCGCCGGGCTCTACCAGGCGCATGCGTCCGAATTGCCGCGAGTCTGCAAATGCTAGCCGGGTCCCGTCGGTAAAATGCACAGAAACGTGCTCGTACGGGAGCTTCGCTTGGCCGCGATCCAGTACGACAAGGCGCCCGGTCATCCGCAGGCTGACGATCAGGCGACGTCCGGAGCTCAGCTCGATAACGGCATACTTTCCGCGACGGCCCACCGAAACGATCCGCTCTCCGCGAATCGCGCGCTTGAAATTCATGCGCGCCGGCGCCACAGCCATCTTCGGAAGCGCAACCGTGGCACGCTCGATCGTCTTACCGGCGATCGCGCCGGCTAGGCCGCGCGCGATCGTCTCGACTTCAGGAAGCTCGGGCATCTAGGGGAGATGCGCGATGGAGACGCCGCCGGTCAGACCGTCGCGTGCCGCTTCGCCGGCCGGCAGTTCCAGCACGTACTTTGCGACGCCGTCGCGGCGCGGAATGCGCGCATCGGGCGTGTCGATCGAAACGACCGGAACGTTCGAAAAGACACTGCGAACGGTACCGTTCTTCCCGATAAAAACCATGTCCAGCGGAATCAGCGTATCTTTCATCCAGAATTCGATCGGAGCGTCGGAGTCAAAGACGAAGAGCATCCCGGTGTGCGGCGCGAGCGAGCGCACGCCCATCAGACCACGCTCGCGCTGCGCTTCGGTCGCGGCGACTTGCACACGGAGGCGCGCGGCCGGAGCCCGTAGCGAGATCACGCGCAGCGTCTGCGGCGTGGGAACCGGCTGCGGCGAGCTCTGTGCGAGCGCGGCGGTTAGCGCCAACGCTTCAAACATCCGCCGCCTCCTCGACGTCGTACCAATTCTGTCCGACCTTGATCGTTACGTCCAGCGGCACGCTCAGCTCGACCACATCTTTCATTTCCTTACGCACGATGGCAGCCACATCGGAGAGTTCGGCTCGCGGAACCTCAAAGATAAGCTCGTCGTGAATCTGCAGCAGCATGCGCGCCGTCAGCCCCGCGGCCGCGAGACCGGCGTCCACCCGTACCATGGCGAGCTTCATCAGATCTGCGGCGCTGCCTTGTAACGGCGCGTTGGTCGCTTCGCGTTCCGCCGCGGAGCGCAGCATGTAGTTGCTCGATTTCAGGGCCGGCATATAGCGGCGCCGCCCCAAGAGCGTCGTGACGTAGCCGAGCTCGCGTCCCTGCGCGATCGCGTCATCTATATACGCGCGCACGCTGGGAAAGCGGGCGAAGTAGGCGGTTGTCATCTCTCGCGCTTCGGCGCGACCGATCTCCAAGCGCTGCGCAAGCCCAAAATCTGACATACCGTAGAGCAATCCAAAGTTTACGGATTTTGCCATGCGGCGCTGATTCGGATCGACGCTGCTGCCTGCGGGCACGGCGAAGATTTGGCGCGCCGTAAAATCGTGGATGTCTTGTCCTTCGTGAAACGCCCGCCGCATCGCCTCGTCGCCGGAGAGGTGCGCCATCAGCCGCAGCTCGATCTGGTTGTAATCCGCCGCAAGCAGTATGCTCTCTTTTTCGGGCGCCACGAACGCGCGCCGGATCCGCCGTCCGAGTTCGCCGCGCACGGGAATGTTCTGCAGATTGGGATTGGTCGAACTCAATCGTCCGGTGGCCGTGCTCGTTTGATTGAAGATCGTGCGCAAGCGCCCGTCGCGCGGATCGGTTAGCGCCGGAATAACGTCGACGTAGGTGTTCTTGAGTTTGGTGACCTCGCGATATTCGAGCACGCGCGCACAGATCGGATAATCGCGCGACAGGCCCTGAAGAATCTCCACACCGGTCGCCCAGCCGGTTTTGGTTTTCTTTCCCGACGGAAGACACAACTTTTCAAAAAGGATGTTGCCGAGTTGCTGCGGCGATCCGATATTGAATTCGTCGCCGGCCAAATCGTAGATCTCGCGCTGCAGACGCGCGACGGCTTTGTCGATTTCTTTCGCGAGGCGGGTGAGCTCCGCCGGATCGATAGCGACGCCCGTCCACTCAAGTTTCGCTAAGATCGGCGCGAGTGGCACCTCAACGTCTTCATACAGACGCAACTGATCGCGCGACTGCAGCTCCTCGCGTTCTTTTTCGACCAGACGCGTTACGGCGTCGGCCTGAGCCGCCACATCGTCGCCGGCGCTGAGCGCGAGAAATTCTTGCGCGGCGTCCTCGACTCGAGCAAAAGTCCGTGACGGGTTGAGCAAATGCGCGCCGATCATCGTGTCGTCCGCGAAGGGCGGCGCGGTGAAGCCGCGATCGTGCAAGACGTGGAGAACGGCTTTGACGTCGTGCGCGGCCAGGCGCGGAGCCGCGAGCAGCAGCTTTTCGAAAGCGGCTCGGACCGGCTCGTGTGCAAGCGATCCCGCCAGGAACGACAGCCCGGTTCCGGTTGCGCTCGATACGCCGATTTCGCCGCCGGCCTTTACCGCAAATGCGAGGCTATCAGCCGAGGAGAGCCCCTCGAGTTCGCGCGCGAGCTGGGCGTATTCGGGCGGATCGGTGGCCGCGATGTAGGAGCGGTAGTTGCCGGTTACGCGTTCGTGCGCGTGCAGCAGCGGCAACTCCGTTGGTACGTTCAGCCGGCCCAGCAGCGTTTTGAATTCGAGCTCGCTGTAAAGCCGGTAAAGGTCGTCGTTGCCGGCCGGCGTGTACTGCGACTCGTCCCAGTCGATCGCCACATCCAAACGATCGTTCGCTACCGATACGTCGCGGCAAACCAACGCCTGTTTTCCGTATTCTTCCACGAGCTTCTGCAGTTTGGGCGATCCGGCAAGTGCCGGATTGGCGACGAGCGCGTCGAGCGAGCCCGCAGCTTTGATCAATTTGATCGCCGTTTTTTCACCGACGCCCGGGATGCCGGGAAGGTTGTCGGACGGATCGCCTTTGAGTCCGCGATAATCCGGCAGTTGCTTCGGATGCAAATCGAAGCGTTCGCGCACGGCTGCGGCATCGTAGCGCGCGAGCTCCGTAATGCCGCGCCGCGTCATGAGCACCGTCGTCGCTTCATCTACCAGCTGAAGCAAATCGAGATCGCCCGTCACGACCAGCGCACGCTCGCCGGCCTCCTTCGCTTGCCGTGCGAGCGTCGCAATGACATCGTCGGCTTCCTCGCCCTCAATCTCCAGAATCGGAATGCGATTGGTCTGCAGAATCTGGCGCACGAGCGCGAACTGCGGACGCAAATCGTCGGGCATCCCGTCGCGCTGCGCCTTGTACTGCTGATAGAGCGCGACGCGGTGCGCCGGCATGCCCTTATCGAAAGCGGCGATCACGTGCGTCGGTTTTTCGTCGGCGATAATTTTGTTGAGCATCATCGTAAATCCATACGCGGCGTTGATCGGCATGCCGCGCGTGGTCGTCAGCGGGGGCAGCGCGAAAAAAGCCCGGTAGACGAGCCCGTACGTATCGAGCAACATGAGGTTCGCCACTAGCGGCGGCCCGAATGCGAACGATCGAACCGGGTGCTTACGTTAGTACCGGGATGGAAGAAACCCCCAGACATGAGCGCTCGGCTTTCGACGGTAGCGGCATGAGGCGCCTGCGCTCGGGCGGCGAAGAACCTTCGATGCGTTCCAAACTGCATTGCATAGGCGCGCTCGCGGCGGCTCTCTTGGCCTTTCCCTTAGTGGCCGCCGCCGCGCCGGCGCCGTCCCCCATGCCGTCGCCGAAGCTGCCCTCCAAGCCGCTACACGTTGATTTGCAGGTCGAGGTGAACAAGCTCGGTCAGGTCGTGCGCGTGCTGCATGGAAATCTTTCCGGCGACGCGCCCTTCGACACGATGGTGATGGGCAACGCACTGCAAATGTGGATCCGCGACCAGCGCGGCAAGACGATCACCGCGGTCGTCGGACTCTACAAAGTGCACTACGATTACAATCCAAGCACGCATGCGGTCAAACGCACGTTCGCGCTCTTCAAGCGCGGCGGCAGCTGGGCTAACGAGCCGGGCGCCGCAACCAAGATCGTTTCGGATGCCAAGAAAGAGGCGCAAGCAGCCGCCGCCGCTCTCGCAAAATTAAAAGCGGAGCAACAAAAGAAAGCCGCGGAAAATCCGAATCTTCCCGACATCAACGCCGCCCTCAAGAAGTCGCGGGCAACGCCGACGCCGTCCCCGCATCCGTAACCTGTAGGTGCGGTACGTAACCTTCGAGCTCGAAGGACGGCTCCGTCCCGGTTACCTCGACGGCGACCGAGTCGGCTCGATCGCTTGCAACACGCTGCTCGAATATATCGGGCTTCCGGCGGAAGCTCGCGAGGAGCGGCGCCTTACGGAGTTTCACCCGCTGTCGGGCGTAACGCTAGCCGCGCCGGTCCGCCCGCACAAGAACATCTTTTGCGTCGGGAAGAATTACTTGGATCACGCGCTCGAAGTCTCGCAATTGAGCGGACGCGAGCTCAAGTTACCCGACGTGCCGACATTTTTCACGAAAGCGCCGACGGCGCTCGCGGCACCCGGACAAACGCTGGAGTTTTCGTCGAAAGTCTCGAGCGAGTACGATTGGGAAGCGGAGCTGGCGGTCGTGATCGGGTCGCGCGCAAAGGACGTCGGCGAGGCCGAGGCGCTGGATGCCGTTTTTGGATACACGTGCTTTAACGACCTCACGGCGCGCGACTTGCAGCGTGCGCACGTCCAGTGGTTTAAAGGAAAGAGCTTAGACTCGGCTGCGCCGATGGGACCCTGGATCGTGACGCCGGATGAAATTGGAAACGCGCAAGATCTCGCGATCGCGCTGCGCGTCAACGGCGCGGAAAAGCAGCGCAGCACGACGGCCAACATGATCTTTTCGCTTCCCGCCCTCATTGCGTCGCTCAGCAAAGGCATGACCCTCGAGCCCGGCGACGTTATTGCAACCGGAACGCCCGAGGGAGTCGGGTTTGCACGCAAGCCCCCCGAGTTTCTCAGCGACGGCGACGACGTCGAAGTCGAGATCGAAAAGATCGGCATCTTGCGCAACAACATTCGCATTATCTAAAGCGAAGGTTTGTGGTCGCCGGGATGGAAACGGACGGCCCGATGAAGATCGCCGTGCTGCGCGAATCCGCGCCCAACGAAACGCGCGTCGCGCTGGTTCCAGAAACCGTCGCGAAGCTCGTGAAGAACGGCATGACGATGCAGATCGAACGCGGCGCCGGCGAGCAAGCGGCCTTCCCCGACGAGCTGTATACCAAGGCCGGAGCGACCGTTGCGGATCGAGCGCAGATCTTAGAAGGCGCCGACCTCGTGCTGGGCGTTGGAAGACCGGACAATGCCGTGCTCGCTGCGATGCCCAAGAAAGCCGTGCTGCTCGGCTTGCTCGCGCCGCTCGGCGATCCAGATTACGTGCGGCGTTTGGCCGCCGCCGGAATAACGGCACTTTCGATGGACGCGATTCCACGCATCACGCGCGCGCAAGCCATGGATGCGCTCAGTTCGCAAAGCAATATCGCGGGCTACAAAGCCGTGCTGCTCGCGGCATCGGAACTTCCAAAATTCTTTCCGATGCTGACGACGGCGGCCGGCACCATTCGACCCGCAAAAGTTCTCATTCTCGGCGCAGGCGTCGCCGGGCTGCAGGCGATCGCGACGGCGCGCCGGCTTGGAGCGGTCGTCAGCGCGTACGACACGCGCGCGGTGGTCAAAGAGCAAGTGCAGAGCTTGGGCGCGTCATTTTTGGAATTCGATCTCGGCGCGGACGCGGAAGGCGCGGGCGGCTACGCTAAGGAGCTAACGCCGGAGCAGATTCAAAAGCAGCGTCAATTCATGGTCGATCACATCGGCGCGTCCGACGTTGTGATCACGACCGCGCTGGTACCCGGACGCCGCGCTCCGCTTCTGATCACGCAGGAAGCCGTCGCGGCAATGGGCCCTGGTTCGGTGATCGTCGATCTCGCAGCCGAAGCCGGCGGCAACTGCGCGCTGACCGTTCCCGGAAAAACGATCGTCACGCCCAACGGCGTGCACGTGATCGGTCAAACGAATCTGGCCGGGACGATGCCCTACCACGCGTCGCAACTCTATTCGCGTAACGTGCAAGCGCTGCTCGAGGCGCTCATCAAAGACGGGGCACTGAACCTCGATCCGGCCGACGAAATCGCGCGCGGAACCACGATCGTGCGCGCCGGCGAAATCGTGCACCAGCCGACGATCGAGACCCTCGGCGCAGGAGTTGCAACGTGAACGAACTCTCTACGTTTTTCGCGCTGCTGACCGTCTTCGTGCTCGCAATTTTCGTCGGCTTCGAAGTCATCTCCAAAGTCCCGACGACCTTGCATACGCCGCTGATGTCCGCGACCAACGCCATTCACGGAATCGTACTGGTCGGTGCGATCATCGTGACGGTGAAGCTCCTCGATCCCGCGCACGCGCTGGCGACGCCGCTGCTGACCGCGATCACGATCGTCGCGGTCACACTTGGGACGATCAACGTCGTCGGCGGTTTCGCCGTGACCGAACGCATGCTTCAGATGTTCAAGAAACGCGAGCCCGCGAAGAAGTGACCGCTTTCGTTCTGCTGCGGCTTGCCGAGATCGCCGCCATCGTGCTCTTCATTCTCGGCCTGCATTTCCTGAGCTCGCCTGCAACGGCGCGTTTCGGAAACCGGCTCGCGGCAGCGGGCATGCTCATCGCCATCATCGCCGCACTTGCGCCGTCGCACGGTTACGGCTGGTGGGCGATTCTGGTGGGCGTCGTCATCGGCACGGCCGTCGGACTCTATTCCGCGCTAAAAGTAAAGATGACCGCGATGCCGCAAATGGTCGCGCTCTTCAACGGCGCGGGCGGCGGCGCCGCTGCGGCCGTTTCAACCGTGCAATATCTCTTGTGGGAACGCGCGCACAACGCGGGCGTTCCGCTCGACGTGCTTACCGACGTTTCGCTGGTCATCAGCGCGATTATCGGCGCCGTCAGCGCGGCGGGCTCGGTCGTTGCGTTTCTGAAGCTGCAGGAACTCATGACCGGCCGTCCGGTCACTTATCGCGGACAGCAATTCGTCAACGGGATCGTAGCGCTCGCGATTGCGGGGCTTGCCGCGTGGGTGATGATTACGCTGGGCGTCGAGCCGACGTGGGCGTACGGCGTCATGGTCGCGCTCGCACTCGTCCTCGGCGTCATGTTCGTGTTGCCGATCGGCGGAGCTGACATGCCGGTCGTCATCTCGCTGCTCAACTCGTTCACCGGACTCGCAGTCGCCATTACCGGGTTCGAGCTGCGTTACAACTTGCTGATCATCGCGGGGACGCTCGTCGGTGCTAGCGGCACGATGCTCACCATCCTCATGGGGAAAGCGATGAACCGTCCGCTGCGCAACGTGCTCTTCGGCGCGTTCGGCGCGAGCGGCGGAATGGACGTCGCCGCTGCTAAGGGCGGTCAGCAAAATATTCGCAGCGTCACGGTTGACGACGTCGCCGTCATGCTCGCATTCGCGCATCAAGTGATCGTGGTTCCGGGGTACGGAATGGCCGTCGCGCAAGCGCAGCACAGCGTCCGCGAACTTGCCGATCAGCTCGAAAAGCGCGGCGTTACCGTAAAATACGCGATCCATCCGGTCGCAGGCCGCATGCCCGGACATATGAACGTGCTGCTCGCCGAAGCCAACGTTCCGTACAATCAGCTCTACGACATGGACGACGTCAATCCCGAATTCGCGCGCACCGACGTCGCGCTGGTGATCGGTGCGAACGACGTCACCAACCCCGCCGCGCGCAATGTTGCTTCATCGCCGATTTACGGCATGCCGATTCTCGACGTGGACAAAGCCGCCAACGTCGTCGTGCTCAAACGCTCGATGCGTTCCGGATTTGCTGGCATCGAAAACCCGCTCTACGAAGATCCGAAGACCGCGATGCTTTTCGGCGACGCCAAAGCCAGTGTCGACTCGCTCGTCTCGGCGGTTAAAGCTCTCTAATATCTCAGCCAAGATAACCTCGTCCCAAAACGCAGCGTATGTTTAGCGTTTCGAGCCGAGGCTATCTTCGCTTAGTATAGCGGCGAGGCTATCTTCGCTAGTGAAGACCTACGCGCGTGCTTCGTTCGTATGCATCGCGGGACGAGTAAGCCAGAAACAGCAATACGATCGGCAAGCCGATATCGTTGATCCAGAGAATCGTGCCGGCATTTCCCGGCGCGTAGTTGTGGCAGCAGAGCATTTGGTTGACGTGCTGAACCGCCGCGCCGAAAGAAAAGACGGACGCCATCAGCGTTGCCGCCAGCCGCATTTCGTATCCTCGCGCGAGCGAGAGCAGCGCCACGAGCGCGATGCCGAAGGAAGCCCAAGCGAGTTCCCACTCAAACGGACTGGGCTGCCATCCGATCGACGGCGCGGCGAGCTGCTGAAAGAACGCGTGGAAGATTCCGCTCCATAGCAAGCCAAAACCGACGGCGTAAAACACCAGCTCGCCCCAAAACGTATAGCCCGTAGTCATCACCGTATGATGCGCCTTAGCGCGGCGCAGTTTGAGAACAGTGGTTCCAATCGCTACGGCAATCAGGACGAGCTCGAGGTTGCTGAGGATACTGCGAACAGCCGTTGCGATCACGCTTGCTCCTTCACGGTTCCAGATGCCAACTGTACGCGTTCCACGTTGGCAAGAACGCATTAGGATAGAAGCCGCTCAACGCTCTTCTGTAAGCGTAGATATAATTCGCATCGAAAAGGTACACGATCGGAACATCTCCTGCGACCAGCCGTTCGATCCGTCCGTACAAAATCTTGCGCGCGGGGCGCGAAGGCGAAGCCAGCGCGGCAGTCTCGAGCGCGTCGACCGCGTGGTTGCAGTAACGCATATAGTTGCTCGTCGCTCCGCAGCCCAAGATCGAAGAATCGTCCGGATCCGATCCCATCGTGAACGGAACGTAGGCCAGATCGAAGTTGCCGCTCGCGAGCACGCCCGTGCGCGGCAAAAACAGCTGCGCGCCGCTGATCGTTTTCATTTGCACGTCGACGCCGCGCTTCCTCAGCATCGCTTGCGCGGCGGTTGCTACACGAACGCCGGTCGCCGTATCTTTGAACTGCACGTAAAGCAGCGTCAGCGTCTTCCCTTGACGGTGACGCACGCCGTCCGGCCCGAGCCGCCAGCCCGCGGCGTCGAAAAGTCTGTCGGCAGCGGCGGGATCGTATGCCGGCTCCTTGACCGACGGATCGAAAGCCCACGAAAACCTCGGCTGGATCACATCGGTGACCGGATAGCGTCCGAGCGTAATCTTGCGGCTTATGCCGGCGCGGTCCAGCGACATCGCGAGCGCGCGCCGCACGCGCACATCGTCGAGCGGCGCATGCGCCAGGTTCAAAACTAAGCCGGCGACGACGCCGGTCGAGACGTAGCGGTAAGTGATATCCGCATGCGAGCGGAGCGTGCTTTGCTGGGCCGGCGCGATCAAATTCCAGTCGAGCTCGCGTGATTGCAGCAGCACGAGATTCGTCGCCGGATCGGGGATGATGCGAATATCCAGACGCTGTGCGCGCGGAGCGCCGCGCCAGTAGCGCGGGTTTGCCACGTAGACCAGCGACTCTCCACGCCGCCAGGACACAAACGTGTACGGCCCGTCGCCGACGATGGGCGCTGCGTTGAACGGCGCCTGCCCGAGTGGCTGCTGGGTGCGCAGGATGTGAGCCGGCAGCACGAACTGCGGACGGTACCCGTAAGAAAAAAACGTGTCGACGGCCGGCGCCCACGCGCGTTTTAAATGAAAGACGACGGCATGCGGACCGCGCGCCTGCGCGCGATCGATCAGATCGTAGCCTTCGCGTGAAGGAACGGGATTGCGCGGATCGAGGATGGCGCGCAGGGTGAAGATCACGTCGTCCGACGTGACCGGCACTCCATCGCTCCATCGCACCTGCGGCCGCAGGCGGTAGACGATGGTCCGGCCGTCGCGCGAGAGATCTCCGTTGGCGATCGTCGGGACTCGCAGCAGCAGTTGCGGAACCTCCCGCCCGTTTTGATCGAAGTCGATGAACGGTTCGAAAGCCAAGCGCGCGGCTTGCTGCTCGACGGATGCCGCATCCTGATGCAAAAAGAGCGGATTTAAATTCGCCGGATCGGCGGCCAGGTCGAAGCGCACGGCGAGCCGGTGCGGCGCCCCCATCGAGCAGCCCGCGGCCAGCAGCGCGGCCGCAAATATGGGCCGCCATGACTTTCGCATGGCAGGGCGTTCTCGGGGCTGGCCCGCGCAACCCGCGAGTCCTTGCGCCGAAGGTCCTCCGGTAGTAGAATGAATTTCCCGAAGATTATTCGGCCCTATGAACAAAACTCCGAACGGTACCACCGAACCAAGCGGACTCGACGAGCTCGACCTTCGGCTGCTCTCGGCGCTGCAAAGCAACGCGCGCTCGACCTTTGCCGATCTCGGTGAAGCCGTCGGCCTAAAGGCGTCTGCCGTGCACGACCGCGTCAAGCGATTGGAGAGCCGCGGGTACGTGCGCGGATACTCGGCGCAGCTCGACGGGAAACTCTTGGGGCTGGCGCTCGTAGCGTTCATCGGCTGCTATACAACGCCCGACTGCAGCTATGACGCGTTCATTGCGGCGCTGACCGCGATGCCGGAGATCTCCGAGATCCACAGCGTCGCAGGCGAAGAATCGTTCGTACTCAAAGTCATGACGCGCTCGACCGCGCACCTGGACGAACTGCTTTCGCGCCTGAAGAGCGTTCCCGGCATGGCCCGCACGAAAACCACGATCGTGCTCTCGACGCCGTTCGAACGCGGCGGGATATCGGTCACATGAACGTTTCAAAAAAAGCCGGTCACCGTTTCGGCGCGCACCGCGTCATCGCCCCGCCGGGCACCATGCCGCAAAATGCGTGGAAGCTGGACGACACGCCGGTTCCGTTCGCGAATGAAATTCTCTGCGACGTCGACGCGCTCAATCTCGACTCGGCGTCCTTCGCGCAGATCCGCGCATTCTGTTCCGACGACGAACAAAAGATTGCCGAACACATTTTGGCGACTGTACGCGAGCGTGGAAAACAGCACAACGCCGTAACCGGAAGCGGCGGTATGTTCGTCGGCCGCGTCCGCGAGATCGGCGAGGACTTGCGCGGCATTGACTTGCGCGAAGGTGACGCGATTGCATCGCTTGTTTCGCTCACGCTGACGCCGCTGCGCTTGAACGCCATCACCGGCGTGCAGGTCGCCAGCGGACATGTGAGCGTCCGTGGAACGGCGATCCTGTTCGAATCCGCTTCGTGGTCGAAGTTGCCGCCCGATATCGATCCCGGAGTCGCGCTTGCCGTTTTGGACGTTGCCGGTGCGCCCGCGCAGATCGAAAGACTCGTGCGCCCTGGAATGACCGTCGTCGTCATCGGCGCGGATGGGAAGTCCGGGGTTCTGGCTTGCGCGCGGGCTCGCGCCCGATTGGGCCGTTCCGGAATGCTTATCGGCGTCGCGCCGCGCGCGAGCGAATCGGCAACGATGCTGGTGAGAGAACGCATCGTGGACAGATTCGTGGAAGCGGATGCGCGCGACGCGCTTTCGCTCTCCGAGCTCGTTTCGAACGAGGCGCCGGCGCTTGCGGACCTCGTCGTCAACTGCGTCAACGTCGACGGCACCGAGCTGGCCTCGATTCTCTGCGCGAAAGATTCGGGTACCGTCTATTTCTTTTCCATGAACACGTCGTTCACGGCCGCCGCGCTGGGAGCCGAAGGCGTTGGGAAAGAGGTAACGATGCTCATCGGAAACGGCTATACCAAAGATCACGCAGCGATTGCGCTGCAGACCTTGCGCGACAATGCGGCCGTTCACGCATATTTTAAGAAATACTACGCGTTCGCGCGTCCCGCGGAGAGACTCCTATGAATACCGTGCTTCACACCAAGCCCCCCGTCGGCCCCGAATACTTCGACTTCAAGAATCTGAAGCAGGGTGAATTCTGGCGGCACGTCCCAGCTTATAAGGACGTCGACGAAAAGACGTTCCTCGACCACTTGTGGCAGCAGAAGCACTCCGTAAAGACGCCTGAAGAGCTGCTGCAAACGATCGCAGGCCTTGCTTCGGCCGAGTTTATCGAAGACGCGCGGGCCGGATTCGCGCACGCGCCCATGGCCGTCAGAGTCTCTCCGTACGCGATCTCGCTCATCGACTGGAACGATCCGTACGGCGATCCGATCCGCCGGCAATTCATTCCGGTCAAGAGCACGTTCTTGCCCGATCATCCGCGGCTCGTACTCGATTCGCTGCACGAACAAGCCGACTCGCCCGTACCTGGTCTCGTCCACCGCTACGTGGACAAGGCGCTGTTTCTCCCGCTGGCGGTTTGCCCGGTATACTGCCGGTTCTGCACGCGAAGTTACGCGATCGGCCCCGACACCGAGGAAGTCGACAAAGTCGAGCTCGCGCGAACGCCCAAACAGTGGCACGACGCTTTCACATACATTGCGAGCCGCCCGGAACTTGAGGATATCGTCATTTCCGGCGGCGACGTCTACCAGCTGCCGCCCAAAAACGTCGAGCTTATCGGTAACGCGTTGCTCGACATCCCGCACGTGCGCCGCATGCGCTTTGCGACCAAAGGTCCGGCGATTATGCCGATGAAGCTCCTCACCGATCCGGCATGGGTCGACGCGATCGTCGGAGTCGTTGAACGCGGGCGAAAGCTCGGCAAAGACGTTGTATTGCACACGCACTTCAACGCTCCCGAAGAGATCACGTGGATCACCGAAAAGGCCATGAGCGTGCTCTTCGAGCGCGGCGTCTTCGTTCGCAATCAGTCCGTGCTGATACGCGGCGTCAACGACGAGCCCGAGCGAATGCAGCTGCTGGTCAAGCGTTTGAGCTACGTGAACGTACATTCGTACTACGTCTACATGCACGACATGGTCAAGGGCGTCGAGGATCTGCGGACGACCGTTCAAACGGCCATCGACGTCGAAAAATTCGTGCGCGGCAGCACCGCAGGGTTCAATTCGCCGACGTTCGTTTGCGACGCACCCGGAGGCGGAGGGAAGCGCGACGTGCACAGCTTCGAGTACTACGACCGCGAGAACGGCATTGCCGTCTACGCCGCTCCGAGCGTCAAGCCCGGCAAAGCCTTCATGTATTTCGATCCGATCGATCGTCTTTCACCCGATGCGCAAGCGCGCTGGGCCGTCAAAGAGATCCAAGATCGGATGATTCACGAAGCGCTGCGCCAAGCCGGCGCGGGCGACGAGCAGTTGGTGCTGGCCTAACTCCTAGCGCATGCTGCTTAGTGCGTCAGGTCGAGCAGCGGTATGCCGATCTCGGGGCGATCGCTGCGGTGCAGATTTCCGGCGAGTTCGTCGAGCACGACTTCCAGCGTTGGACGAACCGTCGCCTGCAGCAGATGCCCTCCGACGGCGTGCCCGTCGCGATACGAAAGCGTGCAATGGATGTGTATCTTCGGTTTACCATCATAGATCGCCACGTTGCCGAGCAGTGAAAGCACTTCAACCTGCTGGTCGGCTTCGATCGGCTCGTAGCGCTGCTGGTCGAGATTATAAAATCCGACGGTCGCGCGCTGAAAACCGCCGAGTCCCTTAAAAAACGCGGCCATGACGTTCTGCTCTTCGGCGAAGCGCTGCATTTCGGCCATGACGTCGTCGCCGGTTTCAAAGACCAGCACGAAACGCCGCGGAACTTCACGCGCTCCGAACAAGCGGTATTCCATCTCCGGTTCTACGGCAGGCGCGCGGCCGCGCCCCGCCAAACCGCCCGCCATGCCTTCCCGCGTCGGCGTATTCTGCGGCTCTCAATCCGGAAGCGACGCGCGTTACATCGACGCAGCAATCCTAACGGCGAGCGCGATCGTCGCGCGCGGCATGGCCGTCGTCTATGGAGGCGGCCGGGTCGGACTGATGGGCGTACTGGCGGACACCGCGCTGGCGGCGGGCGGCGAAGTTATCGGCGTCATTCCGCAAGCGCTTTCGGGACGCGAGATCGCGCACGACGGCCTGAGCGAACTCCATGTCGTGCAGAGCATGCACGAACGCAAAGCGCTGATGGCGGATCTGAGCGACGCGTTCATCGCGCTGCCCGGCGGTTACGGAACCATGGACGAGTTCTGCGAAATACTGACGTGGGCACAGCTGCGCATTCACGACAAACCCGTCGGACTGCTGAACGCGTTCGGGTATTACGACGATCTCATCGCGCTCTTCGATCACATGGTACGCGAAGGTTTCGTGACTCCGCGCAACCGCATGCTCATTTATTCCGCGGAATCACCGGGCGAGTTGCTGGATCTGCTCTTTCCTAAAAAGTCGCAGGGAGCCCAAAACCAGAGCCAAAAGGCTCGCTAAAACAAAGCCATTATGTTTTCCGCTTGTCCATTACGTGCTTGACCACCGCCATCGCATTGAGCGCCCTGGGAAACCCGATGTAAGGAATCAGCGTCATCACCGCTTCGACGACCTCTGCTTCCGTCAGTCCGACGTTAAGCGCGCCGCGCACGTGCGTTCCCAGCTGCTTGTCGCAGCCACCCATCGTCGCCAGGGATGCGATCGCGACGAGTTCTTTCTGTTTCAGGTCGCCTTCGCGCGCGTAAATTTCGCCGAAGGCAAATTCGATGAGATACCTCGTAAAATCGGGTGCTATTTTCTCATAGTCTGCGATGAGGTTATCCGCGACTTTGTCGCCGTCGACTTTACGCAGTAATTTTTCGCCGCGCTCGTACCGCTCAGGCATCGCGCGAGTAAAAGAATAGCAAGACGAGTTGGAGCACGGCGAAGCCTAGCAGTAGCGTCAAAAGAACCTCGTCATACCAGCGGGGGCGCCAACCGCTTGAAAGATGGAACCACATCATGATGTTCGCCAGAAGTATGAACGGTAGCGCCGCTATCTGAATTCGGCGGCCGGTCCTACGCAAAGCGGTCACTGGCGATCTAGGCGAACCGCTCGAGGGTGACGAGCATGACCGCAATTCCAACAAACTCCAAAACCGGCGACACAACAGGCCGGCCCGGCAGAAACGCTGATATCCAGATTCCCGCATTCAGCAAAAGAATGCCGGCGAGCATCGTCCATCGGAACACTTTGGGAAGATCAACCTGCGCATCACCGGTTTCGGAGCGCAAAGTTTTGGCGCGCAGCAAACCTCCTCGAATGAGAACGACGAGGCCAAAAATGAAGAGCGCCAATCCACTCCATATCCCGGCTTCAAGCAGTGGTGGGTACGCGCCCGGTTTGCCGATGTACGCACATACCTCGGTAAGCAACAATCCCGACAGCGTCAGGACAGTGAGCTTTCGCGATGAAGAACGCGGCGCAACGAGCAATCGCGTCACTCGGTCAGCGCTTCCATAATGACGCGTTCTTGCGCAACGGCGTGCGCGCCCGCGTAGCCTTCCGACGGGCTCGCGCGATAAGGACGCCCGATGTAGCCGATCTCGAGGTTATCGGTGCGGCGCTCGATCAAACGGCGGCGGACGTAAGCGCGCGCGCCCATGTTCTTCGGCTCCTCTTGCACCCAGACCAATTTCTTGAGATTCGGATAGGTTGCGATGATGGAGTTGATCTCGGTGTAGGGCAGCGGGGAGAGCAGCTCGATGCGCACGATCGCCGTTTTCTTGAGATCTTTATATTTTTCGTGAAGCGTCAGATCGTAATAAATCTTTCCGCTACAGAGCAGCAGCCGTTCGATGACGCTCTTGTCGGAGACGCGCGGGTCGTCGAGCACTGGGCGGAATTCGCCGTTGGCCATCTCGTCGAGGCTGCCGGCCGCGGCCTCATGACGCAGCAGCGACTTCGGCGTCATCACGATGAGCGGAACCGGCTGCGGCATCGTCGCTTGCTGGCGCAGCAAATGATAGTAATTCGCGGCATGGGATGGATTGGCGACGCGTAGATTTCCCTCGGCGGTCAACTGCAGGAACCGCTCGAGACGCGCGCTGGAGTGTTCCGGACCCATGCCTTCATAACCGTGCGGGAGCAGCAGCGTGAGCCGCGCGGTTTGTCCCCATTTCGCTTGTCCGGCCGCAATAAACTGATCGATCACGATCTGCGCGCCGTTATTGAAGTCGCCGAACTGCGCTTCCCAAAGCACGAGTGATTTCGGAATGGTCGCGCTATATCCGTACTCGAAGCCCAAACATGCGTATTCGGAGAGCGGGCTGTCGTAAATTTCAAAAGATGCTTTCGATCCGGCGACGTGCTGCAGAGGCACGTACTCGGCGCGCGCGGCGGGATCGTGGAGAACTGCGTGACGATGGCTGAACGTACCGCGCTCGGTGTCTTGGCCGGTTAAGCGGACCGGCGTGCCTTGCGTCAGCAGCGATGCAAACGCCAGCGCTTCGGCCATTCCCCAGTCGACCAGTCCCTTTTGAGCGATAGTCGATTGGCGCCGCTCAAATTGCGACTGCAGCTTCTTGTTCGCGGAAAAACCTTCGGGCACTCGCGTGAGTTCCTCGCTCCACGCGAGCAAACGATCCTTGCCGGCCGCGGCGAGCGGCACTGCTTCGATCGGAGCCGTCGCACTGATCTTCGCGAGCATTCCCGCCACGTTATGCTTTCCGCTCTTAACCGTGCGGTGGGTCTCTTGAAGATGCGCTCCGGCGTCAGCCGCGAGTTCCGCAACGCGTTCGGGAGCCAGCACGCCCTGTGCTACGAGGTTGTTGGCGAATAGATCGCGCGCCGTCGGATGCGCCTTGATCTTTTCGGTCATCGCCGGTTGGGTATACGCCGGCTCGTCCTGTTCGTTGTGGCCGAAACGGCGGTACCCGATGACGTCGATCACGACGTCGCGGCCGAAGCGGCGGCGGAATTCGGCGGCCAAATGGACGGCCCAGATGCAGGCGTTGAGATCGTCGGCGTTCACGTGCACGATCGGCACGTCGAAGCCCTTAGCCAAGTCCGATGCGTAGCGCGTAGAGCGCGCATCGCGGGGGTCGGTCGTGAAACCGATCTGATTGTTCGCAATGATGTGGACGGTGCCGCCGGTTGAATATCCAGTCAGCGATTGCAGATTCAAAACCTCGGCAACGACGCCTTGGCCCGGAAATGCCGCGTCGCCGTGGATCAGAATCGGAACCGCTTTTTTCGGATCGAGCTGCGCAACCGGTTGAGAATGATCGGTTTGAAGCGCGCGAGCGGTTCCTTCGACGATTGGATTGACCGCTTCGAGATGGCTCGGATTGTTCGAAAGGGTGACGCGCACTTTCTTGCCGTCAGGCGTCTCGAAAACGCCCTCGGCGCCCTGGTGATACTTGACGTCGCCGGTAACGTCGGCGGAGCCGAGCTCGCCGCGCTCGTGCGCCGCTTCGAACTCCGTGAGGATCTCTTCATACGGCCGGTTCAAGATGTGCGCGATCGTATTCAACCGGCCGCGGTGAGCCATCCCGATGACGGCAGCCTGCGTTCCGTCAGCAGCGATCAGAGCCAATAATTCCTCAAGCATTGGAACCATCGCATCGAGACCTTCGAGCGAAAACGTCTTTTGCCCCAAGAACATCTTGCGCAGATAGCGCTCGAAGGTCTCCACGCGCGTCAGGCGGCGCAGCAGATCGATCTTGCGATCGTCGGAGAACGTGATCTTGTAGCGTCCCGATTCGATCGCGTCGCGCAGCCACTCGCGCTGCTCGGTGTTCGAGATGTGTTCGACTTCGTAGGCGATCGTCGAGCTGTACGTCTCGCGCAGCTGCGGCAAAACTTCAGCGAGGGTATTTCCGGGAACTTTGACGCGCAGCACCGATGCCGGAACGGCGGACTGCAGCGCCGGCGTGAGACCCCAGTTGGCGGGTTCGAGCGACGGATCGCCCGGCGGCGGAGAACCGAGCGGATCGAGATGAGCAGCGAGATGTCCGTGCGTGCGGTATGCCGCTACCAGCGCCATTCCCGCGGCCACCGCGCGCAGCATTTCGTCCGATGCGGCAATCGCAGGCCGTTCGGCACCCGGCGCCTCCGTTTCGCCCCGCTTCAAACCGAGCGACGCGAAGAGCGTCTCGAAGAATCCGTCTTTACCTTGAAGCAGGTCGTCGATGCGCTTGAGATATTCGCCGGATTGCGCGCCCTGAATCACGCGATGATCGTAGGTGGACGTCATCTGCATGATCTTCGTCATGCCGAGTGATTTCAGCGAGGCTTCGTTCGCTTTCGCAAAACCGGGCGGATAGCCGATCGCTCCCGCCGCGATGATCGCACCCTGGCCCGGCATCAAGCGCGGTACCGACGCGGAAGTTCCGATGCCGCCCGGATTTGTGAGTGTGAAAGATGCGCCTTGCAGATCGTCGGCTGCGAGTTTGTTTGCGCGCGCCTTCGCGACGAGATCTTCGTACGCGTTACGGAACGCGGCGAAATCCAAAGACGAGGCATCTTTGATCACCGGCACAACGAGAAACCGCGAACCGTCTTTCCGCTCGGCGTCGACGGCTAATCCTAAGTGAACGCCGGGCTCGACGCGCACGGACTGATTTTCGTCGCGGCGAAAATGCGCAGTGATGAACGGCATCTCGTGCGCGGCGCGCACGAGTGCGTACGCAATAATATGCGTGAACGAAATCTTTTCCGATCGGCCGGCAGCTTTTATGCCTGCGTTCAGTTCGCGTCTGCGCGTGTCGAGCGTGTCGACGGCGATCGTACGGAAGCTCGTGGCCGTCGGAATCGAAAGACTTTGCTCCATGTACGAAGCCAGCGCGGCCGCGGGACCTTTGATCGGCGTGACTTGCGCGCCAGACGGAAGCGGCGGTAGCGCAGGCAGTTGTGCGCCGCGGCTCGCCGCCGGCAAGCTCTCCGCTTGACGGTCGACGTCTTCACGCAGAATCAAACCGTCGGGCCCGCTGCCGCGTACGCGCGCGAGATCGACGTCAAGTTGACGCGCAATGCGCTTGGCCTGCGGCGTAGCGACGAAAGCGCCATTCGCGCGTTTTGGCTGTGATTCGGCAGCCGGAGCCCGCGGTTTGGGCGGTGCGGCTTTCGCGGCGCCCGGCGCCGGAGTTTGGGCGGCGTCAGGAGCTTTGGCGGTCGTATCGATTTCAGCGAGCGCGGCGCCAACGGCAACCGTGTCGCCTTCAGCCGCAAGCAACTGCTTCACCACGCCCGAAACCGTCGCCGGAACCTCGACGTCGACTTTGTCGGTCGTGATCTCGACGAGCGGATCGCCTTCGGCGATAAAGTCGCCGGGCTGCTTCCGCCACGCGACGACCGAACCTTCGGTCACCGACTCGCCCATCTCGGGCAAAACAATCCGCACCAGGGTCTCAGGCAAGAATGTTCTCTCCGTCTACCACTATAAAGGCCCTTCCCAAGATTGCCCCGTTTTGGCTATCGGATGCAACCTGCCCGGTCGCACCCCTTAGAAATACTTGGCCGGACGCTCCGGAAACCCGACCAGCCGGGTCCCTTGGAACTTCGGCCGGGCGTGGCTGAGGACGAAGGCCGAGACGTCGTAGGCTTCTTGCGGTGTGAGCGAGCCGGGGGCGTTTTGCGGCATGTTGTAGCGCACGAACGCGGCCATTCTCCAGAGCCGGTGCATGCCTGCGCCGCCGTTGAACGAGGTCGGACCCCACAGCGGCGGAAATGCGGCTGAGCCCGCGCCACCCGCGTCGTGACAGGCCGAGCACTGCTGCGCATAGATGGCCGATCCGCGCTGCACGCTCGCCCGCCGCGGAGGCGCAAACTCCGTGAGTTTTACCGACGGATCGGGCGTCGCGCCGACCGGCGTTCCGCGCGAAAGGTAGGCGATGTACGCAACCAGCGCGATCATCTCGCGGCTGTTGTACGCCGGCGGCTTGCCGTTCATGCTGTAAAGAAAACACTCCGCCAGCCGGTCCTGCAGTGCGATCACGCGATGCGCGCGCGCGTTCCACTGCGGAAACTGCCCGTAGATACCGACGAAACTTCCGCCTTTTGGTTTCGTTCCGCCCGCGACGTGACAGGCCGCGCAATCCAAGTTTGCCACCACATAGCCGCGCATGTGTGCGCGCGTGTTGACGATCAGCTCGCGTCCGTAGCGGATCAGATCGCCCTGCGCACCGGCAGGAACCGCTTTTTCGTCGTACGCAGGCGCCTGCGCGGGCGCACTTTGTCCGGCACAAGCAGCCAACACGCAAACCGCGAAGAGCAGCGCGAGTTTTGTCATGCAAATGTTAGCGTCAGGTAACTGTAATGGTAGCGCTGCTGCAGCTCCGCGATCGCGGCGATCATCGCGGGAACGACATGCGTACCCGGAATCAGGTGCGTTAAGATATCGTCTGCGACGGCGGTAGCATCCATCCCGGCCGGCGCGAAACCGTTCTTGACGATCGCGCGCGCTTGTTCTTCGACCGCGGTATGGCAGGTCAAGACGACTACCCCGCGGCTTTGCAGCGTCGCGATCGATGTGTCTTGAAAAATACTCTGCGGATCGTCAGGATCGGTTGTGCTTAGGAATACGGATGGCGGCCGCAGGAAGATATTGGAGTCGAGCGCCTTTCCGGAAGCGTCCTTGAGGCCGAAGGCTTCGCCGATGCGGTATTTCTGCCACACCTCGTCCGCATAGGTGTATGCGCTTGACGGACCGTGCGGCGCCAGCACAACGCTGATGCGATCTGCCGGATAGCCGAAACCGAAGTGCAGACCGTTCAGTCCGTTCTTCATGTTGTTGAAGATCGCCGGATGGAATGCGACGGCTTCCCAGACTTGGCGGATATCCGCCGGTTTATTGACGGCGCGGACGAAGCCGGCCGCGTCGAAGTTCGCGCGGCGTTCAACGAAGTTCGAGCCGCCAGGCACGCCTGTAACGGCCGCGGCGACGGTAGCGCTGGAAAGAAACGACGCCCGATTCATGAACCACCTCTTCTGACGCCAGGGAGTTACGCCATGCAAGAGATTGATCCCACAAACTCGACCAGCCCGAACGTGCGCCGCTCAACGTTTCTGGGAGCTACTGCCGCGGCAGCAGCCGGAACCGCAACGCTCGGGCCCGCATTTGCGCAAACCGAGCTCGGAAAAGCGCACCCGCCGCTGGTGCCGGAGAGCGACCCCAGCATAGAAACACTTGAGCTCCGGTTGCAAACGCCCGGCGGCGCGATTCCCGCATATGCTGCGTGGCCGAAGAAAACGGGACCAATAACGCCCGGCATCGTCGTGGTCATGCACATCTGGGGCGTCGACACGTCGATCCGCGACTTCGTGCGCCGATTGGCCAAGGCGGGTTTCACGTCGATATCGCCCGATCTTTACGGGCTACTAAACGCGCCGCCGGGCGATGGCGCAACCGATTTTTCAATTTTTCGTCCATTCTCCCAGATGCTCAACGAGGACCAGACTGCGGCCGATCTACGGGCCGGCGCACAGTGGATTTGGTCCCATAAAGCAGCCGGCAAAATCGCCATATTGGGATTCTGTATGGGCGGTGCGATTGCGCTAGAACAAATCGCCGTTAATGCCGTTCCATACTCAGCTGGAGCGATATTCTACGGAAATATCTCTAATGTTGTGGTCCAGGCCGTTAAAGTTCCCGTGGTCGGAAGCTATGGAGGGCGCGACACAAGCATCCCCGGCGACATGGTGCAGAAGTTTGCTCAGGACTTACAGGTTCCGCACGACTTCGTCGTTTACCCAGACGCGGGGCATGCATTTATGGACGATCAGCGCTCGTCATATGTTGCCGATGCTGCCGAAGACGCCTGGCGGCGCACGATCACCTTCCTTACAAAGTATTTAAAAGCTTAGCGCGAATCGTTCCAGGGTGACGATCTCGTTTGCCGTTCTCTTCGCGCTCTTCGGCGGCGTCGCCGCAGGTGCCGCGATTATGTGGTTTGCGGCGGGACGGCTCAAAGCCGAGTTGCACGAAGCCAATGCGCGCGTAGCCGAGATGCAGCGCGACTCGTTTCTGACGCTCGCCAACGAGAAGTTTGCGGCGATCGTATCGCCCGTCCAGCAAAAACTCACCGAGTTCGACGCGCTTGTGCGCGAGATGGAAGAAAAGCGTTCCGGCGCCTACGAAGGCCTGCGCGAACAAATATCGGGGTTGATCGATCGCAGCGGTAAAATGGAGACTGCGGCAACACAGCTCTCCGCAGCGTTACGCAATCCGACGACGCGCGGAAAATGGGGCGAGATTCAGCTGCGCCGCGTCGTCGAACTGGCGGGCATGGAAGCGTACTGCGATTTCGGAGAGCAGCAGACGCTGCAAACCGGCGAAGATCGCGGACGTCCCGACTTGACCGTGCAGCTTCCCGGGAACTCGCGCATCTTCGTGGACGCGAAGGTTCCGCTCAACGCATTTCTCGAGGCCGTCGAACTTCCCGACGAAGCCGGACGGCGCGAACGCTTCCGAGCGCATGCGGCGGCTTTCAAAAATCACATCGATCAGCTGGCGCGGCGCAATTACCAGCGCGCCGAACGCTCCGCAGATTTTGTCGTGATGTTCGTACCGGGCGAAGCGTTCTTAAGCGCGGCTTGCACTGAGAATCCCGATCTGATCGAATACGGCGCCGCCAAGGACGTCTATATCGCCAGCCCGCTGACGATGATCGGCCTGCTTCGCTCCTACGCGCTCGGCTGGCAGCACCGTCAGCAGGAAGAAAACGCCAAGAAAATTGCTGAGGCCGCACGCGTGCTCTACGACCGCGTCCGCGCATTCGCCGGGCATATCGCATCGATCGGCGCGAGCCTCGAAAAAGCGGTCGGTGCTTACAACAGCGCCGTCGGCTCGATGGAAAGCCGCGTCTTACCGCAAGGTCGCAAGATCCGCGAACTCGCGTCGTTGCCCGACGCCGAACTTCCCGAGCTCGTGCCCGTCGAGCTCGCGACGCGCGAAATCACGGCGCTCGATGCGCAGCAGCGCAAACACGCCGGCTAAGGAAGCGCGACAGCGGCGCGCGCCAGCACGCGCGCACCATCCGAGAGAACCAGCGATCGCGCCGCCGGCGGATGCTCGACGAATATCGCGCGCTCGTTTCCGGTTCCTGAAATTCTTCCGAGTACATGCCCGCCTGCAGTCAACGTAAGGTCGCGGTCAGTCACGGCAATCACATATACCCACGCCCCGTTTCGCGCGAAGATCGCCTTTGCCGGCGGCGCATCCGCGGCAACCTTCACAAATTGCGAATGCAGAAAATGCGAGCCGATCATCGCCGCGACGGCCTGCCGGTTCACCGCATCCGAGGCGCGCAGATCGCGATCGCGCTGCCAAAAGAGCGCGCCGGGCAACAGCGCCAGTATCAGGCCTGCGGCAACGAGCGGATAAAACGCGCGACCGCTGCTGCGCCGCACGAAGGTCGCGCGCACGCGGCGGTCCAGCTGCGAAGACGGCGACTGCGCCCGAACCAAGACCGCCAGCGTTTCCTCGGCTTGACCGACGCGTCGCGCGCATACCTTGCAACGCGCGATGTGTGCGTCCGCCGCCTCGCGTTCTGCATCAGGCAGCGCACCGAGCGCATAGAGCTCGGCGGCCTCTTCAAGATGCTCGTTCCGCGGATCGTTCACAATGTTTCTCCTTGGGCGGCGAAGTGAGCGCGGAGCGTTCGCACCGCGTTCGACAGCCTGCTCTTGATCGTGCCGGCCGGCTCGTTGAGCCGGCGCGCGATTTCGGCGTACGGCAAGCCCTCCTCGTAAACCAGACGGATTGCCTCGCGCTGTTTTTCTCCTAACAGTTCCAGAGCGCGCGCGATGCGGTCGCGATCGGCCAGCGATTCGTCGGCGGCTTCAACCGATTCGGGACGCATCGTCTGCTCGATCCGCAGACGGTTGCTGCTCTTGCGCCGGCGCGAGAGCGCTTCGTTACGAACGCAGGCGACCAAGAACGAGCGCAGCGTTCCCCGTGCCGTCGAATAGGCGTGCTCGCGCTGCCAGAGCCGCGCGAGGACGTCATGAACGGCGTCTTCGGCCTCTTCACGATCGCCCAATATACCGACCGCGGCGCCAAAAAGCGCGGTCTTGAAAGATTGATAGGCAGCCTCGAACGCCCATGCTTCGCGCGCGACGAATCCGTTTTCCATCGCGCGCTCTTGAGCGGTGATGGTTCTAGGCGAACCTTCGATCGTCGATGACGGCGGCATGCCCTTTCTCGAGTAAGACGTTGCGGTACCCAATCGCGCGCAACAGCTGATCGTGTGGAAGTGCGAGCGGTCCGGGTTTATCCGCCGTGCCCGGCGCGGGCTGCGGGTATGCGGTTGCATCGGCCGTCGCAAAATGAATGTTGCCTTCCTGGTGGGTGACGACCTGGTGAATGTGCCCGCTGAGCACCGTGACGTTGTCGAAGCGCTGCAGCATCGCAATCGCTTTCGTGCCGTCTTCGGTCGTCCAGCCCCACGACGGAAAGAGTGCGTAGAGCGGTGCGTGCGTGAAGACGACGATCGGTGTCGAGCGCGGCTGCGCAGCGAGATCGCGTTTCAACCACGTCAGCTGATCGTTGCCGAGCAATCCCATTTTTTCAAAATCGAAGACGTTAATCAGCGCGACGAAATGCGTGCCGTTTTGATCCCACGAGAACCATTGCTTTCCGCCCTTGGGCGTCGGAAAGGCCTGAAAAAACGAATTGTAATCTTTACCGATGAAATCGTGCTCGCCGGGAATGACGATCAGCGGGGCGCGCAGCTGCGCGAGAATATCTTTAGCAGTTCCGAATTGCTCGAGTTTTGAAAGGTGCGTCACGTCGCCGGTATGGATGACGAACTTCGGCTGCGACGGCAGCGCATTGATGGCCTTAACTGCAGCCTGCAGCGTTCCGGCGACGTCGGGATTTGCATCCTGATGAAAGCCGATGTGGCTGTCGCTGATCTGCACGAAGTCGATCGGCCCCGTTACGCCGCGCGCCAAGGCCGTGCCGGTCATGAGTCCGCCGGCGCTCAGCGCATAGGCGATGCCTGCTCCGGTCCAGGCAAGGTGCCCGAGAAAGTCTTTTCGCTGCATCAGTGCATACCTCGCGCGGCACGCACGACGATCGTGCCTTTCATATACGGATGCAGCGAACAAAAGTACGGGTACTTTCCAGGCTTGGTGATGCGAACGGTCCACTGATCGTTCGTATCGAGCCCGCTCGACTTGAAGGCCCCGCCCTGCGCGACCACGGTGTGCGCTTCCTGATCGTGGTTGACGAATGTGATGGTGTCGCCGGCGGCGACGGTCAGCACCGCGGGTTTGAACGCGAAGCCTTTGATCTCGACAGACTGAGGTGAGGTTGCGACTGCGGCAACCAGCGCGGCGAGCATGAAGATTCTCATGCCCTTTCTATGCGCGGGGGCTGCGGCCGGTTCAGATCAGTGCTGGGACGCCTCGTACTGCTGCAAGGCCTGCAGCGTGTTCGTGACGTGCATCGCGGGATTCAGGTCGGTGTAGGTGTAGATGATCTTGCCGTTGGGCGCGATCACGTAGGAGGTCCGGTTCGCGTAGGTGGGAGCCTGCGCCAAAACCGCGTCATAGGCTTTGGCTACCGTCAGTTGCGGATCGGCGGCGACGGCAAACTTGCTTCGGCATTCGCTGACCGAGAATTTGTTCAGCGTATCGATGGTATCGTGCGAAATGCCGATCACGGTTGCGCCCAGCTTTTTGTATTGGTCGACGGCATCGGCGAAATCGTGGGCTTCGATCGTGCAGCCTTTCGTGAACGCCGCCGGATAAAAGTAGAGAACGACCGGGCCCTTTTTGAGCGCGTCGGCTAGATTGAAATCAAAGACTTTGCCGCCGAGCGAAGCCTGAGCCTTGAAGTTGGGCGCTGTGGCGCCGGCTTGCAAGCTTGCTAGAGCGGGTGCGGAAGCGAGCGCCGACAGCGCGGCGGCCAGAAAAAGACGACGATACATTCTGGGTTCTTCGAAAGCACGGGCTGGGCGGCCTTTGGGGAAAAAGGACCGGCATGGCGGACTGGTCGTCGTACTTTGCGCGCGTCGAGGGAGAGCCGATTTCGGTGGCGGTCGATCTCGAGTTGCGTGATGGCGCTCCGCGGCCGGACCAGCCGGAAGCGTACACGATCGCCGTAACGCTGCGGGAGCCCGATTCGCACGGGATGACCGGCGCGAACGAATATCGCGTTCTGCAGCGCATCGAAGAGGAGCTCGCTTCGGCGCTCGAACCGGCCGGTTTGGTCGAAGCGGGACGCGTGACCGGCCGGGGCATGCGCACCTTCCATTATTATGGACCCCAAAGCGACGACGTCGCCGCGCGCGTCGCGGACGTGATGACCAAGCACCAAGAGTACACGTACAGTTTGCTCGCCGCCAGCGATCCGCTCTGGGCCGTCTATACGAACTACCTCTATCCCGACGCGCAGCAGATGGCATTCGCAAACGATATGAAAGCGCTGCAAGTGCTCATCGATGCGGGCGACGATCTCGAAAAGCGCCGTCCGATCGAACACACGGTTACCTTCGGCGACCGCGAACAGCTCGACGGCTTTGCCCGTGTCATGGCGGACAAGGGATACCGCGTGGCAATTGACGCCGGCGAGCGCGCGGTGCGATGCGCGAAGCTGGATACCGTAGATCCGTTCAAAATCACCGAGATGCGCGTCGCGCTCACAACGCTTGCCGAAGAGTTCGGGGGCGATTACTCAGGCTGGTCGACGGCCGTGCAGAGCTAAAGGCCGAGCAGCTTTGCCAAGATCATGCGCTGCACTTCGTTGGTGCCTTCGCCGATCTCGTTGATCTTTTGGTCGCGGTACATGCGCGACACGGGATATTCGTCCATAAAACCGTAGCCGCCGTGGATCTGCACGGCGTCGTTCACGACGCGGTGTGACAATTCGGCTGCAAACAGTTTGGCGTAGCTCGCGCTCCGAACGAAATCGCGTCCCTCATCCTTTTCCCACGCCGCTTTGAGCACCATGAGCTCGGCGTGTTCGATCTCGGTGGCCATGTCGACGATCTTAAAAGCGATGGCTTGAAACTTGCTGATCGGTTTTCCGAAAGCTTGCCGTTCCTTGGCGTATTTCACGGACTCGTCGTAGGCGCCGCGCGCAAGTCCGACCGAGAGCGCCGCCACCGAGATGCGTCCCCCGTCGAGTATCTGCAAGAAGTTCTTCAGCCCATCGCCGCGCGCTCCCAGCACGTTCTCTTCGGGAATTTCGCAGTCCGTGAAAACGAGTTCCCGCGTATCCGACGCGCGCCAGCCCATCTTGCGGTATTTTTTGCTGCGCGAAAATCCGGGCGCGTCTTGCGGCACAATCAGATTGCTAATCTCGGGCTTGCCGTCGGCTCGCTTCCCGGTCACCGCGGTAATCGTCGTGCCGGCCGTGATGTCGGTTCCACTGTTGGTGATGAAAGCTTTCGTGCCGTTAACGATCCACTTGCCGTCGCGCTGTACGGCCTTCGTCTGCGTGTTGGCGGCGTCGCTGCCGGCGTTGGGCTCGGTCAGTCCGAAGCCCCAGAGCCGCTCACCGCGCGCCAGCGGAACGAGGTACTTCTCTTTTTGCTCGCTCGTTCCGAACAGGTAGAACGGCATCGCGCCGAGCGACACGTGCGCAGCCATCGTAATGGCCGTCGAAGCATCCGCCCGCGCGAGTTCCATGACGGCGAGCGCATAGCTCACCGTATCCGCGCCCGATCCGCCGTATTCTTCGGGAAACGGCAGCCCCATCAGTCCAAGGCCGGCCATTTCACGCACCAAGTCGTATGGAAACGCTTCCTCGCGGTCCATCTCTTCGGCGCGCGGCGCAACCCGTTCGCGCGCGAATTCCCGGACGGTCCGCCGGATAGCCTCTTGTTCTGCGGTTAAGTCAAGATTCATAACGTAGCGGAGGTATCCGTTCGGGCAGTTTGAAAAACCCTCTTGCAGCGATGATCTCATTACGCGGCGTGTCGCTCGTTTATCCAAACGGAGTGCGCGCTCTCGACAACGTCAGTCTCGAGATCGGCAAGGGTGAGTTTGTCTTCCTCGTCGGCCATTCGGGAACGGGCAAATCGAGTCTGCTTCGCCTGCTTTACCGCGAAATGGGTCCCTCGAGCGGGCATATCGTCGTCGATGGAATTCGCGTCGACCGCCTCGCGCGCGGGCGCATTCCGGCGCTGCGCCGCCACCTGGGCGTCGTCTTCCAAGACTACAAATTATTGAGCGATAAAACCGTGTGGGGAAACGTTGCGTTCGCGCTGCAAGTTACCGGCGCACACACGCGCGACGTGCAGCGCCAGGTACCGCGCGCGCTCGACTTGGTCGGGCTCGCCCACAAGAGCCGCATGTATCCCAACGAGCTTTCGGGCGGCGAACAGCAGCGCACCGCAATCGCGCGTGCCCTCGTCAATAATCCCAAACTGCTGCTGTGCGACGAACCCAGCGGCAATCTCGATCCGGCTAACACAACGGAGATCATGGAATTGCTGCGCCGGATCAATCTCAAGGGCACTACGGTAGTCGTCGCCACGCACAATCAAGCCGTCGTCGATCGTATGCGCCGGCGCGTCGTGCGCTTGGATAACGGCCGCGTGATCACCGATGAAGAACGAGGTTACTACTTCCTTGGACTGGGGCAGGATCAGATTCTTTCTGGGTGAGGTTCGGCGGAACTTCACCCGGAACGCCGGCATGCAGATCACGGCAATCGGCACCGTTGCGGTGACGATCGTCATGCTCGGCATTTTCCTGTACGCGCGCTCGGCGTTCGTGCACGCCGAATCCGGCGTCTTCAGTCAGATCGAAATCTCCGTCTACGCCGATCCATCCGCGACCGCTTCGCAAGAGGACACGATACGGACCGCGCTGGCGAAGGACCCGCGCATCCTTAGCGTGAGCTTCGTCCCCAAGCGCGAGGGGCTCGCGCAGATGCGCCGCCTGATGAAGGGCCAGATCGACACATCGCTGCTGACGGAGAATCCGCTCCCCGACAAATTCAGGGTGCGCGTCCGAGAAGCCCAAGAAGTGCCTGCGGTCGCCCGGAGCATCGCCCGCCTGCCGCACGTGCAAAACGTCGAGTACGGCCGCCAAGTGGTGCAGAGGCTGCTCCAACTGGCGGCGGTTATGCGCCCGGTGGGTATAGCAGTCATCGTGCTTTTCTTACTGGTCGCGGGCATCATCATCTCCAATACGATACGCCTGACCGTCTTCGCGCGGCGTCGCGAGATCTCGATCATGCAGCTCGTAGGCGCGACCAATATGTATATCCGTATGCCGTTCATCGTCGAGGGGCTGCTCGCCGGCGTGGCCGGAACCGCCATCGCCGTCGGCGCGCTCGCGCTGGCGCGAGCGTCGCTGGTTCCCAAAATCGCCTCGGCGCTTCCGTGGCTTCCGATAAACACCGTGGCTGTCGATCTGTCGTCGCTGGTGCTCGAGCTGTTTGCGGTCGGCGCGGCGGTGGGAGCGTTAGCATCGTGGATTGCGGTCGGCCGGTACTTACGGACTTAGAGATTGATGCCATGCGCCGCATCGACGAAATCGAACAATTAAAAAATGAGCTCGTCAGCACCGTTTCGCACGAACTCAAGACTCCGCTTGCAGCGATAAAAGCGTATACCGCCACTCTTCGCCAAAACCCGGAGCTCTTTGCCGAAAAACGCGAAGAGTATCTGCGCATCATCGAGGAGCAAGCCGATCGCCTCTCGCGCCTGATCGACGATCTGTTGCTGGTCACGCGCGTAGAAGCCGGGCAGCTGCTGCGCAGGCGAACGACGGTTCCGCTCGACGCCGTTTTGGACGAGGCCTTGGCGGAGATCCATTTCGATACCGATCGCCATCCGATCGTCCGCGAAACCGCCGGCGCGACGGTTTCGGGCGATTCCGACCGATTGCGCGACCTTTTCCGCAACCTGATAGAAAACGCGATCAAATATTCTCCCGATGGCGGCGCGATCGCCATTCGCGCACGCGAAGAAGCTGAAGCGACGATTGTGGAAGTCAGCGATTCGGGGATAGGGATCTCCGCCGACGATCTTCCGTACGTGTTCGAGCGTTTCTACCGGGCGGACTCGGAGATCGTGGACGCAGCCGGCGGCAGCGGACTGGGGCTGTACATCGCTCGCGCGATCGTACGTGCGCACGGCGGAAAGATCGATGCCGGCAGCGAGTCCGGACGCGGCACCACGTTCACGATCTCGCTGCACAAGCGCGGCTGATGCCGCAAATTTTGGTCGTCGACGATGACCGCAACCTGCGCAAGATCATTCAGACCAATTTGGAACTTGCGGGATTCGAAGTAACCGCCGTCCCCAATGCCGCCGACGCTTTGCACACATTAGAAATGATGCGACCCGATCTGATCGTGCTCGATGTGATGATGCCGGCCATGGATGGCTACGAGCTGGCGCGGCGCGTTCGCTCGCAGCCCGCAACCACGCACGTGCCGATTATCATGCTGACCGCAAAGGGTGAGATCGCCGATAAACTCGCCGGCTTCGAGGCCGGCATCGACGACTACATCACCAAGCCGTTCGGACCACAGGAGCTGCTCGCGCGCGTCCGCGCGAAAATCGCGCGCGTCGAGATGGACGCGTCGCTTTCCCCGCTGACGAAATTGCCTGGGAACCTGGCCATCGAAGCCGAGCTGCGTCGGCGCATTGAGTCGCAGGCTCCGTTTGCCGTGCTCTACATGGATCTCGACAATTTCAAAGCCTTCAACGACGTCTACGGATTTACGCACGGGGACGAGGCTATTCGCATGCTCGCTTCGATCGGAGTCGACGTCGTGCGGCGGCGCGGCACGCATAAGGATTTCGTCGGTCATATCGGCGGCGACGATTTCCTGATCGTCACGCTGCCCGAACGCGCCGAGGAAATCGCGCGCGAAATCATCGCGGACTTCGATCGCGGCATTCGCGACTTGTACCGTCCGCAGGACCTGCGCCAAGGTTTCATCGAAACGCACGATAGGCGCGGCGCGCTCAACCGGTACGCGATCATGTCGCTCTCGATCGCGCTCGTTTCGAGCGAGCAGCGCCAGCTGACCGATTATGCGCAAATCGGCGAAACGGCCGCCGAGCTCAAACGCTACGCCAAGTCGATCGGGGGTTCGGTTTACGTGAAGGACAAGCGCCGGCAATGATCCGTAGACTGGTCGCGATCGTTTTACTGTTGGGGCTCGTTCCGGCAACGGCCGTGCCGTCCGATCTCAACGCGCGCATTCGCGCGGAACAAGCCAAAAAGGCGGCGATCGACCGGCGGCTTCATCAGAAGCGAGTGGAACTCCAAGCGGCGACGGTGCGCGTGACCAATCTCCAGGGTGCGCTCGATCAAACGAACCATTCGATCGGCGAAGTCAACTCACGCCTGAACGGATTGGCGTCGCAGGCCGCGCAAACGCAGCGCAGACTCGATTTTAATACACTCCAACTGAACGCGGCGCGCAAGACGTTAGCGCTGCACGACAACTTGCTCAAGCGTCGCCTCGTCGACACGTACGAACGCGGCGATCTTGGATATTTGAGCGTCTTGATGGCCGCGAAATCGTTTTCGGATTTTGTGGAACGCTGGCAAGACTTGGGCCTGCTGATCGCCGCTAATCAGCGCGCGGTGCGCGAGAGAAAAGCCGCCGAGAAGAAGGTCCGTTCAGCACAGCAAGCTTTGCAGGCAACGCAGTCCGCGCTCGAAGCCGAGCAGCTCGCGCAGCAACGCGCGCGCAATCAGCTCGACATTTTGGCTCAAGAACGAGGGAATCTCGTTGCTCTGGCTGACGCGCAACGCCATCACGTCGCCGGAGAAGTTGCGGCGATGGAGGGCTTGAGCCAAGCCGAAAACGATCAGCTCGTCGCGCTGATTCGCGAACGCGAAGCGCAGATCGCGGCCGCGCGTCGCGCCGCGGGCATTACGACCCCCGAAACGGCTCCTGGCGCGCTTGCGTGGCCCGTCACCGGAGTGATCACATCGCCATTCGGGCCAAGGCGCAGCCCCTTCGGCGGCGCACCTGAGTTTCATCAGGGTCTCGACATTGGTGCTGATATGGGCACACCGGTCAAAGCGGCTGCTTCCGGAACGATTATTTCGGCGGGCTGGTACGGCGGTTATGGCAACTACATCTTGATCGACCACGGAGGCGGGATGTCCACAGGCTACGGACATCTATCGCGAATCGATGTTTCGAATGGCCAGCAGGTGCAGCGCGGCCAAATCATCGGCGCCGTCGGTTCGACCGGCGCCTCGACGGGGCCTCACTTGCATTTCGAAGTCCGCATCTCGGGAAAACCCGTCGATCCCACAGCCTACCTTCACTAACGAAACCCCGTCCCAGATAGGTGGGTACTAAGCGAGTATGCCGTCACCCGTCCGCGCGCTCATCGTGGCGCTTGCCATCACGGCCGCGTTCTTTGCGGGAGCGCTCTATTTCGGATCGCGCACGGCATCCGGTCCTGCCGCCGGGCGGGCACCCCTAGCTGACCAGCTGGCTTCACTCAATCTGAACCTCGGCTCCGGCAGCGATTCGGATAACGAACTCCTGCGCGTCGCGTTCGATCAAGTCGAGCAAAGCTATTACAAGAGCGTTGACGCCCAAACGCTTATCAAGGGCGAACGCGCCGGGATGCTCTCGTACTTAAAGGATACGCTGAAGAAGAAACGCATTCAGCCGCAGATTCCGGCCGTGGCCGCGGGTAACGACGAATCGCAAGCGCTCTCCGCACTCAACAGTCAGCTCGCATTCGCGCGCAGCCGTTACGCGCCGTTAGGGATTCCGCCGGCGAATCTCACGGAGGCGGCGCTCACGGGCATGCTCAAGTCGGTCGGCGATCCTTACACGGTCTATCTCCCACCCGAGCAAATTCGCGCGCTGAACGAGCAGCTTAACGGCGGAGATTTCGGCGGCATCGGCGTCTTCATCTATCAACTGAAAAACGGCCAAGTGCTCTTGCAGCCGATTCCCGATCTACCGGCTGCACGCGCGGGCATGCAGGCCGAATTGCTCGACGCCGTCGACGGGCACGCGATTAAGGGCTTCGCGCTGGATCGCGTCGAGCGTTTGATACGCGGGCCAGAGGGCACTCAGGTCACGCTCAAGACTCACCCTTATAAAGGAACGGTGACGCGCCAATTCCGGATTACCCGCGAGATCATTCACGTACCGACGGTGCACGCCAAGATGGAGAACGGGTACGACTACATTCGCCTAAGCGACTTCGGCCAGACGTCCGCCGACGAGATTCGCAAAGCGCTGCTCGCCGGAAAGGCAAAGCACGCCAAAGGATATATTCTGGATCTGCGCTTCAACGGCGGTGGATTGCTCGATGCGGCCGTCAGCATCTCGAGCTACTTCGTGCCGCACGGAACGATCGTGACCGAAATCGATCGCGCGGGCGACAAAAACTCGAAGGAAGCGACCGGCGCCTACATGGCCGGGTTGCGTCCGGTGGTCGTGCTCGTCAACGGCTACACGGCAAGCGCTTCGGAGATTACCGCCGGCGCGCTTCAGGATTATAGGATGGCCACGCTGATCGGCACCCAGACCTACGGTAAGGGCGTCGTTCAGGGTATCTATACGATGCCTAACGGGGGCGCCCTCAAAATTACGACCGAGCGCTACCTCACCCCGGCCGGCCGCGACATCCAGCACAGAGGCATCGCGCCCGATCAACACGTCGCCCAATCCCTGGATTTCAGGCTGATCGACACGCCGAAAGACAAACAACTGCAAGCCGCCAAGGCATATCTGGACCGCTTCACGCGTTAGAAAGAATATGAACCGTTACATCGCCCTGATCTGCGCCGCCGCTTTCCTGACCGCGGCCGCGCCCCAACAAATCGCACCGCTAGACGCGAGCGAAATTCAGTTCAGCTACGAGAAGCTGCGCGCCGACTTCTACCGGAAAACTGACGCCCAGTCAATCGTTAACGGCGCCCGCACGGAGATTGCCAAGCAGCTCCGCCTGGCCGGAATCGGCTCCGGGCTGCCGCTGATTTTCGCAGCCGACAGCTCCACCCGCACGGCGCGCGCGGTCAGCCATGAGGTCGACGTCGCGACCCGGCTGGCGCACGGCAAGATTAGCTCGCACATGCTCGCATATGCGGCAATCGCAGGGATGCTGAACTCCGTACACGACCGGTACACAACGTTTTTGACGCCCAAAGAGTACGCGGATCTCAACCAAGGACTTAACGGCGGCACGTTCGCCGGCACGGGCATCGTGATCGAGCAAGACGAAACGACGAAGTTCATCGACGTCAGCAACATTATTCCCGACGGTCCGGCGGATAAGGCGGGCGTGCAAGATGGCGACATCATCTCGGCGATCGACGGCATCTCCACCAAGAACATGAAGCTGCCCGAAGCTTCCTCGCATCTGCGCGGCAAGGCCGGCACCCCGGTCAAGCTGACGATCGTGCGCGGCGGGCAGTTACTCTCCGCGCCGATTACGATCGTGCGCGCGCAGATTCGTGAGCTTTCAGTCTACGAAAAAATGCTGCCCGGTAAGATCGGGTACGTCGAACTCACCGTCTTCGGACAAGACACCGGCGCCGAGTTGCAACAGGCGCTGGATCGCCTGCAGCGAGACGGCGCGCGCGCGCTGGTTCTCGACTTGCGCGACAACGGCGGCGGCTATCTCGACGCCGCGATCCAGGTGAGTTCGAAGTTCATCGCGAGCGGACCGATCGTTTCGGTCGAATCGCGCGCGTCAAACGTGACGACCTACGAGGCCGAAGACACGGCCATCCCGCCGGTTCCGCTAGCGGTCTTGGTGAACGATCACACGGCGTCCGCCTCGGAGATCACGACGGCCGCGATTCAAGACAGCGGCGTCGGCACGGTGATTGGAACGAAAACCTTCGGCAAGGGCGTCGTCCAAGAGATCGTTGGGCTTCCCGACGGATCGGCCATCAAAATTACCGACGCGCGGTACCTGACGCCGCACAATCGCGACATCAATCTAGTCGGCATTACGCCCGATATTCAGGTGATTGAAAACAAGGGAGCCGGCTTCCGCTTCGGCGATCCGGCACGCGACGCGCAATTGGGCCGGGCGGTTCAGTTCCTCAACGATCGCATCGCGCACATGAACGGCTAACCAAAGAGCGCCGACTCGACCTCGTCGAAGCTCGCAAACGGAGTAAAGGCAACGCCGCAGTCTCGCAGATAACGCTCGAGGCTGCGGCCGCGTTTTGCGAAGCGTTTTTCCGCAACGAGCGCCGCTTCGTAATCTGAGTATCCGTCCCCAACGTAGGCGACTTTCCCGAGAGCTGAAGCTTCCCGCACGGCTGCCGCTTTGTCGTGACCGTTGAGTGAAGCGTCACGGAAGCGCAACGCCCAGCCGGATCCGTCCGTCGAGACATCGTTTGCCAAAATAGGAATGTGTTCCAGGCCGCTGCGCTTGAGAGCGCGTTCGATCAGCGGCGCGATTCCGGAGCTGACGATCGTAAGGTTTACGCCCGCTTCGATGCAGCGTTGCGAAAAGTGCCCGAACGCCGGGTCGATTCGCGTCGATGCCGCCAGCAGCTCGTCGGCTTCCTCGAGCGTCCCTCGCACAAAGTGCGCTTGCGCGGCGAGCGTATCGCGAAGCGACATCGAGCCGGCCTGGAGGTGCTCCTCGTAGCGCGCCCATTCGTCCGGACCCGCATAGTGCTGAACGAGCACGTCGAACGTGTCGAAATCGGTTATGGTTCCGTCGTAATCGACGAAGACGTGCGTTAAGTCGATTTCTTTTTGCGCGCCGTGCTCTTTACGGCGGTAGTCTTACGCACGCGCGTCGTCTTCCTCGGCTTTGCTTCGTCCGGCGCGGCCGGTAGCGCTGCCACCGCCTCAGCTTTCGGAGCGCGCCGTCGTCGCACGGGTTTGGTCGGCTGCGCCGGCTCTTCCGGCACGTGCAAAGCGGGAGGCGGAGCTTCGACCGCGGGCGGTTGAAGCTTGCGGTTCCACGGCGCGATCGCGCGAACGGGCTGCGGCGGCGCAGTCACCCCGGTCGGTTCTGCCCGGCCGTCGCGCGCTACGCGGAAAATGTGACGTTCCGGAACCGGCGGCGGCGTAGGCTGCCCCAGCGGAATCGGCGCGGCGCCTAATCCGGGACCTTCGCCTCTTCCTCTGCCCCCGCGACGGCGGCGGCGCCGGCGGCGGCGGTGTTCGCCATCGCCGATGGGCGCTGCGGGTTGAACCTGAGCTGGAATCTCGGCTTGCACCTCGGCGCTGTGAGGCGGAATTCCGGCGGCCGGCGCGACCTGGCCGTTGCCGGAGACGGTACCATGACCCCCGCGGCCACGGCGACGGCGCCCGCGGCGACGGTGGCGTCCGCCATCGCGTACGTCTCCGCCTTCGCCGATCAGAATCGCTTCGGGAGCACGCTCGGCTTTCGTCTCGGCGACGATCGCCTTGTCTTCGCGCTCTTCTTCCTCGGTGACGGTTGTAATGCCAATTGGCGGGCGCGCCGACGACTGTTTGGCGGCTTCTTCGGCCAGCTCGCGCAGCTGTTCGGCCTGCTCGGCAGGCGTGAGCGCTTTGCCCGGACGGCGGCGGCGGCGTTTTTTCTTCTCTCCCGGCGCTGCGGCAGCAAGCTCGGCCAGCGCTTTATCGTCTTCGACGTCGATAACTTTGATGCGCGCGCTTTGTCCGGCCATGTTCGCGCCGTTTTCAACCTCGACGATGCGCGTGCCGAGCACGGCGGCGGCAGATGCCGGATTCGGCAGGCGTCCCGGAAGCAATTCGACTTCGCGCTCGTCACCCACGCGCACGGCGGCGTCGGGCGGGACTTCCGTCACGCTGCGGATGCGCGTTTTTTCCGGATGGAGCAGCGGATCGATCCGGACATGGATCGTCGCTTCGAGCTGTTCCGCGAGCTTGCGGGTTTCGTCTTCGTACCAAAATTCGAGCTGCGCCGCGACGCCAGGCGAGCTTTCGACGAGCAATAGCTTGCCGTTGAGCGGCTGCGCGCGCAGTTTGCGCAGCGTTTCGATTGCGACGGACTGTGAAGAGAGCACCGTTCCCAAGCCGCCGCAATCGGGACATGCTCCGCGCAGTTGCGCCGAGAGATCTTTTCCGACGCGCTTGCGCGTGAATTCCAAAAGTCCGAGATTGCTGAACGACTGAATCGTGGCGCGCGTGCGATCGCGGCGCAGACCTTCCTCGAGTACGCCCACGACCTTGTTGCGCGCCGCTTCGGAGCTCATGTCGATGAAATCGCAGACGATGATGCCGCCGATGTCGCGGAGGCGAACCTGGCGCGCGATCTCGGCCGCGGCCTCGATGTTCGTCTTGACGATCGTGTCTTCGAGATTCTTGCCGCCGGTGAATTTGCCCGAGTTGACATCAATGACGGTAAGCGCTTCGGTCGTTTCAATTACGATCGAGCCGCCGGAGGGGAGATTGATCTTTGGCTTCATCAGGCGCTGGATCTCTTCGTCGATCTTGTAATCGGCAAAGAGCGACGAGCCACCCGGATAATACGAAACGCGGTCCAAATATTGCGGGCCCAGCAGTTGCAAGAAGCTGCAAACCTTGCGGTACTCTTCCTCGTTGTCGATCAGAACTTTGTCGACGTCGGCGCTCACGAAATCGCGGGCAGCCTTGTAGACGAGGTTCATGTCTTTGTGCAGCAGCGCGGGAGAGGCGGCGCGCTTGTACATTTCGAGGATGCCGTGCCACATGCGGATCAGCACGCCCAAGTCCGCGATCAATTCGGCCTCGCTCACGCCCGCCGCGGCCGTGCGCACGACCGTCGCCATGCCTTCGGGACGTATGCGTTTCATGACGGCTTTGAGCCGGTTGCGTTCTTCGGCGGTGTCGATCTTGCGCGAGACGCCGCTGTACTTGCCGGTCGGCATCAAAATCAGATAGCGTCCGGGCAGCGAGATGTTGGTGCTGATGCGCGCGCCTTTGAGGCCGCGCGGCTCTTTGACGATCTGCACGAGCACGTCGTCGCCGCGGTTGACCTTTTCGCTGATCGTCCAGCCGCTGCGTCCTTGCGTGATTTCGACGTCGCCGATGTTCAGCGGCGTCTTATTGATGTCGTCGACGTACAGAAACGCGTTGCGCCCCAGTCCGATGTCGACGAAACTCGCGCCCATGCCGGGCAGAACGTTTTGGACTTTTCCTTTGAAGATCGAGCCGATGACTTTTTCTTCACGCTCGATGTAGAGTTCGGCGAGGACCTTGTCCTCGAGGATTGCGACCCGGTTTTCCCAGGGATCGCTCGATATGAGGATCTCGGTTGACACATTCACTCCTCCGCGAGGACGACCAGCATCCGGCTTTTCAGCTCCTGCGATCGCCTGCTAGCGGTTCTAAAAATCTGAACGTTACCGGCGCAGCCCATAGCTTAGAGGGCAGGCTGCCGGTTTGGCCCCCCGTTCCCGCCGCCTGGGGACCGGACCTTTAATATGCGGGCGGCGCGTAGACGTTGAAAGTGATGGCCGCGCGATCCGAGCGGTTGCTAAACCGGTGCGGCGTCTGCGTTTTGACGATGACCGAGTCTCCGGCGCGCATCGTCAGGCGGCGGTCGCCGATCTCGGCTTCGAGCTCGCCTTCCACCAGATAGAGCACCTGCTCGCTCTGGGGATGCTCGTTCTGTTTTGGACCGCTTTCGTCGCCCGGGGCCAACGTCATCACCGCCGTTTGGCAGTGCTGCGCCGTCTCCAGTACATCAAACCATGACTTCGAATCGCGGATATTGGTTGCGCTCATACTCTGCTTTGTTCCCTGAAAGCGATAAGCGTGTCATCCTGAGCTTGTCGAAGGACCCCGAGTAGTGCGCCGGCAGGCGCACATATCGAGGGGCGCTTCAAGCGTTACCCAAAACGCCCCGATCTTTCTGCGTGTAGATATTGAGCAAAACGCCGATAGCCGCAAAGTCTGTAAGCACCGCCGAGCCGCCGTACGACAAGAATGGCAACGGTATGCCCGTGATCGGCATGATGCCGATCGTCATGCCGATGTTGACGACGATGTGGAATGCGAACATCGCAACGATTCCGCTTGCGAGCAAGAACCCAAAACGGTCGCGCGCGCTGATTATCGCGATCACGCCGCCGAACAGCAGCACGCCATAGCACGCAAGCAGCATGACGGTCCCAACGAATCCGAGCTCTTCGCCGACGACGGTAAAAATGAAATCGGTCGAGTGCTCGGGGACGAAATTCAGCTGCGTCTGCGTACCGTGATGCAAACCCCGGCCGAACCACCCGCCGCTGCCGACGGCGATCTTCGACTGGTTTAAATTGTAGCCAGCGCCTTGCGGATCGGCTTTGGGATTGAGGAAGATCAGCAACCGGGCTTTCTGGAAAGGCTTCAAGATGTATTTCGTTTCAATGGCCAGCGCCATCCCTGCCGCTCCCGCCAGCGCATATGCCGCGAAGTGCTGCCATTTCGGTAAACCGAAAAACAGCTGCGCGCTCATGATCGCCATAAAGACCAACGCCGTTCCGAGGTCGGGCTGTTTTGCCACGAGTAGCGCGGGAATGGCGACCATTAACAGCGGTTTCCACAGCTCCGTCAGCTTCCTGTACTCGCCCTTACAGAGCACCCACGCGATCGAGATCGCTAGGATCAGCTTTGCCGGCTCGGACGGCTGGAATGTGCCAAGCGGACCGAGGCTGATCCAGCGCTGCGCCCCGTGCGACGAATGCCCGCCGCGCAAAATGAATGCCAGCAGCAGTAGCGTGACGACATACAGTCCCGGCGCCCACTTCGAGAGATCGCGATAATCGATACGCGAGAACCCGATCATTACGCCGATGCCGAGGATCGCGTAGAGTGCCTGCTTGCGGTACTCGCCGGGGTCCGTGTGCAAACCCGCGGACTGAATGATCACGATGCCGAACGCCGTGACGAGAAGAGCGGCGACGACCAAGTACCAGTTCACGCGACCGGCATAACGGCGCGCCTGCGCGCCAAACGTCATCGTCGCCATCGTTGCTACTCGATCCGCTCGCTAAAGTTGATGTGGTTATCGAAGGGATCGACGACGACAAGGTCGCGCCGGCCCCAGTCCTGCACCTGAATTCCGGGATTCATGTAGCGGTAGTTCTTGGCTTTCAACTCCGCAAGCAAAGCGTCTAGCCCGTCCGTCTCGATGAGGACATGCGTTCCGGGAGTGCCGTCGCCATGATGCTCGCTCAAGAACAGAACGATATCTCCGCGCGATATGCCCATAAATAGCGGAGCGTTCTCATTAAAGCGGTGTTCGAAATCCACAGTGAACCCGAGGTAGTCGAGATAAAACTCGCGCGCCTTGGCGATATCGAAGATGCGCAAAATCGGTATGGTGCGTTTTAAGGCTGGCTGGATCTCGATACTCCCATTGGGCCTGGGCTCAATCTAAATTCTCGATAGGGCCGTCTCCGCATCTTCGCCAAGTTCGCCGGATGCGAAGGGATATATTTCTGGCTCGTCGCCGCCGAGATCCAGACGAAAGACGGAGTCGTATGCGGCGTGAAATTCCGACGCCCGGGCTGTCTCCTTCGCATTGCGATCGCGCGCAGCGGGCGTATCGAAAGGCCCGATTGCTTCAGCATCTACCCCCGATGTGATCAGCAATACGTAGTATTTCATCAGCCATGCCTCCTGGATAGTTTTTCGGGGATCCAGGATCCCACGACGAGCGCCCTGCAACCTCCCGGCTGCGGAGGTTTCCGATGGAAAATGTCAGCGAGAACCTAAAAAGCGACGTCGAGGCGAAGCATGCCTTCCAAGAGATACTGCAGCGCGAGGGTTATTCCGACGTGCAGATCAGCGCCTCTCCAACCGACATTGCCGCCAAGAAAGACGGTGTACGCTGGCTTTTTGAGGTCAAGTTCACGCGGGCGGAGACTCATTGCTTCGGCGCAGCAACACTAACGGAATGGGCGGCCGCTGCGGAGGACGCGGAGCACTTCCGGTTTGTGATCGCCTATAAGAAAGCCGACGGTTGGCGTTTCGACCGCTACAGCCCAGACGAGTTCATGGCTTTTAGTTCGGTTCCACCATTTAAGATTTATTTCAACGTACCGATCGGAAAGAAGCCGGCCGCAATCCGAACGCGTCTTTCGAAACGCATATGCTTAACAAAGTCGCGCCTGAAGCTCTTGAGCCGGCAGTTCGAGGAACTGCGCGCGCTAGAGAATTAGGTCGCCGGTGCCGGAGCTCCGTTGCTGGCTGCGCCGGATTGCGGCAACCCCGGCTGCGTCGGTTGCAGAGAGCGTTTCTTGCGGCGGCGGCGGCGCGGCGGGCCTGCGGGCGGCGATGGAGTCCGGTTCACGGAGATGATCGGCACGTTCGCGAGCATCGCGAAGACGCTGTCTTGATGTTCGAAGCGCACGTCGATATTATCGCGATCGACTTCGACATAGCGCGAGACCACTTCGACCAGATCGCGCTTCATCGCTTCGACCATGTCGGGCGCGAGCGACAGATGATCCGACATCAGCACCAGCCGCAGCCGTTCTTTTGCCGTCTCTCCCGATTTCTCGCGGCCAAACAGGCGACTCAGATTGTTGAAGACATCGTTGAAGGTCATTTGCGGCCTCCCAGCAGCGATCCGAGTTTGTCCATGAATGTTTCTTTATAGTCGACCATCGGCGCCGCGACGTCTTCGCCGGCGATGCGCGCCGCGATCGTGTGATACGCCCTCGCGGTCGCCGAATCGGAGCGCAGCGCGAGCGGCTCGCCCTTATTCGTCGACACGATAACGTCGGGTTCGTCGGCGAGGACGCCCAGCAGCGGCAGGCGCAGAATCGAATTGACGTCTTCCACCGAGAGCATCTTGCCTTTGTGCACCAGGTGCGGACGCACGCGGTTGATGATCAGCTGCGGCGCGAATGCATTGCCGAGCAGCCCGACGACGCGGTCGACGTCGCGTACCGCCGAAACCTCCGGCGTGCAGACGACGATCGCTTCCTGCGCGCCGACCACCGCATTTGTGAAGCCCATCTCGATACCGGCCGGGCAGTCGATCAACACGTAGTCGAACTGTTCGCGCAGCTCTTCGATCAGATCGCGCATGGACTCAGTATCGACTTCGTCCTTTTCGCGCGACTGCGCGGCGGCCAGCAAGAAAAGATTGGGGAAATGTTTGTCGCGCACGAGCGCTTCGTTGAGCTCGACTTTTTCTTCGAGAACGTCCAGCACATGATAGCGCACGCGGCTTTCCAAGCCCATCAGGATATCCAGGTTGCGCAAACCCACGTCGGCGTCAACGAGCGCTACCTTCGCACCGCGCTTCGCCAGCGCGACGCCGAGATTTGCCGTCGTCGTGGTCTTGCCCACGCCGCCTTTTCCGGACGTCACGACGATCGCGCGGCCCAAGGTCACCGGCGCAGCCGCGTCTTGCGCGGCGTTTGCTTGCGCGTCATTCTGCGTGACGTCGAAAGGTTGACGGAGAGGGAGCATGTCAGCCTGCTTTCAGCGCGCCGATGAGCCGGCCGATGAAGCCGGGCGCGTCGAGGTTGGTAAAGGGAATGAGGTCGCCTTCCAAGCGCCGCACGATTTTTTCGTAGATGCCGCGCAGACGATAGCCTTCGCCGAGCACGAGCGGCACGCCGCGGTTCGTCGTGTCGATGATCTCTTCGTCGTCGGGAATGATGCCGAGCAATTCAATCGAGAGGATCTCGCAGACGTCATCAATTGAAAGCATGTCGCCGCTGCGCACCATGTCGGGCCGGATGCGGTTGATGATCAGGCGCATCGGAATCGAGCGCTCCGCAAGTTTGCCGATCACGCGATCCGCATCGCGTATTGCGCTCACTTCGGGCGTCGTCACGACGATCGCTTCGTCGGCGCCGGCGATCGCATTGCGGAACCCGCCTTCGATACCTGCGGGGCAATCAATCAGCACGTAATCGGCCATCTCCGCGAGTTCGTCGATTAGCCGGGCCATTTGCGCCTCCGTGATCGCATCTTTGTTGCGCGTCTGCGCCGCCGGCAAGATCGCCAGCGATTCGAAACGCTTGTCTTTAATCAACGCTTGCCGGACTTGGCAGCGCCCCTCGATCACCTCAACCAAGTCGAAGACGATCCGTTTTTCCAGGCCGAGCACCAAATCGAGGTTGCGCAGCCCGATGTCGGTGTCGACGAGAATCACGCGGTGGCCCCGTTTGGCAAGCGCCGCGCCGATATTGACCGTTGCGGTGGTTTTTCCGACGCCGCCTTTGCCCGACGTCAGGACGATCTTGCGAGCCTTCACTCCACCTTCTCCTTGCCCTTTGCAAAACGATCCGCCGAAACCAGCGGAACGATTGTAATGCGTTCATTCTGCACGCAGGCGGCTTCGGGCTCTTTGCGAGCTCCTCGCGCGCCGGCTTCCGCTGCAATCAACGTAGCGATGCGCAGCTGCGTCGGCGAGAGATCGACCGCATAGACGCGCGCGCCCGCATCGCCCTGCGCTCCGGCGTGCGCGACTCCGCGCAGCGATCCGAAGACCGCGATGTCGCCGCCGGCGCTCAGCTCCGCGCCCGGATTGACGTCACCGATGACGACGATGTTGCCGACGTTGTGCCGCGCCTGCCCGCCACGGAGCGTGCCCACGTGGTCGGGCGTCGCCCGTGCGCCCGGCGCGCCTTC